>Ga0272446_1003733_pt1 | contig 18842 bp, 19 predicted proteins | sample YNPCB0061_FD_194587 | JGI IMG/M metagenome (GOLD analysis project Ga0272446, IMG submission 194587) | Hot spring microbial mat communities from Yellowstone National Park, WY, United States - YNP-CB-006-1 | ecosystem: Environmental > Aquatic > Thermal springs > Hot (42-90C) > Sediment | place... | reverse complement strand
TTAACGCCCCTGCATTTGGTGGCTGAGCATCACAACCCCGAGCTTGCCCGTCTGCTCATAGCTTATGGGGCTGATCTCAAGGCCCGCAGCCGGGCAGGAGAAACCCCCCTCGGTACAGCCCAGCGATGGGGGCATCAAGAAATGGTGGATCTGTTGCGTAGCTACCGAGAATGATTATTATCGTGATGGCCCTGCCTCCATCCAGCACCTATGCCCCAGTCTCAGCCAGAATCCCCATCAGAATCCCCAATTGAGGCCCGGATCACGGTACGGATCCCGAAAGAGTATCAATCTGCGCCGGTGATCTCGGAGCTGGTCTCCCGCTATGGCATCAAAGTCACGATTTACGCGGCTCAACTTGCGGGTACAGGTCAGGAAGATGGTTGGTTTAAGTTAGGGTTGCTTGGGCATGATTTCCAAATTCGCAATGCCCTTGGTTACCTTCAGGATCGGCAGATTGAATACTGGCATGTTGAACAAGCCGACAGCGAAGATTGGTAATGACAGCCTTAGGAGCGCCATTTCAAAAAGATTACGACCCTCACCCCCAACCCCTCTCCCACAAGGGGAGAGGGGAGCCGTAGTTCATGCCTGACCAAAATGTGACGGGTTTCAAGCCCTGCCCTTCAGGGCATAAAAATGATAAAATCGCACTAGCGGCAGGACATGTCGTCTTTAATGGGCGTGTGAGCCAATGTAAGACCCCATTCCGGGGCGGTCGGCGATGATCCGTCTACCCACCAGAAGGCTGTTAAACGCAGCCAGGCTGAGAATCCCCGTCGCTTCAGCGCGGGGAGGATGTCAAAAAGTCCCCTCTTGGGAGCAGAGCCAGGAGTGGTCGGGATCTGGGGAGAGTCTGCATCACCTGCCAGGGGCAACCAATTTTTCCCAGCCCAGGGGTTTGAGGGCAGCATTGCGCCGCAGGGGACGGGTGATCAGCTCCAACAGCGCTTGGGTATTGCCAAAGCCGTGGATCTGGGCAAAGGTCAATTCCACCGACCACTTGGTGGTGATGCCGCGAGCTTCCAAGGGATTGGCATGGGCCATGCCGGTAATCACCAGATCGGGCTGGAGCTGCTGAATGCGTTGTAATTGCCGGAAATTATCCGGTTTTTCCACAATGGTGGGTGCCTCAACCCCCATCTCGGCGCAAGTTTGGGCCAGCAACGCTAATTCTGATTCTTGGTAGCGCTTGTCCATGTAGGGGATCCCGATTTCCAGGGGGATCATGCCGCAGCGGGTGAGAAACCGCGCTAAAGAAATTTCCAGGAGATTATCCCCCATGAAAAAGACAGTTTTCCCCCGCAGCAGTTCCAGGTAGGCCTGCACTTGGGGATGCTGCCACACCTCTGCCTGTCTTTGGGCTAGGGTCTGCTCCCAATCAGGATTCATTACGCCCAAAGCGCGGGCAATGGCCGTGATCCAAGCGTGGGTGCCATCGGGACCAATGGGAAAGGGGGCATTGATCAACCTGGCCTGTTTTTTGCGCACAAGGGTGCTGGCAGTCCGACTTAAAAAGGGATTGGCCCCCACCACAAAGGTGCCAGGCGCAATCACAGGCAAATCCTGGTAATGCTTCGCCGGTAACCACCCCGACACGGTGATCCCCACTTTCTCCAGCTCCAAGGTCAGTTGGGTGACCACGGGATCCGGTAGGGATCCGAAGATAACGAGGGGGGGATGCGACGCCGGAGCCTCTGCTGTGGTCTTCTGCCCCCTTTTTTGACCGCTTTTCTGATTGCCAGGCCAGAATGTTTCTAAGACAGAACGGGATTCTTTTTCTGGTTTATTTTCTGGTGCTGCGGTTACTACCTCTGTGGGACAGCGGTTGACCATAGCCGCCAAAACCGTGTCTTCCCCTTGGGTAAAGGCGTAGTCCAAACCATTGGCCCGCGCCACCACAATCGGGATCCCCAGTTCCGCTTCCAGTTTGGGGGCGATCCCTTCTAGATCCATTTTGATGATTTCCGTGGTGCAGGTGCCAATCCACACCATCACGCTGGGGTTGCGATCCCGCTTAATCTGTTGGCAGAGTCGCCGCAGTTCTTCGTAGTCATTGAGTTTGGCATTGATGTCTCCTTCTTCCAGTTCTGCCATGGCATAGCGGGGTTCGGCAAAGATCATCACCCCCATGGCATTTTGCAGGAAATAACCACAGGTTTTGGTGCCAATCACTAAAAAAAAGCTATCTTCAATTTTTTGATAAAGCCACGCCACACAGCTAATGGGACAAAAAGTGTGATAATTACCGGTTTCGCAGTCAAAATTGAGGGGATTAGGTACTGGTAAAGTGGATGTCATGTTGGTTCTCCAAAATCAATAAATAATTGTGGTTATTGTGAGATAGCCCTGAAGGTTTACCCTCACCCACGACTCCCAGACCATCTTGGGAGAGGGGAGGCTAGACTAAAGCAGGCACCTTGCTGCTGACTCCACTGTAGAAATCCGAAAGCAACGTAAACAGATCCCGATCCTGAGCTTCTTTGGGGATAATCCCTTCCGGCTGCGCTAGCAAGTGATCGGCAATGTTAAGGTAATACTGACAGACGGATTCTAAATGGGGATCGGTTTCTGCCATTTCAAAGATGCTTTTTCCCTTGACGCGGGAAATGCGAATCTCTTCGATCAGTGGCAAAACTTCTAACACAGGCATAGAAACCACAGAGACATATTTATCGATCAAATCTCGCCGGGAAGTCCGATTGCCCACCAAACCCGCCAGGCGTAATTTCCGTGTCCGGGCTTTTTCCCGCACTGAAGCGGCAATGCGATTGGCTGCAAATAAGGCATCAAAACCATTGTCTGTAATAATCAAACAGTAATCAGCGTAGTTGAGGGGGGCAGCAAAACCACCACAAACCACATCCCCTAAGACATCAAAAAGGATGACGTCATAGGCATCAAAGGCGTTGAGTTCCTTGAGTAATTTCACGGTTTCCCCAACCACATAGCCGCCACAACCTGCTCCTGCCGGCGGCCCCCCTGCTTCTACACAGTCCACACCGCCGTAGCCTTTGTAGATCACGTCTTCGGGGTAGACATCTTCGTAGTGGTAGTTATGGGCTTCTAGGGTGTCGATGATGGTGGGAATCAAAAAGCCAGTCAGGGTGAAGGTGCTGTCGTGCTTGGGATCACAGCCAATTTGCAAAACCTTCATGCCCCGCCGCGCTAAAGCCACCGAGATGTTGCAACTGGTCGTGGACTTGCCAATGCCACCTTTGCCGTAAACTGCCAATTTCATGGAGAATGCCAAGAACGCTGGGATCATTATTAGGGATCCCTTTTTTGTAAACTTTCATGAATGACTGCCTAAAAAGAAGATTTCAGGTTTCTAAAAGGCTTAGCCAGGTCTTTTACCCATCAAATAGATTAATTTGGCTGTTTATGCCGCATTTTTAAGTTTTTGCTAACACGTTAAGGAATTACGGATCAAAACAAAACTCCAGCTGCAAGTCTCCATTGGGGCTGAGGGTGATGCGTCGTAGGACTTCCCGCAGGTAGCTGCGCCGTTCGGTTTCGCTGAGATCCTGCCAAAAGGCTGGAATGGAGAGGTTTTGTAGGACTTCTGTAAATTGGGGCGGGGGCAGTTGCTGGAGCTGAGCCTGGAGTTGGGCGATTTCCTGGCGGAGTTGGCGCTCTCGCAGGGCATAGAGGGTGGGATCGAGGATGCCTTGGTGCAGGGCTGGGGGGAGTTGCTCAAGAATTGTGACATTTTCGGCGATTTTTTGTTGCCAAAGGTGTCGCTGGGTTTCAGAAATGGGAGGGGTTTCGGGATCCCAGGTGTGTTGTTTATGGCTGAGAGTCTGGGTGAGACGGGTGATCACCTGTTCTAGGATCTGGGGGTAGGGGAGGTTGTAGCGGCAGGTGGGACAGCGCAGATAGGTGTAGGCGCCGGCGGTCAAAACGGTGAGGGTGTGTTGGCACTGCTGACAGATGACCAAACCGGATAATGAACGGGGAGAACTGGCCGCCCGGCGAGGAAGAGATGCGTGGCGGCGCAACCAACGGTCAATCTGGGCGGCTTCCTGGCGGGTGATCAGAGCCGGGTGGGCGTTGGGGATCACGGTTCCATCCGCGGTGACCCAATCCCCTCGATACACGGGATGGCGCAGCCAGCGTTGTCCTGTGGCTACGGAAATGGGTTTGTGATAGGTCTGGTATAGGAGTCGTACCCCTTGCCGCAGGGATCCATACAGAAGAAAATCCTTGAAAAAGGCTCTGACTATGGGCGCATTCACGGGATCCAGTTCATAGCCCCGGGCAGCACGGCGGTAACCAAAAGGAACTGGCCCTTTGGGGGATCCCGGATGGAGCACAAGGATGGGGATCCCGTGGGATTGCAGCCACTGCCGTCGAGTGCGGCGTTCGGGACCGAGGTCAGCCCAACGATTCAGAAGGACAGCCTGGATGGGGTGGGGATGGTGGGTGAGGGCAGTCCAGCCGGTTTGGGATCCCTGGTCGAGGTAAACGGGATCTGCCCCTGCTTGGATCAGGGGGGTGGGATCGGGGGAGTGGGTGGCGTAGCAGTAGCCCACAATATCAGCCATCGCCTTATTTTAGACAGGTTCAGACAAGTTTAGACAAGCTGATATGCTGAAAGGCAGTTGTTGCCTAGTTGCCTATGGTCAGCCCCATTCTTTTGGTTTATCTGGCCCTTGCCGGTTTGTATTTGCTGGTTATGCCTGTGATCTCGGTGCTCTACCTCAAGGCTCGCTGGAGCTATGCAGGGGCATGGGAAAAAGTTTTCCTCCTTTTTCTGGTCTTTTTCTTCTTTCCAGGGTTGCTGTTGGTCTGTCCTTTCATCACCTTCCGTCCGCCCTTGCGGTCTGTGAGCTAGGCCATTTCTGTTTTTTCCTGGGATCCCTGGCTAGGGGGTGCGTTTTGCTAGGTTCTACCCGCAGGACTCGGGATCCCGGCTGATCCTCTGTGCACATTGCCAGGGAGATTTCGACCTGAATCCAGGCGGTTGGGGTGGGGGCGGTTTTGGGATCCCAGGGGAGTTGATGGAAATTTTATCGCCGGCGTTGCATTTTGCTGATGGTCTTGCGGGATAAAGACAAGGGAATCTGAGATTGTTCTGACCAGGTTTGCAGGAGACGTAAAAACTGATAGCGGTCACTATTGTGCAAGACCGCTGTTTGATCCGCTGTTTCAATCACATAGGGATAGCCCCCGCCGATGGCCACTTCACAGCGCACCCAATGGATAACCTGATCCAGTAAGCCCTTTTCCACAATCCAATGGGGCATCTCTAGGCGCACGGGATAGCGATCCTGCCCCGTTTTTAGATAGACAAATCCCACCCGATCCCGCATCTCTTGGTAGTGGGCTAAGATACCCCCGCGGGCAGCAAGAAAGTAGGGACTGCGATCCCCCCATGCCCTCAGGTAAGGACTGAGCAACTGAGCATCGTAAAGGTGAGGCGCTTCCGGCAAGCCAAACACAGTTTGCACCAGATTGACCAGATCCCGACTGTAGGTGGTGTCAATGTAGGCCACCAGGGGGGTGCCATGGGTTTCTGCATCTCGCAGCAGATCCACCAGTTGTTGGGCATACCAATCGTGCTCCTCAGGTTCATACCACTCGGCAAAGGTGGCAATCAGGGATCCGTCTAAAAAAGCTAGACAGGGACGGTAGGGGGGATCCCGGAGATACTCCCGCAGGCGTTCTAGTTCCATCTGGAAACGGCGGCTCTGGATCAACCGTTCTTTCGGTTCGCCGCTGTGGGCAGCACCCAACTCCGCCGGGGTGAGAAGATCAACGCGAATATCTTTTTCGTAGTCTCCCTGGGCGGTGTGGCGGTTTTCGTACCAGCCAATTTGAATCAAAGCCACGGGCAGGGAAATATCTTTGCCAAGATACAGTTGGGATCCGTCCACTGCAAAAGTGGCGACGTTGGCGATGGTGGCAGTGACCCACTCCCGGCTTTGTTCTTGATTGTCCCAGATCTGTCCAAAAGGCAGATTCCACCCCTGGCCCCATTCATGACTGGGGAGGGCACCTGGCCAAAGACATCCTCGGCAGCGCTGGGCAATCTCCAGCCAAGAGAGAGTCGCCAAATCCTGGAATGCTTGACTGTAGCGGCGGTGGGTCGTGGCCAGATCCTGATCGAAGCGACTTAATTCTGCCTGCTTTTGCTGCAATACCTGCAAAATTGGGCCGGTACGAAGAACCATAGACGCAGACTCAGAGGCTGTCTCTCACTTTAGCCTGGGGATCCGAGTCCTGTACAAAACGGGAATGGGCGGAGTCGAACCGCCGACCTAGCGCTTAGGAGGCACTTGCTCTATCCATCTGAGCTACATCCCCAGAGGTCTCTTGGATTATTTTAGGGGATTTCTCAGGGGCTTTTAGGGGGATGGGAATGCCGGGGCAAGTCAGGACGGGATTAGTGCATCAGCCGTTGGGACAAGAGTTGTTCTTCTAGGGCGGCAATGCGATTGTAGGCGGCGGTGAGCTGGGCGGTGAGCCGTTGAATTTGCCCTTCTAGGGGTAAATCATAGTTGTTGGGATTGGGTTGGCGCTTTTGCAGGGTTTCATCCAACAAAAAACTCTGGTTTTCAGCATTAAATTGGCTGGTGGAAGGATGAACCGGAGGAGCAGCAACCATTTGATGCTCCAGAACAGACTCCACAATTTGGTCGGGTAGGCTGCGAATCATGGTTTCCAGAAGGGCTACTTGCTCCCGGAGCAAGATCACTTGTTCTTGAATGTTTTGAATAGTTTCCATAGTGCAACCACCGAAGTGCCTCTTAACCTCTATCTAAGTCGAGAATTTCGGGTGGCTTCCACAATCGCGCAATCATTTAATCTTTGCTTAGATCTGTTGTTGATTGCTTTCGATCTTCTTAAGATTTTCACCCCCTCAAGAGAGGAGAGGAAGTGTGGCTCAGGGTTGGGGAGGGGGTGATGCTCTAGGTATAACGGCACGGAATCCCGACGGAATAGGCATTTCCGGGTCATCCTGTCCCTAATCTAGGGGTGATTCTTTGGAGAATTCCCTAAGTGAGCAGTCTTAAGTATCTTCAGGAGATGCAGCCTCACCTTGCCCGAAAGCTGGCAAGACTAGGGTAAAGATGGGTAGGAAGATTGCCTGGCTTTGATCCCAGCTCAGTCAGTTTATTGATGGGTGATGCTCTGAGATTGCTGGCATAAGGGGCTGTCAATTATTGAGTATAATTACTCATGTCTGTTTTTCTAGCCAAACAGCGACTTGATCGGCTAGGTTTTTGCCGGTGAGGTGGCTGATTTCTTGGAGCATGGTGGGACTGGTGACATTGATTTCGGTGAGTTTTTCGCCAATGACATCAATCCCCACAAAATAGAGCTTCTCCCGCCTGAGAACAGGGGCAAGATCTGCACAAAGACGTTGTTCTGTAGGGCTCATTTCGGTGGCTGCCACTCGTCCACCGGCGGCAATGTTGCCCCGAAAGTCTCCCTGACCGGGAATACGATTCACAGCCCCAAGGGGGATGCCATCGAGGAGTAAAATCCGTTTGTCGCCGGCTTGGGCGGCGGGCAGATATTCTTGAATCATTACCGGGGACTGACCAAAGTGGGTGCTGATTTCCAACAGGGAGCGGAGGTTGGGATCCTGAGCAGAAACAAGCAAAATCCCTTCTCCCCCTTTGCCGTCTAGGGGCTTGAGCACCGCTGGGTCGTGCTCTCTCACAAAAGCCAGGAGGTCGTCTTTGTGCTGGCTGACCAGGGTTGCCGGGATCCAGTTTGTAAATTGCAGGGCAAAGAGTTTTTCGTTGGCGGTTCTCAACCCGGCGGGATGGTTGAGAACAAGGGTCGGTGCCGGCACTAAGTCCAATAGTTGTGTGGCGGTTATATAGGCTGCATTGACGGGAGGGTCTTTGCGCATCCAGACGGCAGCCATGGTCCCCAGTGGCACGGTTTCCTCAGCCAAAAGATGGTAAAAGGGGGTCGCCGTCAGGTTGAGATGGACTTGCCTAACCCGCCCCCAGGTTTGTCCAGAGCGCACACTCAAGTCCGGGATCCCCAAAACATAAATGCTGTGCCCCCGCGCTTCCAGGGCAGCCATTAGGGCCAGACTGGTGTCGTGGTGGGGTTGCAACGTCGGCAGGGGATCCACAATAAAAGCAACTTTCATCTTGACTCCCAACTCTGGTGTGATGGCACGGGATCCCGAAAGCTCTAGCAGAACTCAGCGAGCCAAACCCTGCAATAAGGAATCGAGTTTGCCGGCTCGCTCTAGGGCATAGAGATCATCGCATCCGCCAATGTGCTTATTGTCAATGAAAATTTGCGGCAGGGTGCGGCGACCATGGGCCCGCTCGGCCATGGCTTGGCGGGCAGCCTCATCCCCGTCAATGGTGTATTCGGTGTAGGCCACACCTTTGCGATCCAAAAGTTGCTTTGCCCGGATGCAAAAAGGACAGGTTCGCCATGTGTAAATTTCCACCATATCGTTGCGGTTTGTAAAAAGACTCTTTTTAGTCTAGCTGGTAGTCTAGCTGCAGTGAGGTTCTCCTAGGTTGCTAGGCTGGATCGGGAGGTCGTAGAGGGTGGGGATGCGCCTAGCGGCAGATATTGGCGGGACAAAATCGCTTCTGGCTCTGATCAAAGATGGGCAAGTCCTGAAGCAACAGCGCTACGAAAATCACGACTGGCCCTGTCTGGAAACCTTGATCCTGGATTTTTGCGCGGGATCCCCACCCCCTGAGGATGCTTGCCTGGCGGTGGCAGGGCCCGTGGTGGACAATACCTGTGTACTCACCAACCTAGACTGGCAGGTTTCGGGATCCCACATCGGTCAGGCCTTGGGGGGGATCCCAGTCAAGGTGATCAACGACTTTACGGCGGTGGGGTACGGCATTCCCCACTTAGAAGCCAAGGATGTCTATGTTCTGCAACCCGGGATCCCGATTCCCCACGAGCCCGTGGCCTTTTTGGGGGCAGGCACAGGCTTGGGAGAGGGCTACGCCATTTGGCAGCAGGATCACTACCGCGTCTATGCCAGTGAAGGCGGCCATGTGGATTTTGCCCCCCGCACCCCCGCAGAATACGCCCTAGCCAACTATCTCCGCCAACAGGACGACCTAAAGCGAGTTTCCGTAGAGCGGGTGGTTTCCGGAACCGGGATCCCGAAAATCTATGCTTTCTTGGCGCTGACCTATCCTCAGGCTTGGGATCCGAGCCTGGCTGGAAATGGGGCCTTGATTGCTGCCGCTGCCATGGCTAATCGGGATCCCTTGAGCGTAGCCACAATGCAGCTGTTCATTCAGGCCTACGGCGCGGAAGCGGGCAACGTGGCCTTGAAGTTTCTTTGCCGGGGTGGTCTCTATATTGCCGGGGGGATTGCTCCCCAAATCCTGCCTCTGTTGCAGAACATGGGATTTCTTGATGCCTTTGCCGACAAAGGACGCATGGGTCCCCTCCTCAGAGAGGTTCCTGTAGCCGTCATCCTCAACCCAGAAGTGGGATTGCTGGGGGCAGCCTTTTATCCCGAACCCCTCAACTGATGGAAGGAGCCAATCAGTTCCCTCCAGCGGATAGAGGGATTGGCGAAGAACTTTTGCTATGGGAGACTGGGATTGATTAAGATATGTTGCAAGGGTGCTTGGAGAGGACGATGACCGCCGTACTAGAACCGCCTCGGCAGCAATGGACTCCTGCGAAGCCCCTGAACCGAGCTTCTCCTCGCTACGATCCAGAGCAGTTAGCCAGACAATACCAGGGCCGGTGGGGGATCCTGCTGCGGCGGATTGCCCAGGTGGTCTGGCCCTTTGTGCACTTACTCCTCTGGGTGTATTGGGATCGCTGGCGGGGGGTAGAGCGGCAGCGCCGTCCTGAGCATGCCCGGCGATTACGGGAAATTTTGACTGACCTCGGGCCAGCCTTCATCAAAATCGGGCAAGCCCTTTCCACCCGTCCGGATCTGGTTTCCCCCCTATTTTTGGAGGAAATGACCAAGCTCCAGGATGAACTTCCGCCCTTTGACAATGCTCTTGCCTATCAGATCATTGCTGAAGAATTAGGACAGCCCCCCGCCCAAATTTATCGAGAAATCAGTGAATCCCCCATTGCCGCTGCCAGTTTGGGGCAAGTTTATCAGGGCTATCTCCAGAATGGTCAAAAGGTCGCCATTAAAGTTCAGCGTCCTGGTCTCCTAGCCATGATCTCTCTGGATATGTACTTGGTGCGCCAAGGCATGGCTTGGATTAAAAAGCATCTCAAAATTGTCCGCAGCGATTTGGTCGCCATTGTCGATGAGTTTGCCAGCAAGCTCTACGAAGAAATGAACTATATCCAAGAAGGACAAAATGCTGAGTACTTCGCTAAACTCTACCAAAACACGGCGATCTACACCCCAAAAATTTATTGGGAATATACAAGCCAACGCGTCTTGACCATGGAGTGGATTGATGGGATTAAGCTCACCCAGCTTGACAAAATCAAAGCAGCGGGTCTGAACGGAAGGCAGTTGATTGAAATTGGGGTCAATTGTTCCCTCAAACAGCTTTTGGAGCATGGTTTTTTCCACGCCGATCCCCATCCTGGAAACCTCTTGGCAATGCCAGATGGGCGTCTTGCCTACATTGATTTTGGCATGATGAGTACCCTAGAAGTCCGTCATCGCTACGGACTCCTCAAAGCGATTGTCCACTTGGTCAACCGTGATTTTGCCGCCCTTGCCCAAGATTACGTGGACTTAGAATTCCTCACACCAGAGACCGATCTCTCCCCAATTATTCCTGCTTTAGCAGATGTCTTTGCTGAGGCTATGGGGGCTTCTGTTTCGGAAATGAATTTCAAAAGCATTACGGATAAATTGTCCGGGGTTATGTATGAATATCCTTTCCGAGTGCCTGCTTATTATGCCCTAATTATCCGCTCTCTATTAACCTTGGAAGGAATTGCCATTGGCATGGATCCCAATTTCAAAGTCTTGGCTGTAGCTTATCCCTATGTGGCTAGCCGGATTTTGAGTGATCCTGCGCCGGAGTTACGGGAATCTCTGCGGGAACTCCTGTTTGATCAGGGTCAATTTCGCTGGACTCGCTTGGAAAATCTCCTCCGCAATGCCAGTAACAGCAAGGACTTTAAGTTGGAACATTCCCTGGAAAAAGCGGCTGATTTTTTATTATCCCCTCGCGGGGCTTTTATCCGTCAGCACCTGGCGGAATCGATTTTCAGTGGATCCGGCGCTGGGGATACCCTCCAGCACATCCAGCGTTTGTGGGAGATTCTCTCTGCCAATCCAGCCTTCCAGCCCCTAGAGATGCTTCCTCTCTTGGCGAAATTGGTGGCTCATCCTCAGACCCTAGAACTGACCCAAGAACTGCTGCAGCGCTGGTTGCATCGTTCTGCGGCCCGCTGGATCCGTCAGGTGTTTTTGCCACCGGAAGTCTAGAGAGGGCGGGGATCCTAGGACTGGTAAAATGGGCCACTAATCCCAGATGGACTCATGCAAGCGGGTATTGCCGGTATTATTTTCAATGACACCAAGCCCGCGGCCCTCCGAGCGACTCAGGAAGTCCTGGCGTGGCTAGAAAGTAGGGACTGGCGGGTTTACACAGCGCCGGGTTGGGGCGGACTGCTGGGCTTTGCCCCCTCTGGTTCTCCCCGCTGTCATACACCCATCGATGCCTTGGCTCCCGCCCATTTCACTTCTGAAATGAGCTTCAGCGTGGTTTTGGGGGGGGATGGCACGGTTCTGGCGGCGGCCCGCCAACTGGCTCCCCACGGGATCCCCCTCCTGACCATCAATACTGGGCATTTGGGGTTCTTGACTGAGGCTTTTCTCTCCAATTTGTGGGAGAGCCTTGAAAATGTTTTGGCGGGGGATTACCGCCTGGATCGCCGCAGTATGTTGCAGGTGCAGGTGTGGCGCGGTGAGGAAATGCTGTGGGAAGTGCTGGCCCTGAATGAATTGGTGGTACATCGAGAACCCCTGACCAGCATGTGCCACTTTGAGGTGAAAATTGGTCAGCACTCGCCCTTGGATGTGGCAGCGGATGGGGTGATTTTGGCCACGCCTACGGGGTCAACGGCTTATGCCCTTTCAGCAGGGGGGCCTGTGATTACGCCAGGGGTGCCTGTTTTGCAGCTGATCCCTATTTGTCCCCACTCCTTGGCCTCCCGAGCCTTGGTGTTTGAGGATACGGAGCTAGTGACGGTGATTTCCGCCGGGGGGCAGCGGTTGATGCTGGTGGTGGATGGCAATGCCGGCTGTCATCTCCATCCCGATGAGCGTCTCGTCGTCCGTCGAGCCACCCCCACAACAGACTTGATTCGGCTGCGGCGCCATGAATTTTTCCGAATTATGCGGGAGAAACTGGGCTGGGGGTTGACCCATGCCTCGAAACCCACCTCTGTAGAACTGCCCTAGGACTCCTTCAGGTGGGGCGCAAGCGTCAAGGCAGTCTGCCGCAGGACTTCAGCCTGGTCCATGATTCTAGGCAGATTAAGGGCTTGACGGATCCCGGCTGCATAATCGGGCCAGAGGGTCAGGGTTGGGTAACTGGTTTGTAAGCTTTCAATCTGCTCCAGGAGTTGGGTGAGCCACACCTGTCCATTCCACCCTTCCAAGTACTGCAATGGATTGTAAAGATTGAGGTTTCGTCCCAGTTGGTTAATCCAGTCGCTGCGCTCCTGGGGGTCTAGAGCCTCAGCAATCAGGAGCAATTGCTTGCCGACCAGGGTGCGCAGGTCAGGATCAATCGCAGATAAAACCTCCGGGATCCCGGCTAGGAGTTGGCTGGGGGTGGGGAGGCGGTCCTGCTGGTGGAGTTGCTGACAGAGGAGTTCTAAGCGTCGCTCTTGGCTAGCGGCTACCAAGGAAAACTCCGTGAGATTGCTGATACTGAGGAGAGGATCACTGGTTAACCAGCGCACCAGCTCCACAATCGGTTGGTAGGGCAGTAAGGGGGGGAGCATGGCAATGCCGCTGTTCAACAGAGACTGAATCCGCAGGGCGATAAATTCACTCAACTGGCTCACCTGGATCCCTGTCTGGGTCAGGCCTAACCAGGGATCCCGATTATCAGGATTGGGGATGCTCCCCTCTTGCCAGCCTAACTTGCGCAGGGTCTTACCCCCCAAAAAGGCCACAACCCATTGCAAACTGGCACGGCTGATGTGGGTTGTCAGAATGGCTTTGACGATCTGGGTAGAGGTGATCAGGTCTAGGGATCCCTGCTCATCCAGAATGAGGGGTAGGCCACTGAGGGCATAGCTGCGAAGGGTGACCTCGACGAATTCGGGAGTAGTTACCACCTCACAGAGGCAGCGGCTGGTTACAGCCCGTTGCCAGGCCACCGGGAGGGAGGCTATGATCACCTCCCACTGACTGGGACTAAACTGAGCGGCTCGTGGTTCCAGGAAGATCTGAATCTTGTCAGGATCCTCCCCATGGAGGACATCGAGCAAATCTTGCCGGACTGTTTGCAGTTCTCGTGCCACCGTCATTTCCAGGCTGGCCAGGAAGCTTTGCCAGCGTTGCCACGAATAGCGAGACAGCACTTGAATATGATCGCTCAGCGTTTCCAGTTCAGACCAGGGATAATCCACATCCACACCATGAGGAATCAGAGCATAGTTTAGCCACTAGCCCGCAGATCCCGCCACTGGCCCCAGTAAACTGGAAAAGTGTCCTCCCCTGGGCAAAAAATGCCAATTGCCCCTTTAGCTTGCAACTTCATCCCCATGTTGACTGAATCTTCCCCCCCCCCCACCCCCTTACTGCCGCCCCGCCTGCCCCTCTGGGAAATGTTTCGCCTGGGGCTATTTCAAATGGCCCTGGGGATCATGTCGCTGCTCACCTTGGGAGTCCTGAATCGGATCATGATTGCGGAGCTGCAAATTCCGGCAGTTCTGGCCGCTGGGGTGATTGCCATGTCATTGGTGGTTGCTCCCGCCCGGGTCTGGTTCGGGCAGCTTTCTGATGCTCGCCCCTTGGGGGGTTACCACCGCACCGGTTATGTCTGGCTGGGATCCCTTCTCTTTGTCACCCTGTCCTACCTAGCCTTGCAGAGTATCTGGGCCCTGGATGCCACCGTGCAAGGGCAAGGGTGGGGGATCCCAGCAACCCTTTGGGTAGTCATCCTGGGACTGATGTTTGCTGGGTATGGCTTGTGTCTCAGTCTCAGTTCCACCCCTTTTGCCGCTCTGCTTGTGGACATCACCGATGAAGACGACCGCCCCAAGCTGATCGGAGTAGTCTGGTCCATGCTCATGGTGGGAATTGTGATCGGGGCCATTCTCAGTAGCCGCTTGCTGGATACCCCAGAAGTCTGTGGGGCCAGCCTGGCCACCTTTGATCCGGGATCCCTGGGACGAGATGAGGATATAGCCGCCCTCAAGCTAGCCGTGAATCGCCTATTTCAGATCATCTTGGTCGGGGTGATGCTGCTGGTGGTGGTTTCCACCCTAGGGATCGAAAAGCGTTATTCCCGTTTTGGCAAACGGGGAGGGCAGTCTGCCGAGTCCCAACCCATTCATCTCCGTCAAGCGGTGCAAGTCTTGAGTCGGAACCGTCAAACTGGGATCTTTTTTACCTTTTTGGTGTTAATGACCACCAGCCTCTTCATGCAAGACGCAGTCATGGAACCCTACGGCGGGGAAGTCTTTGGCATGTGCCTATCCGAAACCACCCGCCTCAACGCCTTCTTCGGGATTGGCACCTTGATTGGCATTAGCGGCTCAGGATTTTGGGTGATTCCTCGGTTGGGCAAAGCCAATAGCGTCCAATGGGGCTGCATCGGTACCATGGTCTTTGTTCTCTCCTTCCTGGGGGCGGGGATCACCGGCAACCCACTGCTCTTGCAACTGGCTCTCTTGGGCTTTGGTCTTGCTTCCGGCTTACTCACCGCTGCCGCCACCAGTTTGATGTTGGATCTCACCGCCGCCGAAACCGCTGGCACCTTCATTGGCGCTTGGGGGCTAGCCCAGGCCTGGGCCCGGGGCGGCGCTACCCTCTCAGGGGGACTCTTTTTAACCCTGGGGCGCTGGCTCTTCGATGCACCTTTACTGTCTTACGGAGTGGTTTTTGTGATCCAAGCTGGGGTGATGCTGCTGGCCCTCCAGCTTCTCAGACGGGTCAATGTGCAAGAGTTCCAGTCCCAAACCCAAGCTCTCCTCAACCAAGTTTTGGCAGGAGAAATAGAAAACTAAAAGCGAGTCGAAGCCTTGCGGGATCCCGCCACCCGATTGGCAATGACAATAGCCAATACCGTCACAGCAATGATCACCGTAGACAGAGCATTGATTTCCGGTGTCACCCCCCGGCGCACACTGCTGTAAATCAAAATCGGCAGAGTCACACTTGTAGGTCCACTGGTAAAAAACGAAATCACAAAATCATCAATGGACAACGTAAAAGCCAGCAACGCCCCCGCCACAATCCCCGGCAGAGCCAAAGGAAACACCACATAGCGTAAAGTAGCCCAGCTATCGGCATAGAGATCGTGGGCAGCCTCTTCCAAAGCGGGATCCACAGCCAAGAGGCGACTGCGCACCACAATAGCCACAAAAGCAATTTGGAACGTAACATGGGCCAAAATCATCGTGGACATTCCCAGTTCAAAAAGTCCTGTATAAGTGCGGACAAACTTATAGAACAATAACAGCCCGATAGCCATGACAATATCAGGAATAATCACCGGCAAATACATCAATAACTGAAAAATCTTTTTGCCAGGAAAATGATAGCGATAGAGTCCATATCCCAGCAGGGATCCCAAGACTGTACTGATCGCCGTACTCACCACCGCCAAGGTAATCGTATTCAAGGTTGCCGCTAGAGTTGTGGGATTTTGAAACAGACGCAGATACCAATCCACAGTAAACCCAGTCCAGCGCACCCCAAACCGCGACACATTAAATGAATAGACAACAATCAACAGGATTGGCAAATACAGAAACCCATAAATTCCATAGCTGATCCAGCGCAACCACGGCGAAATCGAACGACTCATACCAACAGGTTAAAGATTACCGCTAGCATAACGGCAAATCAGACAAAGATACCCTCATCGCCATCGTGACCTGACTTATGCTCCTTGGCATTTCGCCCCTGCCATAGGCTAGATTGGGCGATGACATTACAAAAATTCTCATGATTGATCTGTAATGTCATCTTGCTTGTGTTCCCTGCTCAGCCGAGGTTCCATGCTGCTGGTTTGTCCCCCCACCCCATGCCTGCGTCAGGTGTGGTCCCGCATCACTGCTGATAGTTGCCCGCAAGACTACAACTTTCATCTGCACACCCTCGCTTCTGACGGACAGCTTCATCCCCACCAAGTCATTGACCAGGCCCTCGCTTTGGGCATGAAAGGACTGGCAATTACCGATCACCATTCTGTGCAGGGCTATTTTGCTGCCCAAGCCTACCTGAGTAGCCACCCCCAGGCGGATCTGATCTTGTGGACAGGGATTGAAATCAACGCTTGGCTGGAAAACACCGAGGTTCACATTCTCGGCTATGGCTTTGAACCGACCCACACTGCTTTGCAGCCCTTTCTGCGTTCAGCCCAAGGGCAAGCACCTGATGCCACACCTGATGCCACAGTTGTCACCAAGGCCCTCCATGCGGCTGGTGGCTTGGTGGTGTTGGCCCATCCCTACCGCTATAACCGCCCAGGGGATCACCTGATTATGGCCGCCGCCGCCGTGGGCATGGACGGCATCGAAGCCTACTACAACTACAAAAATCCTGATCCCTGGTATCCCAGTCCCGAACAAACCACCTCAGCCCTAAAGCTAGCCGCCCACCTCGGACTCTACACCACCTGTGGCACCGACTCCCACGGTACTAACATCACACGTCGGATTTAACAGCCTGCAACTGTGCTTGCAGTTGCTGGAGTTGTTGTTTCAAATAGCGGTTTTCTTTTTCCAGGTGGGCCAGTTGAGCAACGCGGTTACGCAGCTCAAAGTTCTGGGCTTGCAAGCTGCGCAGTTGTTCCTGTAGCTCTTCCTGACTAGCTGTGGGGGATTCCACCGAACTTCCCGGAGAAATCACAATTGCCCCCGGTTGTTTACTGCTGTCTTTCATGGCTTGCAGGGCCCGGCGCAGCAGCGTCATACCCAAGGGATCGTCACTGGCTTCAAAGCTGGCCGTCCCAGCTTGGATATGCACCTCAGGGGTCTTATTCTGCACCGTAAAGGGCTTTTGGGCCACCCGTTGAATGCAGCGCTCCGCCGCGAGTTGGGCTGCTGTCAGGGTTGTGCCGCTCAATAACCCCACAAACAAACCTTCGTCATAACAAAACAGTTCATCCGTATCGCGGAGATTCTCCGTCAGGCGCTGCCCAAATTCCTCTAGGATCTCCTTGACCAGCTCCGGTGGCTCACTTTTTTGCAACTGCGCCAAATTAGCAACCCGAAGCATAAACACACTCATCGGGTCACGGTTCGCCCTGGCCGCCTGCAAGCGTTGGGGCAAGACTTTGGCTAACTGTTGCCGGTTGCCCAGACTTGCTGCGGCAACCGGGGTTGGCTTCGTAGGTTGGGGCTGGCGTTGTTGCCGCCGCAGCTCTACAATCCGCAATCCTGCCCGTACCCGGGCCATCAGCTCTACAGCCTGAAAAGGCTTGGAAAGAAACTCGTCAGCACCAGCCTCCAGGGCCCGTTCCATGCTGTCGTTGCCTTCGCGGGCTGTCATGATAATGTAGTACACCCAGGAGTGATCTGGGTTCTGCCGCAAGCGCCGACATAGCTCCAGACCATCCAGGTTGGGCATGACCCAATCGGCAATAATCAGATCCGGCCGACTCTGGATGACTTGCTCCAGAGCAGCCATGCCATCTAAAGCATAGGAAATGGTACAACCCTGCTTTCCCAAAAAATTGGAAAGCATCTCTGCCACCATGTAGCTATCATCCACAATCAGGATACGTGCTCGCAACCCTTCGGTAGGGGCGGGTGGAGCAGAAGGAGTGCTGACCATAAAGGGTGCAAGAGGGAAAGTTGGCAATGCCTATCAAAGTTGTATCAGAATTCTGGTTCAGAATGGCCCTTCCACGGATGCTCACGGGAAAAATTAACACCCTGTTACGTCACGTTGACCACCTGGGGCACCCTTCCCTGTCCCTCCTTTGTTACCTTGGTTAAGGTAGAAGCAAATAAGGCTGGGGGATCCCCATGGGAAGACGACTACTGGCAATTGCACTTCTATCGTTGTCTTGGGGGTGTACCCGCCCCAATCTGCACGCGACCCGCACGGCAGTTCGGGATGGGCAGTTAAACAGTGCGTTCCCTGATACCTTTCCTGCCTTGAGTGGTGATGGGCGCTACATTGTTTTTAGTTCTGTGCGCTCGGGTACGGAGTCAATCTATCTCTACGACACCCAAACACGGCAACTGGTGGATCTACCCCGCCTGAATGCTAATAATGTCGCCAATACCCAGCCAGACATTAGTGCTGATGGGCGATGGATTGTCTATCTTTCCAATGCTTTGGGTAAGTCTGAGGTGTTTCTCTATGACCGCACCACCGCTGAGATCCAAAATATCAGTCTTTCGATTCCTGGGGATGTCCGCCATCCCCGCATCAGTGCTAATGGGCGGTGGATTGTCTTTGAAAGTAATGGACTAGGTCAATGGCATATTGAGGTGTTTGACCGGGGTGAAGCGGTTTTAACTCAGCCCTCTCCCACCCCCTCTCCATAAAGGGGATCCCTGGTCTTTTGTAAAGGGGTTGCACTGCTCACATTAGCTAGAAGTGACATCCTCCCGACGCTGACCTTACGGGTACAGCGGGGGCTTCCCAACCTCACAGTTAGGCATTCCTGCCCCACGCCACTTGTCTAGGTCATAGACCCCTGACAGAACGACTTGACAGGCGGTTTCCCTTCCCCAGAGTCCCTGGGCTA
>Ga0272446_1003732_pt1 | contig 18850 bp, 30 predicted proteins | sample YNPCB0061_FD_194587 | JGI IMG/M metagenome (GOLD analysis project Ga0272446, IMG submission 194587) | Hot spring microbial mat communities from Yellowstone National Park, WY, United States - YNP-CB-006-1 | ecosystem: Environmental > Aquatic > Thermal springs > Hot (42-90C) > Sediment | place... | reverse complement strand
CGAGGCCTACGTGAGCAGCGCGATCCGAGGAAACGCCGTCTCGAGCTGGCGATACTGATTCGGAAAGTGCTGTCGCAGCCATGTGATTCTTCCCTCGCAGGCGCCGAACGTTGTGAGCCATCCGCTATTCCTGATCGTTTCCCGCGTCATCCCGTGCGTCTCGGCGTCGTACACGCGTCTGTTGTACGGGATTTTTCGCGAGACAATAAACGCCCACACGTCGCGCGCATGCCAGTCCGCGATCGGTGTGCAAGTCCACAGTCCAGACCGCGTGCGATAGAGCAGTCCGCGCGTCGATCGGCTGGCGTTTCGCCCCTTGCTCTCGTCTGTGCGCAGGCCCATTACCTGGACTTCGATCCCGTGCTCTGCGGCTGTCGCACGGCCTCTGTCGATCTTTGCCGCCTTGCCAGGGTCGGCGCGGCGCTCGTGGTTTAGGCCGATCTCCTGTAGCCACTCGATCGTGTCATCGAGTGACCGGCTGGGCGGCACCGTCACCACGTCAGCGCGTGCGCGAAACCAGTCGATGGTCTCGTCGTTCCCAGGCAGCTCGTACGTCGAGGCGAGATGCAAGAGCGGCACACGGCCAAGTGCCTCGATCGCCAACCCTGCGCAGACGATCGAGTCCTTTCCCCAGGACGTAAAGACGCCCAAGCGGCCCTTGCTCGCCGCGTCTCTCAGCACTGCCCGTGCGCGCTCCACTCGACGACGAAACGTGGAAAGCTGCGCCCATACCTCATACTGGTCGAGGCTCACACCAGCGCCTCCTCCTCGCGCCACCGCTGCCAGTACGGCGGCGTCAGCACGCGCATCTCGCGGTCCGCATCCTCTATGCCCGGCCAATTAAGCGGCAGCGGGCGCAGCGGCCTTCCGTCACGGACCACCGGGAATCCAGGCCACGGCTCGCAGTCCTCGACGCTCCACTCGCGGACCTCGCCGTTGCCCACAGCGCGCTTCTTCCCGAGGTGCGTGATGATTGACAATAATTCATGCACACCGCGCTTCTCGCCGAGACACCACCAGTCCATGCACCCATCGCGCAGATAGCCGACCTCGAGCGGCAGCCGGTAGGACTTCGTCGGGCCTGCCGAGAGCTGAATGCGGCGGAACTTCGGCTCGGCCATCGTCTGCGCCTCTGCTACGGGAAAGCGACGATTGATCCACCGCCGATCGCGCTCCTCCCACTCGTATTGCGCCGTCGTCGCGAGGTAGATACCGCGCTCTTGCGCGACGGGGATCGCGATCATGTGCTGCTCGATCTCGGCAGGTGGCAGGCCGTCACGCACGGCCACGGCGGCCATCAGCAGCGCATCGAGCGCGAGTCCGTGCACGGGCATGGACACGGCCCCCGGCACACACGCGACGACGTGGAGCGGAGTCACGCGTCGACGGTCCGCAGGAAGTCCGCCACCTGCGTCGACCGCTCCTTGACGTGCGCGCGAAACAGCTCCCCTACGCGCGGCGCGAGGCTGCCAGCGTCCAGCGTCGTCACGTTCTCCGACGGTCGCGCGATCTCGACGACCTTCCCCGTTACCGGCCGCAAGAGACCGTGACCGGTCCCGCGCTTGCCCCCCACTTTGGCGTTCGACAGGAACGCGCCGAGCGCGACGAGGAACGTGTCGACCTCGAGGGCGCTGTGGCACACCGCCGAGACTGACCAGTAGAGCAGCGACCCGCACACGAGCGTCTCGTGACGGCGCGGCATCATCGATGACTTCGCAGCCTCGACGTCAACGGCATCGACCGCGCTCTCGCTCCCGAGCAAGCGCCCCTCGACGCGTATACGCTCGCTCTCGCTGAGGAGCAGCCGCTTTCCCGGCGTCAGGCTCGGGTCCATACGCACGCGCTGCACCTCCTCGACGTGCGCACGGTGCGTGTCCACCTGCTGCTTCGTCGCGGCGAAGTGATCGCGCACCCACGGAGGCATGAGGTGCCACGTCTCCTCGCAGACGAGCACTGCGTCTGAGACCTGGAGCTTGCCGGGAATGACGCGATTCCCCGCGCAACCGCCGAACAGCGCCACCGACGGCACCATCTCGACTAGCTTCCGGTAGTCGTCGAGCTTCACCGTCGACGCGTCGCTCTTGCCTGTGACCATCCCACCCGCGAACAGGAGGCGCAACGCGGCCTCCGAGAGTGACGGCGAGTCGAGCAGTCCGGCTGCGTCGAGCAGCGCGTAAGCCGCCGCCTCGCGCATGCCGTGGCGCATCGTATCCCCGGTGACGATCGGAGTCGCGACGAAGCTCCCGTCAGGCTGGCGAGTCTTTCGGCGCATGAAGATCGACGTGTTACCGAACGACTCCGACGCGTGCGCGATCGGTTCGACGGCCTCCAAAAGTAGTTCGTACCGACGGTGCTCCATCATCGCGCGTTCTCCTTGGTCGCGGCCACCGCCGCGTCGATGTCGTCCTCCACCTGCTGCGCACTCTCTCGCCGCCGCTCGGCCTCGAGACGCGCACGCGCCATCACGTAGCCGTGTTCACGCTCGAGCAGATCCAGCCACGCCGCCGCGCCGACCTCAGTCACGGCGACGGCAAGCGCCTCAATCGCCGAAGAGAGAGACCTGGACGGGGCGCCGAGTTGCAGGCTCCGCATGAGAGCCGTCGTCCACTCGGGCACGGTCGCCGACGTCCTCGCCGCTGCCCGCAGCCGGTCCGTGATCTGGTCCCAGTGCTTCAGCGGACTTCCGCCGGCCGCGAGGTACGCGCGCCGCACCTCCATCAGCAGCGCCACCGTCTGCCTGACGAGGTGCTCTCTCTGATCTCTGTCGAGCCTTGGCATTCGCCTTCGCTTCTTTCTCGGCGCGCATCCGCGCCGCTACCTGTTCCTCGTCCCGCTGCGCCAGCCACACCGCTAACGCGAACCACGATCCGCCGCGCAGCCCGCCGTGCTGCGACTCGAACGCCTCGATTTGTGCGCCGCACAATTGCCACGCGCGCGGGCCGTAATCGCCGCGCTCGATCTCCTCCTTCGTCGCGCCTGCGGTCAGCAGCGCGACGAGCTCGTCGACGAGCGCGAAGTCTCCGAGCGTGACCATCTGCTCCTCGAACAGAACGCGTCCTCGTCGAGATCCGGGCGGGTTAATCGGCGCCCATGGGACGACGTGCTTCTGTCCGCTGTCCGCAATCGCAGCGAACCACGGACCGTGCTTCTCTCGTCGGAGGAACGCGCGGATCTCGGGCTTCTGCCCCTTGTTCGCCCGCAGGCATTCGGCGTCGTCGACGAGGTGCGAGTACATACGGAGCGTGTCGGGTGGCTTGCCAGCCGTTGCCCATACGCACGCCTCGCAGATCCACTCCGACGACAAACAGCGCGCTCGATTCTGCGCGGTGAACGTCGACGGCATCCAGTCCGACACTCGCTGCCCACGCGACAACGGAGCGCCGCATAACCAACACGTCGCGGTGACGTCCTCACACGCCATGCGTGGCGACCCGGCGCGGCGCCAGAGGAGCTGAGACGCGCTCACCTCGAATCCACTTTGCATGTGGTCGACCGCCGTCGCTTCGCGACGCGGTCGCGCACCCACCGCAGCCACGCGTCGACGTCCGCGCGGCTCTTCAGCGCGTCGAGAGCGCACTGCACGTCCTCTGGGATCTTGTGGCAGTTCGTGCAGCGCCTGTAGTCGCTGTCGACGAGTGTGACGTAGAGCCTGCCGTCGGTGCACCGCTGGCACTGGCTAGGCATTAACTCCCATCGGAATTCAGCGACGAGGTAGGGCCAGGCCTCGGCGTGCGCGCGGTCGACGATGCCAAACCGCTTGCACTCCTCGAAGCCGTGACGCGCAATTCTTGTCAACGCATATTGCGACAGCTTGCGCGGCTCGAACGCCGGCGCGTAGCAGATCGGCTGCTCGCAGATACGGCAGTCGTAGGTGGTGCTCGTCTCGTGCCCCTGCCGCCACCGACGGTAGAACCAGTTTCCGCGCCCGATGCGTAGGCACGACTCGTCTGGCTTGCGCATCCACCGCGTGAGCACGAGCACCGCCTTTAGCGCGGGCGTGTTGTCGAAGTCGAATGCGAAGCCGCTCATCGCGCTCCCCTCACCATGCGCCCCCCGCCATGTCCTCGCGCCGCGCCTCGAGCTCCTCGACGGCGCCCGCGACGAGCATCGCGATCTGCTCGGGCGTCACCGCCAGGCCGTCGCGGCGCCGGATCTCGATCACCCGCGCGGGCGCCTCGAGCAGCGCGCAGCCGGTCTCCTCGGCCACGCGGCTCGCCAGGCGCCGGTAGGGCGCGACCTCCTGCTCATACTCCTCGGCGAGCTCGCGGCGCATCACGTCGCGCAGGCTGAACGCGTGCGGCGCGAAGTGGAGCTGGAGGGTAATGGTCACGACGCTACCTCGATCTCTTCGTCGTCGGTGAATTTGATGTTCGCGCAGAACTCAGCGAGGAGCCGCAAGTTCGGCAGCACCAGTTCATTCCAGATCTTCGCGCGCCACTCAGGCGGCGCGTCGAGCTTATCGTGGATCGCAGCAAGCGCGTCGATGCGCTCGATAACCTCGGCCTTTAGTTGCGACCAATCGGGGCCAGGGCTCGGCGGTGCGTTGTTCCAGTCACGCATCAGCCGTTGCTCCCCGGCTCGGCCGGCGCAGCCCATGTCTTCAGCCGCTCGAGGTCGCTGGCATTCCACTCCTCGAAGGGCTTGTCGAGGTACGCCTCAGCGTCGGCCTTCGACCGGCCCTGCTGCTTCAGCCACGCGACCGCGCGCATGTTGCGCTCGGTGTCGACCTTCGACGGGTCGGGCGCACCGTGACTCGCCTCGTCGCTCGTCTCCTCGCCCGACGAGATGCCGAGGATGTCCATCAGCGTCAGGCGCTTCAGAGACGTCGTCACCGACATGATCGCCTGCACCGGCGTCTTCTTCTCCTTGCCCGCAGCCGTCGTCGTGTTCTCGACGGGAGATTTCATCGGGCTCGACGACTCGACATGCCCGGCGGCGTGCGTGAGGCGGCAGATCACGCTCACGCTCCCCGGCTCCGGCGTCGACGCATCCCACGACACCGATAGCCCGTGCTCGCTCAAGATGCCGGTCACCGCGTCGACGAGCGCGGCAAGCGTCGTGTATTTGTAGCCGGCGAACTTGTTCTGCGAGTCGTATGCGACGACGCTCGGCAGGCGGCTCTTCACCGCCACGATCGCAGCGGCGTATGCCTTCCGCGACTCGTTCGCCTCGTACCGCTCTTGCACCGCGAGCAGCCGGTCCATCGTCGCCGCGAACACTTCGGGCGACGGGCTCTGCCGCAGCAGCTCCATGCCGGCCGCGACGACGGGCGCCATGGGCTTCGTCTCGTGGCGCTCGACGACGGTGATCGCGTTCTTATGGGTCTCGCTCATATTCAGAAGTCCTCCGATTCGTGTTCGTCTTGCAGCGTCTGGTCGACGGCCCAGCGCGGCACACGCAGCGTCTGCACGTCGGGCGCGCAGCCGGGCCAGTAGTCTGCCTCGATGCACTCGACGAGGCGCCGCATGAGGCGCTGGTAGATCGAGCGACCGACGGCGAGCGCCTCGTCGTCGAGCTGGTAGACCGCGACGTCGTAGGGCGCCTCGTTCTCGACGGCGATGACGTACGGGTTGACCTTCCCGTCAAGGAGCCGTGCGGCGACGGCGCCGTCGTGGTACCAGGCGACCTGCGTGATGTAGCCGTAATTGAACGCGGCGCGCGGATAGAAGCGCGGACTCGGGTCGCGCGTCGCTTTCAGGTCAAGCAGGAATTCAGGACGGATGAGATCGACGCGTCCTTTGCACGCGAGGCCCGTCGTCGGGTCGGTCCACACGACGATCTCCTCGTGCCGCCCGCCGCGCAGGAGATTACGCGCGACGCGATGCGAGCGGACGGCACGCGCCATCGCCTGCACGGTCTCGAGCTCGTCGGGCTTCAGCGACTCGACGCCAGGATGCTCTCCCTTCCACTCCTCCCACGCAGCGCCGCGCCGCGTGCCGTCGAAGACGGCATAGCGCTCGTCGAAGCGATCGGGTTCCAGCGCGGCGCAGTGGAACGCCCCGCCGATCACAAACGCCTGCTTACGCGGCTCGGGGTTCTCGAGGCGATAGCGGTAGTAGAGCGGCGACCGCTCAAGGTTCTTCAGCGAGCTAATGTTCACCGCGCGGATCGTGTCGTACGCCGAGAGGTCGGCGGCGGCACGCGGCGCCGCGTCGGCGGCGCTCATGAGCACGCCCTCACGATCCCGACGACGAGCGAGGCGATCAGCGCGATCCCGACGGCGGCGAGGCTCAGCGCGGCAACCGGCGCGGCTGGCTGGCGCGACAGCGGCGGCGGCACGAACTCGAGCCGCGGGCGCGGTCGCTGGCGGTCGAGCTGCTCGAGGTGCGCGAGGCGGCCGCGGCGGAGCTGGGGACGCGGGATCGCCTCCCACGAGAGGCCGCCGCGGTCCGCCTCGGCGAACGCGTCATCCCACGTCGCGCCGCTGCCCCGCACCTCGAAGAATCCAAGGATGAGCACCCCGACACACTTCTCGCCGTTCGGCTTCACCTTGACAGCCGCGCTCTTTCCCCAGCGCTCCGCGGCAGCGGCGAGCGCCGCCTTTGTCGTGCGAATTCTCTCGTTGTCGAGCCCGAGCGCGCGGCGCAGCCATTCGGCGGTGGGGCCCATTACGCCACCGCCGAGCGCGCGTTCGCCGACTCCGCGATCGAGATCAGCAAGTCGCGGAAGGGCACGGGCGTCGCCGCGCGCTCGCGCTTATTCATTCTCTCGGCGACGAGAAGTTCCTTCCCTGTCTGCGCCGCATACTCGGCGAGCCACATGCGTCGGCGTGCGCGCTCGTCGGCGGTGAGCCCCTTTGGGGGCCGCATGAACTTCCGTCGCTCCTCGGCTGAATGGAAGCCAGCATCGAGGCGCACGCGCGCAGCCGATGGTCCCCACTTCAGCGAGGGCAACTCGACGCCGTGCGCGTACAACCATGTCGCCTTGCGCGCGCGGTGTCCGTAGTTCCCCTGCTCGACGCAGCACGTCCATCCGCCGTGGAAGTCGGCGACGACCCATCCGCCGTCTCTCGGCGGTGCGTTCAGATCGAACGCACGCCACGCGTGCGACGCCTCGGGATGCTCAAGAACGCCTCCGAACTTCCTCACCGCCGCGAGCGCGTGAGCGAAGCATTCGCCGTCGTCGCCCTTCAGTCGGCGCACCTTTGCCGTCGGGCCGCCGCTCCAGTAGCGCCCCCATCGCTCGCATGGCGGGTGCGCAACCACGGGGTGCGGTCCGTCGTACAGCCGCGCATCGCGTTCGCGATCCCACGGTTCGACGTTCGGCAAGCCGAAGTAGACGCCGCCGGTCTCGACAAACAGCGCCGCGATCACGCCGCCACCGTCCCGCACCGCGCGCGCCGGGCGATGTCGGCGCGCAGCATCTTCGCCGCCAGCGTCCAGGCGTGTGCGCTCGTCGAGCGGATCGCGGCGATGCCGTGCAGGCCATCGGCGCGCGCCTCGCGCTCACGCTCGCGGTCAAGCTCGGCCATCGCGTCGAATCGCTGCGCGAGCTCCTCGTCGTGCGCGTCGATGTCGACTGTCAGATCGTGCGGCACTGCGCCACCTCTGCGAGCCATTGCTCGGCCTCCTCGCGCGTCGCGTAGTTCCGCACGCGCCGTACTCCGTTCACCTCGATCACTGCCTCGTAGCCGCTCGCGCGCGGGAAGAGCGTCCCCGGCCCGGCGCGCTTGATCGCCGGCTGGCGGCTCGGCTGCACGCGGTCGGCGCCGCGCCGGGTGTAGATCGCGCGCCGGCCGCTGCACCTGATGCAGGTCCGCGCGTTGACGTGGCGGTGCGAGATGTCTGCGTTGCACTCGACGCACGTGCGCTTCACGATGCACCTGCCGCCTCTTCGTCGAGGCTGCTCAGAATGACGTCGCGCATGGTCATTGTCCCCTCCTCGCGGTCACACTCACGGAACCGCGCGTCTGCCTCGTGCATCCGTCCGGTCCGTCGACGCCGCCGAAGACGTCGCGCAGCTTCCGCGCGGCCTCGCCGCTCTCGTCGATGACGACGATCGCGACTGACCGCACGCCGTCGAGGGAGCGCAGCAGCGCGACGGCCTGCTCGAATGCGTGGCGCTCGCCGGGGGTCACCGCACCACCACCATTCCGGGCTCGCGCATGAGCTGCGCGGCGCGTCGGAGAATGCTGGCTTCCCTCCGCGACTGGACGGCCGCTCGCCTCCAGTCATCGGCGAACGCGCTGTCAGCTACGGCCTGGGCGTCGTACTCTGCGGCGAACCGATCGTGCGCAGCAGCGAGCCGCTCAGTCAGCTGCGCGCACGCCTCGATCGCCAGCTTCGCGCCGGTCTCGCGCGCACTCCGCTCGGCGCGCTGTTTTGCTTCGCGGGCGGCGGCGTCGCGGGCAGTGGCGACGCTCACGACGCACCTCTCGGCACGTAAATGCCAAACACCGCCTTGCCATCCTCGGCGACATAACCGAGGGGCATGACGCCCAGCCGCCACATGTCGATGAGCGGCGCCCATGGGTTCGGCGCGAGCGCGTAGAGCAGCGCGCGCGCCTGACGCCATAGCAGCCAGCGGGGGCGCAAATACCAGCGCACACCTGGAGGCCAGAGCCGAGAGGTGGCGGCGTCGGCGGCGCGGGCGGCGGCGTCGGCGTTGGCGTCGGCGGCGTCGGCGGCGTGCGCGGCGTTGGCGGCGTTGGCGACGTCAGCGCCGTCGCCGGCGGCGTTGGCGGCGGCGATGGCGGCGTCGGCGGCGGCGGCGTTGGCGGCGTTGGCGGCGTTCGCGGCGTCGGCGTCGGCGTCGTCGTCGGCGGCGTTCGCGGCGTCGGCGTTGGCGGCGTTGGCGGCGGCGTCGGCGTCGGCGGCGGCGGCGGCATCGGCGGCGGCATCGGCGGCGGCGGCGGCATCGGCGGCGGCATCGGCGGCGTCGGCGGCGTTCGCGGCGTCGGCGTTGGCGGCGTTGGCGGCGGCGTCGGCGTCGGCGGCGGCGGCGGCATCGGCGGCGGCATCGGCGGCGGCGGCGGCATCGGCGGCGGCATCGGCGGCGTCGTTGGCGTCGTTGGCGACGGCGGCGGCGGCGGTGGCGGCGGCGTCGGCGGCGACGTCGGCGGCGTCGGCGGCGGCGGCGTTGGCGGCTACGGCGGCTACGGCGGCGGCGACGTCGGCGTTGGCGGCGGCGTTGGCGGCTACGGCGGCTACGGCGGCGGCGACGTCGGCGGCGGCGGCGGCGTTGGCGCGCAGTCGGTCGGCGTAGATCCGCAGCTCTCTGGGACGCGTGCGGCTGTCGCCGCGCGCCCAGAAATCGATCGCCGCCCACCACTGCTCGAACGGAGCGCGAAGCTCTGCCTCTCCGATCGCTCGCGATGGCTTCAGCCACGGGATCGGCTTCGCGCGCAGGTCGGCGATGTAGCGCCAGCAATTCGCCACCGGAACCAGCGACTCGTGCGGCATTGGGTCGATACCGAGGCGCGCACGCACGGTCTCGTCGCACGCGCATCTCACATGCCCCCTCGCGATCGCCTTACCTCGCCTGCGCCGCCGCCAGCCAGTGCCCGCGCAGAGCACGCAGCCGCCCGCCTCGCACCACGCGTCGTGCGCGACGGGCGCATCGAGAGCTAACGCCTCGTCGAGCGTCAGGATCGTGCGAGTGAGTGCAGCAGTCACCATGCACCTCCGTATTCTTTGTCAAAGCGCGCGTCGGCGCGACGCTGGTCGTCGTCTGCCGCGCCGGGCTGAGCGTCGAGCACGGCGGCGATCTCGCGCCGCATCACGCGCCGGGCCGCGTCGAGCTGGATCGCCACGCTCACGCCGTGGAAGGCAGCGGCGAGGGCCGTCACGAGCGCACCTCGCGTCGCCACTCCCAGCGCCGTTTCAACGCCGTCGGCGATCGCTCGACTCCAATGCGCGTGAATAGGTCCGATCGCGGCCTCGCGTCGCGGTGCCACGATCCGCCACCGGCCATGCCTGCGTCGCGCCATCCGGCAGCGCGGTATGACGTGCCCGCCTCGTGCTCGAGGACATAGGAGACTCCGCGCGTGTAGCCGATCTCGCGCGCAGCACGCGTGCAGGCCGCGACGAGCTTGCTCGCGACGTGGCTCACGGCGCCACCTCGCACGCCGCGCGCGCCGCCGACTCGATGCTCGGTCCCGGCGCGGAGCCGATACCCATCTGCGCGACCTTCCCGGCCCGCGCCACCTTCTCGGCCGCGCTCTCCGCGTGCCGGCGATACGACTGCGCCAGCGGGTCGCCCCGCAGCGTGATGACGACGGCTGCTGCCTCGTCGATGGTGAGCGTGACGTTGACGGCGATTGGCATCGGTCCCCCTTGACCCGTTCATTGGTAATGCATGCATGCATCGCGGTCAACAACAACATCCGGTTCGCGCCGGTTGCATGCGTGCATTCCTCCGCGGCGGCGTGCATGCATTACGCGATTGCCCTTGACGCGCTGATGCATGCGTGCATTCATGTCCTCATGTCGCAACTCGAAACCCTCCACAAGGCGATGAAGGCAAAAGGCTGGGACCCGGCGACGCCGGAAGGCGCGCGCAGACTCGCCGAGGCGTCGGGCGTCCACGTGACGCTCGTCCGCCGATACCTCAACGGCGAGGTCGAGGTCGGCGCGAAGAACGCGCGCGTCGTCGCCAAGGCCCTCGACATCACCACCGACGCGATTCTCTACGGCGACAAACAGCCACTCGCGTTCCCTCGCTAAAGGGCGCCAATGGGGGGCGAAGTCCACAACCTCGCGTTCCCTCACTAAAGGGCGCCAATGGGGGGCGAAGTCCACAACCTCGACTGGCGCGCGCTGCTCGACGTCGTGCCGGAGTGCGACGCGCTGATCACCGACTGCCCGTATTCCGAGAGGACGCACGCGGAGCATGACGACGGGACGATGTCGACGCGGCGTGCTCGCGACGTCGCCAGCCGCAAGCTCGACCTCGTCGTAGACCCATGTTGCGGCGCCGGCACGACACTGGTCGCTGCACTGCGCTCGGGTCGGCGCGCAATCGGCGGCGACGTCTTGGCCGAGCACGCGGAACTAGCGCGACTGTGGACGGCCAACCCGCACCTGAGTGCGCCACGAGGTGAACGCCAAAAAGGCGCGCAGCCCTCCCTCTTTGGAGGGCTGCCGTGAACGGCTTCGTCACGCAGCTCAACCGGAACGCGCCGCGAGTGACAAACTGGGTTCGCCGCGTCCTCGTGCGCGATCTGCCAAAGGCCCTCGCCCTAGGCTGGGAAGAGTGCTCGCGCGAACACACAAATGTCCCGTCGCTGAGCGCCGACGAGACGCTCGTGCAGTGCTTCGGTGACAACCCGTTGCCGTGGATTGGTGATTGACATGAATCGCGGATGCCAGGGGCGCGCTCTCGAAAACGCGATTGCAAAAGGCTTCGCGCATTACCGCAAACTGGGCCGCGCCGACGGTAAGAAGCTCGCGACCGGCATGCGGAAGATCCGCGGGCGATGGCGGCATGCTGAGCGGAGCGGTACCGACTTTGCGGGCACGTTGGCGCCGCATGGTCGCGGCCTGTTTGTCGAGGCGAAGGAGACTGCGCGTCCATCGTGGCCGCTGTCGCAGATTCGCGACAGCGAAGCGGAGTTCCTCAATAATCACCAACGCCTCGGTGCGTGCTGTCTGCTCGTGATCGACTTCACGGCATTCGGCGAGACGTATGCGGTGAGCTGGGAACACGTCGCGGCGTTCATGCTTCATCCCTGGCGTGAGTCGTTGTCGATCGACTGGTGTCGCGCCTATGGGACGCTGGTACCGAACGTCGACGGCGTGTGCTTGTTCCTCGACGGTGTTGCGCATCCCGAGATCGACCGCGCGCTGGCCTCCGTCCTCGGAGACAAGACTCGCTCCCGTATCTCGTCGCAAAAATCTTTCGGCATCGAAATGACGCCACCGCCCGCGCCAAAGGCGACGGCGAAGCGGACGAAGGAGCAGATCATCGCGGACATTCGCACGGCGGCGGAAGAAGGCATTCGGCGCGTTGCAAAGGTGTCAAAGCGATGACGTTCGCAATTACCATCGGCGAAGGCCGTCAACGTCCACAAGGCCGCGCGGCCGCGCTCACAATGCCGCTTGTCGAGAGCCTCTACGAGCTCCTCAAGACGCAGCCGGCGCGCGTCGAACGTTGGTGGTCAGTGCATCTGTGGGAGCGCGACTATCGCGTCACGAAGGGCTGGCGCGCGTCGATTGGCGTTGCCGTCGACCTCGACTATCGCATTCGCGACTCACCGCCTTCGCCCGAGGTCACAGCGCGACTCGCGGACGCAGCACGCGCGGGCAAATTGCCAGGCTCGATCTTCCATCTCACGCCGCACGGCGCACGCGTGGTGTTTGTCTACGAGGTGCCCTGCAATCACCGCGAGATGCAGATCTCGGCATCTAAAGGCGCAGCTGCGCTTGTCGAGCGCGCCCTCGCGGAGCTCGACCTCTTCGACTACGTCATCGATCCCTGCACCTGGGATCTCGCGCGCTTTTACTACACGCCAAACAGCGTCGCGAAAGGCGTCGCACGCAACGCCGATCTCGTGATGATGCGCTCGCAACCATTTGAGGCTGACGCACTCGCGGCCAAAGAGCCGCCTGACGCAGTCGACGAAACGCCTGCGCCGCAGCTGACTCGGCGTGTGGTCTCGATGGATGAGTCGATCAAAGAAGTTATCGCGCGATGGAATGCCGACCACCGACAGACGTGGCCGTCGAAGCCCTCTACGTGCCCCGCGTGCCAGCACAAGGACTGCTTTCACGCGCTCCCCGATGACAACACGAAGTGGGTGTGCTTCTCGACGAACCACGGCGACGAGGTTGGGCGCCCCACGAAAGAGGGCAAAGCCTTCTGGGGTGACGCGCTCGACCTCGAAGCGCACGCGCGTGGCGTCGAGCCGATCGATGTGCTGCGCGACGACTGCTATCTATCGCCGCCGAAGCGCTCGCGTGCAGCGGCCCGCAAGGTCGCCGTCAACGACGACTCGCCTGACATCGACGACGAGCCTATTCCTTTGCGGCAGCCCGTCGCGGAGGAACGATGGCGGTCGCGTTCGTACCTGACGGCGGTCAAAGTTCTTCGCCAAAACGCGGGCGACGTTCTCGAAGGCCGAAAGCTCGAGCTCAACGAGATGACCGGGGTCGTCGAGCTCGCACGGACCCCACTACGCGATCGCGACGTGTCCCGCATTCGTTCGCTGATCGAGGAACGACTGTCAGGTGGTTGGGACAAGAAGCGCGAAGAAGAGATCCCGCTCGTCGTCAGTCGCGAGGACTTGCTCAACGCCGCAGATCAGGTCGCCGCAGAGAACGGCTATCACCCTGTGCAAGAGTATCTACGCGCTCAGGAGTGGGACGGTGTTGAGCGATTGAACGCGTTCGCCAAGGACGTGCTCGGCGCTGAGGACACGCCGCTCAATCGTGCGCTCGTTCGCCGGTGGTTCATCTCGGCTATTGCGCGAGCCATGCGCCCCGGCTGCAAGGTCGACCACGTCCTCATCCTCTGCGGCAAGCAGGGCGTCGGCAAGTCGACTGTGTTTAAAAACCTGGCCGGGGAACCTTGGTTCTCCGACTCGCCGGTGGAAGTGCAAGATCCCCACGCTGCATTGAAGCTGCGACAGTCGTGGATTGTCGAGTGGGCCGAGCTTGAGTCTCTCCAGCGTGCGCGCGACGCGGAAGCCGTGAAGGCGTTCTTGACGTCGTCGACGGACGTTTACCTCGCCAAATACGAAAAGCTGCCGCAGCGCATGCCGCGGTCCTGCGTGATCGTCGGCACCACGAACCAAGACGAGTTTCTCGCCGACCCGACGGGCAATCGCCGCTTCTGGCCAATCCGCTGCGGCGAACACGTCGACTTCGAGCTCGTCGAGAAGATTCGCGACCAACTCTGGGCCGAGGCGCTCGCTGCGTTCAACTCTGGCGAGACATGGCTGCTCTCGGCGTCCGAAGCGACGCTCCTCGTCGCGGAGCACGACCGGCACCGCATTCGCGACGCATGGGAGGAGCTGATCCTCCCATGGGCCGAGAGTCGAACGGCACCGTTTCTGACGTCCGAGGTGCTTGAGGAGGCGCTACAGAAGCCGGCGGGGCAGTGGAGCAAAGCTGACGAAATGCGCGTATCCCGCATTCTGAAGCAGACAGGGTGGGTCAAAGACTGGCGGCGCGGAAGCAACAAATCCGAGCCGCGTCGCTGGCGGCGAGATGAGTGATGCCGGCCAACCCCGGCCAACCTCCGGCCAACCTTGCCGGCAACCTAAACACGCGGAATTTAATCGACCGGCCAACCCGGCCAACCTCTCCTCTATAGGAGCTATGAGTAAAAGAGAGAGTAGTAGTAATGTACGCGTAGGAAAGGTTGGGGAAGTTGCCGGAGGTCGGCCGAGGTTGGCCGCAGGTCAGCCGGTCGGCCGACCCGGCCGACCCGGCCGACCTCGGCCAACCAACATACGCGCTGCGTGCACTCGCTTGTGGCCTAAGCTCCAAAGGGCAGCCCCACCCTCCCGGCCACCCCGGCATCACCGGCTACGCCTGCGCTGAGCCCCCGCGACACCGCGGCGGCTGCTCCGCCGAGTGGCGCCTCCTGCCGCAAGGTCCTTCGCTGCTCGAGGCGCTGGACGCTGAGGCACAGAAGCTGGAGCGCGCGTATGCGTCCCGCATCCCGCCAGTGGCGTTTTCGCCGTGTGGGAGGGTCAATGCCGCGGGTCAGCGCGAAAGGCGCGTATAGGGGCGCTGAGGGCGCTTATACGCTACGAGCCGCCGGGTGCTGTTCGAAGACCGCGGGTTGGGGCAGCACATGACCGGGTGCATGCCCGAGCTGCGCGAGCGAAAGAGAACACAGTGGTGATTTCACGGCGTCGCCCCGAGCCGAGAGAAGAGGTCGCCCGCAGCCGCGGCGCGCAGGTTCGCGACGGCTTGCTCGAAATAGCTCTGCTTGAGCTCGACGCCGACGAAGCGGCGTCCCTCTTCGAGAGAGACGTAGCCCTCAGAGCCGATGCCGGCGAACGGCGAGAGCACGATATCGTTCGGGTTGCTCCACAGCTTGAGCGCGCGCCGGATGACCTCGAGCTGGAGCGGGCAGATATGCTTCTCATCGGCCTCTTCGCGCGCCGAGCGGTACTGCAGGGTGTCGCTCTGATTGATGTCCATCCAGACTGGCGACGCAAACTGCTGCCAGAGCTTGACGGGAAAATCTTCGTCGGTATGCGAGACGGGCTCCGCGTTCTCTCCCGGCTTCCGCATCGTCACGATGTAGTCGGGGATGCCCTGCCGCGACATGCAGCTGTCCTTTTTTAGCTGCTTGTGCAGGAGTCCGAGCGCCTTCGTGCGCTGCATCGAGGTGACTGGGTCTTTCCAGATGCAAACCTCGGAATGGAATACCCATCCAGCGGCAGTGAAGTCGCGGATCAGGTCACCGCGGAAGTCGGTCAACCCGATGACGCCGTCGCGCGCCTTCGAGGTCGGCAGATTCATGCAGTGGAACGAGAGCAGTCGTCCCGGCTTCGTCACGCGGAGGAGCTCGCCGACGAGGTGCTTGAAGTGCTTGTGGAACTCGCCGTGCGTCGAGCAGTTGCCCATATCGCGTTCGCTCGCCGAGTACGTGTAGAGCGACGCGAATGGCGGGGAGAAAATCGTGAAGTCGATCGAATTGCTCGGCAGAAACCCGACGACCTCGACGCAATCGCCGTGATAGACAGCAAATCGATCCGTGATGTGCTGATCGAGCACCTTCATGGCAAAACCTCCTCCGAGCGCAACCACGCAGGCGCGCGCATCTCGACGTTGGGCTGATAGCTGATCGACTGCCGCGCCGTCGCTGCGAGGTTCGCGCGCATGTCCTCGCGCATGTGCTCGACCATCCCGGCCTGCATCCGCTCAAGGTCGCGCTCTTTACGCTGGATGTTGTCGACGACGGCGTGTTCGGTCTCAGCCGTGACAATGTGAACGTGGACGGGCTGACGCTGACCGAAGCGCCAGCAGCGACGGACCGCCTGATAGAACTGCTCGTACGAGTCGGAGAGCCCGCAGAACGCCATCCGCGCGCACGACTGGAAGTTGAGACCAAAGCCCGCGATGGATGGCTTGCTGATGAGGACGCGTAGCTTCTCCGTCGAGAAGTTGATGAACGCCGACTCCTTCTTTTCGGCGGAGTCGGCTCCCGAGATCTGGACCGACTCAGGGATCGCCGCGGCGAGCGAGTCGCCCTCAACGTTGAGGTCGCACCAGATCAGCCACTGCTGATCCTCTTCGGCTGCGACGATCTCAGCAACGCGGCGCACGCGCTCCTCGATCGTCGCGCGTCGAACAGCTCTCCGCTCCGCGAGCGATTTAGCGTCAAGCGAAAATAGCATCCCCGACGCTTGTGCCGCGCGGTGATCGACCTCGACGACGTGGCGATGGATATGGAGCGGCGGCAGCACGAACGCTGTGTTCTCGTGGCCGATATCGGACGGGCGACGAACCATGACCGCCCAGCCACACACCCACTTCCAGAACTGCCGCTCAGCATGGCCCTTGAGACGCCACTCCGAAGTGGCGCCCCCGTCGTGTACGAAGAAGGTCGCGAGCATCTCGGCGCGCGACATGACCCCGAGGAACTCGGCGTGATTGCCGAGTTCCATGAAGTCGTTCGGCGCCGGCGTCGCCGTGCAGGCAAGCCGATATCGCGTCTTGCTGAACGCTTCGATGATGCGCGTACGCGTCTTGCCGTCGTACGCCTTGAGGATGCTCGACTCGTCGAGCACCACGCCGACGAAGCGACCGGCATCGAAATGCTCAAGCATCTCGTAATTCGTCACGACGATTCCTGGCTGGCCGTCGTCGCGTCGCAGGTAACGGATGGGGACACCGAACCGGCTCGCCTCCCGGACCGTTTGTTTCGCGACGGCGAGTGGCGCGAGAATGATCACGGCGCCGGAGGTCCGATCGCAGACGAGGCGCGCCCACTCGAGCTGCTGCGCCGTCTTGCCAAGCCCGCAGTCGGCGAAGATGGCAGCGCGGCCTCGACGCGTGGCCCATCGCACGATGTCGCGCTGAAAGCCATAGAGGTGGCCGCCGATCTCGCTCTCGGCGGCATCGAATCCGACGGGAGCGACCGTGCGCTGTTTGCTTGACAGAAATTCCGCGTAGTTCATAGCCTCTCCTCGGCGCGCGCGACGTCGCCCTCCCTCTCAACGATAATCCCCCGCCCGCTCAGCCACCGCCGCGCGTCCTCGCACGCGATCCCGTCCCCGGTCCGGCGCAGCTCCGCGCCTTCCCCACGCCTCAGCGCGTCCGGCGACAGCGACGCCAGCGCCGCGAGCTCGCGCACGGGTACGTCGGTGCCCTGGCACAGGCGGATCCGCGCCTGCGCGGCGAGGATCACGACGCCATAGTCCTCCGTCTGGTGGGCATCGGTCTCGAGCTCGCTCGTGTCGATCGTGCCGTCGGCGGCGCGCATGTAGAGCGCGGAGAGCACCGAGAGGAGTCCGTCAGCGGCCATGCCGGAGTCGGTCCAATCGAGCGCCTCGCCTGTCTGTGCCCACCGCGTGAGAGCCTGAGCCTCGCGGCCAAGCGTCGAGACGCGAGCGAGGTCGGCGTAGGAGTCGAGGCGGCGACCGCTGATCTCGATCGACCATGTCGCGCCGGCGTCGAGGCGCGACAGCAGCGACGAGACGTGACCCATGACGGCGCCGACGACGGACTCGGCGACGCGTAGCGGATCGAGATCTCGGAGACGGGGATAGGCGGATGGACGGCCAGCGGGCATAGATCACCTCCATCGCCCGCCCGAGATGGACTCGGGCGGACTGTGCATGTGCCTCCTCGGACTGAGCGCGGGCGTCAGCGATCACGCGCGCGCACTCCAGCAGCGGTCAGGCTCACCGCGACCGCGACGCCGACAGCACCCGCCATCGCCACGCCACGTCGCAGGTCGTTACGCCGACAGCATCGCAGACAGGGCACGCGTGCGTCGGCTGCGCTCCGACGCACACCACGCCGAGGAGTCTCGTCGACGACGCAGGGACGATGCGCTCGGCATACGGCGTCACCATCGCGTCGTCATCGGCCTCGACAGCGAGCACGGCGCCACGCAGGCGCCGGCCCGCAACAGGAGTGGCACGCTCGGCCGCCTCAATGGCCCATTGCTGGGCCACCCATAGGGCATGCGCGGGCTCGTACTTGTCGAGCCATACGGCGTAGATGTGGTCCGGCGGGGTGCGCATACGCGGTGTCGCGAGCGCCCCGGCGATGCGCGGCGACCAGCCCTCGCGGAGTAGCCGGCGCGCAGACCAGAGCGATGTGCCGTGCAGGCCGATCATGCCACCACCCGGAGCTGCTGCGCCGTGCGGGCCTCGCTCTCCGTCGGCTGACGGTAGCCGTCGGCGAGGGCAGCGTCCAGATCGGCGGCCATATCAGCGGTCGTGGCGACATACCGCTCGATCAGAGCCGTGATCTCTTGGTCCTCCTTGGCCGCAGCGGCGGCGCGAGTCCGCGCCTCGTCGCGCAGCCCAGCGCGCACACGCGCGACCACCTGCGCGACGACCGCGGCTTGAGGATGCTCAGGCAGATTCAGACCAAAACCGTCGACACGCACATGCGCGCGGTCGCACCACCTTAGCACAAGCGCGCGCCACTGCTCCCACGTCTCAAGCAAACGGCGCTTAGCCTCGGCGAGCTCGTGCTGCCTGCGCTGCGCGAGACGTAGCTCACGGCTGCGCACGTCCATCAGCTCGTCAATTGCAGCGAGCAGCGCTCGCTGGTCGCCACGCGGCTTGTTCGGCTTCCGGGTGCTATCGTTGATCTGCGTCATCGGGAGCCTCCATCTCTCGGTGATGGAGGGGTCGGCGCTGCAACGTCGGCCCCTCGTTTTTTCGGCGGTGGTCACCGCCTCATAAGAGATAGTCTACACACTATTTCACGGAGTG
>Ga0272446_1003730_pt1 | contig 18856 bp, 23 predicted proteins | sample YNPCB0061_FD_194587 | JGI IMG/M metagenome (GOLD analysis project Ga0272446, IMG submission 194587) | Hot spring microbial mat communities from Yellowstone National Park, WY, United States - YNP-CB-006-1 | ecosystem: Environmental > Aquatic > Thermal springs > Hot (42-90C) > Sediment | place... | reverse complement strand
CAATATACAACCGATCGGGACAGCCCAACCCACCCCCAGCCAAGGAGTTCCTAATAGGGTGAAATAGGCTCCCAGCGTCAAAAAATCCCCATGGGCAAAATTAGCAAACTTCAAAATGCCATAGGTGAGGGTAAGCCCCACTGCCCCCAGCGCCATAATGCTAGCGACAGCGATCCCATCGACTAAAGCCTGGAAAATTTGCCCCATACCCCACCAAAAATAAACGATACTATATTGTGAGCATAGGAAATCATCATGGGCAAGCTAATTATTGCAAGTGGAAATAGGGGCAAAGTGGAGGAATTTGAACTTTATCTCCAGGGACTAGGACTAGAAATATTTCCCAAGCCTAACCATATTGATATAGAAGAAACTGGGCATACCTTCATTGAAAACGCCCGCCTGAAAGCCTCTCAAACTGCCCTGGCAACTGGGCACTGGGCACTCGCCGATGACTCTGGCTTAGCCGTGGATGCTTTGCATGGCGCACCAGGAGTATATTCTGCTCGCTACGGCAACACCGATCGGGAGCGGATCGACCGGCTCCTTTCCGAACTGGGCAATCGTCCCTCTGGTGCCCAATTTGTCTGCGCTATTGCCCTGGCTGACCCCCAAGGCACGATCGTGGCGGAGGCAGTCGGCATTTGTCAAGGGGAAATCATCCACACGCCAAGGGGGGATCAGGGATTTGGCTACGACCCCATCTTTTATGTGCCCTCAGAGGGAGTGACTTTTGGCGAAATGTCCCCGGCATTAAAAGGTAAAATCAGCCACCGTGCCCATGCCCTAGCCCAGCTTCTGCCCCAACTTCAACACCTAAGAGCAAAAATTTTGGCAGACCAATAGGGAATTATTCTATCTCTTTTCAATTGAGACTCAAGGTACCGAGCCTATAATATTTGTCTTAAGAAGATTTTTTTCTATGTACTTCCAAGACCTACTTCAACAATTGGGGCTTAACTTATCCCCTAGTTCTAATCCCGATCTGAGGGGGGTTAATACCCTAGAGCTTGCCCGACCAGATGAATTAGCTTTTTTAGAAAATAAGCGGTTTTATCCCCAACTGGCAACCACTGGGGCGGGCGCTTTGATTTTGCCGGAAGAGGCAAGAGTGCAACAGATGGCTACCGAACGTCAAATTCCCTTTGTTTCTGTCCCTAATCCCCGCTTGGTGTTTGCCAAAGCGATCGCTCTGTTTCATCCCCCCCGATCGGTTGTGGCGGGTATCCATCCCACTGCCATTTTAGGAGAGGGTGTTACTCTGGGGGAAAATGTGTTTATCGGCGCTTACACCACGATCGGTAATGGAGTCACGATCGGGAATGATGTGCAAATTTACCCCAACGTCACAATTTATGACCAAGTTACTATAGGGGACCGGTCGGTTATTCATAGCCAATGCTCTATCCATCCCCACACCACGATCGGGGCGGACTGCCTGATCCATAGCGGCGTGGTAATCGGTGATGAGGGTTTTGGTTTTGTGCCCAACCAGGACGGCTCTTGGTGGAAGATGCCCCAAGTTGGTAAAGTAGTCGTCGAAGACCAGGTAGAAATTGGCTCCAATAGCTGCATCGATCGGGCTGCTCTAGGCGTAACTTTGATTGAGAAGGGGACAAAGATCGATAACCTCGTGCAAATTGGGCATGGGTGCAGGATCGGCGAAAATTCTCTCCTGGCGGGGCAAGTGGGCTTAGCGGGGGGGGTCAAACTGGGGCAGAATGTCATACTGGCGGGGCAGGTGGGGGTAACTAACCATATCCAGATCGGCGACCGATCGGTAGTAGCAGCCCAGTCCGGCATCGCTGAAGACCTCCCCCCCCGGTCGGAAGTGATGGGCTATCCTGCCTTTAATAGTAAGGATTTTTTCAAAGCTACCGTCCTATTCCGCCGTTTACCAGAACTCTATAAAATAATCAAACAACTGCAAGCAAAACTATGACTAACGAGCCTAGTATCAATATCGCTGAAGACCTATTCCAGCAAGGGTTAGAACGCTACCGATCGGGGGAAGATGCAGCTACTTTGATCCCCCTCTACGAAAAACTGACGGAGAAGCAACCCAAAATTGCTAGCGGCTGGATTTGTTTGGCTTGGGTATATCTCCTCAATAATCAAGCCAACCTGGCGGTCAAAGCGGCAAAACAGGGCGTAAAACTAAGCCCCGAAGACCCCCAAGCCCGAATTAACCTGGCCATTGCCCTCCTAGAAACTAACCAAAAGGGCGTAAGGGAGCAGGTAGAGGCTGCCCAAAACTGGCTGATGCTTTTAAGTGACCTCAAGGAAGAAATTGTCGAAAACTTTGCCGAAGGTGCCCGCCGCCGTCCGAATTGGGATGCCCTAGAAAAAGTCCGCAAGTGGGTCTTAGAAGGTTAGGTCAATCAAACGGCGCAATACCCGATCGGCTCCCTGTTGCCGCAAAACCTCACCATAGCTATTTTCGTCCTGGACATGGGGAGGAATCACACCGATTGCTTGGTAGGCACGGGTTTGATCCTGCTCCCTTGCCCTGACTACCGTCAGCATATCCGCTACCGTATCCCCCACATAGATCACCTGGTCCCGATCGAGTCGATGGGCGACTTCGATTAACCCCCTTGGATCGGGCTTACCGGGGGCATCCTCCATCGCTACCAAAACCTGGTTGACCAAACCCAACCGATCGAGGACAAAGGAAGCAGAAGCCCTAGTCGCTCCACTAAAAAAACCCCAGACTATGCCCCTGTCCTGGAGAGAAGCAAAAAATTCCCTACTCACCAACAGAGGCTCATCATTGATATAGCCGTCCCAGTTTTGTCCACGGTAACGGGACTGAAAAAAATCCACAATCCGGTCGTAACCCACTTCCACTTGGGGGGCAAGCCGCCGAATTAGCTCTTGGGAAGCCTCCCAATCGTTATTCCAAAATCCTTCCTGCTTTAACCGATCGATGTCATCGGGGGAAGGGCGTTGACCAGCAAACTCCTCTACCGTATCAGCTAGGGCGCGGCGGTAGGACTGACTGACATCCCGAATTACCCCATCAATATCGAGGACAAGAGCGCAACTTTGCCAAAAAGTCATGGTAAATTAGAAGACTGCAATTAAAGGAGGATAAAGCAATTTGACCCAATTCGTACTCAAAATTCTGTGGTTAGAAGAAAATGTTGCCCTGGCAGTCGATCAAGTGATTGGTAAGGGTAATAGCCCCCTCACCCGCTACTTTTTTTGGCCCCGTGACGATGCTTGGGAGCAACTCAAAGCGGAGATGGAATCAAAGCCCTGGATTATGCCAGAAGACCGGATCGAAATTCTGAACAAAGCCACAGAAGTAATTAACTATTGGCAGGAAGAAGGCAAGGGCAGACCAATGGCAGAAGCTCAACTGAAATTTCCCGATGTTGTTTTTACCGGTAGTTCATAAACTTAAAAATCTGGGGGGAAATCCCCTCCCAAAATTGCTTTGATGGAGTTTTGATTGTTATGAATACTTAGACCGATAGAGTCTGTAGAAATTTATTATTCCCACTAAAAATCAGGGGTAGGGAGCCGCAAATCACCAGAAACTTCCATCCCCCGATCGGGTCTTATTGGGGCTTGCGAATATCCTTCGCCATTTTACGAAACATATCCATGCTACTAGAATCCTTTGCACTGCGGCGTTCTGGTGCTTTAGGTTCAAATGTAGGGGTAGGAGCTTGGGGAGTCTCTTTTGCCATCCCTTCCGCAATCTCCCGCTTTTCCATTGCCGAAACCTCGATCGTGATTTCTGCACCGCCCCTATCCTTCGTTTTAGGGAAAGTCCGACGCACTGTAGCTGATTTACGCATATAGTTTATGTCCCCTACAGTTTTGGCACTGTCGGGGTCGAGGAAGTAACTGTCTTCCTTTTTGTTATCGTTGTTACGGTTGAATAGTCTGCCAAAGAATCCAGCCATGATCGTTGCCTTGTGTAATGTAATGGTGCCCTATCTAGTTTACAAAATTTAACGATCGTTTTACTTTTTTTTACAACACCCCAGCCCCTGGCATAATCATCAACTCAGGGATTAGCACCCGGTCACTAAGCATCAGTAATTCTACTAAACCTAGAGCTACATCCCGACCGGACAACATCTTCGATCGATCGAATTGGCTAGCCACGGCGGGATCAAGGCTATCCCACAGATCCGTATCCACCGCCCCAGGGCAGAGAGCCATCACTCGGATGCCATGATTTTGTTCTTCCTGTGCCAGAGCTTGAGTTAGTCCCATGAGGGCAAATTTACTAGCGCAGTAGGAACCCCACTTGGGAAATGCCTGTTTCCCCGCAATGGAGGCGATGTTCACGATCGTGCCGCTGTGACGGAGGCGCATGGTGGGCAATACCCCCTGAATACATTGGAATATGCTGGTTACATTGAGGTCAAAGGTACGTTGCCATTCCGTTAGAGGAGTATGAATAATTTCCCCTACATAGGCAGTGCCGGCATTATTGACCAGTATGTCGATGCCGCCGCAGTCCGCCACAATTTCTTGGATTCTGGGTCTAACTTGCTCTAATTCCAGGAGGTCTAACTTATAGGAACGACAGGGAAAATCCGGTACCGATCGGCTGACTACTGCCACCTCTGCCCCTTGTGATTGCAAAGCCAGGGCAATTTCTCTGCCAATGCCCCTGCTTCCTCCTGTAACTAAAGCCCTTTTGCCCGTTAGATTCATACTGTCTACATTTTAGTAGCTTTAGCATAGCAGAGGTTAATTGACAAACAAGGGCATTACTTCCGCTGCCGTAAAAACCCCATAGATGCCCCGTTCTTGGAGTTGTTTTCCTGCTTTGAGATAGCCAAAGGCGGGACCACAGACATTTGCTGCCATACTTGTTTCGTCGCCGAGGGTGAAGCTATGGCTAGAAATCTTGCCTTCAAAGGTGCGCCCCGTTAATTTCATGGTGGTGCTGAGGGGTTTCTTGGCGTTACGGGTATCGACTACACCTCCCACTTTTACCCGACTGCGGTCACAAATGCCCAGTCTTTCTAACATTAGGTCATCGGCGTGTTCCATGTTTGTCAATGTTAAAAGACCATTAGTCCGATCGAGTAGAGCCTCTACCTCTGCATCGGTCATTTGGCGGGCGGACTCCACATCATAGCCAGGCATATGGGCAATATCTTCCCGCACAGTGGCGCGGTAGGCTGTCCAGTTGGCAATCCCTACCCCAAAGGTAATTTCCACCTGATGAACCTCAGCAAAACTCTGGGCTGCCACTACAGCAGCGGCGGTCAATAAGCCAGGCGTAGCACCGCATCCAGTCATATAGGTAATTTGGCTATCCTTCAGGCGCTCATTGAGGGCTAAAATCTGCTCCATCGCACTGGTACGCTTGAGGGCATCAACCAAGACCCCCCGCCAACCGGCATTGATGAACTCCTCCGCTACAGTTGCCATAAAATTATTGGGCAGATTAGGCAAAGCCAAGAAAAAGCCATCGATCGGGTAGTTTAACAATTGTTTAATGCTATTTTCGGCAGGAATGGGCGAAAAAGAGCGATAATCAAGTCCTTCGGGTACATAGGCAAAACTATCTTTTTCTGCAACGGCGACTAGGGTCATTTCCCTTTTCCCGCTGAGTACCTGAGCGGCTGCCCTGCCCAAACCGCCAAAGCCCAAAATTCCAACACGCATCATAATTTGTTACCTGACTAATTGTTTTAGATTAGCCTAAAATTTTATATTTTTTTGGTGATTTAGAACTGATCTTTCAAATAGCTTCTTAAGCTTTGAAGGGAGATATTAAACAATATTAAAACGTTGTAGTTGATTTTTCAGAACTTCCGTTAATGGTTTAGTGAGGGATTTACTATCAGGATAAATCAGGCGTTGTTGAATTGGCAAATCAAAGGGGAATATACCTACTTCTGGGTCATTTTGAATTTGAATTAAGATAATTTGCTCAGGACGTTTTAACTGCAAAGCATAGCCTAGTTCCACACAGACATGGGGACTTAATAGAAATTGGGGCGGAGAATCATCGGTCATTGCGACAGGGCTGACATCGCCAATAAATATTAAGCTCCGTTTTAATTTTGTCATTAAATTACTTTTAAGTTTGATCGGTTCATTTTGTGACCGATGGGATAGTTCTAAACTAATAGAAAATCGGGCTTTTTTGTTTAATTCAGGCAAAATTTTAAGTAGGGTTTCCCTAATTACTTCACTTGTTTCAGAACGTTGAGTTTGATAGGAGAAAAAGATTTGAGGTATTAGTTTAGCGTTGCCTTCTTGCTTGATAAAATAAATTTCATGGCTAATCAAATCTATATTGGCAATTATGTAGGTGCCACTGCCTTCAATATAAAACTCGATCGTTTCGCCGATTAGGTAGCGCTGAAACCATTCTGACATTTCCACGATCGTTACTTCATCTAAAAAATCAGCCCGCAAAGCAGACTTAAGCAAGCTATTTTTTGCCAGACGCAAATCATGGGGACGTTGGGTAATCGCACTCAAGGGTTCATATTGGGGAAGATACCAGGCTTTTAGGGAAATGATTGCCATATTTTTAACCTCTTGCTTGGTTTAATTTACCATAAGCTAAATTTATTACTGGTCTTATTATTGAGAATAACAAGATATTTTTGTCTGCAATTTTTTAGTACAAAATATGGTTAATCCCACCAACAAAGGTCGGGAAAAAGTGATAATTCCTAGGACAAAAAACGATCGATTTAGACTTATCAAACCCACTTTATTATCTGCTTTCAAAAATAGATTAGAAAAGATATTAAGTCAGGGTCAAAACCTCTTGTAGTCGGGGTAAATAGCGGTCTATTACTCCCCGCCAACCAATAATCACGACTTGTTGATGGGCAAGGGTCAGAGGATCAATTGCCTCGTAACCGATCGGTCTGCCCTCTAGGTCACAACAGACCAGACCAGCGATTTGGGCTAGGGCTAGGGGCGCAACCGTATCCCAGACTTTGACACGGCGATTTAGGTAGAGATAAATGGCAGATTTGCCTAAAACTACTTCCATGATTTTTAAGCCAAAACTACCCATGCTATAGAATTCCGCATCGGGAAAAACTAAGCGAATTTTGTCGCCATAGGCACGATCGTCTTTGGGGCTTAAAATTACCTGCATTTGGAGTTGGGGCGGCGGGGTCAGCAAAATCTCTTCGGTAAAGTGCCCCACCGATCGGTAAATTTTACCGGTTTCTTTGTCACCAAAATAGAGGACATCGAGGGCAGGAGCATAGACCCAGCCTGCTTGAGGCACACCTTTTTCTAATAAGCCCACCATCAAAGCATAGCCCGGCTGACCAGCAATCAGATCAGAAGTACCATCGATCGGGTCGATACACCAGAGACGGGCATGATTTTTGTGCCAATGTTGTAAAACAAGGGGGTCTTCTTCCGATAAAATACCGTCTTCAGGAAACCAGCGGGCGATTTGTTCAGACAGAGCATCATTTAGTCTTTGATCGATCGTGGTGACATAATCACCAGGTGTCTTTTCTTTGATCTCAAAGTCATTATTATTGCGCCATTGATGAGCTTTTTCACCCAACGTGCGAATAAAACGATCGAGGTCTGGGTATTTTGAGTTCATCTTTTACTAAACAACCGAAAATAAAGAGAACGACTGAATTCTTTTAATGGGAAAAAGAGATAAGTTAAAGGATTGATCGTGACAATAATATCCCGCCAGTCCCTCTTAGCAAGCGCCACAACTGCCCAAGCTACCCAGCCTGATGACATCACCCCATAGGGATTTAGCTTACTTTTGAATGGACCAAGAATAATCTTACGGACAATGCAGGGGGCATCCAACCGCCTTAGGGTAATAATATCCCCAATCCAGCGCTTAGAAAGTTCGTAGAGGGGGCTAAAGGCGGGGCTGACTTCCGCTTCCGAGGTATTGATCCAGACTTCTTTTAGGGCGCGGTCCCGATTAGTCTCGATCGTGGCGAAAAATAACTCCATCCACCGCCAGACCGAATAGGCATTCACTTCATAGGAGGTCTTAATTGCCTCTGGATCACGAGCGCCATAGACATTCACTCCATGATTGAGAATAAGAATATCAATAGTTTTTAACAATTCTATATGGTCGGCTTCAGCCCCAGTCTGCCATCTTACTCCTTCTACCCCACTAGAGGTGAGAGGAACAACCGTTGCCCCCTGTTTTTTCAGTTCTTCTAATAAAGCCCCTCCCATAGCGCCGGAAGCGCCAGTTACTGCTACTCTCTTGCCTTTGAGGGATAGAGCCGTCCCTAAAATTTTGTCCATCAAGCTGATCGTACCACCAAAGTAGGCTCTGCCATTATCAAAGTGATGCCGCCAGTGGTAAGCTCGGTTGACTAACCAGGGGGCGGGGGGAGCTTCAAACAGCCCTGGTTTATGGGTTAAATCCGTATTTAGGAGCCAACCACGGGAACGGGCTAAACTGGTCACTAAAAAACTGCCCGAATAGCATACACCCAATATTCCGCCGGGTAGGTCATAGAAATAGGTCATAATTCCTGCCCCGATTAAGCCCATTATCACCATAAAAATTGCTTCTGGTACATCATTGAATAGCTCCGATCGGTGATATAGTTCCCAGTTAGTAACCTCTAAATCGGGGTTAAAAATACGGTGATGTAAATTATGCCAGGGTTGGAGGGGTTTCCAGTAATGCCCCGCCATGTGGTAAATGTCCCGCCATACTTCCGCCCATAATACAGAAAGAAAGGCTACACTAAAATGAACTAACAGCGCCATTGAAGCAAGTTTTAGGCTAAATGTAATGTAATTGTAATAGATAGTGAGCCAATGTTTACAGGATTAGTTAGAAGTCTAGGTGTCGTAGAAAGAATTGATAACAATCAATTAGAGGTAATTGGGGTTGATTTTCCTTTTGCCCTTGGGGATAGTGTGGCAGTGAATGGAGTTTGTTTGACTGTCTCCTACAAAATTCCCAATGGGTTTGGCGCAGATGTTTCTCCCGAAACTTGGCAGCGCAGTAATTTGGGTTTCCTTAAAGTAGGCAATCGGGTTAACCTAGAGCCTTCTTTGGCAGTAGGAGATAAACTGGGGGGGCATTTTGTGTCCGGTCACGTTGATGGATTAGGCACACTCCGATCGATGACCCGTCAAGAGAATTCCTGGTGGTTAGACTTTGCTATTCCCCATCGCCTCCAACGCTATGTAGCAGAAAAAGGGAGTGTGGCAGTAAACGGGGTGAGTTTAACGATCGCTACCTGTAATGATGGTTTTCAAGTAGCCGTAATTCCCCATACCTTTTATCACACCAACTTACAACATATCAATAGCAATGTGCCAGTTAACCTAGAAATGGATATTCTGGCAAAGTATGTAGAAAGTCTTATCCAGCCGGAAGTTTCCCAAGGCATTACCCCAGAGTTTCTAAAGGAACATGGGTACTAGCAAAACTTATCTTTTCCACTCTCAGATTAGGATGATTAGATGATTAAATTTAATGATTGCCTTCAGTCCTGAACTCTCTGAAGATACCATCATAAAGCTGGATCGTTTGGCATTGTGAAAACAGACACTCTTTTTTACCAGATATTTCAGACTTTTCCCCAGTTGGTCTTTCAGTTGTTAGATCGTCCTGTCGTTCCTGGTTATGCTTTTACTTCTGTGGAAGTGAAAGAGAAAAGTTTTCGGTTTGACGGGATTTTTATGCCCCCGATTGACAGACCGACTGAACCAATCTACTTTATTGAGGTACAATTCCAGCCCGATGCCAATTTTTACCGAGCTTTTTTAAGTGAGATATTTTTGTACTTAAATCAGCAACAAGTGAATCTTGATTGGATAGCTGTAGCAATTTTTCCTAACAGAAAGACGGATATATCAAATCTATCGGTCGTACAAGAAGAAATGATAAATTCAGGTAGGATTGTTCGGATTTATCTGGATGAAATAAACGATCGATCGGCTGTGGAATTCGGATTGCTCAAGTTAATTACTTGTCCTCAAGATAAGGCTGTGGAAGTGGTTACTCAAATCCGATCGGTGGCAGAGACAGAAGTTATACTAGAATTTATTGAAACGATATTAGTGTACAAATTCCCAAAACTCACCAGAAAGGAGATAGAAGCCATGTTTGCATTAGATGACCTCAGACAGACGAGAGTATTTCAAGAAATCCGTGACGAATATCTACAGGAGGGTATGGTTCAGGGTATTCAACTAGGAAAGCAAGAGGGTATTCAACTGGGTAAACAAGAGGGTATTCAACTAGGTAAGCAGGAGGGCGAAGTTAATTTAGTGATGCGGCTAATTAAGCGCAAGTTTGGGGCACCCGATCGGGAATTAACTACCAAAATCGCTAATCTGCCCTTAGAGCAACTAGAAAACTTGGGGGAAGAATTACTGGACTTCACCACGATCGGGGACTTGACCCACTGGCTAGATAGTCTTAATATTGGGAATGATCCCAGCTACCTTCAAAATTAAGCCAATAAAAGCAGTAAGAAATGCAACTAATCCACCCCGCACGATAAATTCTAGGTTTTCAAGGCGCTTATCTATACCTTTAACTCTCTCGTCTAGTGCCTTAACATCTCCAGAAAGGTTGGCAACTTCTAGCTTTACTTCTTTAAGTTCATTTTTGACTTCTTTAAGCTCAACTTTGACCTCGACAATCTCGTGCTTAAACTCGGTCTTGAGTTCGGCGATGTCTTGCTTGAGTTCGGTCTTGACCTCGACAATCTCCTGCTTAAACTCGGTCTTGAGTTCGGCGATGTCTTGCTTGAGTTCGGTCTTGACCTCGGCAATCTCCTGCTTAAACTCGGTCTTGAGTTCGGCAATGTCTTGCTTGAGTTCGGTCTTAAGTTCGGCGATGTTTTGCTTGAGTTCGTAAAACTGCCGATCGATTTTCATCTCGAACCGCATTAAAAACTCTTCGAGGGTGTAGGTAATGGTGGGGGATGTAGTCATTGATTTGATTCTTTACCAGATGGATTGATTATATCTTGGACAACGATCGGGCTAGAGAATACCTTGACCCACTGACGAAATTTGGACGAAATCTTTTAGACTTTATTAAACCTTATTACACTTTGATAAACAGATGAGGTAAGAGTTTAAGACTAACAGTATTACGAATAATAAAACGCGCCCTGGAGGACTCGAACCCCCGACATTCGGTTTTGGAGACCGACGTTCTACCAACTGAACTAAGGACGCTCATACCTTAATATAATATCACTTCTTCTTAGTACTTTCGATCGGACGATCGAAACGTTGTTTAATCCTAGTGGCTTTACCAATCCGGTCTCGGAGATAAAACAGCTTAGCGCGCCGCACCTTGCCCCGACGCAGGACATTGATGTAAGCCACTTTGGGAGAATGGAGTAAAAATACCCGCTCTACACCAATACCTTGGAAAACTTTGCGGACAGTAATAGTAGCATTAACTCCCGAATGCCGCCTGGCAATTACTACACCTTCGTAGGGCTGGATTCTCTCTTTACCCCCTTCCACAATTTTGACCCCTACTTTGATCGTATCCCCAATAAAAATTTGGGGTATGTCAGACTTGAGGTACTTCGCCTCTATCTGTTTAATTATGGTTGCGGCTTTCATAAATCAGAAAATTAGTGACAAATTTTAATTATAGTAAGCTAGTTGTGGCTCGTCAAGAAATTTAATTTTTAGGGGTTGCTCCAGGAGTTTTAATGCCAAACTTGGTTCTTTCAGCCTAATCTTAGCGTGCTCAGCTTGAACTTCTGTAACTTCCCCTGCTACTTCTATTTGCTCGCCAAGAATAATTGCCATCTGCCCAGGTTTGACTTTTTCAGAGGAGATATGGGCAATAACCTGAAAATCTTCTGGGTCGGCAATTTCCACGATCGGTTCAACCCGAATAACTTGCCCCCCGATCGGTGCTCTCACTTTCGTACTTCGGAGTTGGTGGCTGAGTTTCTGCCAGTCTTGGGGTTGGGGATTCTGGGTCAAAGATGTTTGGATTTTTGCCATAGTAGTTTGGTAACTTGGCAAAATAAAGATTACCTGCCCCTTTTCTACTCTATCACCGGGCTTAATTAGGGTGCGGGCAATTTGGGGGGGAGTTTTGACGATCGTGGTTCTACCCTGGATTATGACCTCCCCTGGAGCGCTCATAGTTTTTTTGGTCTTGCGGATGACTGGGACTGTAGGAGAAGAGGGGTGTTCAAGGGTAAGGGCAAGGGCGCTCAAACCAATTAAGCCGACTATGGTAGGTAAATGCCAGGGGAGTCGAATCATACTAGCGGGGGTATGTGGACATGAGGTTTTGCACTTCGGCAGCATGGTAAGAACTGCGGGTCAGGGGGGAGGCAACTACTTGGAGGAATCCCATTTCTTCCCCGATTTGTCGCCACCGATCGAATTGGCTAGGAGGAATAAATTGGTCTACCGGTAGATGCTTTGGCGAGGGCTGGAGATATTGCCCGATCGTGAGAATATCACACTTTATCCCTCTTAAATCTTGCATCACAGCAATTACTTCTTCTTCCCTTTCGCCCAAGCCCACCATAAGCCCAGATTTGGTATAAATTTTAGGCTCTAGGTCTTGGGTCACTTTTAGCAAATTTAAGGAACGCTGGTAATTACCTTGGGGGCGCACCGATCGGTAGAGCCTCGGCACCGTCTCGATGTTGTGATTTAAGACTTGAGGGCGGGCAGAAATTACGGTCTGGAGGGCTTCAATACTGCCACAGAAGTCGGGCACCAATACCTCGATCGTAGTTTGGGGCATTTTGGACTGGATTGCCCTCAAACACCTGGCGAACTGTTCTGCTCCCCCATCCTCTAGGTCATCTCGATTGACGGAGGTAATCACCACATGACTGAGATTTAAGCGGTAAACTGCTTCCGCTAACCGATCGGGTTCAGATGGATCAAGCCCACGGGGTGTTTTATCAAAATCAATATCACAATAGGGGCAGGCACGGGTGCAGGCGGGACCCATAATTAAAAAAGTAGCTGTACCCGCTTGAAAACACTCGCCAATATTAGGACAGGAGGCTTCTTCACAGACTGTATTAAGCCTTAGGTCTCGAAGGAGGTCTTTCACGACTCCGACTCGTTCCCTTTGGGGCGCTTTAACCCTCAGCCATTCAGGTTTTGCAGAAGTAGGTAGAATCTTAATTGACATCTAGCTAGTAAAGATTATCAACCGCCTATTATAGTCGACTTTTTCTTCCAGTAGCCCAGAGATATTGGAATTGATTAAATTGCTTTGATGTTATTGTCCAATGAGATTTAGAAATGGACATTACCCTATTAAACTCAGGCTCTATCTGCTTGTAGCTTTTTCATTTGAATCAGGCAATAGTGCTAAACTATATTGTCCAAAGTTAATGACGGCGGATAAATTCAATCATCAAACTGTTTCATGGCTAGCTCTAATAATTTAATCGATCGGTATAATCAAGGCGAAAGAAATTTTGAACAAAGTAAACTCCATCGCGCTAATTTTGCCCGTTGTAGTCTTCATGGGATCGATTTGAGTGAATCGATTTTATGCCATTCCGACTTTTCCTATGCCGACCTGAGGGGGGCGGATTTGGGCTGGGCAGACTTGACCTGCGCTAACTTAGAAGGCGCAGACCTAAGGGGTGCTATCCTAACCAGAGCAGACCTGAGCCGTGCCAACCTCCGTAATGCAGACCTAAGAAAGGCAGACCTCACCCTTGCCAAATTAGACCACACCCACCTAGAGGGAGCAAAATTTGAATAATGGAACCGGGCAGAGTCGAACTGCCGTCCGCATCAGCGCCTAACCGCTTACTCATTCACAGGCTTAGTTACCGTGACCCTGGCAACAAGGGCTACCCGTTATTCCCGGTAGCAGGGATTCTTCTGTAAGGCTTAGGTAGTAATCCACAGAAGGGGATTAGCTACAGCGTCCGTTGGGGTTATCTCAATAGACTTAACGGAGTCATCTACTGAGCCTCGAGATCGGTTTTTCTGATCCTTAGGCAGCTACAGCAGCTGCTTTACGAGCAAAGGGTACGATGTTGTTTGCATCTATTTGTTTGAGCTTTGATTTCCGAGAGACGCTCCCTCTCGACCTGTATCATAAGTCAGTTTCTACTAACACGTCGAAACCGTTGCGGTCCCAATAAAGTTTATTATAGATCAAAACTAGGAGACTTTGGTAGCAATATTATTGAGGGAATTGTGAGCGCTTTCAATGACTTGGGGGGTGGGGTCTTGGCTTAACTCCTGTAGGATTGATTCTACTTGATTTCCAAAATTACCGAGGGTTTGGGCAAGGGCATGACGAATTTGCCAATCTGGATGATTCTTCAATGGGGTCAGGAGGGGGATTGCCCGATCGTCTGCGAGGTCGCCGAGGGCACGGATTGCACTAATTTTGATGAGGTCATTATCACTCTGGAGGGCTTCTGCTAGGACTTCAAAGGCATCTTTTACGCCCAATATTCCTAAAGCTGCCACAATACTGAGTCTTAGGAGCCAGTCTGGATTATTGTGATAGGTTTCAACTAGGAGGGGGAAAGCGGTTTGGATTTGTAAGGCACCAAGGGAATCAGCTGCGGCGGCTTTGACATCAATTTCGGGGTCTTCTTTGAGGGCGGTTGTTAAGATTTGTTCCGTCAGTGATGGGTCAACAGTGCCCAAGGTGCCTAATTGACTGACGGCATCATAGCGGATGCGGGGGTTTTCGTCTTTGACTGCTAGGCACATCAAATTAAACCGATCGGTTAGAGGGAGGGCACGACTCTGGCTCATTACCTTCATCCGATCGGGATGTTTGTTTGACAATTGTGCCTGGAGGGACTCAAAATTCATTAGTAGGCAAGGGTATCCAGGGTTTCCCTGAGATAGGCAACAATTATTTCATCACGGCGTTGCTTTAGGTCTGTCTCGCTGTAACGCAAGCGCCACCACCGTTCAAACCCAGAACTACGGGCAATCGCATCCTTGAGGTGTTGCCAGTTATCGATCGTGGTATGGGTCATTGGTTTGTTCCCGTTAAATGTTACTGTTATCCTATCACTTTGCCTTCTAGCAATTTGTATCTGGGGATATACTTTTAACAAAAAGTGTTAAATTAGCCATGTTGGGTGGGAGAAGCCTGTTATGAAGTTTGCCTGGCATTTGAGCTTGTTATGTAGTCTATCATTACCTTTTTATGTCCAAGCCGCAACTATAGATGATGTTTATATTGCTCCCGCCGAGGTTGTAATTGAGACCCATGACTATAGCTCACCCACGATCGTGCGGGGGGAAGAAATTTTGGAGTCATACCCGGAGGAAAGCCCCCCTAATTACTACTATGAAGCTCCCGTTGCTGTAGCAGTCCGCTCCCTTTCTGATCAAGAAATTAAAGAATTGAGTGTGCCCGGCGGGATGCAGTTCCCTTTGGCTATACCGGCTTGGATTAGTTCTTCCTTTGGCTATCGCATCCATCCCATCACAGGGGAATCAAGATTCCATCAGGGGACGGATATTGCGGCAGCGGCGGGCACACCAGTGCTGGCAGCCTGGGATGGCAGGGTAGAAATTGCCGGCTGGCTGGGGGGACTAGGTTTTGCGGTGGTAATTTCCCATGACAATGGCACCAGGGAAACTCGCTACGGACACCTGCAAGAGGTATTAGTGGCAGAAGGTCAGGTCGTAAGTCAAGGACAACCGATCGGGTTAGTAGGCAGTACGGGCTTTTCCACTGGTCCCCATCTCCATTTTGAACTATGGGAAAAGGTAGGGGAGGAATGGCTAGTCAAGGACCCGACTGATGCTTTAGTCAATGCTATGGTCAGACTAGAGAATTACTTAGCAAAGAATTGAAGGAAGGTTTGATTCGTCCGATAATTGTATGTTGTTTTGAGGGGAAATACTGATGCTTGCAGTCGCCATTTTAGCAGCAGGTAAGGGTACACGCATGAAGTCGGACATTCCTAAAGTGCTGCAGCCCCTGGCAGGGAAGACTCTACTGGAGCGGGTTATCTCTACCGCCAAGGTACTGAACCCCGATCGGCAGTTGGTGATTGTGGGCTATGGTAAAGAGCTAGTGCAGGAATCAATCACTGAGCCTGGCATAGAATTTGTTGAACAACTCCAGCAGTTAGGGACGGGGCACGCCATCCAGCAGTTGTTGGTTCCCCTGAAGGAGTTTGAGGGAGAGTTGGTAGTCCTGACGGGGGACACGCCTCTTTTGAGGGCAGAAACCCTACAAAATTTAGTCCAGGCACACCAGGAGCGCCAGGCATCTGCCACGGTCTTAACCGCCCTGCTCCCCGATCCCAAGGGTTATGGTAGGGTCTTTTGTGACGGGCAGAATCGGATTGAATGTATTATTGAACACCGAGACTGTACTAATGCCCAACGGCAGAATCGGCGGGTGAGTGCGGGTGTCTACTGTTTTAATTGGCAAATGTTAGCAGAGGCATTGCCCAAACTTACCACTAATAACGATCAACAGGAATATTATCTGACGGAGGTTTTTAACTACCTGCCCCTAGTTTATGCCTTGGACATCCCGGACTATGAAGAAAGTTTAGGCATCAATGACCGGAAGCAACTGTCCCATGCCTATGATGTGCTACAAAATCGCCTCCGCCAAAAATGGATGGAGGAGGGGGTAACGATGCTCTGTCCTGAGTCTATCACCCTAGAGGATGATGTGGTTTTGGCACCCAATGTAGTTTTAGAACCCCAAACCCATCTGCGGGGCAAGACCTATGTGGGGGCAAACTCCCGAATTGGTCCCAATACTTTAATTGAAAATAGTCGCATTGGTAGCGATTGCGGGGTGAACTATTCCGTTGTGGTAGATAGCTCGATCGGGAATAGTTGTCGGATTGGTCCTTTTGCTCATCTGCGGGGGCAGTCTATGGTAGGGGATCAATGCCGGATCGGCAATTTTGTGGAGCTTAAAAATGCCAAAACGGGGGACCGGACTAATGCGGCTCATCTCAGTTATTTGGGGGATGTAACTTTAGGTAGCCGCGTTAATATCGGGGCTGGTACCCTCACCGCTAATTATGATGGATTTCAGAAACATCAAACTATCATCCAAGACCGGACAAAAACGGGCTGTCATAGTGTCTTTATTGCACCCGTCACGATCGGGATGAACTGTAATATTGCTGCCGGCACGATCGTGGATCAAAATGTACCAGACAATTCCCTTGTGATAGGCAGAGTGAGACCAGAGATTAAACAAAACTATTACGATGACGAAGGGAAAAAGCAAAAATGAAAGAAGTGGTTTTCCGTTGGCAGAACCAGACCTACAGAGCTAGTCTAGGCAGCAAAATCACCAGAGAGGTTCTCTATGGTAAGGCAAAAACGATCGTGGAGAAAGATGGTGTTGTTTTGAATAAGGGCTATCTAACCCCTGAAGGACAGATCATTAACCGATCGGAAATCGACTATGCTAAACTCGATCCCGCCGGCTCGATCGTGGAAGAAGTAAAGACAGAAGTTGATGGTATACCTGCTTCTCTCTATCCTAGTGTTTTTGATCAGGAAAATGAACTAAAAGAAGTAGATATAAAAGAACTAATCGGCTTTAATGTTTCAGATGTTTATCCGATTAAAAATATAGATTTAATACCAGGACTTTATGAAGCCCCTCCCTTTTGTTATCGGAAGAGTTACTTACCAAAAGAATCTCTTCTATTAGTGAAATCAGAAGGACTAGGTTTTTTGCTGGTCGGTGAACGACAAAAGACAGCTTTGATTGGGCAACAAGTAAGTTATGACCTCTTTGATGTAGAAGATGAAGGGGATGAAGATGATGAACTGGATTTTACTATGGTTTGAATAGGGTAGAATTAGAAAGGATTAAGATTATTGCCCAATTCAAGTGAAAAAAGTACAAGTAGCAAGATATGATTCTAAGATAACGAACAGTAAATGTTCATTGCTGAATCCCACTATGCAATAATAAGATGATCAAAGAGGAACTTTTGAGAGTTAGATAAAATATACAAGCTATTTATAGAGCCATGGTTCAATTTGATTGAGATGATGTGACCAAATCATCATCAATATTACCGTTTACTGCTTGTTAAGACTACGCCAATAAATTCTTCCAACACTAATTAAAAATAATGTATAGGCAAATGCTTGAATTATGTACAATTTTTGCGTATAACCAAATAGGGGTTTAAGCAAAATTCCTGGAAATTCCCGATCGGGCAAAATACCAGTTAAATCCCAAACTTGTCTACCCAAAATACAAGAATCTTTTAAGTTACACCAATCATTAAAACCTGGAGCGATTTGACTTAGGGCAAATACTCCGGCTTCAAATTTCCGTAATGCTGTTACTAATAATCCCCCAATGATGAGTAGTAGAACTATCCCCATTACTTGAAAGAATAACTTAAGATTGATTCTGACACCGCCCCGGAAGATTAACAACCCGATCGTTACTGCTACTGCAATTCCAGCAATGGCACCAACTAAACCAGCTCCATTTGATTGAGCGCCGACAAATAAAACCGTTTCTACTCCTTCCCGCAAAACATCAACAAAAATCAGAGTAAAAATGCCCGTGCTTGCTGTAAGAGACGACCGGACTGATGCCTCAATATCTGATTTTAAGGTCTTTGCTTGTCGGGTCATCCAAATTAACATCCAACTCAATAGACCGATCGCAATTAGAGCTACTAAACCTTTAAGAAATTGCTCAGCAACCACACTATATTTCCAGTCTGTTAATCCGATAAAATCAAAGCCAAACTTTAGTAATAGACCAATACCAATGCTAGCTAAAATTCCTAAAATAATGCCACCATAAACTGCGCCAAATAAATGCCGAGCATTTGCCTTTGCTAAGCAAGCCATTACAATTCCAATAACTAGGAAGGCTTCCACACCCTCCCGTAAAGTAACAAAAAAGACAGGTAAAGCAGTAGTAATA
>Ga0272446_1003729_pt1 | contig 18858 bp, 18 predicted proteins | sample YNPCB0061_FD_194587 | JGI IMG/M metagenome (GOLD analysis project Ga0272446, IMG submission 194587) | Hot spring microbial mat communities from Yellowstone National Park, WY, United States - YNP-CB-006-1 | ecosystem: Environmental > Aquatic > Thermal springs > Hot (42-90C) > Sediment | place... | reverse complement strand
ACGATTGCGGCCGTGAACGGCTACTGCCTCGGGTTCGGCTGCACGCTGGCAGCGGCCTGCGACTTCGTGATCGCGAGCGAACGGGCGGAGTTCGGCTTCCCGGAGGTGCGGCTGGGCATCCCGACGATCCAGGGTGCGGTGCGGATGCCGCAGAAGGTCGGCTGGCAGTACGCGATGGAGCTGCTGCTCATCGGGGAGCGGGTCGATGCCTACCGGGCGAAGGAGATGGGGCTCGCCTGGAAGGTGGTCCCGCACGAGCGGCTGATGGACGAGGCCCGGGCGCTGGCGGAGCGGCTGCTGAAGTCGGCGCCGCTGGCCGTGCGGGCGACGAAGGAGGTGGCGTGGCGGGGCCAGCAGATGCCGTGGGTGGAGGCGATCCGGTTCGGCGAGACGATGCGGCGGGTGGCCCAGGCGACGGAGGACGCGCGCGAGGGGATGGCGGCCGCGCGGGAGCGCCGGGAGCCGCAATGGAAGGGGCGCTGAGCAGCGCCTACCGGAGGGCAGCGAGGAGGATGTCGCGGGCGATCGGCCCGGCTTCGATGGAGCCGGATTTGCCGTCATCGAGGACGACTGCGGCGATGGCGCGGGGCTGCTTCGCGGGACGCATGGCGACGAAGAGGACGTGCTGCTGGGCCCCGGCGTCTTCAGCGGTGCCGGATTTGCCGGCGAAGTCGGTATAGCCGGCCAGGGCGAAGGCGGCAGCGGCGGTGCCGCGGGGGCCGGTGACGAGCTCGAGTCCGCGCATGAGGTGGGCGTGCTGCTCCGGGGTAAGCGGGAGTGTGCCGCGCACCGTCGCCTCGGCCTCCTCGAGGAGGCGCGGGGTGCGGAGCTGGCCAGTCACGAAGGTGCTGTAGGCGTTGGCGAGCTGGAGCGGGGTGATGAGGAGGTCGCCCTGGCCGATGCCGAGGTTGACTTCGTCGCCGGGGTACCAGGGCTGGCCGGTGGTCCGGCGCTTCCAGGCGGCATCGGGCACGAGGCCGGCTTCTTCGACGACGCCGAGGGTGCCGGTGGGGGCGCCGAAGCCGAACTGGCGGGCCATCGCGGCGAGGGCGTCATCGAACTGGTTGTAGAGGCGGAGGGCGATTTCGTAGAAGACGGGGTTGCAGGAGCGCATGAGGGCCTCGGCGATGGTGAGCGGGCCCTGGCTCCCCTCCCAGTTGCGGCGGGGCGGGTCGACGCCGTACCAGGTGGCGCCGCAGTCGAGGCGGTCGTTCGGGGTGAGCCCGAGGTAGACCATCCCGGCCGCGCCGGTGACCAGCTTGAAGGTGGAGCCGGCCGAGTAGAGGCCGGTGGCGGCGCGGTTGGCGAGGGGAGCGCCGGGCGCGGCCGTGATGGCCGCGAGGGCAGCGGCATCGCCGCGTTCGAAGGCGTCGGGGTCGAAGCTGGGGGAGCTGACGAGGGCGAGGAGGCCGTTGGTCGCAGGGTCGATGACGACGGCTGCGCCAGCGCGGCCGCCGAGGCGTTCGTAGGCGCGCTGGAGGGTCGGGGCGTCGAGCGTGGTGCGGAGGTCCTCGCCCTGGCGGAAGGGGCGGGAGATGAGCACTTCAGCGACGGCGCCGTCGGGGCCGATGAGGCGGAGTTCGGCGCCGATACTCCCGGCGAGACGGTCGTTGAACACGGCTTCGAGACCGGCGGCGCCGACACGGTCGCCGGGGCGGAAGCCCTGGCCGGCGCGGGCTTTGAGCTCCTCGGCGGTGTACTCGCGGGTGTAGCCGACGACGTGGGCGGCGGCCGGGCCGAGGGGGTGCACGCGCTGGGTTTCGACGTAGATGATGACGCCCTGGAAAGGGCGGAGGAGCCGGTTCGCCTCTTCGACGCGGTCGTCGGGGATGGGGCCGACGCGGACGCGGTGGTTGAGGGGCGCGGGGGAGGCGAAGGCGGCATCGACCTGCTCGCGGGTGAAGCCGAAGGCGAGGAGGGCTGCTTCGAGGCCGGGCCGGTCGGTGATGACGCTGCGGTTAAGTCCGACGTGGCGGATTTCGCGGGTGACGGCGAGTTCGATGCCGTTCCGGTCGTAGATGGTGCCGCGGACAGGGCGCTGGATGACGGAGCTGAAGGCGTAGCCGCCGGCGAGGCGGGGATGGATGACGGCGGGGGTCCATTCGACAAGGTAACGGCCCGGTGCAGGGACGAGGGGGAGGGCGGTGGAGTATTCGAGCGTGCCGAAATAGGCTGTAGCGAGGCGCACGTCGAGGCGGGCGGCGGAGCCGTTCACATCGGCGGCGCGCACGGCGGTTTGGGTCACGGTGACCTGCTCTTCGAAGGTGCGGTAGGCATCGGCGAAGGCCTCGTAGCTGTACGTGCGCTGCGCGGCCGGGGAGAGGAGCAGGTAGAGGGCCTGGAGGTCGCCGGCGGCCCAGGCGGCCGCGAACTCGGCGGCGGCTGCGGCGGGGGAGCCGGGCTCGGGCGCTGCGGCGGACGGGGAATCGCTGCCGCCCCGGGAGGCGGCCCACCGCGCGCCGGCCACGGCGCCGCCGGCCAGGAGGCCAATGATGATGGCTGCAAGGAAGACTGCGCGCACGGGCATGCGCCGCTCCTCGTGGGTCCCCGCCAGCTGGATTGTAGCAGCGCTGCTGGCGCTCACCGGGCTGGCCTTTACCGCCTGCGGCAGCGGAAGCGGCAGCGGCTCCGGGACGCCGGGGGCCGGGCCGGGCGGGCCGGGACCGACCGTGGTGCGGCCGGAGCCGGCGGGCGAGCCGCGGACGGTGCTGCTCGGGTTCAGCTCGCTGCCGGCGGAGCTGACGAGCCAGTCGTACATCCAGGCGTTCGCGACAGCGGCACAGTACGCCGACCTCCTGCTCATCCAGCGGACGCCGCCGTGGGTGGAGTTCCTCCCGAGCGGGACGATTTCGAACGAAACGGCGGAGACGACGCGGCTGGAGACGGCGCTGCTGAAGCAGTACAGCAACCTCCGGCTGTACTACGCGATCGACCCGACGGATGGGGCGGTGCAGCGGAGCCGGCTGGCGAACCTGCCGTCGTCGGTCGATGTGCAGGCCGGGTTCGAAGACCCGGACGTGCGGGCGGCGTTCGTGGCCTACGCGGCCTACATCGCGAAGAACTACAAGCCGGCGTACATGGCGCTCGGGCTCGAGATCAACATGACCTACGAGCGGGCGCCGCGGCAGTTCGAGGCCTTTGCGACGCTGTACGATGAGGCGTACGCGGTGGTGAAGGGGAACAGCCCGGGGACGAAGGTGTTCCCGACGTGGCAGCTGGAGGACCTCGAGGGGACGTTCGGGCAGGTGCACCCGCCGCGCTGGGAGCTGATCGAACGGTTCCGCGGAAAGATGGACGTGCTGGCGATCAGTACGTACCCGTTCCTCGGCGAGGTGCGGAGCGTGGCAGACATCCGGGAGGACTACTACCGCCAGCTTCGGACGCGGTGGAGCGGCGAGATCCTGGTGGCGGAGACGGGCTACCCGTCTGCGCCGGTGGAGGGCCGGGAGGCGGTGGGCACGGAGGCGGAGCAGAAGGCGTACCTGCAGCGGGTGCTGACGGAGGCGGAGCAGCTCGGGTTCAGCGGGGTGGTATGGTTCGCGGCGCTCGACCCGGCCTTCGCGACGACCGGCCCGGCGGTGGCGTTCAAGGATATCGGCCTGCGACGCTCGGACGGTTCGAACAAGCAGGCGTGGGCGCTCTGGGAGGAGTGGGCGCGGCGTCCGCTGGCGGCGGGGCAGCGGTAGCGGGCGTACCGGCGGTCAGGCGCCGGGCATGGGAGCTGCGGGCCGCTCTTCGTCGATGGCGGGGGTGTTGGCGCCGAGGCTCTCGGCGAGCTGGAGGCGGTCGAGAATCTCGCGCCGGGTGACGAGGCCGACCATCCGGCCGTTTTCGAGTACGGGGACCTGGTTCAGCGCCTTCTCCCCGAGAAGGGTGAGGACCTCGACGGCGGGGGTGGAGGCATCGACGGTGACGACGCGCTCGCGGGGGGTCATCGCCGCCTGGGCCGGAGTGTACGGCCATTCCGAGCGCGGGACGCGGCGGATATCGGTGACGGTGAGGATGCCGAGGACAGCGCCGCCGTGTTCGACGATCACGGCGCGCTCGCCGTGGCCGACCATGTAGTCATCGACGACGGCCTGGAGGGGGAGGCCGGGCACGACGGTGGGGAAGTCGGTGCGCATGACATCGCGGGCGGTGAGCCGCCGGAGGATGCCTTCGAGCTGGAGGTTGGAGGCCTCGCCGCGGGCGGCGCCGAGGAGGAACCAGCCGATGAACATGAGCCAGAGGCCATCGAGCAGGAGGCCGCCGAGGAGGAGGAAGAAGCCGATGGTCATGAGCAGGTAGCCGAAGAGCTCGCCGACGCCGGCGGCCGTGCGGGTGGCCTTGCGGAAGCTGCCGCTCCGCTTCCAGGCGATGGAGCGGAGGACGCGGCCGCCATCGAGCGGGAAGCCGGGGAGCATGTTGAAGACGCCGAGCAGGGCGTTGACGCCGGCGAGGTAGTAGAGGATGGCCTCGAGCTGCTCGTTGAGGGAGCCGAAGAGGAGGCCGGCAAGGCCGGTGACGGCGGCGATGACGAAGCTGGTCGCCGGCCCGGCGGCGGCGATCTGGAACTCTTCCCCGGCGGAGGACGGCTGGCGGGCGAGATGGGAGACGCCGCCGAAGATGAAGAGCGTGATCCGCGGCACCGGGAGGCCGCGGCGCTTCGCGACGAGGGCGTGGGCGAGCTCGTGGAGGAGGACGGTAAAGAAGAGGAGGAAGGCGGCGGTAACGCCGACCGCCCAGTAGGTGCCGGTGCTCCAGTTTTCGTAGCGGTACGGGAAGAGCCCTTCAGAGAGGGAGTAGGAGAGGAAGGCGAGGATCAGGAACCACGACGGGTGGACTTCGATGTCGATGCCGAAGATGCGGGCGACGCGCAGGGAACCGCCGAACACAGGGCAAGCATACCGGAAACCGGGTATCGGCGCAGTCAGGCGTCGATGAGCGACTCGTAGGCGGACTGGAGGGCCGCGAGGTCGAGGTCGACCGGGCCGAGGCGGAAGCGCGGCTCGCGGGTGGTGCGCCCGAGGGGAGTGACCGGCACGCCGAGTTCGGCGCCGAGGTCGCGGAGGCGGGCGAAGCCGCCGCCCTGGCGGTAGGTATCGGCGGGGATGGCCACAACGATCCGGGACTGGGCTTCGCCGAAGAGGGCGGCGTCGAGCCGGCCGGGAAGCTCAGCCGGGCCTTCGAAGCCGCAGCCGCCGAGGATGCAGCTCTCGGCGAGGGCGACGGCGAGGCCGCCTTCGGCGCAGTCGTGAGCGCTGAGGAGGAGCCCCTCGGCGTGGGCGCGGAGGACGAGCTGCTGGAGCCGCTTTTCGAGGGCCAGGTCGATGGCGGGCATGCCGGCGACGCGGCCGTGCTCGGCTTCGAGGTATTCGGAGCCGCCGAGGGTGCTGGCCGGCTGTTCGAGGCCGGCGCCGAGGAGGATGACCTGGCACCCGGGGCCGGGGAAGGCGGCGCGCAGGTGGCGGGCGACGTCGTCGAGGAGGCCGAGCATGCCGATGACGGGGGTGGGGTAGACAGGGCGGCCGCCGGCCTCGTTGTAGAGCGAGACGTTGCCGCTGACGACGGGGGTTTCGAGCTGGAGGCAGGCTTCGGCGATGCCGCGGATGGCGTGCTCGAGGGTGTAGTAGACGTCGGGGCGCTCGGGGTTGCCGAAGTTGAGGCAGTCGGTGACGGCGACGGGCTGAGCGCCGGTGCAGACGACGTTGCGGGCGGCCTCGGCGACGGCGATGGCGCCGCCGGTGTAGGGGTCGAGGTAGACGAGGCGGGCGTTGCCGTCGGTTTTGACGGCAATGCCGCGGCCGGTGCCGGGCACGCGCAGGACGGCGGCATCGCCGCCCGGGGGGACGACGGTGTTCGCGAGGACCTGGTGGTCGTACTGGCGGTAGACGCCGCGCTTCGAGGCGATGTTGGGCCGGGCGAGCAGGCGGAGGAGGGCGCCGGCCGCCTGGTCCGGGGCGAGGTCCGGAAGGGAGCCCGGGTCGAAGGCGTTCAGTTCGGCGAGCTCGGCCGGGCGGACGCCCTGGCGGCGGTACTGGGGCGGGTCGGTGGCGATATCGACGGGGACGCGGGCGACTTCGACGCCGTGCTCGCGGACGACGACTTCGTTGCCGGCGGTGACGACGCCGATGGGCGCGCAGTGGAGCTCCCAGCGCTCGAAGAGGGCGGTGACATCGGCGACGTGCTCTTTCTTCGCGATGACGAGCATCCGCTCCTGGCTTTCGGAAAGCATGACTTCGTAGGGGGTCATGCCCTGTTCGCGGCGCGGGACCTTCTCGAGGTCGAGGATGGCGCCGGAGCCGCCCTTTGCGCAGCATTCGACGACGGAGCTGGTGAGGCCGGCGGCGCCGAGGTCCTGGAGGCCGACGACCCAGTCGCGGTGCTCGGAGGCGAGCTCGTAGCACGCCTCCATGAGGAGCTTTTCGAGGAAGGGGTTGCCGACCTGGACGGCGGGGCGCATCTCTTCGAAGCGGGCCTCGGGGTCGGTCCGGGAAGCGAGGCCGCTGGCGCCGTGGATGCCGTCGCGGCCGGTATCGGCGCCGACGAGGAGGAGGACGTTGCCTTCGCCCTGGGCGCGGGCGCTGAGGAGCTTCGCGGTTTCGGCGACGCCGACGCACATGGCGTTGACGAGCGGGGTGCCGGCGTACGGTTCGGCGAAGAAGACTTCGCCGCCGACGGTGGGGATGCCGAGGCAGTTGCCGTAGCCGCCGATGCCGGCGACGACGCCGTGAAAGAGATAGCGGTCCTGGGGGTTCTCGATGGGGCCGAAGCGGAGGGAGTCGAGGATGGCGATGGGGTAGGCGCCCATGGCGAAGATATCGCGGACGATGCCGCCGACGCCGGTGGCCGCGCCCTGGTACGGCTCGATGGCGGAGGGGTGGTTGTGCGACTCGACCTTCATGACGACGCAGCGGCCGTCGCCGATATCGATGGCGCCGGCGTTTTCGGCGCCGACGGCGGTGAGGACGCGCGGGCCGCTGGAGGGGAGGAGGCGGAGGAGCGGCTTGCTGTTCTTGTAGCCGCAGTGCTCGCTCCAGAGGGAGCCGAACATGCCGAGTTCGACCTCGTTCGGTTCGCGGCCGAGCCGCTGCACGAGGAGGTCGTACTCGTCGCGGCTGAGTGCGACGGCATCGAGGGCGGCCTGGTCGACGGGCATGGGGCTATGGTACGCGGGATGGGGCGTACGGGTGAGGGAGCGCGGCCGGCCGGGGCGGTCAGCTCAGGCTGAAGGGCGGGTAGCGGTCGGTGAGGAGGTACATGTAGGCGGTGACGCGGGCGTACCAGCGGCTGAAGCCGGCGAGGAAGCTGTGGATGCCGCCCGGCAGCTGGCCGGTAATGATGCCCGCAATCCAGCCGACGAAGAGCAGGACGAGCGCGATGACGGCGAGGATGGCGATGAGAATGACGTGCGGGATGACGAGGATGATGCGGAAGAAGACGCTCAGGCGGTTGCGGCCCTCAAGCTCGGGCTGGCCCCAGAGGCGGATGGGGTAGGAGGTGTCTTCGCCGAAGGCGAAGGGCGGGTAGCGGCCGGCAAGCAGGTAGGTGTAGCCCCAGACGCGCATCTCCCAGTGGAAGACGCCGAGGATGAGGTTGCCGAGGCCCGACGGCAGCCTGCCGGTGATGATGATGGCCACCCAGGCGAAGAAGACGAGGATCTGGATGAGGTTGGCGAGGATGTTGACGATCAGGAGGTGCGGGATCGCGAGGATGCCGCGGAAGAGGATGGTCAGGCGGTTCTGTTTGGCGGGCGGGTCGATGTCGAGGCCGAACGGATAGGCTGGCGACATCGCTGCAGACATGGCGATTCTCCCTGCGGCCGGCCCTCCGGGCCCGCGCCGGCGAACGCGACAGGTTCGCGCCGGGATTCTGCGCGCCGCGATGTTACCGTGTAAAGATGTTGTTGCAGGGACAGTGATTCCGCCCGGGCTAACGGACGGTTGCGAGGGCGCTCCGGATGACCGATTCCCAGATGCGGTTGCCGTCGGTGCCGCCGACGAGCGGTTCGCCGGCGCGCTCGGGGTGGGGCATCATGCCGAGGACGTTGCCGCGTTCGTTGATGATGCCGGCGATGTTGCGGGCGGAGCCGTTCGGGTTGGCCTCGGGCGTGACGTTGCCGGCAGCGTCGCAGTAGCGGAAGACGACGCGGCCGGCGGCTTCGAGGCGGTCGAGCGTTTCGGGGTCGGCGTAGTAGTTGCCTTCGCCGTGGCTGATGGGGACGCGGAGGACGGCGCCCTGGGGGATGGCATCGACCCAGGGGCTGGAGCCGCCCTCGCGGCGGAGGTAGACCCACTCGCAGCGGAACTGGAGGCTGGCGTTGCGCACCAGCGCGCCGGGGAGGAGGTGGCTTTCGCAGAGCACCTGGAAGCCGTTGCAGATGCCGATGACCGGCTTCCCGGCCTCGGCGAAGGCGATGACCGACTCCATGACAGGGGAGAAGCGGGCGATGGCGCCGCAGCGGAGGTAGTCGCCGTAGGAGAAGCCGCCCGGGAGAACGACGGCATCGAAGCGGGAAAGGTCGGTCTCGCGGTGCCAGACGATTTCGGCCTGCTGCTCGAGGATGTCGTGGAGGACGTGGTAGGTATCGCGGTCGCTCCAGGTGCCGGGGAAGCGGATGATGGCGAAGCGCATACTCGGATTGTGCGGCGCGGCGCGCGGGTGTGTCGAACGGCGGCAGGTCAGGACGAGCGGACGGGCGTTTCGCCGCGGGCGACGGAGGCGAGCTCTTCGGGGGTGGGCTGGGGGTAGCGCACGCGCGGGTGGTAGACGGCGCGGAAGGTGGCTTTGAAGGTGCGGGCGATGGCCTGGAGGTCGCGCATGGTGATGTCGCAGTCGTCGAACTGGCCTTCGGCGAGGCGCTCGGCGATGACGGCATCGACGGCGGCGTCGATGGCGGCGGGGTCGTGGTCGCCGGCGCGGATGACGGCCTCACAGGAGTCGGCGAGCATGACGATGGCAGCTTCGCGGGTCTGGGGACGGGGCCCGGCGTAGCGGTAGTCGGCGGGGTCGGGCTGGCGGCCATCGCGGACGGCGATGCGGTAGAAGTAGCTGACGAGCCGGGTGCCGTGGTGCTGGGGGATGAAGTCGCGGACGGCCTCGGGGAGACGGTACTTGCGGGCGAGTTCAAGGCCGTTGGTGACGTGGGCGCGGATGATGCGGGCGCTCTCCTCGGGCGGGAGGCCCTCGTGGGGATTGGCGGCGCCGGCTTCGAGCATGTTTTCGATGTAGTAGCCGGGCATGGCGAGCTTGCCGATGTCGTGGTAGTAGGCGCCGACGCGGGCCAGGAGGGCATCGGCGCCGACGGCGACGGCGGCGCGCTCGGCGAGGGCGCCAACGAGCATGCTGTGGTGGTAGGTGCCGGGGGCCTCCTCCTGGAGGCGGCGGAGGAGCGGGTGCTCGGGCTGGGCGAGCTCAAGGAGCTGGATGCGCGAGGTGATGCGGAGGGCGAAGGCGAGCAGGACGAAGATGCCGAGGCCGAGGACGGCGCTGCCCACGCCATGGATGGCGGCGGCGAGGCCGATCCAGGCGAGGTCGATGGTGGCGCGCGGCATTTCGAACAGCCAGAAGGCGGCCATGGCCGCGGCGGTTGCGAGGGTGGTGGTGACCGCGGCGAGCGCGAAGCGGTTGATCCTCTCGGCGCGGGAGACGGCGGCTGCGCCGGCGAGGCCGCCGGCCGTGGCGACCATCGCGTATTCGAGCGCCTGCAGGGGGCCGATGTAGGCCGAGCCGGCGACCTGGGAGAAGCTGCCGCCGATGAAGGCGGCGAAAACGCCGACAGCCGCGGCAACGACCGCCGCGAAGGAGACCCGGGAGAAGGAGGCGACGACAATCGCGGCGGTGGAGACCGGGATGGCGTGGAGGAGGTAGGTCCGCTCCGCATCGGGGGTGAGGACAGGGAAGGCCACGCGGGCGGCGAGGAGCACGCCGGCGATGGCGAGGGCGGCGGCCAGGAGCCGGCGGTTCGCGGGGGCATCGAACGGCTGGAGGAGGTAGCAGTAGAGGGCGAGGATGACGCCGAAGCCGGCGGCGATCAGGCCGGCGCCGCCGAGGGCGTAGGGGTCGAGTCCGGAGCGCAGGGTGCCCGTGGCGCGGAGGGCTTCGATGTCCTGGGCGGTGATGCGCTGGCCTTCGGTGACGATCACCTGGCCGGCGGTGATGGTGCGGACGACGGGGGCGACGGCCGCGCGCGCCTGTTCGCGGGCGCGCTCGGTGGCGGCGGTGTCGACCCGGAAGTTGGGGACGGCGAAGGCGCGGAGGAGCGCGGCGAGGGCGGTGCGCTCACCCTCGGAAGCGGCGCCTCGCTGGGCGACGAGCTGTTCGACGGCGGCGGCGATGTCGCGCTGCTGCTCCTCAGGGGTGGCGCCGCGGCCGATGGGGCTGCTCATGAGGGCGCGGAGGAGGTCAGCGGCGCGGGATTCGAAGAGGCTGAGGCCGGTGGCATCGAGGGCGATCAGGTAGAGCCGGGCCGTGCTGCCGATAGCGGAGGGCGTTTCGAGGGCGGCGACCATGTCGACCTTCTGCTGGGTGGTCAGGTCGGTCCGGGCCACGATGGAGCGGACGCCGGAGAGGTAGCGCTGGAGGGCGGCAACCCGGGCATCGGTGAGCTGGGGGTCCGGCGGGAGGGGGACTGCTTCGACGGCGGAGGCGGCCTGTTCGCGGGCGGCCTCGGTGAGGGCCTCGGAGACGAACTGGGCATCGTGCGCCGCTTCGAGCGTGCGGGGCGCGAAATCGCCTTCGGAGAGGTCGGTGCGGAGGCCATCGATGGGCGCGACGAGGACGGCGGCGCAGGCGGCGAGGACGAGCCCAAAGGCGGCTGCGGCGGCGCGCGAAACCGGCGGGGAAGGCGGGCGAATCATCGTGGTGACCCCAGCATACCAGAGCGGGATGGGGCGCCCGCCGCTGGGGTCTACGGCCCGGCGAGGGGGGAGAGCCCTTCGCCGAGGACGTCGGCGAGGGCGCTGAGCCGCTCGATGACGAGGTAGCCGGCGGCCTCGCGGCGGCGGCCCCGGCGGTCGATGAGGATGGCGCGGAGGCCGGCGGCGCGCGCCCCGGCGATATCGGTGGCCGGGGTATCACCGACGAAGATCGCTTCGTGGGGCGGGATGCCGAGGTCGGCCAGGGCGCGGCGGAAGGGCGCGGGATTCGGCTTGGCGAGGCCGACATCGGCGGAGGAGACGAAGGTTTCGAGATAGCCGGCGAGGCCGAGGCCGTTGACCAGGGGCCGCCAGTAGTCGGCGGCGAAGATGGAGTTGGTGACCACGCCGACGCGGTAGCCGCGGTACTTGAGGGAAGCGAGGACGGCGCGGGCATCGTCGTAGATGTGCTGGCCGCGGCAGGCGGTTTCGAAGAAAAGACGGGCGGCGGCCTCAACGTCGCCGGCGGACGCCGGCCAGCCGAGCCAGGTGAACGCCTGGCCGAGGATGCCGCAGATTTCGGGGGCGCGGTCGCCGTCGTCGGGGGCGCGGTGCGGGAGGACGGCGGCGAAGGCGCGCTCGACATCGGCGGGGCGGGCGTCGACGCCGAGATTGCGGGCCGCGTAGTCGGCGACAGCGGCGCAGGCGGCAGGGACACCGCCGAGGCCCTCGCGGGCGAGCGTGCCATCCCAGTCGAAGAGGACGGCGCGGACGGTCATGGCCGGGGCGCCTCAGCTGCCGAGCAGGCTGCGGACAATTTCGTTGATGGTGCGGCCGTCGGCGCGGCCGGCGAACTCCCTGGTGAGGATGGGCATGACTTTGCCGAGGTCGCGCGGGGAGCTTGCGCCGGTTTCGGCGATGACGCGGCGGGCGGCGGCTTCGATTTCGTCGCGGCCGGCCTGCTGCGGGAGGTAGCTTTCGAGGACGGCGACTTCGGCGGATTCCTTCTCGACGAGGTCCTGGCGGCCGGCCTTTGCGAACTGCTCGATGCTCTCCTTCCGCTGCTTGATCTGTTTCTGGATCAGGGCCAGGACGGCGGCATCATCGAGCACGAGGGGCGGGAGTTCCGCCATGCGGGCGAGCTCTTCGTCGCTGGCGCCGGCGGGCGGGGTGCGGATTTCGGCGTTCTTGATGGCGGAAAGGAGCATGCGGAGGGTAGATTTGCGGGTTTCGTCGCGGGTGCGCATGGCGTCGGCGAGGTCGGCCTGGATGCGGTCGCGGAGGGACATGGCGGTGCTCCAGATCGAGATGGCCCGGCGAAGGTGCCGGGCCATCGTGGTGGTGGTTGCGGATGCTGCGAGGCGGCTCAGCGCCGGGCTGCGGCTCGGGCTTCGCTGCGAAGCTGCTTCTTGCGGAGTTTGCGAAGGCGCGCGGCTTCCTTCTTCTTGCGCTTGACGCTGGGCTTTTCGTAGTGCTCACGGCGGCGCGCTTCGGAAAGGATGCCGTCCTGCTGGACGCGCTTGTTGAAGCGCTTGAGGGCTACTTCAAACGGCTCGCCTTCGGCAACGATGACTTCGGACAAGAGCGGCTCTCACCTCGCCTTCTGGTTGGGATGGCTGCGCGCAGCGGCGCATCGCTTATGGTACCACGGGGCCGGCGGCTCAGGCGAACAGCCGGCGCTGGCTCTCGGGGATGCGGGCGTCGAGCCGTTCGAGGTGGTATTCGACCCAGATGGCGGGCCGCTCGCTGCGGATGCCGGGGGCGTCGAGGTTGAACCGGTCCTGCATGCGGCGGATTTCGCGGGCGAGGGTTTCGTACCGCTGGCGGGCGTGGAGGATAGCCAGGCGGTGGCCGTTCCAATCGCCGGTAGCGGCGGCCTGTTCGCAAAGCCGGCGGTGGGCTTCGTCGATGCCGGCGAGGCGTTCGAGGGCGCGCTCGATTTCGCGGGCGAGGTTGAGCCACTCGGGGAGGACGCCCGCGTTCTTGAGGATGTGGTGGCCGAGCCAGTTCGGGTCGTTTTCGTTGCCGTCGAAGCGGAGCGGCTTCCCGGCGCCGGGGAGGTTATCGAAGAGGCCGGCGGCCATGGCCTCCTGGATTTGCGATTCGATGGCCTTTTCGAGGGACATTCGGGTGCCCGGAAACGGGAGTGGCCCGCCGGGAAGCGGGCCACCTGATGGTAGCGGTTGTGCGGTTTGGGCGCGGTCAGTCGGCCGAGGGGAGGACCTTCGGCTGGAGGAGCTCCATCGGCCGGCCGTCGACGTTGAGGGCGCACGGGCCGGGTTTGACCACGAGGACCTCGATGCCGGTCTGTTCGTCGCGGTACCGCTTGCCGAGCTGGACGACTTCCATGCCGGTGGTATCGACGGTGACGTTCGGGTCTTCCTGGCCGCGGATCTGCATGGGCACGTCGCCGCAGCGGAGTTCGCCGTTGCCGCCTTTGGTGACGATGAATTCTGCGACGCCACCGGGCACGACGTAGCGCTTGCCTGTCTGGGCTGCTGCCATCCCTTCTACCCCTGTTCCTGATTTGGAGATCTGCGCGCGGGCGCGTTAGTTCGCCCGGATCGTACGGAGCGGGGATGCGGCGGTCAAACGGAAAGGGGCCTCAGGGAGGCCCCTTTTGCATTTAGCCGGACGGGAGGTGCTACTGCTCCACCCAGATGTAGCCGAGCATGGGCGGGTGGTAATTGCAGGTGACCTTGTACTCGCCGGGGGTGTTCATGGTGATCTGCCGGGTGTCGCCCTGCTTGAGGTCGGCGCCCTGGACTTCGCCGTTGAAGACGATGTTGTGCAGGCCGAGGATGGCGGTGAAGGTGATGGTAGTGCCGGGCTTCACCTTCACGCCGCCGAGGTTGGGCTGCTGGGCCTGGCCGTCGGCGACGATGGTCCAGTCGTTGGCGTGGGCCTCAAAGCGGACGTCGGTGCTGAAGTTCTCCGGCTTCTTCACGCTGACGGGCGTGCCGAGGCCGGGGAGCGTCTGGAAGACGGCGTTGGGGACGGCGTACTGGACGCAGGCGGTGCCGGGGTTGATGGCATCGGGCGGCGCGGTGCCCCAGGCGGAATCCGGGAGTTTCAGGGTCGTGCCGATGGCAAGGATGGAGTTCGGCTGGATGCCGTTCGCTTCGGCGAGGGTCGCGGCCGTGACGTTGGAGAAGCCTTTCGCCACTTCCTCGAGGGTCTGCCCCTTGACCGTGTAGCGGTCGATCTTCGGCAGCTGGAGGACGACATCCTGGCTGAGCGGGGTGGCCGGGTCTCCGCCGTTGGCGCGGGCGAGTTCGGCGGCAGTGGTTTTGTGGCTGCGGGCGACGGACTCCCACGTATCGGAGAGACCAACGATGTAGCGCGTGCCGTCCGGGAGGCGAATCTCCTGGCCGGGGTTCACGACCGGGGCGCCGGCGTCGAGGTTGTTCAGCTGGGCGAGGCCGACGACGTCCTCGATGCCGTGCGCTTCCGCGATGGACTGGAGGGTGTCGCCTTCGCGCGCCACGTAGACGAGGCTGGGCAGGTTGAGCTGCCGGCGGTGCTCGAGCGGGTCGGTATCGTTGACGCCCTGGAAGATCGTCGGGTTGAGGCGCCGGAGGTCGGCGACGGCAATGCCGTGCTGCTGGGCGATGGATGCAGGCGTATCACCGGCGGCCACGATATAGGTGGCGCCTTCGGGGAGCTTGAGCGTCTCGCCGGGGAAGAGCCCGGCGCGGGGCTTGCCATCCTCGGTGAGAAGCTGCAGGGTGGCGACGCCGCGCTTTTCTTCAAAGGTGTACTTCAGCCCGTTGAGGTCGGCGATGATGACCGGGCCGACGAGCTGGCTGTCGGCGATTTTGCGGAGCGTTTCGTTCTCTTTGTAGACGGTGTAGATGTAGCCGTCCGGGCGGGCCTTGAAACCGGGGATTTGGACGCGGGTGTTCTTCGGAAGGATTTCGTCGACGTTCCGGTTGCCGTTGGCGGCGGAGATTTCGCGGTAGCCGATGCCGTGGGCCTTCGCGATGGTGACGAGGGTATCGCCGCCCACGAGGGCCGAGAGCTGAGTGTTCAGGTTGTGGGCAAAATGCTCGGCTTCGAGCCACCACTTGGACGTCGGGACGCCGTCGACTTCGGTGTCTGCGGGCGCGGTGATGAAGTCAATGAGGTGCTCGATCTGGATGGCATTGAGGGAGCCGCCGTTGGTGTTGAGCCAGGCAGGCATCCGGCTGCCGGCACGGCCGCAGTAGAGGGTGCGGCGGATCATCGCCTTGTTGGCGGCGAGGACGAGGGGGTCCTGGTTCTTGAGCTCGGGCGTATCGAGGGGGAGGCCGACGCCGCCTTCCCCGCGGTTGCCGTGGCACGTGCGGCAGTTGTTGGCAAAGAGCAGGGCGCCGCGCTCCCGGGACTGGTCGAGCGTCCACTGCGACTGGGAATCGGCGCGCACGGGGAGGTCGATGGCGGCGTAGGCCGCGCAGCCGCCCACGGTCATGAAGAGGAGGGCGACGATCAGGATGATCTGCTTCTGGGTGTTCAATCGAACCTCCTCGGGGTCAGGAGTAGGGGATAGCGCGGAGGGGGTTATCGATCGCGCCCGCGGTGATCTGGCCGGTGTTGACGCTCACCGAGCCGTCACCATTCACCTTGATGGCCATGGTGTCCATCGGACGCGGCGCGGGTCCGAAGACGCGGACCCCGGCCTTGGAGTAGGTCGAGCCATGGCAGGGGCAGCGGAACCAGCCGATGATGCCGGGGAAGTTGACGGTGGCGCCGTTGAACGCGGGGTTCCACGGCACGGTGCAGCCGAGGTGGGGGCACTTCCAGTAGAGCGCGAGGATGCCGCCGGTGCCGCCGACCTGGAGGACGTCGCCCTCTGGGCCGTTCAGGTTGACGAGCCAGAACTTGCCCTCGGGGATGCGGACCGGGTCGGCGCCGGGGCGGGGGATGCGGTCGCGGGTGACGGTGACGGTACCGCCGAAGCCGGTCGGCTTCCGGAGGTTGAAGAACCCAAGGAAGGAGGCGAGCAGCCCCCCGGTGAAGAGCGCGAGGCCGGAGAAGGCGCTGACCCGGAGGAAGGAGCGGCGGGCGAGCTTGCGGGCCTCGATCTGGCGGGCGCGTTCGATGCGCCCGGTCGCGCGGGGAGCGGATTGAGCCTGTGCCATGTCAGTGTGCCTCCTGCCCCGGGATGCCTTCGCTGACCTTCAGGTCCCACGGCATGACGAGCTGCTGGCCCTGGCCGCGGAACGCGGTACCGACGAGGGTCAGCACGCCGAAGACGACGACGAAGCCGGTGAAGAGCGCAAGGAGCGCATCGCGGCGGCTGACGACAAGCCCGGAGCGCCAGAGGGAGTAGATGAGCAGGCTGGGAAGGCCAACGAGGGCGGTGATCGGAATCGCCTGTTCGACGAGCCAGCCGGGGAAGTCGAGATGCTGGAAGGTGGTCGGGCCGCCGCGGCCGGTGCCATCGAGGATGCGCAGCTTGAAGGGGAGGTAGGTGATGCTGCGCGACCATTCGGGCCACGGGAGCTGCGACTGCATGGAGCGGACGTTCTCGAGGAAGCGGAGGGTATCGCCGCCGGAGAGCCCGAACCACGAATGGAGGAAGTAGGCGATTTTGCCGGTATCCCAGAGGATGAGGAGCCAGGTGCCGACGAAGGCCACGAGGCCGGAGATGATGGTGATGCGCCAGGAGTTTTCGGTGGCGAACCAGGCGCCCTGGCCTTCGTTATCGCGGTCGAAGTAGGGGAACGCGGCGAGGAGGATGAGCCAGACGGTCGGCACGATGATGCCGGCCATGGCCGCGTTCATGTGGAGGAGGAGCTCCTGCAGGTTGAGGAGGTACCACGGCGCCTTGGAGGGGTTGGGGGTGACGTCGGGGTTCGCCTGGTCGAGGAGCGGCGCGTTCATGAAGGTCGACAGGATGAGGAGGCCGACCGTGAAGACGAGCGCCGAGATGAATTCAATGAAGATAAGGTCGGGCCAGACGAGGACCTCTTCGTCACGCGCGCGGGGCTGCGGGCGCGCGACGGGGCGGGCTACGACTGCGGTTGCCATGCGTTCCCCTCTCTCAACCTGGTGTGAAGCCCGGGCCTAGAGCGGCCGGGCGAGGCCGCCGTCGCGGCGGATGCGCCAGAAGTGGACGGCCATGAAGATGGCGGCGAGCAGCGGCAGGCCGATGACGTGGAGCGTGTAGAAGCGGATGAGGGCGTTAGGGCCGACTTCGAAGCCGCCGAGCATCCAGAAGCGGGTCTTCGGGCCGAGGACGGGGGCGGAGCCGGCGATTTCGGAGCCGACGGTGATGGCCCAGAAGGCGAGCTGGTCCCACGGGAGGAGGTAGCCGGTGAAGCTGAGGAGGAAGGTGAGGACCAGGAGGATGACGCCGACGACCCAGTTGAATTCGCGCGGCGGTTTATAGGCGCCGGTGTAGAAGACGCGCATCATGTGGAGGAAGACGAGGATGACCATGGCGTGGGCCATCCAGCGGTGCATGTTGCGCATCAGCTGGCCGAACTGGACGGTGGTGGTGATGTTCTGGATATCGAGGTAGGCCCGTTCGACGGAGGGCACGTAGTAGAACATCAGCATGATGCCGGTGACCGTGAGCCCGAGGAACATAAAGAAGGAGAGGCCACCGAGGCAGTAGGTGTGGGTGATTTTGACGTGGGTGCGGTGGATGCGGGTCGGGTGGAGGTGGAGGAACACGTTCGTCGCAACGATGAGCATCTGGTTGCGCGGCGTGTTCGGGTAGCCGGTGCGGAAGATGGACTTCCAGACGTAGTTGTGGAAGAGCCTGTCGTAGATCTTATCGGCGAGGGTTGGCTTGGGTGGTGCTTCGACGGCCATGCGGTCTTCCTGCCTTATTTCTGCCACCACTGCCCGAAGAGCACGAGGATCCCGAGCATGGCGGTGATGGAGATCGCGACGATGACGAGCTCGAGGGGTTCTGCGAAGTCGTGCGGTAGATTAGCCCATTCCATGCGGCCGGCCTCCCCCTCCCCGGCTCCGGGGCGCAAAGAGCCCCGCGGCGGGAACTTTGTGAATCCTGTAGCAAGGCTGAGTTATACCATCGGGCAGGGAGCGGATCAAACCGCGAGCCCACACGCGCGGCGAACCTTGACGTTCGGATGTAAGCGGGCGCAGAACGCTCATGCGGCCGGCGCCCCGGGCCGCCGTCGGCGGAAGCGCATGCGGAGCAGTCCGCGGATGTCTTCGATGGCGGTGCTCACGATTTTGACCTTGGTGTCCGGGTCTTCGACCCAGCGGACGGGGAGCTCGCAGATTTTCAGGCCGGCCTGGTGGGCGAGGATGAGCAGCTCGGTATCGAAGAACCACATGCGGTTTTCGATCTGGGGGACGATGAGCTGGACGGCCCGGCGGTTGAGGGCCTTGAAGCCGCACTGGGCATCGGTGATGCGGAGGCGCGGGAAGGTGAGCCGGATGAGGGCGACGTAGCCGCGGCTGGTGATTTCGCGCTTGAGCTGCCGTTTGACTTTCGCGCCCCGGGCGAGCCGGGAGCCGATGGCCACATCGCAGCCGCGCTCGGCGACGAGGGCGATGAGCTCCGGCAGGTGGGCGAGGTCGGTGGAGAGGTCGACATCCATGTAGCTGACGATGTCGGCGTCGCTCTGGAGCCAGGCCTCGCGGAGGGCGAGGCCGCGGCCTTTGACCTCGAGGACGAGGGCGTGGACGCGGGGATGCTCGGCGGCGAGCCGGCGGGCGAGCTCGGAGGTGCCGTCGGTGGAGCCGTTGTCGGCGATGACGAGGCGCCAGTCGTACTGGGGGTTTTGGTCGAAGAGCGCGAGGGTCGCGAGGGTGCTCTGCTCGAGGACTTTGACCTCGTTGTAGCAGGGGATGACGACATCGACGCGGGGCCGCGGCGCGGTCATGGGGTGATTGTGGGGCCGGAGGGGGGGAGTGTCGATGGGGGCGGGGAGGGGGAGCGGGGAGCAGGGAGCAGGGAGGGAGCCCCGCGCCTCCCTTCCTCCCCGCCGAGGGAGGGGGTTGGACCTTGAAGCTGGGAGGCGCCAGCTCGACAGATGCGGGCGGCCCTGCAAACCGCCTCCCA
>Ga0272446_1003728_pt1 | contig 18858 bp, 14 predicted proteins | sample YNPCB0061_FD_194587 | JGI IMG/M metagenome (GOLD analysis project Ga0272446, IMG submission 194587) | Hot spring microbial mat communities from Yellowstone National Park, WY, United States - YNP-CB-006-1 | ecosystem: Environmental > Aquatic > Thermal springs > Hot (42-90C) > Sediment | place... | reverse complement strand
GCAGGTCTGGTCGACCGCTTGCGGACCGCCCTCCGAACCAGTTGGTCGCGTCTCGCCGCCGGACCGCTCCCGCAGCCGGTGATTATCGACACGGCCTCCTAGTCGGGAGGTCGATAACGGACTTTGGCGGACCGGCTCCACCTTCTGATGATCAGTTCCTGGGGCGCTACCAAGAACGGCCCCTGGGCACGAGCAGGAACGACCGGATCTCACCGCGCAAGCGACCGTATCCGACGATCATGCCCCGGTTGTTGATTCCTTCTGCCGCCAACAGCTCCCAGCCACTCGCCGGATCGATCAGGTCGTTCAGATTCCACATCTGGTCACCACGCCACAGGAACGCCGCGCCACCAAGGGTGGGAAAACCAGCGAAGCGCGACGCATAGCCGACGATCTCTCCTCGATCGTTGACATCGGTCGCGCGGCTGTGGGCGAACCCGAGGCTGCCGAGCTCCAACATGCCCTCGTCAGGGGTCCAGCGGAAGGCTCGCTCCGTCGATCCGGTGACCGTAGATCGGCCGACAACCCAGAGGCAATTGGAAACCGCAAGTGCCTTGCTGAACTGACGGCCGTCGCCGAGCGAGCCCAGGTTCACTGGCGTACCGAGCCGGTGCCGGTTGGGCCCTGGCCAGAGCGTCGCTTGAGTGAGGGACCCCGTCACTCGCGAGTTGCCGACGATGTCGCCGCGGTCATTGACGTCCCACGCTCGACCCGGGGTGCTTGCCGATCCTTCGATGGTGCCGAGGTCTCGCATCACGCCACGGCGCCACACGAACGGGCGCACGGCGACGCCGTTGGACGACGCACCGACGATGAGACCTCGATTGTTGATGCCGTGAGCGACGGCGGATGCGCCGCCGAGGGTGCCGAGGTCCTCGAGCACGCCCGCTTTCCATCGGAAGGCTCGCGGGACGTTGTTATCGCTCTCGCCCGCGATCACACCGGCATTGTTGATCGCATATCCGCGGCTGAACGCATTGCTACCGGGCAGGACTCCGAGAGAGATCATCTCGCCCGATTTCCAGCGGAAGGCGATCAGCGGGAGGGTAGTGGCGCCGGTGCGGGAGTTGCCAGTGACGGCGCCGCGGTCGTTGATGTCGAGGGCGAACGTGGCGTTGCCACCAAGCGTGCCCAGATCGACAACGTCATAGCCGATGGTGGGCCTTGAGCCGTGGGTGCTCTGTCAGCGATGGCGTCCCAAATGTGCTTATTGAGACCCGGTATCAGTATAGCCACAGGCCGATCCAGGGTCAGGCTCGTGACCACGAGGGATCCCGGCAGCCATCGGCACGGGTAGCTTGTGCCGCTCGGGGGGACGCCGCCCGGCACGTCCACACGTGGAGCCCGGGACGGCGCGCAGCTCACAGCAGGATCTCGAAGCGCTCCTGACCTACGACGACCGGATGATCAGCGGGGCGCGGCTCTTGGGACTGACCACGGCACGCCGCGCTGATCCCGTGTTGCCGAGGGGCGCGCCGCCCGAGCCCGTCGGCGGCCTCTGGTATCATCGGGCCGCCCAGCGTGATGCGCGGTCGGGGCGTGGCGCAGTTTGGTAGCGCGCAGCGTTCGGGACGCTGAGGTCGGAGGTTCAAATCCTCTCGCCCCGACCAGGACGTGTGGAGGCTGGTTCCGGTTCGCTTCAAGAGCCTGACATCGGGGTCCGCCGCGCTGCTCGCTCCCGCTCCTGCGCAGAGTCGCGCTGGGACCAGCCCATGAGTCCCCGTCGCGGCCCCCGTCGCCTGGCGATCAACGCCGTGCCCTCGCTCAGCGGGGCGACGCCGTCACGTGACGGTCTGCGCCGCGTCGACCTCGTCGGGATCGACGATCGGATCCTCGACCATCTCGAACCGTGGCGAGGGCGTCCGGCCCCAGATGGCGAACCGCACGCAGGGCTTCGGCCCTCAGCAGGGCTGGACGAAACGCGACGCGTGCCTTGGCCCGCGAGGAACGACCGCAGCGCCTCGGATTCCGGCTCGTCCACGATGAGCTTGACGAAAGCCGAGGTGTCGCGGTAGAGCGCACTGATCACCGACCGCGGTCGCCCCGTCGCCATCCTCCTGCGGACGATGCCGAGCGGCCTCGCTCCGCTGGAACGTGAGGGTCTCCTCCGTCCAGCCGAGGCTGATCTCTTGGACCTGGAGCCTGTCCGTCTCTCGACGGTCTCACCGGCGACGACCCGTCACAGGATGGCGCTCGCCTGGCGACGCAGCTCTCGGAACCCCGATGCGCTCCATGTGCGACACGGTAGCACGCAGGCCCGGCGGCGCCCTGCTCCGAGGGCTCAACGCCACCGAGCCGCGGCCGGGGCGGCGGATAATCGGAGCGTGGCGATCCCCGATCGGGCCCTCGATGCGATCGTCGTCGGCAGCGGGCCGAACGGCCTCGCCGCGGCGATCACCCTCGCCCGGGCCGGCCTCGCCGTCCGCGTCTACGAGGCGGCCTCCACAATCGGAGGCGGCCTCCGCTCGGCCGAGCTCACCCTCCCCGGCTTCGTCCACGACCCGTACGCGACGGTCGTGGCGATGGCCCTCCTCTCCCCGTTCTTCCGATCCCTCGATCTGGGACGGCTCGGCGTCGAACTCGCCGAGCCCGAGATCCCGGCCGCCCACCTCCTCGCCCCGGATCGGGCCGTCCTCCTCCACCGTTCGGTCGCGGCGACGGCCGCCGGACTCGGCCGCGACGGGCCGACCTGGCAGCGGCTCTTTCGGCCCCTCGTCCGCGACGCCGACCGCCTCATGCCCTGGATCCTGGGCCCGATCCCGCGCCCAACCCGCCACCTCGTCGCCGCCGCTCGCTTCGGCCTGCCGGCCCTCCTCCCGGCGGCCGCCCTCGCCCGCCTCGCCTTCCGAGAGGAACCGGCGCGGGCCATCGTCGGTGCCCTCGCCGCCCACGCCGTCGTCCCCCTCGAGTCGCCGGGGAGTGCCGCCTTTGCCCTCGTCCTCGGCATCGCCGCCCAACACGTCGGCTGGCCCGTCGTCCGGGGCGGGTCGCAGCGCCTCGCCGACGCCCTGGCGGCGGAACTCTCGCGCCTCGGCGGGGAGATCGTCACCGACGCCCCGGTCCGCCGCCTCGCCGACCTCCCGCCGGCACGGGCGATTCTCCTCGACGTCAGCCCGAGCGCACTCCTCGCCCTGGCCGGCGATGGACTGCCGCCGGGCTATCGACGGGCCCTCGAGCGCTTCCGCTACGGCCCTGGTGTCGGCAAGGTGGACTGGGCCCTCGCCGGGCCGATCCCGTGGCGGGTCCCAGCGCTGCGGCGGGTCGGCACCGTCCATCTCGCCGGGACGCTCGGCGAGCTCGCCGCCGCCGAGCGACGGGTCGCCGCCGGCCGGCTGCCACGGCGGCCCTTCGTCATCCTCGTCCAGGCCTCCCTGAGCGACCCATCACGGGCGCCGACGGGCCGCCACACGGCCTGGGCCACCACCCACGTCCCGCACGGCTCGACCCTCGACGTCAGCTCGGTCATCGAGGCCGAGATCGAGGCCGCGGCGCCCGGCTTTCGGGACCTCGTCCTCGCGCGCCACGTCCAGACGGCCGCCGACCTCGAAGCCGCGAACCCGAACCTCGTCGGCGGCGACATCGGCGGCGGTCTGGCGACCCTCCCCCAGCTCGTCGCCCGGCCGCGACTCGCCCTCGATCCGTACCGGACGCCCCTGCCCGGCGTCTACCTCTGCTCCGCCTCGACCCCGCCCGGCGGCGGGGTGCACGGGATGGCGGGCTACCGGGCCGCCCGGAGCGCCCTTCGCCGCGAGTTCGGGATCCGGGACTGACGGCGGGTCGGGTTGCCGTCACGGGCTCCCGGCGGCGATGGCTCGCAACCGCTCGAGCCACGGCCCGGCGCCCCGCTCCGGCACGACGACGAGCCGCTCGAGCAGGCGGGCGGCCACCGCCCGCGGTGGTGGATCGGCCGCCCCGAGGCCGGCGACGAGGCGCTCGAGGGCGGCCGGCGCGATGTAGAGGCGGTCGGCGGGGAGCGCCAGTCGGTCGGGATCGATCCGGAAGACGATCGCCTCGATCGGCGGCGCGCCGCTGCTCGTCGGCGCGACGAACCGGGCCACTTCCCGGAAGCCGTGGTCCGGGGTGAGAGCGGCGAGGATCGTCGGCGCCGCCGTATCGGTCCCGATGACGTAGACCCAGACCGCGGCCCCCGTTCGCCGAAGCCGATCGAGGATCGTCGTCGCCCGGAAGGCGGCGAACTCCGTCGTGTTCCGCGGGGCCGGATCGAGGGCGATCCAATCGTCGACCGTCGCCCCGGCCGGTGGGGCGACGCCGAGCGGCGCCCGCGGGTCGACCCGGGCGCTCGTCTGGGTGATCCGGACGACGCCGTAGTCGCCGACGAGCTCGTTGCCGATCTCATACCCGAGGAGAGAGCCGAGGGCGACCGTCGAGCCCGGAGCGACGTGGTCCCGGACCCAGCCGACCACCGAGGCGACCACCTCGGCGCGCGCCCGAGCACCGGCGGATTCCCGATGGCCGACGGCGTAGACGCCGAGGGCGCCGACGAAGACGACGGCCGCGGCGAGGGCCGCCACGACCGGCCAGCCGCGGCGAACGATCGGCAGTCTCCGATGGAGCCGGTACGTCGCGGCGCCGGTTAGCATCCCGCCGGCGGCACCGGCCCCCAGGGCGAGGGCCGGCCCGATCCGGATCGCAACGAGGGCGAGGCCCGCCGCCAGGCCGGTGGCGGCGCCGGCTGCGAGCCAGGCGCGAGCGCCCCGAGCAGCGAGCGACTCGGCCAGCCAGATCCAGCCGGCCGCGGCGAAGGCGACGGCGAGGCCGATCTGGGCCAGGTCGTTCCGGGGCGGCTCGCCGAGCGAGGCGACGAGGAGGACGAGCGGGGCGCCGCAGACGAGGGCGACGGCGAGCTCGGCGATCGCCAGCCGCTCGGCGGCGACGTGCCCGGCGGCCGCGACGGGCTCGGCGGCGACCCGCTCGGCCGCTCCCGTCGGGCCCGGCACCCCGACCCGATCCCCGACCGCCGACCGTCTCGTCGAGGCCCAGCCCTCCAAGCCGAACCGCCCGACGACGATGGCACCGCCCCCCGCGACGAAGCCGCCCACGAGCCCGAGCGCCGGGGCCCACGTCGCCGCGTAGACCCGCAGCTGACCGAAATTCAAGAGGTTCGGCAGACGGGCGTCCCGGCTGTGGGCGTAGAAGAGGAGCTGGAGGCCGCACCAGGCCAGGGCCGCCGCCCCGACGACGAGGATCCGGCCCCGCCTCCCGACCCGCCGGGCCAGCCCATCCCCAGGCCCAGCACCCGCGGCGCCCAGACGCCGCCCAAGGGCCGGGAGCGTCGCCAGGCGCTCGATGCCGACGGCCGCCACCGAGGCTGCCACGAGGGCGGCCCCGAGCGGACCGAGGGTCCAGGCGGGCAAACCGAGCCGGTAGACCCGGCCCGTGTACTCGGCGACGACGACGAACCACCAGGCCGTCGTCGCCAGCCCGGCCAGCGCCATCGCCCCGCTCAGGCGGACGATGCTCCGCCCCGGCACGCCTCGGAGGATCGCCGCGAGGAGCGGGACGGGGAGGAACGGAACCACGATCTCCTTGACGAGGCCGGCCAGCCCGAAGAGGACCCCCGCCCCGACGGCCCAGCCGGTCGACCGACGCTCGAAGGCGCGGAAACCCGCCGCGACGGCGGCGAGCGTGAGGGTCGCCGCCGGAACGTCGAGGCGGGCCGTTCGAGTCAGGTCGTGGAGGTAGACGAACCCGACGACGACCGCCGCCGCGAGCGCGCCAACCGCCGGTCGGACCCGCCAGCCGAACGCCCCGACGAGGGCGACAAAGGCGAGCCCGGCGACGGCGTCGAGGGCCCGCCCCCAGTCGAGCGGCGACCCGCCGAAGACGAGCGACGGGGCGACGATCGCCACCGACCAGAGCGGCGAGTGCTCGAGAAAGGGCGTCCCGTCGATGGTGACGACCCCTCGGCCGGCGAGCACGTTCCGCCCGATCCCGACGTACTTCGCCTCGTCGAAGGACTGGAAGAAGGGCGGCAGGGCGACGAGGAGGGCGCCGAAGCCGACGAGGGCGATGGCGATCGCCAGCACCGACAGGCGCCGCTCCAACGGCCGCCGAGCCTGGCTCGCCGATCCTCGTTCGAGCCCCTCCGTCGCTGGCTCTCGAGCGCCCGTCCCGTCGATGCGTGCGTTCCCTTTCCCCCCGGCCGTCCGGTTCGCCGTCGTCACCAGGGGACGGCGAGCGGCCGCCGATCCGGTTCAGCATCGACCGCCCGCCCGACCCGTGTCAAGGAGGGCGATGTCGCCCGCAGGAGTACCCTTGACGGAGCGATGCAGATCGACGCAGCCCCGAAGACCGACGCTCCCGAACCGGCGCCGCCGCCGAGCCCGAGCGACCTCGCCCGCTGGCGGGCCAACCTCCAGGGCGAGATCGACGGAGCCCACCTCTATCGCTCGATGGCGGCGAACGCTGGCGACGAGCGCTTCGCCACCCTCTACCTTCGCCTCGCCCAGACCGAAGAGCGCCACGCCGCGCTGTGGCGCGACCGACTCCGCGCGGCCGGCGGGCCGATCGACCTGCGGCCGACCCTCCGGGCCCGAATCCTCGGCCTCCTCGCCCGCCGCTTCGGCGCCTCGGTCGTCGCGCCCATCGTGGCCCTCGAGGAACGCGAAGGGCGCACGATGTACGACCATCAACCCGAGGCCGCCGGCACGTCGCTCCCGGCCGACGAGCGCTCCCACGCCCGCCTCCTCCACACCATCACCGGCGGCGCCTCGGGGGCGCTGCTCGCCCGGTTCGAGGGCCGCCACCGAGCCATCGGCGGCAACGCCCTCCGGGCCGGGGTCCTCGGTGCCAACGACGGCCTCGTCTCGAACTTCAGCCTCGTCATGGGGGTGGCCGGAGCGAGCGGCGGCGGCCCACCGGTCCTCATCGCCGGGATCGCTGGCCTTCTCGCCGGCTCGCTCTCGATGGCCCTCGGTGAGTGGCTGAGCGTCCAGAGCGCCCGCGAGCTCTACGAGAGCCAGATCGCAACCGAGGCCGAGGAGCTTCGGGTCTTCCCGAGCGAGGAGGAAGAGGAGCTCCGTCTCATCTACGAGGCGAAGGGGCTGCCGGCCGACGAGGCGCGCCGGCTCGCCCACCGGATCGTCACCGGCGATCCGACCGTCGCCCTCGACACGATGGCCCGCGAGGAACTCGGGATCGATCCGGCGGAGCTCGGCGGCTCGGCCTGGACGGCGGCCATCACCTCGTTCGTCCTCTTCGCGACGGGGGCGATCGTGCCGGTCCTCCCCTTCCTCGTCGCGTCGGGAACGGCGGCCATCGTGGCCTCCGCGATCCTGGCCGGGCTGGCCCTCTTCGGGCTCGGGGCGGCGATCACGCTCCTCACCGGCAAGGACCCGCTCCGGTCTGGCCTTCGGCAGGTGGGCTTCGGTCTGGTCGCGGCCGCCATCACCTACGGGATCGGCTCCCTCGTCGGCACCGCCGTCGGCTGAGGATCGAGCGGCCATCGAAACCGAACCGGGCGGACCCCCGCGAAGGGGCCCGCCCGTTCCGGCTGCGCACCAGCATGCTCAGGGCTCGGAATTCGACGCCGTCCGAGCGCGGCGAGAGGGCCGACCGATCAGTAGGCCTCGAGGTAGCGGTCGATCTCCCACTGGGTGACCTGGGTCCGGTACTCGTCCCACTCGGCCCGCTTCGCCTCGACGAAGTGGGAGAGAACGTGGTCGCCGAGCGCCTCGCAGATCACCGGGTCCTTCTCGAGCTCATCGATCGCCTCGGCCAGGGTCCCCGGCAGTTCGCGGATCCCCTTCTCCTTGAGCCGAGCCTCGTCCATCTCGAAAACCGACTCCTCGACCGGTTCGCCGAGCTCCAGGCCGCGCTCGACCCCGTCGAGGCCGGCGGCGATCATGACCGCGAAGGCGAGGTACGTGTTCGAGGACGGATCGGGGCAGCGGACCTCGACCCGCGTCCCTTCGATGGACTTGCCCGGCGAGACCTTCGGCACCCGGATGAGGGCCGAGCGGTTCGTCCGCCCCCAGGTCAGGTACGTCGGCGCCTCGTAACCGGGGACGAGCCGCTTGTAGGAGTTCACGAGCGGGGCGAGGACGGCGATCATCCCCCGGGCGTGGGCGAGGATCCCGGCCATGTACGAGCGGGCGACGGCGGAGAGGCCGTACTCGTTCGAGGGATCGGCGAAGGCGTTCCGGCTCTCGGCGATGGAGTAGAGCGACTGGTGGGTGTGCATGCCCGAGCCGTTGATCCCGTAGATCGGCTTCGGCATGAACGTCGCGTAGAGGCCGTGCTGGTTGGCGATCGCCTTCAGGGCGAACTTGAAGGTGACGGCGTTGTCGGCGGTCCGGAGGGCGTCGGCGTACTCGAAGTCGATCTCGTGCTGGCCGACGGCGACCTCGTGGTGGGCCGCCTCGACCCGGATCCCGAAGGCCTCGAGGGCATCGACCATGTCCTGCCGGATCTCCTGAGCGAGATCCGTCGAGAAGTCGAAGTAGCCGGCCTCGTCGTGGGGGAGCGGCTTGATGGCGCCGTTTTCACGGCGGAAGAGGAAGAACTCGAGCTCGGGACCCATGTTCACGATGTAGCCGAGCTTCCGGGCCCGCTCCACCTGGCGTCGGAGGACGTAGCGCGGATCGCCGACGAAGGGCTCGCCCCGCGGCGTGTAGACGTCGCAGATGACCCGGGCCGTCCCCCGCGGGCCGGAGCCCGGCTGCCAGGGGATCTCGGCGAAGGTGCTCATGTCCGGCATGAGGTACTGGTCCGACTCGGCGATCCGGGTGAAGCCCTCGATCGAGCTGCCGTCGAACCAGGTCCCGTGGGCGACCGAACCCTCGAGCTGGTGGATCGGGATCGTGACCGCCTTCACGGCACCCAGGATGTCCGTGAACTGGAGCTGGACGAAGCGGATCCCGTTCGCCTTCGCCCGTTCGATGATCTCGCGCGCCTCGGGCGCGATCGCTTCCGCCAACGCGGCCTCCTTCGAGTGAGCTGATGCGCTGGGCACCAACCATGGCCCAGTCGGACGTGACGGATCGACTCTAGCAGCCGCTCAGGCGCTCGTTGGTTGCGGTTCGGTAGCAGTCGCTAGTTCAGACTGCACAAGATAGACGGCGAGGGCGAGGGGCAAGCGGAGCTCGGGGTCGGTCGGGCTCCAGCCGGCCAGGGCCTCGATCCGCCGGAGCCGATAGGCGACGGTGTTGCGGTGGACGCCGAGCCGGGCCGCGGCTTCGACCGGGCCGCCCGAGTCGAGGACCGCCCGGAGGGTGGCGAGGCGCTCGTGGACGACGGTCGGCCGGCCGACGAGGAGGGGAGCGAGGAGGGCACGGGCCTGGCGCCGCCCTTCAGGCAGATTGTGCACGACGCTCAAGAGGCGGTACGCGGCGAGCCGGTCGGCCCGGGCGATGGGGCCGACCGGTGACCCGGCCGCCGCGAGGGCCTCGGCCGCCTCGAGGGTCGCCCGGGCCTCGGCCTCGGCCACGCCCCGCTCCCCAGGGCGGGCGAAGGGCCGGGAGACGGCGACGAGCCGGCCGAGGAAGGCACCGATCCGCCGGGCGAGATCGAGGCCGCCGGGATCGGCGGCATCGGCGGCGAGGACGGCCCGGATCTCGAGGCTCTCGGCGTCGCCGCGGAGGACGAGGCGACCGAGCGGCGCCAGGAGCCGGAGCTCGCGCCGGATCGCCTCGCGGGCCTCGAGGGTCCCGGGAGTCTCGGGTGGCCCGCCTTGGCGCGCGACGAGGACGACCCACGGCGGCCCGTCGGCGGGAAGGCCCTCGACGCTGCGGTCGCGCTCGGCGATCCGGCGGGCGACGTCGCCGCGCACGATCTCGAGGGCGAGGAGTCCCGCGATCCGCTCGGCGGCAACCCGCTCGAACTCCGTCGCCGGGCGATCGCCGAGGACGAGAAAGGCTCCCGAGTGGACCGGCGGCGATCCGGAAGCCGTCGAGCCTCGCTCTGTGCCCCGTCCCGGCTCGATCCCCGGCAGCGGGACCCGGAGGACGATCCCGGCCCGGCGGGCGTGGTAGGCCTGGACGGCGGCGGCGGCCTCGGGTCGGTCGGGCGGGGCGAAGGCGGCGAGGACCGCCCCCGTTCGGCCCTCGATGACGATCGCCCGCCCGAGGGCCGCAGCGACGGCCCCGACCAGGCCGGCCAGATCGGCCCCGGCGAGGGCGAGCCGCTCGAGCTGGGCCTCGAGGCGGGCGGCCTGGTGCTCGAGCTCGGCCCGTCGGTTGACGAGGAGGCCGATGACGCTCCGCTCGAGGGCGACCGGCTCGGCTTCGGGGAGGCGGAAGGTCGGCAGCCCAGCGTTGGCCGCGGCGACGGCGAGGGCCTCGCTCGGCGTGAGCGAGCGATCGGGCTCCTCCGACGGAGCGTCGGCGCCGACGATGCAGCAGCCGGCGACCCGGGCCCGAACGAGGGCGCCGACGAGGGCGGCGGTCTCGGCCGGGCCGGGCGCGACGACGCGGAGGGCCGAGGCGGGGACGATGGCGAGATCGCCGGCTTCGAGTGCGTCGAAGGCGGGGACGCGAGCCCGCATGACCCGGACCCAGCTGACCTGCCCGGCGAGCCGCTCCGGGGCCGGCGTCCCGACCGGGCGCGCCGCCGGAAAGAGGGCCGAGCGGACGTCCTCGAGGGTCGCCACCGCCGTCCCCTGCCTGCCGCCTAGTCTCGACGGGCGACGGCTCGCGCCCGGACGAGATCGTCGAGGAGCGGCCCGAAGGCCCGCCGCGGGTCGACGTACCGGTCGGCCCGAGCGACGAGGGCGAGGGAGCCGTCCGGCCGGAGACGAGCCCAGACCCGGCGCCGCGGGAAGTGGAAGGTCCCGACGATGCCGAGGAGGAGGGAGCCGAAGGCGAGCCAGACGAGGCCCTGGCCCGGATCGTGCTTGGCGATGATGAGCGTGTAGTCGGCGAAGCGCCGCAGCCCGACCGTGAAGTCGAGGCCGGGCACCGTCTGCGTCTCGCCGACGGCGATGGCCATCGGGGCGAGCTCGGCGATGACCGGCGACCCGTCGGAGTTCCGACCGACAACCCGGTACGGGAGGACGAGGACGATCCCCCGCCCGTCGGCGGCCCGCTGGAGGAGGAGCTCCAGGCCGACGTCGCGCCCGGGGACCGAGAGCTGGCCGTAGGGAAAGCCGGCCGCCGCGTCGGTGAGGGGGACCGGGCCGTCCCAGAGCGGCCGCCCGGCCGCATCGCGGAGGACGAGCTCGGGGGCCGGCCCGAAACCGTTCTGGTGGAAGGTGTAGCCGGCGACGGAGAGCGGATCGTTCACCCGGATCTGCTTGCGGGCGATCTCGCGGCCGTTCTGGAAGACGCCGAGGTCGGTCACGAAGTCGCGGGGCTGCCCGGTCTCGAAGCCCGGCGCCTCGAAGCCGTAGTTCTTGACCAGGAGGAGGCCGGGCGTGCCGATGGGCTGGACCGTCGTCGAGGCGCCCTCGGCGACGACGAGGCCGACCTCGTCCCCGAAGCGGCTCGTCACCGCCGCGGCGACGAGGAAGAGGACGAGCCCGGCGTGGGTGAAGATCGTCGCCAGCTTGGCGTACTGGTTTCGGTCGCCGTAGAGGTAGTGGACGCCATCGACGGTCGCCTCGCGGACCCGGAAGCCGCGCCGGCGGAGGGCGGATCGGACGGCCTCGGGGGTACAGCCGTCGATGGTCGCCCGGTCCGGCAGCCGCGGGTCGAAGAACGGCTCCGGCTGAACGACCCGGACGTCGCGGACCTGCCGCCAAAGCCGCGGCAGCCGATCGATGGTGCAGGCGACGATGGAGACGAGCAGGACGGCGAGGCCGATGGAGAAGGGGGTCGAGCGGAAGACGGAGAAGACGCCGAGCCGCTCGAAGAGGTCGACGACGGCCGGCCCGAGGGTCGGGTCGTAGCGGTCGTGGAGCTTCGCCATCTCGTTGGCGTAGTCGGTCGGCGAACGGAAGGCGAAGTCGGGAAGCTGTCGGAAGACGAGACCGACGCTCGCGAGGAGCCCGAGGACGATGATCTGGACGACGGCGAAGTCGACCGAGGTGAGGAGGCCCCAGATCGCACCGCCGAGGCGGGCGACGGGACCCGGACGGACGGCGTCGGCGGCGACCGGTCGACCGGTCGCGATGGTCGCGATGGCGACCTCCTCTACGGCCTGGACGCCGGCGAGCCGGCGGCCGCAGGCGGCGAAGCGGGACCGCCCGCCCCGGGACCGAGCCCACCGGCACCGACCGCGCCGGCACCGTCCACGCCAACGCCGAGCCCACCGGCACCGCGCGCGGCGCGCAGGCCCCGCTCGAAGTCCTCGACGAGGTCGTCCAGATCCTCGAGGCCGACCGAGACGCGGAGGAGCCCCGGCGCGATCCCGGCGGCGGCGAGCTCGGCCTCCGAGAGCTGGCGCTGGCTCGTCGACGGCGGGTGGACGACGAAGGTGTGGACGCTGCCGAGGGAGGCCGTGCGCTGGGGGATGGTCAGCGCGTCGATGAAGGCGGCGCCGGCGGCGCGCCCGCCCGCCAGCTCGAAGGCGAGCATCCCGCCGCCGGTTCGAAAGAGGCGGGCGGCGAGGGCGGCCTGGGGGTGGCTCGCCAGCCCCGGGTAGAAGACGCGAGCGACGCCGTCCTGGTCCTCGAGCCAAGCCGCGAGGGCCAGGGCCGTGGCGGCGTGGCGCTCCATCCGGACGGCGAGGGTCTCGATCCCGCGCAGGACGAGGAAGGCGCTGAAGGGCGCGAGGGTCCCCCCGGTCTCGATCTGTCGGTCCCGGATCGCCTCGATGAGGGTCCGGCCGCCGGCGACGAAGCCGGCCAGGACGTCGGAGTGGCCGGCCAGCCACTTCGTCGCCGATTCGACGACGAGATCGGCGCCGTGCTCGAGGGGTCGGAAGACGTAGGGCGAGGCGAAGGTGTTGTCGACGACGGCGAGGGCGCCGGCCCGGTGGGCGATCTCGACGAGGCGGGGCACGTCGGCGACGATGGTCGTCGGGTTGGCGATGGTCTCGACGTAGAAGACCCGGGTCGGGCGCTCGGCGAGGGCGGCCTCGACGGCGGCGAGGTCGGTCGGGTCGACGAAGGCGACCTCGACCCCGAAGCGGCGGAGACCGGTTCCGAGGACGGCCTGGGTCGAGCCGTAGAGGGCCCGCGAGGCAACGATCCGGTCGCCCGCCTCGACGAGGGCGGTGAGGGTCGTGAAGATCGCCGCCATCCCCGAGGCGAAGCCGTAGCCGGCCTCGGCGCCCTCGATCTCGGCGACGGCCGCCGCGGCGGCGTCGACGGTCGGGTTGCCGAGGCGACTGTAGCTGAAGCCGGGGCGCCGGAAGGCGATGACGTCGGCCAGGGTCTCGGCATCGGCGGCCTGGAAGGTCGCGCTCTGGTAGATCGGCACCGCCGTGGGGACCTCGTCGACCCGAGGCGGTGTCGAGGCGGCCCGGATGGCGCGGGTCGAAAAACCGCTCACGCCGCGATCGTACACCGTCTGCCCGAGGGGGCCGGCGGCGCCGGTCGGGGTCAACGCCGCAGGGCGAGCCTCCCGACCCCGACCTCGATCCGCTGCTGACGCGGGGCGTGGATCGGGATCGCGGTTGCCGCGCCGAGGTCGGTCGCCTCGTTCGACGGCATCACCCCCGAGACCCGGTCGCGGCCGGCCCGCTTGCTCACGTACATCGCCTGGTCCGCGGCGCTGAGGAGCTCGTCGGCCGTGGCGCCGTCGGTGGGATAGGCGGCGACCCCGATGGAGAGGGAGGCCCGGATCGGCGAGCCGCCCGGGGTCGGGATCCGGAGGGCGGCGGCGCCCTGCCGGATCTTCTCGGCCAGGACGAGCCCACCGCCCACGTCGGTCTCCGGGAGGAGGGCGACGAACTCGTCCCCGCCGTAGCGGGCGGCGATGTCGATCCGCCGGATGCGGCTGCCGATGACCCGCGCGACGGCCTCGAGGAGCCGGTCGCCGACGAAGTGGCCGAAGCGGTCGTTGACGAGCTTGAGGTCGTCGAGGTCGATCATGAGGACGCAGAATCCGCGGCCCGAGCGGTCGCTCCGGGCGATCTCGCGCTCCACCGCCGTGAAGAAGAAGGAGCGGTTGAAGAGGCCGGTCAGGGCGTCGATGGTCGAGAGCCGGATCGCCTCGTCGCGAGACCGGCGGTGCTCGGCGACGACGATGGACGCCACGTAGGCGATGAGCCCGAGGGCGGTGAGGTTGACGGCGACGGTGGCGAGTCCGAGGTCGTCGAGCGGCGGTCCGCCGATGGGAGCGAGGGCAGCGCCAAGGTAGGCGACCCCGGCCAGGCCGGTAAAGGCGGCCACGGTCGGGCCGGGCAGGGCAAGGGCCGCGCCGCCGACGATGAGCGGAAAGGCGAAGAAGAAGGGGCTCGCCGCCTGCCCGGTCAAGAGGACGAGGAGAGCGGCGAAGGTGAGCACGAGACTCCCTTCGACGGCGTACTTCCACGACCCCAGGACGCCGAGCGGCAGCAGATCGTGGACGAGCAGGATGCCGAGTCCGGCGAGGGCGAGGAGGACGAGGATCGCCTCCCGCCGCTCCGGCCAGAATCCGCCGAGGCCGACGACGAGCATCGCCACGACGATGAAGGCCCAACCGGCGACCCGGACGACCCGATCGACGGCGTCCGACGAAAGACCGGCCCCCAGGCCGTCCGGCGGCGGGGTCTCGACGGCCGGCGCCGCCCCTCCGGTCTCGGCCGCCTCGGCGCCCAGGAGCGGGCCGAGGACGACGACCGCCAGGAGGACGACGTTCGCGACGGCGACGGCGGCGACGAGGCTGAGGATCGATTCGACGGGCACTACCCTTTGCCCCCACGGCACGCGGAAGCCGACGGCCTCCACCGGGCCCATGGTAGCCAAGCCGGGACGTCGGGGTACGACTCGGCCGGCCGATGGTGCAGCTCGTGGTGCGGGGAGGCGACACGAACACCCGGGCACCGGGTCGGTACGGAGCCGGCTAGCGGGTGCCCCACTGGTAGGTCTGCTTGACGAGGCGGAGGTAGACGAAGGTCTCGGTCTCGGCGACCCCGTCCACGGTCCGGAGCTTCTCCGAGAGGAAGCGGAGGAGCGCCTCGTTGTCCTCGTGGACCGTCTCGATGAGGATGTCGTAGCGGCCGGCGGTGATGACGACGTAGTCGACCTCGGGGAACGTCGCGATCCGTTCGGCGACCTCGAGGAGCTTCCGGGGCTGGCAACGGATCCCGATCATCGCCATCTGGGCGAAGCCGAGCTTCAAGGGGTCGGTCACCCCGACGATCTGGATGATCCCCTGCTCGACGAGGCGGTTCGTCCGGGCCCGAACCGCCGATTCGGAGAGGCCGAGGGCGGCCGCGATCTGGGTGAAGGGCCGTCGGCCGTCCGCCTGGAGGTGCTCGATGATGCGCTTGTCGATCTCGCTCACGACGACGGCGCCCGATCGGGCCCGACCCGGGCCGGTCCCCGTCGCCCGCCGGGTGCGCCGGCCCTCGGCAGACGGCCGCTGCGGCGACCGAAGGCCGGACGAAGGGGCCGCCGGCCGTTCGGGTCGTGCGGGCCGTGCGGGCTGTTCGGGCTGGGCGGGTTGCGCACGCCCCGGGGCAGGAGCCGGCTCGGTCGGCGGTTTGGCGGCCGCCCGGCGCGTTCGACGGGCGCCGGCGCCACTCACGGTTGGCTCCCAGCCGGGCTCGCCGTCGGCCCGGTGTTCCCGCTCGGGACCGGGCCGGATGATCCCGGCAGCGGGGTGAGCGTCGGCAGCGGCAGCGGCTCGATGGACATCTGCTCGAGCGGCCCGATGAGGGGATCGAGGGCGTCGATGAGGGCGACGGCGGCCTCGCGGAAGCGTGGATCGGGCGGCGGCTCGTTCCGGTTCTTGGCATGCGGACCGAACTCGACGAGGATGTTCAGCCCGGCGAGGTTGAAGGGGGCGTCGCCGATGGTCGGCCGGCCGCCGGGCCGGAAGGGGGCGTGGGCGCGGAGGGCGGCCGCGCTCGAGTACTCGTGGATGACGAGGGGCCAGTTGACGTACGTCGCATTGATCCGAAGGCGGGGCTCCTCGCCCGGCCTCCCGGTGACGGCGTTGTTGGGGACGACCCGCAGGCCCGCCGCGCCGAGGGCTCGGAAGACGGCGTCCGCGCTCGCCGGCTCGGTCAGGTGGACGTCCGGCGTCGGCGTCGGGGCGAGCGACGGCGGCGGGGTCGGCGTCGGGCTCGGGGCGGAGCCGCAGCCGACGAGGACGGCGGCCACGAGGGCGGCCGCGACCACGAGCGGCACTCGGACGGCCACCCGATGGGGCCCCCGCCGGCGCCGTCGATCGTTCCACCTCCCCAGCGTCGCCATGGCCCGCCGATCCTAACACGGCCCCGAGTCGGCGGACCGCCCCGACGGCACGGGGTCCGAGCGCGCTTTCCAGGTCGACTCGAACCGCGAGCCACCTTCCCCCGACGAGCCCCGGTGGGGCGCGGTGGCGCGTCGGGCGCGCCTTTCCCGCCCCGTTGCAGGTTCCGTGCACCTCCTGCACGTTTCCGGCATCCGCGTGAGCCGGGTGCACATCTTCGCGCCTCGCGGGCCCCACCGGGGTCGAGGCTGTGCGCCCCCGGCACGGTTCCGACCGCCGTCCCATCGCCCGCCCTACGCCCTGCCGCCGGCGTGCAACCCGCGCACCGAATCGGCAGACCGGTGGCCCCGACCTCCCCCGATCGCCCCGAGATGTGCGCCCCATGCACACCCTCCCGGCGCCGGTGGGATGGGCGCGCCACCGACGGCCGTCACCGCCTCAGGGGCAGGGCGTCCGGATCGGCTGCGAGATGACGACGTCGTCGATGGCGACCTCGGTCGACAGCCCGAGGACGCTGTAGGCGATCCGGATCTGGGGGGCAATGAAGCGTGTGGCCGTCGCCCATTCCTCGGCCCCGAACAGCGGCCCGGTGCGGCAGGTTCCATCCGACACGACGTCAGAGGGGACCGAAACGTTCGCGGGCGGGGCCCGGGTTGGGGGCGGGAACCGGTGCGCGCGGAGGTCTGGTCGGGGAGGCGGGATTCGAACCCGCGATCTCGTGCTCCCAAAGCACGTGCGTTAGCCAGCTACGCCACTCCCCGAGGGGCGCCCGGGGACATGATACGGCGGGGCCCAGCCGGGGGCGCCGCCCGCCGGTCAGAAGCCGAGCCGGACGAGCTTCGGCGCGAGGCGGCGAGCGGCCCGACCGCGATGGGAGATCCGGTGCTTCTCCTCGGGCGTGTATTCGCCGAAGGTCCGGCCGCCGGGCGGCTCCCCGGCCGGTTCGAAGATCGGGTCGTAGCCGAAGCCGCCCGTCCCCCGCGGCTCGAGGGCGATGCGCCCCCGGCACGTCCCTCGTGCCTCGGCGACGATGGGCAGACCGCCCCGCGGCCCAGCCCGGTCGGGGACGGCGACGGCGAGGACGCAGACGTAGCGCGCCCCCCGTCGCTCGGGCGGCAGGCCGGCGAGGACCTCGAGGAGGCGGGCGTTGTTCTCGGCGTCCGTCGCCCGCTCGCCGGCGAAGCGTCGGGTCCGCACGCCGGGCGCCCCGCCGAGGGCCTCGACCTCGAGACCCGAGTCGTCGGCCAGGGTCGGCAGACCCGTCAGGCGAGCGTAGGCGCGGGCCTTGGCCCGAGCGTTGGCGGCGAAGGTTCGACTCTCCTCCGGGACCTCCAGCTCGGGCGGCACGCCGGCGTCGTCGAGGGTGAGGAGCAGCGCCCGCGGGAGGGCGAGGAGTTCGGCCAGCTCGCGGACCTTGTGGACCGAGCGGGTCGCGACGACGAGCCGGGGACGGTCGTCGGCCGCGGCGGTTGGCCGAGGACCCCGGCCGCCCGTCTGGATGCTCACCGCCGGAGCGTCGCCAGCGCCTCTGCCTGGGCCGCGAAGAGCCGGACGAGGCCGACGTTGGCGAGGTCGAGGAGCCGGTCGACGGCCGCCCGATCGAAGGGCTTCCCTTCGGCCGTCCCCTGGAGCTCGACGTACGTCCCCGCGTCGGTCCCGACGACGTTGAAGTCGACCTCGGCCCGCGAGTCCTCGGCGTAGTCGAGGTCGAGGACCGGCGTTCCATCGACGATCCCGACGCTCACCGCGGCGACCTTGCCGAGGAGGAGGCGCTCCATCCCGTAGGTGATGAGGGCCGCCGCGAGGGCGACGTAGCCGCCGGTGATGGAGGCCGTCCGCGTCCCCCCGTCGGCCTGGATGACGTCGCAATCGATGGTGATCGTCCGCTCCCCGAGGCGGGCCAGGTCGACGACCCCCCGGAGCGAGCGGCCGATGAGGCGCTGGATCTCGTGGGTCCGACCGCCGATCCGGCCCTTCACCGACTCGCGCTGGGTCCGCTCGGCCGTCGAGCGGGGGAGCATGGCGTATTCGGCGGTGACCCAGCCGGTCCCGGTCCCCCGGAGGTGGGGCGGGATCTTGTCCTCGATGGTCGCCGCGCAGAGGACCTCGGTGTCGCCGAGCCGGATCCGGCACGACCCCTCGGCCCACTTCTGGACACCGAGGGTGAAGCTGACCGGCCGAAGCTCGTCGGGGGCGCGGCCGTTCGCCCGGACGAGGGGCGGCCGGTTGGCGATCGTCATCGGTGTTCCTCCACGAGGGCTTTGGCGGCGTCCCAGAGGGCGTCGAGTTCGGCGAAGGAAAGATCCCGGAGGGCGACGCCGCGCTCGGCGGCGAGGCGCTCGACGACGGCGAAGCGACGCCGGAACTTGTCGTTCGCCGCCCGCAGAGCAGCCTCGGCCTCGACGCCGTGGTGGCGGGCGAGGTTGACGACGACCATGAGGAGGTCGCCGATCTCCTCTTCGCGCTCGGCCGAGGAGGCGGCGGCAGCGAGCTCGGCGAGCTCTTCCGCGACCTTGTCGAGGATGCCCTCGACCGACGGCCAATCGTAGCCGAGGCTGGCCGCCCGCTCCTGCATCTCCTGGCTGGCGGCGAGGGCGGGCATCGTCGGGCTGATGCC
>Ga0272446_1003727_pt1 | contig 18859 bp, 17 predicted proteins | sample YNPCB0061_FD_194587 | JGI IMG/M metagenome (GOLD analysis project Ga0272446, IMG submission 194587) | Hot spring microbial mat communities from Yellowstone National Park, WY, United States - YNP-CB-006-1 | ecosystem: Environmental > Aquatic > Thermal springs > Hot (42-90C) > Sediment | place... | reverse complement strand
CTGCTTGATCCGCGCCGCGAGCCTGAGGTTCGGGTCGAACGGCTCCTTGGTGGCGCGGTCGCGTACCAGCTCGATCGCCCAGAACAGTCCGCGGCCGCGGATGTCGCCGACGTGTTCGTGCTCGCCGAAAGCGCCGGCGAGCCGTTCGTGGAGCTCTTCCCCCTGCCGCGCGCAGCGCTCGACGAGCCGATCGCGCTTGAGCACGCGCTGCACCGCCAGCGCCGCGGCGCACGCGACCGGATGGCCGATGTACGTATGGCCGTGCTGGAAGAAACCCGAACCCTGCGCGATGGCGTCGATCACGCGCCCGCCGATGAGCACCGCGCCGACCGGCGCAAAGCCGCCGCCCAGGCCCTTCGCGATCGCCATCAGGTCGGGCGCCACGGCCTCCTGCTCGCACGCGTGCAGCGTGCCGGTGCGGCCCATCCCGCACATCACCTCGTCGAGGATCAGCAGGATGCCGTGCCGATCGCAGATCTCGCGCACGCGTTTGAAGTAGCCCGGTGGCGGCGTCAGGCACCCGCTGGTGGCGCCGCCGACGGTCTCCGCGACGAACGCGATGACGCGCTCGCCGCCGACGCGCGCGATCGTCTCTTCCAGCTCGCGCGCGAGCCGCTCGCCGTACTGCACGGGCGATTCGCCGGCGCGCTGGTCGCGATAGGCGTAGGTGGGGCTGACGTGCTCGACGTCGATCAGCAGCGGCGCGAACTGCCGGCGCCGCCAGACGTTGCCGCCGACTGCGAGCGCCCCGAGCGTGTTGCCGTGATACGAGTTGCGGCGCGCGATGAACTGCGCGCGCTGCGGCTGGCCGATCTCGACGAAGTACTGGCGCGCGAGCTTCAGCGCCGCTTCCATCGCCTCCGAGCCGCCGGAGACCAGATACACGTGCGAGATGCCCGCCGGCGCATCCGCGATCAGCGCGTCGGCAAGCTGCTCGGCGACTTCGGTCGAGAAGAAGCTCGTATGCGCGTAAGCGATGCGGTCGATCTGCGCGTGCATTGCGGCGAGCACGTCCGGGTGGCCATGCCCGAGGCACGACACCGCCGCGCCGCCGGAGGCGTCGAGATAGCGCTTGCCGCTCGCGTCGGTGATGAAGCAGCCCTGCCCGGAGACGGCGAGCGGATACCGGCCGCGGAGCTGGCGATGCAGGATGTGCGATTCGGAATGCATGGGGATCTTCAGGCGAAGGCGTTCAGGCGAATGCGAACGGACGCGGATCGATTGTAGGCCGCACCCCCGCGATCGCGTCCGCGACGAGCCGCGCGCTGCCCGCGGCCAGCGTCCAGCCGAGTGCGCCGTGCCCGACGTTCAGGTACAGGCCTTCGACCGGTGTCGCGCCGACGATCGGAAGTCCCGAAGGGGTCGCCGGCCTGAACCCGCACCAGGGCCGCACGTCGGTGCGAAGGTCCACCTTCACCCCGATCACCTCGCGCGCGGCGGCGACCAGCGAATCGATGCGCGACTGCGGGATGCGCGCGTCGTGGCCGGCCATCTCGACGAAACCGGCGACGCGCACCCGGCGGCCGAGCGGCGCGAAGACGACCTTGCGGCGGATGTCGGTGATCGAGCAGGCGGGCAGCGGCGCACCGCGCGCCACCGGCAGCGTGATCGAATAGCCTTTCAGCGGGTAGATCGCAAGGCGCATTCCCGCGCCGCGCGCAAGCCGCGGCGCGTGGCTGCCGGCGGCCAGCACGCAGGCATCGGCGGCGAGCGGTCCGCCGTCGACGTCGGCGCCTTCGAAGCGTCCGTTGCGCACGCGCAGCGACCTGACTTCGCGTCCCAGCTCGAAGCGCACGCCGCGGCGGCGCATGCGATCGGCGAGCTGCTCGCAGAAGGCCGCACAGTCGGCCGCGGCGTCGCTCGGGGTCCACACGCCGCCGACGATGCGGTCCGCGTAGCCCGCCAGGGCCGGCTCGCGCCCGACGCACTGCGCGCGCGACAGCAGCATCTGCTCGCAGCCGAGCGTGGCCTGGTACTCGACCTGCGCGCGCGCAGCGGCGAACGAAGCTTCGTCCGGATACACGACCAGCTTGCCGCCGCGCGTGAAATGGCAGGCGATCGCCTCGTCGCGGATCAACGGCTCGATCAGATCGCGCGACAGGAACGCAAGCTTCAGCAGTGCGGCGGTCGTCGCGCGCGCCCGCTCGCTCGAGGCTGCCGCGAGGAAGCGCAGACCCCACAGCCACTGCGCGGGCTCGAGCCGCGGGCGGAACACGAGCGGCGATTCGCGCGAAAGAAGCAGCGACGGCAGCTTGGCGAGCACGGAGGGTTCCGCCAGCGGCGCGACGTACGAGTACGAAAGCTGCGCACCGTTGCCACCGCTGGCGCCGCGGCCGACTCCCGGTTCGCGATCCACGACGGTGACTTCGAAACCCTGGCGTTGCAGGAAATACGCCGTCGTGAGTCCGATCACGCCGGCGCCGATGACGAGGACGCGCATGGCGGGCGGAGTCTACCGGTGCCGGTCGGTTCGACACGTCGACCGGTGCCGGCAAGGCGTCATGCGGCGACGACGGCATCGCGCACCTGCCGCAACCCGGAATCGCACCTACGTAAAACCAGTGACGAGCGCTGCGCGCGCGCCGGCTACGCTCGGGGCTCCGGTGCCGGCGGATCACTCGCGTTCGCGGGCGTGTTCATTGCCGGCGCGAACGCCGCCGCGCCAAGCCACACGGAGGACTGGATGAATCGGATCGCATACGGAATCGCCGCGGCGGCGTTCGCCGCGCTCACGACGACCGCCCCTGTGCCGGCGTTCGCCGTCGTCGAAGGCAAGAGCACGCAAGGCGGCGCTTTCGTTTCCGGCGGCGTCACCGTCGGCGAGTTGCGTGACCTCGAAGGACGCAAGAAGGACTATCGGCTGTGGATACTCACGGCGGCGAAAGGGTCGGGCGCGCATCTCGCCGGCGTGCACGTGAAGATCACCGACGCCAGGGGCGAAGTCGTGATCGACACCGAGATGGACGGCCCGTGGCTGCTCGCAGACCTCAAACCCGGTCGCTACAGCGTCGAGGCGAAGTACAACGAGCAAACGCTCAGACGCACGACCACGGTACCGGCGACGGGTCTGCGGCAAGTCATCCTTTACTTCGACTCGACCGCCGAGCTGTCGCCCGATCTCCAGCGGAAGTAGGTTGCAGCGGCCGGCATGCGCTCATCGACCGCGCTGCGGCACGCCGGTCGCGGGCGCGGCCGATCCGGCTGTTTCGGTCCGTTTGCGCGTGCGGCGCGGCTCCGCGTGCGCGATCGCCGGCCGTGCGGGCGCCTGCGGCGCGGCGACGGCGATCGGATCGCTCGCCGGAAAGGTCATTTCCAGTGCGGCGTCGAGCAGTTCTTCGCGTTGGCGCGCAGTCGCGTTCATCGTCGGCCTCCTGCTTGCACTACCACTGTCGCGAACGTTTGGACCGCGACACAGGCGCGGCGTTTCGCGCGTCAGCCCGTGCGCGTCGCGGCAGCGACGGTACGGCCGCCCGCCCACGACGTGATCAAGGGATCGTGCCCGAGGTAGCAAGCCAGATCGCGTGGATGGTCGATCGCCCACAGCGCGAGATCGGCGCGCAAGCCGACCGCGAGCCGGCCGGTTTCCCCGTGCAGCCCGAGCGCACGCGCGGCGTGGCGCGTCGCTGCGGCGAGCGCTTCGTCGGGGCGCAACCCGAACAGCGTGCACGCCATGTGCAGCATCAGCAGCAGCGACGTGCACGGGCTCGTTCCCGGGTTGCAATCGGTCGCGACCGCCATCGGCACGCCGTGCGCGCGCAACGCGGCGATCGGCGGCACCTTCGTTTCGCGCAGGCAGTAGAACGCACCGGGCAGCAGCACCGCGACCGTGCCGGCGCGCGCCAGCGCGGCGACCGAAGCCTCGGATGCGTACTCCAGGTGGTCGGCCGACAGCGCGCCGTATTCGGCCGCGAGCGCGGCACCGCCCAAGTCGGACAGTTGATCCGCGTGCAGCTTGACCGGCAGGCCGAGCGCGCGCGCCGCGTCGAACACGCGCCGCGTCTGCGCGGGTGAGAAGCCGATGCCTTCGCAGAACGCGTCGACGGCGTCTGCGAGCCCCGCCGCGTGCGCGGCGGGCAGCATCTCGCTGCACACGCGGTCGATGTAATCGTCGGCGCGGCCTGCGTATTCGGGCGGCAGCGCGTGCGCGCCGAGCAAGGTCGTCTTCACGCGGATGCCGAACTCCGCGCCGAGTCGGCGCGCCGCCTGGAGCTGACGCAGCTCGGTCGCGGTTTCGAGCCCGTAGCCGGACTTGATCTCGATCGTCGTTACGCCTTCGCGCGCGAGCGCACGCAGCCGCGGCCGCGCCGCCGCGACGAGTTCCTCGAGCGTGGCCGCGCGGGTCGCCTCGACCGTCGAAAGGATGCCGCCGCCGGCGCGCGCGATGTCCTGGTAAGTCGCGCCGGCGAGCCGCTGCTCGAACTCGCGCGTACGGCTGCCGGCCCACACGAGATGCGTGTGGCAGTCGATCAGCCCGGGCGTCAGCCAACCGCCTGCGCCGTCGATTTCGACCGCAACGTCGAGCCCCGCCGGCAACGCCTCCTCCGCGCCGAGCCAGGCGATGCGGCCGTCGCGCACGAGCAGCGCGGCAGCGCGCAACTCGCCGTAGCCCGAGGCATCGGCGAGCGTGGCCAGGTGAACCCTGCGGATCAGCAGGTCGGCGCGCATGGCGACTTCAGCGCGGCACGTCGAGATGCGCCCGCACGATCCGCCACGCGATGCGCGCCGCCACGCGCGCGGTGCGCCGGTCGATGTCGTGCGGCGGGCAAAGCTCCGCGATGTCCGCCAGCCTCAGCTTGCCGCTGCCGGCAGCAGCCACGATGAGCGGTTCGAGCACCTCGAGCGCCACCCCGCGCGCCGCCGGCGCGCTGACGCCGGGCGCGACCCACGCCGGCAGCACGTCGAGGCAGAACGTCAGATACAGATCGTCGATCGTGCGCAGCCAGTCGGCGAGTTCCGCCATGCGCGCGTCGAGCGCGAGCAGCGTCAGCTCGTCGTCGCGCCGCCAGACGACGCCGCGCTCGCGCGCGCGATCGAACAGCGCGCGCGTGTTCGACGCTTCGCTCACGCCAAGGCAGCGGTATTCGACGCTCAAGCCGTTCGCCGCCGCATGATCGAGCGCCTGCAGGAACGGCGTGCCCGAGGTCGAACGTTCGTCCTTGCGCAAATCGAAATGCGCGTCGAAGTTCAGGATGCCCAACTTCGCGTTCGCGTTTCGCATCGATCGGCCGCGCACCAGCGCGAGATAACTCGCCCAGGCGATCTCGTGTCCGCCGCCGAGCCCGACGACGAGCTGGCCTTCGTCGAGCAGCTTCGCCGCGCGCGCTGCGTACTCGTCCTGCGCCGTTTCAAGCGCACCGGCTCCGCACGCCACGTCGCCGGCGTCGTACAGCGTGAAACGCGAATGCACCGGCAGATTGGCGAGCATCTGCCTCAGCGCCTGCGGTCCCTGCGCTGCGCCGACGCGGCCCTGGTTGCGGCGAACGCCTTCGTCGGACGCAAGACCGAGCAGCGCCACGCCGCGCGCCGCACCCGCGCGCCACGGCTCGACGAGCTGATGCCAGCGCAGCCCCGCGTCGCCGTCGGCCGCGTCGACGCGGCCCTGCCAGGGCGCGCGCCCGTCGCCGTTCACCGCGCGGCCCATGACGGCAGCACCGCGCGCGCGTACGCGGTGAACGCGTCGGCGTCGATCAACTGCTCGACCGCGCGGATGTCGGCGGCGAACGCGCGGTCCTGCGCGTAGTGCGGCACGCGCGCGCGGATCGTCGCGTGCACCTCTTCGAGCGCCGCGGAGCTTCTGAGCGGCCGATGGAACTCGATGCCCTGCGCGGCGGCGAGCAGTTCGATCGCGATGATGTGCCGCACGTTCAGCGCCAGGTCCGCGAGCTTGCGCGCTGCGAAGGTCGCCATGCTGACGTGGTCCTCCTGGTTCGCCGAAGTCGGCAACGAATCGACGCTCGCCGGATGCGCGAGCGTCTTGTTCTCGCTCGCGAGCGCCGCCGCGGTCACGTGCGCGATCATGAAGCCCGAGTTGATGCCCGCCTCCTTGACCAGAAAAGGCGGCAGCCCGGACAGCGTGGCGTCGATCAGCAGCGCGATGCGCCGCTCGGACAGCGCGCCGACTTCGGCGATCGCCAGCGCGAGCGTGTCGGCGGCAAGCGCGACCGGCTCGGCGTGGAAGTTGCCGCCCGACAGCACGGCGCCGTCGTCGGCGAACACGAGCGGGTTGTCGGAGACCGCGTTGGCTTCGGTGAGCAGCGTGGCCGCGGCGTTGCGGATCAGTTCGAGGCACGCGCCCATCACCTGCGGCTGGCAGCGCAGCGAATAGGGGTCCTGCACGCGGTCGTCGCCGAAGCGATGCGATGCGCGGATCGCGCTGCCGGCGAGAAGCTCGCGATACAGCCGCGCGACCTCGATCTGCCCTGCGTGGCCGCGCAGCTTCTGGATGCGCTCGTCGAACGGGTCGTCGGAGCCCTTGGCCGCGTCGACCGACAGCGCGCCTGCGACCACCGCCGCCGCGAACACCTGCTCCGCGCGCAGCAGCCCGCGCAACGCGATGGCGGTCGACACTTGCGTGCCGTTGAGCAGCGCGAGCCCTTCCTTCGCTTCCAGCGCGAGCGGCGCGATACCCGCCGCGCGCAGCGCTTCCGCGGCCGGCAGTATTCGGCCGTCGACGCGGACTTCGCCTTCGCCGATCAGCGGCAGCGCCAGATGCGCGAGCGGCGCGAGATCGCCCGAGGCGCCGACCGAACCCTGCGACGGGATGCATGGCAGGATCTGCGCGTTGTAGAGCGCGAGCAGCGCATCGATCACCGCGGGACGCACGCCCGAGTAGCCGCGCGCCAGCGACGCAATCTTCAGCAGCAGCACGAGCCGCACCGTGTCGTCGTCGAGCAGCGGACCCACGCCGACCGCGTGCGAGCGAACGAGGTTGGTCTGCAGTTGCGCGAGCTGGTCGTCGGCGATGCGCACGCGCGCGAGCTTGCCGAAGCCCGTGTTGATGCCGTAGGCGGGATCGCCGCGCGCGACGATGCGCGCGACGGCTTGCGCGCTCGCTTCGATGCCGGCGCGACACGCGGGATCGAGCGCGACCGGCTCGAAGCGGCCGGCGAGCGTGCGTAGGTCGGCAAGCGTCAGGTGGGCAGGGTGGAGGGTGGGCATCGGTTTATGAACGATTAATCCCCGCGCTACGGCCCCTCTCCCCAACCCTCTGTGGGCGTGCGGCCCATCCCTTCCCTAGGCTTTTGCCGGGGTCGGGACCGCCACTGCGTGGCGTCCTGCGCCCTTCGCGCTGGTCCCCGCAAGCGGGGAGAGGGGAAAATCCCCCGCGCGCTGCGCGTGCCGCCTCCTTTACGAACGGGGGCTGATGCGAAACGCCCCCTGTTGAAAAGGGGGCCGGCCGAAGGCCGGGGGGATTTCCGCTCGCGGCAGGCAGATGACGCTTCACGCTAGCCCAGCTCGATCCCAGGCGTCTTCAAGCCAAACTTGCGCGCGGTTTCGAGCGCACGTTCGTAGCCGGCATCCGCATGCCGCACGACACCGAGCGCCGGGTCGTTCCACAGCACGCGCTCAAGCCGCGCGTCGGCTTCCTTCGTGCCGTCGCAGACGATCACGACACCCGCGTGCTGGGAGTAACCCATGCCCACGCCACCGCCGTGATGGAAGCTGACCCAGGTCGCGCCGCCGGCCGTGGCGACGAGCGCGTTGAGCAACGGCCAGTCGGACACGGCATCGGAGCCGTCGCGCATCGCTTCGGTTTCGCGGTTGGGGCTCGCCACCGAACCGCTGTCGAGGTGGTCGCGGCCGATCACGATCGGCGCCTTCAATTCGCCCTTGCGCACCATCTCGTTGAACGCGAGCCCCGCGCGATGCCGTTCGCCGAGCCCGAGCCAGCAGATGCGCGCCGGCAGTCCCTGGAAGGCGATGCGCTCTCGCGCCTGGTCGAGCCAGCGGTGCAGCGGGCGGTTCTCCGGAAACAGTTCCTTGATCTTCGCGTCGGTGCGGTCAATGTCCTCGGGGTCGCCCGACAGCGCGACCCAGCGGAACGGTCCCTTGCCTTCGCAGAACAGCGGTCGGATGCACGCCGGCACGAAGCCGGGGAAATCGAACGCGTTGCGAACGCCTTCGTCGAGTGCGACCTGGCGGATGTTGTTGCCGTAGTCGATCGTCGGCACGCCCATCGCGTGAAAGTCGAGCATCGCGCGCACGTGCACCGCGCAGGAGGCCGCGGCGGCGCGCACGAGCGCCTTGCGGTCTTCTTCGGAACCCGCGCGCGCGGTGAGCCACCGATCGACGGTCCAGCCGATCGGCAAATAGCCGTTGGCGAGATCGTGCGCCGAGGTCTGGTCGGTCACCGCGCCCGGGCGCGGACCGCCGTTGCGCGCGATCTCGACGAAGCGCGGCATCAGCTCGGCGGCGTTGCCGAGCAGCGCGATCGAGGTCGGCTGCTTCGCCTGCGCGAGCAGCGCGAGCGCCTCGTCGATCGTGCGCGCCTTGTGGTCGACGTAGCGCGTGCGCAGCCGGAAGTCGATGCGCGACTCCTGGCATTCGACGACGATGCAATGCGCGCCGGCGAGCACCGCGGCGAGCGGCTGCGCGCCGCCCATGCCGCCCAACCCCGCGGTGAGGATCCACTTGCCCGACCAGTCGCCACCGTAATGCCGGCGGCCCAGTTCGACGAACGTTTCGTGCGTGCCCTGCACGATGCCCTGCGAACCGATGTAGATCCACGAGCCCGCGGTCATCTGGCCGAACATCATCAGGCCTTTGCGGTCGAGTTCGTGGAAATGCTCCCAGGTCGCCCAGCGCGGAACGAGGTTCGAATTGGCGATCAGCACGCGCGGCGCGTCCGCGTGCGTGCGGAACACCGCGACCGGTTTGCCCGATTGCACCAGCAGCGATTCGTCCGGCGCCAGTTCGCGCAGCGCCTTCAGGATCGCGTCGAAGCACGCCCAGTTGCGCGCGGCCTTGCCGATGCCGCCGTAGACGACGAGATCCTCAGGCCGTTCGGCCACGTCCGGATCGAGGTTGTTCTGGATCATCCGGTACGCGGCCTCGATCTGCCAGTTGCGGCAGGCAAGCTGCGTGCCCGTGGGCGCGCGCACGAGGCGCGGGGTCGAAAGATCGGTCATCGCGCACCTCCTCGTGGAAGTTCCGGCGCGTGGCGGCAGTGTAGAGGTTCCGCGCTGTCGCGGACACGATACCGCGCCGGGGCGATCCGCCGTTACGATCGCGGCAAGCCGGTCACGCAATGAACCTCGTCCAAGCCCGCCGCATCGTTTTCGGCCTCGCACTCGCGAGCTTCGTGTTGTCGTTCGTGCATCGCACCGCGCCGGCAGCGATCGCGGGCGAGCTGACGCAGGCGTTTTCGATCAGCGGCGCGGTGCTGGGCACGCTCGCCGCGACGTACTTCTACGTCTACACGCTGCTGCAGGTGCCGGTCGGCGTGCTCGCGGACACGCTCGGGCCGCGCAAGATCCTCGCGGCGGGCTCGGCGATCGCGGCGGCGGGTTCGCTGCTGTTCGCGCTCGCGCCGATATGGGAAATCGCCGCGGTCGGCCGCACGCTGGTGGGCATCGGCGTGTCGGTCGCGTTCATCGCGATCCTGAAGGTGTCGGCGGTGTGGTTTCCGGCGGATCGCTTCGCCACACTTGCCGGCGTGACGATGTTCGCCGGCAACCTCGGCGCGGTCGCGGCGGGCGCGCCGCTCGCGTGGATCGTCACGTTCGCGTCGTGGCGCACGGTGTTCGTCGCGCTCGCGATCCTGTCGGCGCTGCTGGCGATCGCGACCTGGCTCGCCGTGCGCGATCGCCCCGAGGAACTGGGCTATCCGCCGGTGAACGCCGCGCCGGCGACGTCCGCCAAGCTTCCGTGGGCGCGGGCGCTGGCGCACGTGGCCGCGAATCCGGCGACGTGGCCGGCCTTCTTCGTCAACGTCGGCGTCGGCGGCAGCTTTCTCGCGTTCGCCGGGCTGTGGGCGGTGCCTTATCTGCAGCAGACGCGCGGCATGCCGCGCGTCGAAGCCGCGCAGCACGCGAGCCTGCTGCTCGCCGGCGTGGCGATCGGGTCGGTCGCGATCGGCATGATCTCCGATCGGCTGAAAAGCCGGCAGGGCGTGATGCGCGTGTTCGTGCTCGCGTACACGCTGTCGTGGCTGCCGTGGCTCGCTCACGCGCAGTGGCCGCAGTGGGCCACACTCGCGTGGTTTGCGCTGATGGGGCTGCTGATCCCCGGCTTCACGCTGTCGTGGACGATCGCGAAGGAAGCGAACCCGCCCGCGTACTCCGGCATCGCGACCTCGGTCGTCAACGTCGGTATCTTTCTCGGCACCGGCATCCTGCAGCCCGCGGTCGGCTGGGCGCTCGATCGCGGCCGCGCGGCGGGCGATCTGGCGGGTGCGTGGGACCGCGGCATCGGGCTGCTCGCTGCTGCTGCGGCGTTCGGGCTGGTGATGAGCTTTTTCGTCCGGACCAGGCCGCGGGAGTAGAGTCTGCGAGACACCAACGGAGGCCGCCATGCTGATGTCCGCCGACGCCTTTCGCGAATCGCTGCGGCGCTTGAAGCCGACCGTCTACGTCGACGGCGAACGCGTCGGCAACGTCGCCGACGATCCGCGGCTCGCACCCGGCGTGGCCGCGATCGCGAAGACCTACGAGCTGGCGTTGAACGCGGAGCTGGCGCCGCTGATGCAGGCGCGCGTCGAGGGCTTCGCTGCGCCGGTCAACCGGATGATCGCGCTCGCGCACACGACCGCCGATCTGCTGAACAAGCTCGAGGCGGTGCGCGTCGTCTGCCAGCAAACCGGGTGCGCGCAGCGTTACCTGGGCGGCGATGCGCTGAACGCGCTGTATCACGGCACGTACGCCACCGACGCGGAACACGGCACCGACTACCACGCGCGTCTGAAGAGCTACCTCGCGCACGTCTACGCGAACGACCTCGCGCTCGGTGTGGCGATGACCGACGCGAAGGGCGACCGCTCGCTGCGCCCTTCGCGGCAGCCGAATCCCGACACCTACGTGCACGTCGTCGAGCGCAATGCGCGCGGCATCGTGATCTCGGGCACGAAGGCGATCGTCACCGGCGCGCCGTACATGCACGAACTGCTGGTGCTGCCCGGCCGCGCGATGACCGAAGCCGACGCGGCGTTTGCGGTCGCCTGCGCGGTGCCCGTCGACGCGAAGGGGCTCGCGATCGTCGCGCGCCCCGCGGGCCGGCCCGGCGAAGCGGCGGCGAAGTTCTCGGGCAAATACGGGCAGACGACCGGCGTGTGCCTGTTCGATCGCGTCGAGGTGCCGTGGGCGCGCGTGTTCCTCGCCGGCGAATGGGACGCAGTCGCCCACACGCTCTACCACTACACGAGCCAGCACCGGCAGACCTGCATCGGCGCGCGCGCCGGTTTCGGCGATCTGCTGATCGGCGCGGGCGCGCTGATGATCGAGGCCAACGGCCTCGATCTCGACCGCCATCACGGCGTGCGCGAGTCGATGGTCGAGCTGATCAAGATCGTCGAGGGCTTTTACGCCTGCGGGGTCGCGGCATCCGTGTACGGCGAGCGCAGCCCCGCCGGCAACATTGCGCCCGAGCCGGTGTTCGCGAACATCGGCAAGCTCTTGCTCGCGACACAGATCTACGACATGCACCGGCTCGCGCACGAAGTGTCGGGCGGGCTGATCGTCGCGCTGCCGGGACCCGACGAAGACCACAACCCGGCGACCGCAGGGCGGCTGTCGGACGTGCTGACCGCGCGCAGCGACATCCCGTACGAAAAACGCATCGAGGTCGCGCGCTTCATCGAGGACCTGACCGCGTCGTACCAGGGCGGCTGGTATTCGCTGATCAGCCTGCACGGCGGCGGCTCGCCCGACGCGATGAAAACCGAGATCTGGCGCAACTATCCGCTCGGCAACAAGGTCGATCTGGTCGAGCGCCTGCTCGACCGCGGCGTGCTGGCCGATGCCACGCGCAAGATCACGCGCAACCGCCAGCCGGGGCGCTGCTGTGTCGCCGGCTGCCAGATCGAGGCGCTGCCGGCGGTGCAGAGCGTTGCGCTGCCGTCGCCTGCGCGGGCGGCGCGCAGCGAAGCGCCGGCGCCCGCCAGTCCACTCGTCAAGTAGCCATGCAGATCACCCGCGACAACGCGCTGCTGCTCGTCGTCGACATCCAAAGCAGACTTGCGCCTCACATCGCCGGCAACGAGACGCTCGCACGCCGCACCGAAGCGCTGCTCGCCGCGGCAAAGCTTTTCGGCGTGCCGAAGCTCGCGACCGAACACTGCCCGAACCGGATCGGCCGCGTGATCGAGCCGCTGCGCGCGCAGTTCGGCCCGGACGAAATTTTCGAGAAGACCGCCTTCGGCGCGACCGGCCACCCGGCGTTCGTCGAGCGCGTGCGGCGCACCGGACGCCGCCTGGTCGTGGCCACCGGCATGGAGGCGCACGTGTGCGTGCTGCAGACCGCGCTCGGGCTGCGCGCTAACGGCTTCGACGTGTGCATCGTCGCCGACGCGGTGGGCTCGCGCACTGACCGCCTGGTCGACCGCGAATACGCGCTGCAGCGCATGGCGCAGGCCGGCTGCCTGCTCGCGGGCACCGAAACCGTGTTGTACGAGTGGGCCGGCGACGCCGCCGATCCGCGCTTTCGCGAGGTGCTGGCGCTGGTCAAATCGCTCTGACCCGCTCGGCCGCCAGGCGCCGCTTAGATGCGCGCTGACGCGGTGTGCCGAGACCCTGCCGCGGCGCACGGTCGCATCATGTCCGATCTCGCATCCCGTCTCCGCCGCCACGTCGTGACGCTCGCGCTCGGAATCGGCGAGCGCCATGTCGGGCGGCCGCAGGCGCTGCACGCGGCCGAGGCGTACATCGCCGGCGAACTGGCGGGGCTCGGCTACGAGGTCGCACGGCAGACCTACGTCGCCGAAGGCATTGCGTCGTCGAACCTCGAAGTCGCGGTGCCGGGCGGCGCGCGCGGCGCCGAGATCGTGCTCGCCGGCGCGCACTACGACACGGTGCCCGGTTCGCCCGGCGCCGACGACAACGCCAGCGGCGTGGCGGCGCTGATCGAGATCGCGCGCGCGTTGCGCGATGCGCGCTGCGCGCGCACGGTGAAGCTCGTCGCCTTCGTCAACGAGGAGCCGCCGTTTTTTTACTGGGGCGAGATGGGCAGCCGCGTCTACGCGCGCGCCGCGCGCGCCCGCGGCGACGATATCCGCGTGATGCTCTCGCTCGAAATGCTCGGCTGCTACAGCGACGCGCCCGGCAGCCAGGCGTATCCGCCGCTGCTGCGCTTCTTTTATCCCTCAGCGGGCAACTTCATCGGCTTCGTGTCGAACCTGCGCTCACAGCGCGCGCTGCGCGAGGTCGTGCGCGCGTTCAGATCGGCGTCCGATTTCCCGGCCGAATCGCTCGCCAGCCCCGCGCTCGTCCCCGGCGTGTCGTGGAGCGACCAGCTTTCGTTCTGGCGCGAGGGTTATCGCGCCGTGATGGTCACCGACACCGCCTTCTACCGCTACCCGCACTATCACCGCGCGACCGACACGCCCGAGAAGCTCGACTACGCGCGCATGGCGCGCGTGGTCGAAGGGCTCGCCGGCGCGCTCGCGATGCTCGCTGGCAACGAACCGGCCGCGTGGTGATGCCGGCTGGTTTCATCGGGAACGCAAGTGAACCCGCTGCTGCTGCTCACCGGGCCGCCCGGCATCGGCAAGACGACCGCACTGCGCCGCGCCTGCGAGCGGCTGTCGATCGCGCCGCTGCGCGGCTTCTACACCGAGGAAGTTCGCAGCGGCGGCGTGTGCCAGGGCTTCCGCCTCGTGACGTTCGACGGCAAACGGCGCGTGCTCGCGCCCGACCCAGCAGTGCGCCTCTTCGTCATCCACGAGATCGGCAAGATGGAATGCCTGTCCGCGGAGTTCGTGAGCGCCGTGGACAACCTGCTCGCGCTCGGCCGACCGCTGCTCGCCACCGTGGCGCTCAGCAGCGAGGGTCTGATCGAGCGGATCAATCGCGACCCGCGAGTGAGGCTCGTGCAACTGACGCACGCCATTGGAGACGAGGCTCCCGGCGAGATCGTCGACGCGCTGAAGCGCTGGGATGCGGAAGCGACCGCTGGACGCCCGAATCCTGATTCACCGAATCGCCCCGATGGCGAGTGAACGGTGCGACGAGCAACGCGAACTCGGCTGGCGCCATCGCGCACGAGCGTTGGCCGTCGAGGGGGACGCGAGAGCATCCGAACGTCATCGCCGGAGCGCCCGCCGCTCGACTTGGGGTGCCTCAGCGGAAGTCGGAGCCCGACCGGAAACGATACTTGCGGGCAACGCAGCAGCGTCTCAGAGCCGTCACCATCTTTGTCCAATTTCTCGCAGGTTGGCGCAGCTCCCCCAGTCGCTCGTCCGCGAAGAAGAAGTGCAGCGCGAGCGGTTCGAAAGGCGGGGCTTCGAAACGGATCGGCTTTGACAGCTTGTCGCCTACCCCGCTTTTCTTCAGAAAGGCCTGAAGACCGCGCGCGAGACAATCGGTGATCCCCTCAAGAAGGTGGCCTAACTCGCTCACCATTTGTTCGAGTCCTTGAAAGGGGTCGGCAGAGTTGACGTGCTTCATGGCCGGCAGCGCAGCAGTCATCTCTGCCCAATGGAAGTAAGTGTCGCCGTACCGTCTGCCGACGTATACGTACGCACCATCGCACATGTTGTCCGCGAGTCCCGGCGCCCACTGGTTTGCGTTCATGTAATGGAACCCGGCCTTGTTGCGGATCCAACCTAGCCACTCCAGCTTTTTGAATTGGGCGAGCACGGCTTCCCACTGCTCATTGAGACCGTCCACGGCACCGAAGTAGTCCGAACGGAGCACGTCAGCGACCTTCTTTTTACTCAAGGCGTTGAGCGCCTCGTAGACCTTCGAGGACAATAGTCGAATAAGAAACATGGTCACGCCGACCGCCGCGTCTTCCTGCGGGCCTGGATTGCCTGGCGGCATCCGACTGATGTGAACCCACTTCTGCAAGAGCATGAGTTCGTTGAAGATGTGTCCGACCAAGGCAAAGACGTAGCGCGGGTGCGGGTCCAGATTGCGCAGCGCGTTTGAGGAAAGTTCAAGCCTGCGGACTTCAGCTTGCATTGCATTCACCATGCAGTGAGATCAGGGCGCACGAAGATACTGCACCACGCACGGCGCCTGCGCGACTTCGTGTTGGCCGAGCGCCGACGCCGTTGTTTTCGGTCTACGTCTCGACCCTGCGATAGATCGTGCGCACGCCGGGCCGCGCGGCGAAGCCCGCGACGCCCGCGGGCAGCGACTCATGGATGACGAGCACGAGCACCGCGTCCGGCCGCGTGCGCTGCGCGATGCGCTCCAGGAGTTCGCGCTGCACGTCGGCGGCGTAGTAGGTCGCGACGGCGTTGCGGCGGAGAACAAGATCGAACGCCCCTTCCGGCATCGCTTCGCGCAGGTCCTGCTGGACGAATTCGACCGCGCGGTACTCGGCCCGTAAGCAGGAGAGGCTGTCGCAGCGCTCGAACGCCGCGCGCAGGTCGTCGGGTAGGGCTTTCAGGCCGCTTTCTTCGTAGCAGGCGACGCGCGCGCTCAAGCAGCCGCGCGTCATTGTCGGTGGCGACGATGCGCAGTTCGAGCGATGGATACGCGCGCTGCAGCCGCTCGCGCCACAGGATCGCGAGCGTGTAGGACTCGTCGCCCGCGGCGCAGCCGGCGCTCCACGCGGCAAGCGTCGTGCGGCCGGCGGCGCGCACCGCATGGGGAGCGCTGGCAGCACGTCGCGCGCAATCGACTCGAAGACAACGCGATCGCGCCAGAAGCGCGAGACCGGGATGCCGAGCAGCGCATCCAGTTCGGCCCACTCGTCGGCGCGCTTCGAGCGAACCGCGGTACGCGTCGAGATCCGCGAGCGCGAGCGCGCGCAGGCGCCGGCCAAGGCGCTTGGCGACGAGTCCCCGCACTTTGCGCAAACCCGCCCAGCGACGGCCGAGCCGCGGCAGCGCCCATTGCAGAAAGGCGGTGCACTCGGCATCGGTCATGCGGCCGCCCTGGCGGCTTGCGCGGCGTAGATCGCGCGCACCGCGTCGATCGTGTCGGCGTCTTCGGGGCGCTTGTCGGGCCGATAGCGCTTGACGCGCGCGAAGCGCAAGGCGAGTGCGCCTGGGTACTGCGGGCTTGCCTGCAGGTCGTTGAACGCGATCTCGACGACGAGTTCCGGCCGCACGTACACGGTGTCATCGTCGCGGCCGATCTCGCGCGCGAGCAGCTCGCGCGTCTGCCATTCGAGCAACTCGTCGGTCAGCCCCTTGAACGTCTTGCCGAGCATCACGAAGCCGCCGGCCGGATCGCGCGCGCCCAGATGCAGGTTCGACAGCCACCCGCGTCTTCGCCCGTGGCCCCATTCGGCCGCGAGCACGACGAGATCGAGCGTGTGCGCGCGCTTGACCTTGAGCCAGGCCGCACCCCGGCTGCCGGCTTCGTACGGCGCGTCGAGCGCTTTCGCCATCACGCCTTCGTGGCCGCGCGCGAGCGCGTCCGCGTAGAACGCCTGCGCAGCCGCTGCGTCGCTCGTCACGAGCCGCGGCACGACGAGCGCGCTCGGAACCGCATCGGCCAGCGCAGCGAAGCGCTCGCGCGCCGGCCGGTCGACGAGCGACTCGCCGTCGCGCTTGAGCACGTCAAAGAAAAACGCCGCGAGCGGCAGCTCGGCGCGCAGCGCGTCGACGTCGAGCTTGCGGCCGAAGCGGCGCATCGTCACCTGGAACGGCTGCGGCGCACCGTCCGCGGCGAGCGCGATCGCTTCGCCGTCGAGGATCAGTTCGCGCGCAGGTGCGGCGCGTACCGCTTCGACGATCTCGGGCACTGCGGCGGTGACTTCGTTCAGGTTGCGGGTGAACACGCGCACGTCGCCGCCGGCCTTGTGGACCTGAACGCGCGCGCCGTCGAGCTTCCATTCGAACGCGGCCGTGCCCAGCCGCGCGAGTGCGTCCGCGATGTCCTCGGCCGGCTGCGCGAGCATCGGCTGCACCGGCCGCTGCAGCTCGATAGCAAAACGCGCGAGCCCCGCCGCGCCTGCGGTGAGCGCCGCGCGCGCGACCGCGCCGAGATCGCCGGCGAACATCGCCGCGCGCCGCACGTCGGCGACGGCGACGCCTGCCGCGGCGGCGATCGCCTCGATCATCACGCCTTCGAGCGCGCCCTGCCGCAGTTCCCCGACGAGCAGCCGCACGAGGAAATCCTGCTCGGCGCGCGTGGCGCGGGCAAACAGCGCGGCAAGCTGCGCGCCGCGCTCGGCGGCCGAGCCCTTGCCTTTCGTCGCGGCGATGCGCGCGAACGCGTCGTCGACTTCGCGCAGCGTGAGCGAGGGCGCCGCGGCGCCGCCGCCGCGCAGTTCGCTCAGCGTCGCGTAGCCGATGCCGAGCCGGCCCTGCCGCCTTTCGCCGGAAAGAAAGGCGACCGCGATCTCGACCTCGTCCGGTGCCGCCGCGCGCAGGCAGGCGGCGATCGCGTCGCGCTTGCCGAGCCGGCTCGCGGTCTGCGCGGCGCGCGTCGAAGCATCGACGAGATCGGCGAGCAGGGTCATCGCGTCAACGGGAACCTTTCGTCCTTCGAGCCGTATCCGTCCTGCTCGGGATGCTCAGCGCGCGGTGGAAGGGCGCTTCGCCGCGGAGCATACGTCGCTCGCGCTCGCCGGCCGAACGGGCGCATCGGCTGCCGCCGTCGGGTGGTCTCCGGCGCCCGAGGGCTGATGCAAACGCGACAGTGACGACCGAGCCCCTGCGGGGCGTGGCGGCGTGGCGGCACAATGAACGCCCGATGAACTTCGCGCACGCCAAGATCCAGCCGCCGGTGCCGCGCCGGGGGCAACTGCTGGCGCGGCCCGCGCTCGAGGCGCGGCTGCGCGACGCGCTGCCGGCGCACCGCGCGGTGCTGGTCTGCGCGCCGGCCGGCTACGGCAAGACCGCGCTGCTGGTGCGCGCGCTCGCGCCGCCGCCGCCGGGCCACGGTCTGGCGTGGGTCTCGCTCGATCCGGGCGACGACCTGCTGCGGCTGCTCGAATGCCTGCTCGCCGCGCGGCTGGCGGCGCTCAACGAACGGACGCTGAAGGTGCTGGTCGAGACGGGGCCCTGGATCAGCGCCGAAGTCGGCGGTCCCGGGGTTGACGTGGCGTCGCTGCTGCCGCTGCCGGCGGAGCGGCGCGCAGCAGAAACGCCTCTCCCACATCAGTGGGGCAGGGTCGGGGCGGGGGCCGTCTCGCGAACGCCAGCACGAGCGCCGCTCGCTCAGTCCAATGCGCTCGGCAACCGTTCGATCCGATCCCACGCGAGCGCGTAGGCGCCGAAGCGTGGGCCGGTATCGGCGCCGCCCCAGATCACGATCGGACGATGCGTGGCATCCGGGCCGACCGCGACACGCCACGCCGCGAGATCGCGCGTCCAGTCCGCGACGAAGGTCGCGCCCGACTTGATCTCGATGCCAAGCAAACGCGCGCCGTCGTCGAGCACGAGGTCCACTTCGCGGCCGTTGGAATCGCGCCAGAAGTGGATCGGCCGCAGGTTGCCGTGGTTGTAGCGGTGCTTGACGATCTCGCCGACCACGAAGTTCTCGAACAAAGCGCCGCGCAGCGGGTGCACGGCCATCAGCGACGGGTCGTGGATACCGAGCAGCCAGGCCGCGAGGCCGGTGTCGACGAAATACAGCTTCGGCGTCTTTACGAGCCGCTTGCCGAAATTGCGGAAGTACGGCTGCACGCGAAAGACGATGTGGCTCGCCTCCAATACGTTGAGCCAGCTCGCCGCGGTCGGATGGGTGATGCCGCAATCGGCGGCCAGGCTCGCAAGATTGACCAGTTGTCCGATGCGTGCGGCGGC
>Ga0272446_1003726_pt1 | contig 18865 bp, 21 predicted proteins | sample YNPCB0061_FD_194587 | JGI IMG/M metagenome (GOLD analysis project Ga0272446, IMG submission 194587) | Hot spring microbial mat communities from Yellowstone National Park, WY, United States - YNP-CB-006-1 | ecosystem: Environmental > Aquatic > Thermal springs > Hot (42-90C) > Sediment | place... | reverse complement strand
GCCGGCATCCACTTCACCATGCTGGACAGCAAGCCCGATTCGGTGGGCGAAGGGCCGATCACGATTTTCAATCAATGGCCCAAGGATTGGGACGCGGCATTCCGGCTGCTGGCGCGAGGGGGATTCGTGGTGGCGTCCGCGCAGAAGGGAGGGGTAGTTCCGTTTGTGGAGATCGTTTCGCAGCTTGGCGGGACGTGCCTGCTGCGCAATCCCTGGGGCGCCGAAGTGCAGCTTCACCGCAACGGCAAAGCGGCAGAGACTCTCTCCGGGGAAGTGCTGAGCTTGACTACTTCGAGGCAGGAAACGGTGGTCATTGCGCCGAAGGGCGCCGGGCTTCGCGCCGTCACCATACCCTGACAGCGGAATAACGTGCGGTAGAATCGAAGCGATGCTGCCGTCTGTACGCATATTAGCGCTGGCGGGGGGCACGTTGCTGCTTTTTGCGGCGACGGTGGCGGTATTGCTGCGGGTGATTCCCGCGCCCCACCGGGACATTGACTACCTGGTGATCGGAGGCGTGGCCACGCTAGTTTGCCTTTTGGCTCTGTTTGTGGTCTTGGTCACGACGGTGTTTCGCGCGCCGGACACCTTTTTCCGGAAGAAGCCGGCGCCCGGCGCGCAGGGAGACGGGCAGGCGGAGGACCGCCGGCCGGAGCCTTAAGCAGCTTTGGGCAAGGTTTGACTGGGTTGGTTGCCGGGAGCAGGCATGGTGATGACCTTGGCTAAGCGCAGCGAGGAATAGACGGGTTCGCGGGTGGTGGTGGAGAAATAGTCCTGCAACGGGAAAAGGGCATAGGGCTTAAGTTCGGCGAAAACGCGGCCCAACTTGGCCTCGATACGGTAGACCTCGCGGAAGAAGGTCACCTTATCCATGCCGAGGCGCGCGCAGCAGACGCGCCAGGGCTCGCCCATGAGGTAATGGAAGTTGAAAATGCGGAACTCGCGGGGCGTAAGCGAGCGGCGGCTGACCAGGAAAAAGTCCGCCGCGAATTCCTCGCCTTTGCGGCCCCAGGTCAACCTGGAGCCTCTGCCGCGCGAGAATTCCAGCATGGGCTGCCCCATATTGCGGTCCTTAATGGCGCACTCGCAGAACTTGCGATAGCAGGCGCGGAAGATATTGCGCAGCACGCAGGAGCAAGGGACCTCATCGGTGCGCCGCAGCCGTTTCAGGCCGTGGCCCCGGCATTCGTAACAGGACTCTCTTGAGAGAGCCAGCGTATTCGATCGTGTCCATTTCATCTCGTTTTGTCCTCCCGAGCGGCGCCGTCGAGGGCCGCTCGCCATCCTGTTTCGATGGTAAGAGGCGGGCAAATTTTGTCAATAAATTCATGGAAATGTTTAATTCAAATCTTATGAGGCCCCAAGCCGTTATGACGCATATCGCATATTTGCAATAACTTGCACCCGTTTCGAGGGCGCCTTACTGTTATGCAATATCTGTGATATTAAGAAATATGATGCGAATTATTCGCGTCCTATTTCAAATTGAAATACCGGGTGGAAGATGAGGTTCGGAGTTCTCCAGGCGAGGGTGATCGAGCATGTTTGGGGCAAGGTGCGCAATGGAGAGGTGACGGTGAGAGGACTGGCGCTACGGGCGGGCGTGTCGCAGCCGCACTTGCACAACGTCTTGTCCGGGCGGCGCGCGCTGTCGCCCGAGGTGGCGGATTTGATGCTGGAGGCTTTAAATCTGTCTCTGTGGGACGTGCTGAAGGAGGGGGAACTGCCCGGGCGGAAGGGCGTGGAAAATCAACCTTGGCGGCCGGCGACTTCGCGGTAGACGGCTAAGGCTTCCGAGGCGGTGCGTTCCCAACTGAAGCGTTTCGCTTGCAAGCGTCCGCGTTCGATGAGGCGCTGGCGGAGGCGATCGTCGGTGAGGACTTCGCGGATGCCGCGGGCGATATCGAAGACATTTTCGGGATTGACGAGGATGGCGGCGTCGCCCACCACTTCCGGCAGGGAACTGACTCCGGAGGTGACGACCGGGGCGCCACAGGCCATGGCTTCCAGCGGGGGCAGACCGAAGCCCTCGTAGAGGGAGGGGAAGACGAAGGCGGCTGCGTTTTGGTAGAAGACGCGGAGAGTTTCCAGCGGGACAAATCCCAGGAAGCGCGCCACCTGCTCGACGCGGGTCTGAATGACGGCGCGGCGGACGGCGGGGTTCTTGCCGATTTCGTCGCCGATGATGATGAGGCGGAGGTCGCGATAGATGGGATGGTTCTCGAGCTCGCCGCGGACCACGGCGAAAGCCTCGACCAAGCGGGGGATATTCTTCTGAATGCGGATGTTGCCGGCGTACAGGAGATAGGGGTATTCGATGCCGTAGCGTTGCAGGATGCGGCTGGACTCTTCGCCGGCCGGCTCACTCGGAGCGAGGAAGCGCGGGTCGGGGGCGTTGTAAATCCGGCGGATGCGGTGAGGCGGGATGCCGAGCAACTTTTCGAGGTCGCGCCGGGTGGCTTCCGAGACGGCGATGATGCGGTCGGCGCGTTCGAGTCCTTTGCGGAAGCGGTAGGCCAGCAGGCGCGGCTGCCGCCGGGCGGGGTCGGCGTACAGGAGGCTGCTCATGTCGTGGATGGTGACGACGTAGGGTTTGGGCATCAAGGGGGAGACGGTGTTGAGGGGGATGTGGTAGAGATCCGGGGCGAAGGAGCGGGCAAACCAAGGGAACGCGATTTGATCCCAGAGTTCATCGCCGGAGCGGAAGTAGTCGACGAGCTGGAAGTTTTCCGGCAGGCGGTTGAGCACCGCCAAGTCGTCGGGGCGACCGGCGAGAATGAACTGGTCCTCCTGATCGATCTTGGCCAGGGCCCAGATCAGGTTACGGATATAGGTTCCGATGCCAAAATCACGGGAATGGCGGACGTCCAGGAAGATCCGCAGGGGCATGGGGTTTAATGCGCGGGCGCGCCGCTCATTTTCCAGGTATACAGCGGGAAGCGTTCGGTGAGTTCCGCCACCTTACGGCGGACCGCGGCGAGGACTGGTTCGGAGTCCTTATGGCTGAGGACCTCGGCGATGAGGGCGCCGACCTGGCGCATCTCGGTTTCGGTGAAGCCGCGGGTGGTGACGGCCGGGCTGCCCAAGCGCACGCCGCTCGGGTTGAGCGGGGGATTGACGTCGAAGGGGATAGCGTTTTTGTTGACGGTGATATGAGCCTTGTCGAGGGCGGTTTCGGCATCCCTGCCGCGCAAACCCTTGGCGAAGACGTCCACCAGCAGCAGATGGGTGTCGGTTCCGCCGGAGACGATGCGGAAGCCCTCGGCGGCGAGGGTTTCGGCCAGAGCGCGGGCATTGGCGACCACGCGGCGCTGGTATTCGACGAAGTCGGGCTGCATGGCTTCGTGGAAGCAGACGGCTTTGGCGGCGATGACGTGGACCAGCGGTCCGCCCTGGACGCCGGGGAAGACGCTCTTGTCGATGGCGGCGGCGTACTTTTCTTTGGCGAGGATGATGCCGGCCCGGGGTCCGCGGAGGGTCTTGTGGGTGGTGGATGTGACGATATCGGCCCATTCGCAGGGATTCGGGTGGAGGCCGGCGGCCACCAGGCCCGAGAAATGGGCCATGTCGACCAGCAAGATGGCGCCCACCGAGTCGGCCACTTCGCGGAACTTTTGGAAGTCGATGATGCGGGGATAGGCGCTGCCGCCGGCGATGATCATCTTGGGGCGGTGCTCGGCGGCCAGGCGAGCCAGTTCGTCGTAATCGATGCGCTCGTCGTCGCGGCGTACGCCGTATGGGACCACTTTGTAGCGTTTGCCGGAAAAATTCAGGTGGTGGCCGTGGGTGAGGTGGCCTCCGTGGGCCAGATTCATGCCGAGGATGGTGTCTCCCGGCTCCAGCACGGCGCCGTAGGCGGCTTCGTTGGCTTGAGAGCCGGAGTGGGGCTGCACGTTGGCGTATTCGGCGCGGAAGAGTTTCTTGGCGCGTTCGCGCGCCAGGGTCTCGACGACGTCGGTGTGTTCGCAGCCGCCGTAGTAGCGCTTTCCGGGATAGCCTTCGGCGTACTTATTGGTGAAAACGCTGCCGGTAGCTTCGAGCACGGCTTCGGAGGTGAAGTTTTCGCTGGCGATGAGTTCGAGGCGCGAGTGCTGGCGCTCGATTTCTTTCTGGATGGCGTCAAAGATTTCCGGGTCCACCGCCGCCAGCGGCCGGGACATTCTTTCCATTTCGGTCATTTCGGGCACTGCTCCAAATGGGTGATTTTTTGCACGCGGCGCGCGTGCCGGCCGCCTTCAAATTCGGTATGGAGGAAGACATCCACCAGCGGCGCCGCGGCTTCCTCGGAGGTGAGAATGGCGCCCAGAGTGAGCACGTTGGCGTCGTTGTGGCGCCGGGTGAGGCTGACTTCTTCCGGATTGACGCCGAGGGCGGCGCGCACGCCGGGGACCTTATTGGCGGCGATGGACATTCCGACGCCGGTGTAGCACACCAGGATGCCGCGTTCGGCTTCGCCGGAGGCGACTTTGGACGCCACCTGCCGGGCGAAGTCGGGGTAATCGACCGAGGCGTTGTCGAAGGTTCCGACGTCGTCCACTTGGTGGCCTTCGCTTATGAGCTTTTGCTTGATCTTCTCTTTCAGGGCAAATCCGGCGTGGTCGGCGCCGATCGCGATTTTCATGGGGATGAGCCTTTATTTTAGCATGCTACAATTAGGGTTCCCCATCCATGCTTTGGAGCAAATTGTTCATACCCACCTTGCGGGAAAACCCCGCCGAGGCTGAGGTGGTCAGCCACCAGTTACTGTTGCGCGCCGGATACGTGCGGCAGCTTTCTTCGGGCATTTACAGCTATCTTTTTCTGGCCCACCGTTCGATGCGGAAGATCATGCAGATCATCCGGGAGGAGATGGACGCCATCGGAGCGCAGGAAATGCTGTTGCCGGCGCTGCATCCGGCCGAGGTATGGCAGGAGTCGGGCCGGTGGGAGGTGATGGGGGCCAACATGTTCCGGTTGAAGGACCGCTGGAACCGGGACTTGTGCCTGGGCATGACGCATGAAGAGGTGATGACCAGCATTGCGCGCGGCGAGCTGCGCAGTTACAAGCAGCTTCCGCAGATCTGGTATCAAATTCAGACCAAGTTCCGGGACGAGGCGCGGCCCAAGTCCGGGCTGCTGCGGGTGCGCGAGTTCATCATGAAGGACTCTTACAGCTTCGATTTGGGGCCGGAGGGGCTGGACGCCGCGTATCAGAAGCATTACGAGGCATACTGCCGGATCTTCGACCGCTGCGGTTTGAAGTACATTGCCGTGGAAGCGCACTCGGGTTCGATGGGCGGCAGCCAGTCGCACGAATTCATGGTGGCCTCGGATGCCGGCGAGGATTATATCGTGGTGTGCGAGGCCACCGGATACGCGGCGAACCTGGAAAAGGCGGTATCCCGGCCCACGCCGCCGCTGGCGCCGGATCCGGACGGCGATCTGGCGCCGGAAAAGTTCCACACGCCGGGACGCAAGACCATCGCCGAAGTGGCCGAGTTCACGGGGCTGCCCGAGACTTCGCAAATGAAAAGCCTGGTGATGGTGGCCGACGGGCAGATGTACTTGTGCCTGCTTCGCGGGGACCACAATCTTAGCGAGACGAAATTCGCCGGGGTGGTGGGGGCGGCGGGCGAGCCGCGGCCGGCCCACCCGGAGGAGATCCGCGAAGCATTCGGCGCCGACGCGGGGTCGCTCGGTCCTGTGGGCCTTAAGCGCCCCATGCGAGTGATCGCCGATTTGGCGCTGCAAGGCCGGCGGAACATGATTTGCGGGGCCAACGAGAACGATTACCATTTGCGGCACGTCACTCCCGGCGAGGATTTTCAGCCGGAATTCGCCGACATCCGGCAAGTGGCCGAAGGCGACCTGGATGTGGAAACGGGCGCTCCGCTGAAGATTGTCAAGACGGTGGAAGTGGGGCACATCTTCAAGCTCGGTTACAAGTACTCGGAGTCGATGGGCCTGCGCGTGCTGGACGAGAACGGGCAGGAGGTGACGCCGATTATGGGATCCTACGGCATCGGCGTGGGGCGCATTTTGAGCGCGGCCATCGAGCTCTACCATGACGCCGATGGGATGATTCTGCCGCCTGCCATTGCGCCGTTCGAGGCGGTGGTGACGCCGGTGAACTGGAAGGACGAAGCCATCCGCTCGGCGGCCGAGCGGATCTATGAGGAATGCAAATCGCGGGGCGTGGATGCGCTGCTTGACGACCGCGATGAGCGGCCGGGAGTGAAGTTTAAGGACGCCGACTTGATCGGCATACCGTGGCGGATCACGGTGGGCAAGAAACTGGCGGCCGGTGCGGTGGAGATCACGGACCGGAGCAGCAGGGAATCGACGGAAGTTCCGGTGGCCGAAGCGGCCCGGAACGTGGCAGCCAAGCTGGGCCGAGCGTAATGGCGGACTGGCAGGCGGTGCGGGAGCAGTTCCCGGCGCTGAGCCGCTGGACATATTTGGATACCGCCACATTCGGGCAGTTGCCCGTGAGCGCGAGCGAGGCCATGCAGCGGCACTGCCGCCGCAGGGACGAGCTGGGCTGCACGGACTTTCTGAGCTGGTTTGACGACGCGGACCGGATTCGCGCCAAGTGCGCCCGGCTGGTGCACGCCGGGGCGGAGGATGTGGCCTTCTTTCAGAATGCTTGCTCCGCGCTGGCGGTTTTTCTGGGAGGGGTGGACTGGCGTCCGGGCGACCGCATCGTGACGCTGGCTAACGAATTTCCCAACAACCTGTACCATCCGGCGCTGCTGGCTTGCCGCGAGGTGGAACTGGTGGAAACCGGGTGGGATGGCTTTTTTGACGCGCTCCGGAAGCCGGCACGTGCGGTGTTGCTGAGCACGGTGAACTACACGACGGGGCTGCGGCCACCCATGGAGGAGGTAGCCGAGGCTGCGCGCCAGGCGGGCGCGCTGCTTTTTGTGGACGGCACGCAGAGCGCGGGGGCGCTGGATTTCGACGCTTCGCGGGTGGCGCCCGATGTATTCGCCGTGGATGGATACAAGTGGCTGCTATGCCCGAACGGGGCGGGCTTCGCCTATATCCACCCGCGGTTTCGCCGGGTTGTTGCGCCGCAGGTGATCGGCTGGCGGAGCCACAAAGGGTGGAGGTCGGTAGACCATTTACATCACGGGGCTCCGGAATTTGTGGAGGCGGCCGAAAAGTATGAGGGCGGGATGTTGCCGTTTCCGGCGCTGTATGGGATGGAGGCGTCGCTGGACCTGATTCTTGGATTGGGAATCGAGGAGATCGAGCAGCGGGTGCTGGGTTTGGCGGCGGCGTTACGGAGGGTGTTAAGGGAGGCAGGCGCCGAATTGTTTGAAGGGCCGCTCGCCTCCAACGTTGTAGCGGCGCGTTTTTCCGGGGTTGACATGTCCGCATTGGCGCGGCGTTTGCGGGAGCGCCGGGTGGTGGTTTCCGCACGGCACGGCTATCTGCGGGTTTCGGCGCACTTCTATAACAACTCGGAGGATATCGAAACCTTTCAGCGCGCGCTGCGGTGGGCGCTGGCGGCGGGGTGAGAGTTTCACGGAAGCGGGCGTCCGTTCTATAGTTGAGGGGAGAACGCGCCATGAATCTGCCCAATCTGCTGACGATTCTGCGCATTTTCTTCGTCCCCCTGCTGGTGGCGGCTCTTTTGATGGAGCGGCACACCATCCGCGCCGGATGGCTCGAGTTGGACCATGTGTGGGTGGCGTTGGCGATTTTTTTGGCGGCGGCCGGAACGGACCTATTGGATGGCTATCTGGCCCGGCGCTGGGGACAGATCACCACGGTGGGGACTCTGCTGGACCCGATTGCCGACAAGCTGTTGATATCGGCGGCATTGATCTCGCTGGTGCAGATTCGGGTGGTGGACGCCTGGCTGGTAATTCTGATCGTCGCCCGCGAGTTCGCCGTGTCGGGATTGCGCAGCATTGCGGCCAGCGCGGGCTACACCATCCGGGCGAGCGACTTGGGCAAGACCAAGATGGTTTCGCAGGTGGTGGCGATCAGCTTGCTGGTGACGAGCATCAAGCTGCCGGCGCTGAGAACGCTGGCCGATGTTTGGTTGTGGATCGTGGTGGTGTTCGCGGTGGCGTCGGCGGTGGGCTATTTTTGGAAGTTCTGGCGTAAGGTGGACGACAGCATCAAGCGGCGGCGGCGGGCGGAAATTCTGCGTCTGGAGCGGCGCCAGCGCAAAGCGGCCCGCCTGAAGCCGCAGGTTTAAAGGTTCGCGGATGAAGGGAGAGAGAACGATGTTCGAGAAGGCGATGAAGCGGCGGGATTTTATCCCTGTCGCCGGTGGGGCCGCGCTGGCGGGTCCGTGGATTGGGCGGGCGGCAGCGGCCCAGCGGCCTAACATCTTGCTGATTATGACCGACCAGCAGTCGTCGGAAGCCATGAGCTGCCGGCTGGGGCGCCGCTATCTGCACACGCCCCATATGGACAGCCTGGCGGAGACCGGCACGGTGTTTTCGCGGGCCTATTGCGCGAATCCGCTCTGCGTTCCCTCGCGCACCTCGATGTTCTCCGGCCGGTACCCGGTGGAGACCGGGGTGCAGGTGAATGACACCACGCCGATCGACGCGCAGCGGTTTCCAAACTTAGGGACGCTGTTCCGGAAGGCGGGCTACCAGACCGCGTACTTCGGCAAGTGGCATCTGCCGTACCGGGAAGCCGAGCCGGAGACGCATGGATTCCAAGTGTTGCAAACGCGGAAGCTCAAAGGGGACGACGCCATAGGCGCGGCGGCGGCGAGCTATTTGAGGGAAGGCAGGAGCGAACCGTTTCTGATGGTGGCTTCGTTTGTGAACCCACACAATATTTGCCAGTGGGCGCGCAGCGAACCGCTGCCGGACGGCGAGATCGGAACGCCTCCGCCGCCGGAGCAGTGCCCGCCGCTGCGGGCGAATCACGCTCCGCAGAAGGGTGAACCCGACATTGTCACGCTCATGCGGCGGTCCTATCAGAATTCGCCGATGTTCCCGGTGGGCAATTTCGACGCGGGAAAGTGGCGGCAATATATTTGGGCCTATTACCGCATGATCGAGAAGGTGGACGGACTGATCGGGCAGGTTTTGGGCGCGCTGCGGCAGGCGAAGCTGGAGGAGCGCACTTTGGTCGTGTTTCTTTCGGATCACGGCGATTGTCAGGGCGCTCACGGGTGGAATCAGAAGACCGTGCTGTGGGAGGAGGCGGCGCGAGTACCGCTGATTTTGAGTTGGAAGGGCGTGACAAGGAGGGGCGTGTCGGAGAGGCTGGCCCACACAGGTGTGGACTTGATTCCCACGCTTTGCGACTTTGCCGGGATCGCGGCTCCGGCTGGGTTGCCTGGTTTGAGTTTGCGAGCGACGGCTGAGGGGAGGCAGAGCGCCGACCCGCGCGAGTACGTGGTGGTGTCAAACAAGATGGTGCAGGGGGCGCCGGTCGACGGGCGTTCGCCGAAGCCGGACGGGCGCATGTTGCGCAGCCAGCGGTACAAGTATTGCGTGTACAACGAAGGGGATCAGCGCGAATCGCTGGTGGATCTTCAGACGGATCCCGGGGAGACGGTCAACTTGGCGGGCGAGGCGCGCTACCGCGACATTCTGGAACGCCACCGTGCGATGCTTGCCCGTTGGCAACGGAGCGTCAAGGACCGGTTCCCGGCGTCATGAGGGCTCGCGACGTAAGCATCAGACCGTCGGGGGTTCGGATGGGGGCTGAGCGGGGGGCTTAGGAGGCAACACTTGGCCGCCTTCGGGTGAAAGCAGCACGGTTCGCGGAAATCCTCTGGGTCCGATGGGACCGATGGGGCGTTCATTCACCAAGACCTCGATGCCACCGGCGTTGCCCACCACCAATTTGGCGCTGCCGGCCGCTTCCACCCGCCGCTGTTCGCCAGGTTTCAGGATTCCAAGGACCAGGGTCTTGCCGGCGGAAGCCAGACTGACCCAGACGTCTTCTTTTGCCGAAAGCAAGACGCTGAAGCGGGCGCCTTGAGCTTCGGGGGGCGCCGATGCCACAGGGGTCACGCCCTGGGGCGGCGGAAGGTAGGCAGGCGCCACGGGCGGGCTTGCGGGTGGTCCGGCGGTGGAGGCGGCGAGGGGCGCCGAGGATGGCTGCGGCTGTGCGGGCGCCGGCTCTTGGGGAGGCGGCGCGGAAGGAGGGGGCGCCGGGGAAGCAGGCGGGGAGGGGAGCGATGCTTCGCGGGACGGTTCGGCCGTGGTGCGGTTCTGAAACCAGATGGAATAGACCGCGGCTCCGCCCGCCAGCACTAACGCCAGAGCAATCAAGGAAAGCGGGAGCCGGTTGAGCGCATCGGCGAACCGCGAGGGCGGCTCCGGCGGGACCTCGACAGGGAAGGGTTCGGGTTGCTCGGCGGAGGGTTGCGGGGGGCGCAAGGCTTCCAGTTCCCGCTCGATTTCTTCTTCATCCACCTTGAGATAGCGGGCATACTGGCGGACAAAAGCGCGGTAAAAGAAGCCTCCGGGGAGCCGGTCGGGATCGCCGTCTTCGATGGCTTGCAAATACTGTGGGTTAATGCGCAATTCGGCGGCAATCTTGGCAATGGTGATGCCCCGTTTTTCCCGTTCCGCCCGCAGGCGATCTCCAATGGTGCGCATTACCGGAGTCTATGGCCTCGTCCAGTCTCCATCATAACTCCGCCTTCAACGATATACTTGGGAAAACAATGAGCCGGGTGGAAGACCCGCGGGAGGCGCCGCGGGTAAGCGTCATCGTGGTCAACTGGAACCGGAAGGACTATCTGCGCGAGTGCCTGCGTTCGCTGGAGCGCCAAAGCTTCCGGGATTTCGAGGTGATTGTGGTGGACAACGGCTCCACGGACGGTTCGGCGGAGATGGTGGACAGGGAATTCGGCGGGGGAGCGGCGCTCAGGGTCCGGGTGTTGCGCAACCCGGACAACCGTGGGTTCTGCGCCGCAAATAACCAGGGCATTGAAGCGTCGCGCAGTCCGTACGTGGCGCTGCTCAACAACGACGCCGAGGCGGATCCGGCGTGGCTGGGTGAGATGGTGAAGGCGATGGAGGAACGGCCGGAGGCGGGGATGATCGCGTGTAAGCTGCTGATGTGGGACGATCCGCGCCGCATCGACAAAGCCGGCCATCTGATTTATCCGGACGGGCAGAACCGGGGGCGGGGCAGCGGGGAACTGGACTGCGGGCAATACGACCGAGTGGAAGAAGTCGCCTGGCCGGACGGGGCGGCGTGCCTGTACCGCAGGGCGGCGTTGGAGGAATGCGGCGGGTTTGACGAAGACTTCTTCATGTTCGGCGACGATGCCGAATTGGGGCTTCGCCTCCGGATCGCCGGCTGGAAGTGTTATTACGTTCCGACGGCGACGGCGCGGCACCGGCGGGGCGGTTCGGCGGCGGTGGGCTCCGCCTACCGGTTGCGGATGATTGAACGGAACCGGGTGCTGCTGGCGCTCAAACTTTTTCCTTGGCGGCTGCTAGCGCTGAACGTACCGTATTATCTGGCGCGCCTGCTAGCCGGGGTAAAGGCGGCGGCCGCGGGGCGCGGCGAAATCGCCAAGTACCGAGGCGCAAGCGGAAAGTTGCGCGCGGCGCTGGCTTTGCTGGAGGGCGATGTTGCGGCACTCGGCGCGGCGCCGCGCATCCTGGCCAAGCGCAAAGCGGTCAAGAGGATCGCGCGCTTGACGCCGCGGGAGGTTTGCGCGTTGATCCACCGCTACCGCATTCCGCTCGCCGAACTCATGGAGCAGAGCCATTAGCGGCGGCGGGCGGCCCGGTTTTCGGCCGTTCGCCAGCGGGGGCCAGATCCGCTAATCGGTGGTGCGCTCGTCGTAATTTTTGCCGTCGCCCTCGTAGGAGGGGCGGACGAGCGGGCGTTCGGTGACCCGCTGGGTTTTCGGGTCAAAGAACTTCACTTTGCCCTCGCGGTAGGAATCCACGCCAAGCTTGATGGCCACCATGATCTGGTAGCCCAGCATGGCGTGCAGATTGGGCTGCTTGCGGGTGCGCATGCACTGGAAGAAGTTGTCGGTGTGCAGCCGGTGCGCGTTTTCGACCGGCGGCGCCTCATAGACTTTGGGCGGGCGGGCGGCCGTGCGGGCGGGTCTGCCGCGCGGGCCTTCGAGAATCTCCGGGTAGACTACGACGTTATTCCCTTCGTAGGTGAGGGTGCCCTTGTGCCCGTAGATGACGCGGGGAAAGTACTTGACGCCCGCGGCGTTGCACATGGAGCCGGAAAGATTGATGAAGAAATTCGGGTACTCGATGATGGAGCAATAGGTGTCGGGCACGTCTCGGTCTTTTTGCACGTAGATGCCGCCTGAACCGGTGACCGCCACGGGGAACTGAGGGCCCATGGCAAACAGCACCGGTCCCAGGCTGTGATAGAAGAGGTCGGTTGCGATCCCGCCCGAGTAATCCCAGTACTTTCGCCAGCGGAAATACCTCTCCGGGCTGAAGGGGCGTTTGGGCGCGCTTCCGAGCCACCGGTTCCAGTCCACGGTTTCCGGGGTGGCTTCCTTTTCGATGCGATAGTTCCATTCGCCGATGACCGAGTTGCGGCTGGCGGTGGCGGTAGCCCACAGCAACTCGCCGATTTCGCCCGATTCGACGATCTTGCGCGCGATCGTGTTGCGGGGATCGGAGACGCCCTGACTGCCTACCTGGAGGATGCGCCCGTACTTGAGCGCCGCTTCGGCGACGGCGCGGGCCTCCTCGATGGTATAGGTCATGGGCTTCTGCAAGTAGACGTCTTTGCCGGCGGTGAGGGCGTCGAGTGCCATTTGGCCGTGCCAGTGATCGGGGGTGGCGATGACGACGGCATCTATGTCGGGGCGCGCCAGCAACTCGCGGTAGTCGTTGTAGGCGTCCTTGGCGTCCAGGCGGGCTGCCTTTTGCGCGCGCTCCCGGCGCAACTTGTACACGTCGCACACGGCCACCACCTGGATGTCCTTGTCCTTTTCGGACTGTTGGAGGAAAGCTCTCAGGTGGGCTGTGCCCATGCCGCCCACGCCGATGTGGCCGGTATGGATGCGGTCGTTGGCCCCGAGGATGCGCGAGGCCGAGCGGGCGGGGACCGAGGGTTTCAGGGGTTTGGAAGCCGATTTCGCCGCCATTAACGTGCCGCTGGTTGCGCCGTACAGGAAAGCGCGACGAGTTCTGTGTGACATGACATATCTCCAGGAAGTGGAAGTGACATCATAATAAACCCAGCACCTGCCCGAAAAGCTCTTGCCGGAAGCGGGCTTTTGGTATCCTGCGCGTGTGAAGCGACTAGTCCCCATTGCGGCCGTGCTGGCGGCGGCCGTTGCCTCCTCGTGGGCGACGCGCCGTTGGATGCTGGAGCCGAAACGCGTGAATGCGGCGTTCCACGTGCAGTTTCACAAGGACGGCGCGCGGACATACAACAACACGTTTTTCCTCGGCGTGCCGGTGCAGAAGTGCCCTTTCGATCTGTGGGTGATGCAGGAGATTATTTACCAGGTGAAGCCGGATGTGATCGTGGAGACCGGCACGTACCGCGGCGGGAGCTCTTATTACTACGCGCACCTGCTTGATTTCATAGGGCGCGGCCGGGTGTACACCATCGACATTGAAGACTATCCGGACAAGCCGGCGCACCCACGGATCCGTTTCCTGCTGGGCTCGTCGACCGACCCGGCGGTATTCGGGCGCGTCCATTCCGAGATCAAGCCGGGCGAAACGGTGCTGGTTTTTCTGGATTCCGATCACCGCAAGGAGCATGTGTCGCGGGAGCTGAATCTCTATCACACGCTAGTCACGCCGGGCAGTTATCTCATCGTCGAGGACACCCACTTCAATGGACATCCGATTCTGCCCAAACACGGGCCGGGCCCCTGGGAGGCGGTGAGCGAGTTTCTGGGCGCCCATCCGGAGTTCGCGCCGGACTACTCCAGGGAGAAATATGGCATGACGTTCAATCCGCGTGGGTATCTGAGGCGCATGCTCTGAGATGCCTGCGGCGGCGGGTTAACGGATGGACAGGAAAGAGGCCCAGGCGTGGGCGTGCTCGAGGCCGTCGCGGTCCGTCAAGGTGGATTCAGTGCGGACCAGGCGTTTGCTGCGCCGGACAATCCATCCCCGGACGAGGAACGACTGGCCGGAGGCGACCGGACGGCGAAACCGGACCTGGAGTTCCGCGGTGAGCGCTTCGCACCCGCTTGAAGAGACGGCTTTGGACATGGCTTCGTCGAGCACGGCGCTGACGACACCCCCGTGGACAATCCCCTTAAAACCTTCCCAAACTGGCGCAGGGCTCCAGAGAGCGGAAACTTCGCCCTGCTCGTTTCGTTGAAAGCGAATGCGCAGCCCGCGCGGATTGTCCTGCCCGCAAACAAAACAGGACGACTGGATGCGAACTGGCGAGGGCTCCCGCAGTGGACCGGTTTCAGAGGAATTGAGCTGAGGGTTCATCGAGACATCTCCATGCCTCCGGCAAGAGGGACGGCGCCAGCGCGGCGCAGCGGCACGGCAAGCTCTTCGGCGAGCCGGACCGTGCGTCAATTGCCGGAAGCGCCGCCGGCTTCCGGAGCGCGGTTGAAGGACTGGAGGGCAAGATAGCTTGGGCCGAAGCGTTTGATGTTGTCGAGTTGCTTGTCGAATTCGTCGAAATGCCGCTCTTCGTCCTGGACGAGCTGCTCGAACATCTGTTTGGAAACCGAATCGGCGTTGGCGCTGCATTGGAGCGCCGCTTCATTGTAAGCTTTGGCGCTGCTCTCCTCCATTTGCGCGGCTTTGGCGAGCATTTGTTGAGGATCTGTAATCCGCTCGACCTCGCCGGCGGTTAGCATGTCGACGTCTCCTTTCAGGAAGAGGATACGTTCGGCAAGACGCTCCACATGGCCCATTTCCTGAATCGCGATCTGCTTGAAAAGCACCGAAAGCGGACCCAAACCTTGGTCATCGAGATGGAAGTGGAAGTACATGTACTGGTGCACCGCCTGTAGCTCGTCCGCCACAGCGGCGTTCAACAACCGGATACTTTGGGCTTTGTCCATAATTGGCCTCGCGATAGTCCAACGCTAGCAGTCATGGGGGCTTGTGTGCAAGCCGCACCTGCCGCTATGGGGCGCAGCCGAATGATCGCAGGCGTTTTCTCCGCCGATCGAGTCCCCGCGCAGGAAGCGTTGCGCCAGCGCCGTCGCGCTTTCGGTGGGCGCGCCGGTCAGGACCGAGACAGAAGCGCGTTCCAACAGCGCGCGAGCGCGCGATCCCAGGCCTCCGGCGATCACGAGCGTCACGCCCTGGTCCTTGAGCCAACGTGGCAAGAAACCGGGCTGGTGTTCCGGGGCTTCCACTTCAGCGGTTGCCGTGATCTGCTTGGCTACGGGATCGACGTCGATGAGGGCGAATTTTTCGCAGTGTCCAAAATGCTGGGCCAAAAGTCCGTCCGCCAGAGGGATGGCGATTCGCATGGTTGATGTTCTCCTGTCTGCCACTCGGAGCGGCACAGATAGTGTAACTAACACTTAGGTTATACTAGCGCTAAGGGACTGTCAAGGCGCTGGCGCCAGAAACCCGGTCATGATCGAGCGATTACGCATCACCGTGCTGACGGACAACTACGTTGCTTCGCCCGGTCTGCTGGGCGAACATGGGTTGGCGGTGCTGGTGGAAACCGGAGGACGGCGAGTGCTGTTCGACACGGGCCACGGGCTTGCGTTGCTTCACAATGCCGCGGCTCTGAAGGCCGTCTTGGCGCCGCTCGACGCGGTGGTGCTCAGCCACGGGCACTATGACCACAGCGGCGGTTTGGCCGCGGTGGTGCAAGAGGCATCCCCCGGAGCTATTTTCCTGCACCCCGAGGCGTTGGGCTTGAAGTTCGCCAAGCGCGGCGATGGGGCGATCCGCCCGGCCGGGATGCCCAGGGAATCGCGGGGAGCGCTGGAAAGATTCCGGGATCGAGTGGTTTGGACTCGCGGCGCGACAGAAGTTGTGGCGGGCGTGTGGTGCAGCGGCGAAATCCCGCGCGCGAAAGGGGAGCTAACGGGTTCGCACCGGTTCTTTCTGGACGCGGCGGGACGGGATCCCGACCCCCTGACGGACGACCAAGCGCTGTTCGTTGAGACACGAACCGGCCTGGTGGTGATTACGGGGTGCGCCCACGCAGGTGTGGCCAATACGCTGCGCCATGTTTGCGCGCTAACAGGCGCGCGGAACGTACATGCCTTGGTGGGAGGTTTGCATTTGGGCGGTTGTTCGGAGGAACAACTGAAAGAGGCTGGAGACGCCGCCGGGGCAGTAAACTGCCGGATGCTGGGGCCGTGTCATTGCACCGGCATGGCGGCGCATGGCTATTTGAGGGGTCGGTTCGGCGCTCGGGTGCTAGATGTTGGCGCCGGCAGCCGCTGGGAGATCGATTAGAAAGGCTATCCAGGCAGATATGAGGGACCAACTGAGAATGGAACCCATCGGGGTGATTGAGACGCCTTTTCGCGAACCCGCGGGCGTACCGATTCAGCCGTCACGGGCTGCCGGGGCTAGAGGGAAAGTGCGGGTGGAGCCGCGCTTTCGGGAGGGCTTGAGGGATCTGGAGGGCTTCGAGCGCATCTGGCTTTTGTACTGGTTTCACCGGGCGCCGGCGCCGCGCTTACTGGTGACCCCGTTTCTGGACACTCAGACGCGCGGCATTTTTGCTACGCGGGCGCCCGCGCGGCCATGTCCCATTGGAATGTCGGCGGTGCGCTTGCTATCGGTGGGGGAAGATGGAGTGCTGGAGGTGGCCGACGTCGATATCGTCGACGGCGCCCCGTTGTTGGACATCAAGCCTTACGTGCCGGAATTCGACTGCCACCCGGGAAGCAAGGCGGGATGGTTTGATGAGTCGAAATCCCGGAACCGCCTGGCGGACGGGCGTTTCGCGGAGGGTCCGGGGGAAGAAGGCGGATAGCGTGTTTTCCGTTTTTCCGTGCTGAGTGCAAAGCGCATCTATTTTGGTCTCGTGCTATGCTCTCGGCAAGGGACTTACGCGAAAGCGGGGACGGGAGGAATCACATGCCACGAAGGATTTGCCGGCGGCACGGCGGCAGTCAGCCATGCACCTGCGCGATGGGCAACCTCTACCGGTTCGTGGAGCCTGTGGTTTTGCTGCTTTTGAAGAAAAAAGGCTCTTCTTACGGTTATGACCTGGCCGGGGACTTGGAAGAGCACGCTTTAACCGATGCGGAGATTGAACGGGGCGCATTGTACCGGACGCTGCGCCAGTTGGAGATTAACGGGCACGTCGTCTCGGAATGGGAAACGGACCAGAGCGGTCCCGCGCGCCGTGTGTACCGGCTCACGGCGAGTGGGGAAAAGCATCTGGAGGAGTGGGCGACGGTGCTCGAGCACATGGCGCGGTCGATGGGGCGCTTCGTAAGAGAGGCCCGGAAGGTGATGGAAGGGGCTAAGAGGGGGGCAGCCTGAGCGGTTTACTCCGCACAGGGTTCGAAGTTGGTGGAATGTCATGTAAGCCCGGCGGGCGCGCCGATGTGGGAAACTACCGGAAGCATCCGATGAAGCGCCGTGACGTGTTGGCCGCTCTGCTCATGCTGCCGCCGACGGCGGGTGGCGGCGCCCTGGCGGGAGAACGCTACCGGGTTGTGGTCTCTACGGATATCGGCGGGACGGACCCGGACGATTTCCAATCGATGGTGCACTTCCTGCTGTATGCGGATCTGTTCGATGTGGAAGGTTTGATCTCGTCTCCGTACGGACCCGGACGCAAGGAGCACATTCTTCGAGTCATTGACCTGTATGAGCGGGATTACGCCAATCTGAAGACTTACTCCGCCCGGTATCCGGCTCCGGATGCGCTGCGGGCTGTTACGAAGCAAGGGGCGCTGGAAGGTCCCGGACCTGCCGGGGTCGGCAAGCCGACCGAAGGTTCGCGGTGGATCATTGAGTGCGCGCGCCGCGCCGACCCGCGGCCGTTGTATGTGCTGGTCTGGGGCGGCATTGAGGACTTGGCTCAAGCCTTGCACGATGATCCCGGCATCCTCCCGAAATTGCGCGTGTACTTCATTGGCGGGCCGAACAAAATGTGGAGCGTCGACGCATACCATTACATCGCCGTCCACCATCCCAAGCTGTGGATCATCGAGGCCAATTCGACGTACCGCGGCTGGTTCGTCGGCGGAAACCAAAGCGGGGAATGGGGCAACACCGCGTTCGTGAAAACGCACATCGCCGGGCGCGGCGCGCTGGGGGAGTTTTTCGCCACGCTGCTGAAGGGCACGATCAAAATGGGCGACTCACCCTCGGTCGGCTACCTGCTGCGCGGCGTTCCGGAAGATCCCTCGCAGCCCGGTTGGGGCGGGAAGTTTGTTCGTGCTTGGGACGGCAGACGAACGGTTTTTGACCGTCTGACCACGGAGGGTGACACGGCGGAGGTTTTCGGCGTGGTGGAGTTCGCCCTTCCGGTACCCGCGGGCATGACGCCGCGGCAGTCGGCGCGGATGATTTTCGATGGCCGGATACCGGCTGTGGGAGCCCGTGAGGGCGGCTTGCTGCGTTTTCGCTTCTCGCCCCGCGACGCCAAAGTATGGTCTTACGTAATTCGCAGCGACTTTCCCGCCCTGGACGGGCAGGCAGGTAAATTCACCGCCGTGCGGCCGCCGGCGGAGCGGACCAGCCGCCCATCTGCGGCGCACCCCAACTGGTGGACCGACGACCAAGACCCGGCCGCAGCCGAAGGCGTTCATGCCGGCGCCAGGCACGTGAGCCGGTGGCGTGAAGAGTTCTTAAGTGACTTTGCCCGGCGCATGCTCCGCTGCAAAGCGCCGGCTTCTCGTTGACTGGAAGCGAGTCATGAAACGCTGCATAACTCTTGTGTTGCTGCTGGGGCTGAATTTCAGCGCCGGCGCGGCTGAGTCAACCCGCGCCAAGCCCCGCGTGATCGTACTGACCGACATCGAAAACGAACCCGA
>Ga0272446_1003725_pt1 | contig 18871 bp, 14 predicted proteins | sample YNPCB0061_FD_194587 | JGI IMG/M metagenome (GOLD analysis project Ga0272446, IMG submission 194587) | Hot spring microbial mat communities from Yellowstone National Park, WY, United States - YNP-CB-006-1 | ecosystem: Environmental > Aquatic > Thermal springs > Hot (42-90C) > Sediment | place... | reverse complement strand
TGACGGATGATCTCGTGGCCGGCGGCGAAACAGATGAATGCCGTGAAGCCTTCGATCGCAACCGAGTCCCCGTCGGACACGTAACGCGCGATGGCCTCGCGCATAGACAACAGTTTTGCGCTCATTGCGGCAATCATTCATTTATCGTCTGGCTTTGCTCGCGCAGGTACTGCTGGACGTAGTACAGTCCGCCGCCGCCGCGCGAGGTGCTGCCGCTGCCCTTCCAGCCGCCGAACGGCTGCACGCCCGGCCACGCGCCGGTGGTCGCGCCCTTCTCGCGGTTGACGTACACCACGCCGGCTTCGATATGGTCGAGGAAATACTGGATCTCCTTGCGGTCGCGGCTGTAGAAGCCGGCTGTCAGGCCGTAGAGGCTGTCGTTGGCCTCGCGCAGCGCGTCGTCCAGGTCGGTGTACTCGCCGATCACCACGAATGGCAGGAACAGCTCCTCCTTGAAGAGGGCATGGTCTCGCGGCAGGCCATCCACGATCGTCGGCGCGCAATAGAAGCCTTTGGCGAGATCGCCCTCGGTCAGCGGGTAGCCGCCGGCCACGATTTCCCCGCCGTCGCGCGTCGCCAGCGCCACAGACTCCTGGAACTTGTCGTAGGCTGCGCGGTTGATCACCGGCCCGGTGAACACGCCGGCCTGCGTCGGGTCGCCGACTTTCAGCGACTCGGTCTTTTGCTTCAGCAGGCCGACGAACTGCTCCCGGATGTCTCGATGCGCGTACACGCGCGACGCGGCGCTGCACTTCTGCCCGCTCAGCCCGAACGCCGAGCGCGCCACGCCTTCCACTGCCCGGCTCAGGTCGGCCTTGTTGCTGATGATGACGGGGTTCTTGCCGCCCATCTCGGCGACGCACGGGCGCGGATAGCGCATGCTGAAGCGTTTAAGAATGTTAAAACCCACGTCGAACGAGCCGGTGAACGTCATGCCGGCCACATCCGGGTTGGAGACCAGTTCTTCGCCCACCGTCCGCCCCGGCCCGGTGACGAAGTTCACCGCGCCGGGCGGCAATCCGGCGTCGAGGAAGCATCTGGCAAGATGCCACGTGCTGATGGGTGTGTCGCTGGCCGGCTTCAGCACCACCGTGTTGCCGGCGACCAGCGCAGCGCCCATCGGCCCCCCGCTCAAGGCCACGGGGAAGTTGAACGGCGAAATCACCGCCCAGACGCCGTAGGGTTTCATCACGCTGCGCGTCTGAGCGGCGCCTTCCGGCCGCATGGCGTGGATGAAGCCGTCGTTCGCCTCCATCTGGTCGCAGTAATAGTCGATCAGGTCGGCGGTTTCCTTCACATCGCCCAGCGCCTCGGCGCGGCTCTTGCCCACGTCCAGGCTGAGCCAGGCCGACAGTTCAAACAGCCGCTTGTTGATGAGCGCGGCGACTTTGCGCAGCATCGCCACACGCCGGCGCCAGGGCAGCCCGCTCCAGGCCGGGAACGCGGCCTTTGCCGCCGCAATGGCGTCTCGCGCGTCCTGCGCCGAACCCACCTGCGCGTGGCCGAGAATCACCTCGGTGTTGATCGGCGTTCGTTTGGGCGCTTCCTCGATCGCCATGCGCGCTTCCCCATTGATGAGCATGGGGTACGCGCGGCCCAGTTGGGCGCTGACGCCGGCATACGCGCGATCATATTGCTTCTGCGCGCGCGGGTCGGTCAGCGCCGCGCTGAGATTGGCGTAGGTGATGACAAGGGGTGACTGTTGTTTTGACGCCGGCTTGCGCGCTGTGCTGCGCGCTGTGCTGCGCGCTGTTTTGCGCGCCGGCTTGCCGCCTGCCTTGACAGGCTGTGTTCTGGGGGCCATTTCTATCCTCCTCTTGATCCGTCAGGCTGCTCTACGGCAGCAACTCGTCGATCACCGATAAACCCCATTCCAGATCGGCTTGCTCGATCACCAGGGGCGGACAAATAAACATGAGATTGCCGCGCACAGCCAGACTGACCCCGCGCTGCAGGGCTGCGCGCGCCAGTTCTTTCAGCCAGGGCAGCGGCTGGGGGAAGGTGTTTTCGACCATCTCCACGCAGGCGAACAGCCCCAGGCCGCGCACATCGCCTATGCAGCCGTGCAGGCCCTGCATGGCGCGCAATCGCTCGAACATCCACGCGCCGAGCTGCGCTGCGCGGGCGATCAAGTCTTCATCCGCATAGGCCTGTATCGCCGCCGCGCCGGCGGCGCAGGCCAGCGGATGGCCGCTGTATGTCAGCCCTGTTTCCAGCGTCTGCTCGTCGAAGCAAGCTGCCACGCGCTCGGCCACACAGATCGCGCCGAGCGGGATGTGCGCGCCGGTGAGACCTTTGGCCATGGTGAACAAATCGGGTGCGACATCCTGGATGGATTGGCCGGCCTGCGCCTGCCAGGCGAACCACGCGCCACACCGCCCAAACCCGCTCATCACTTCATCTGCGATCAGCAGGATGCCGTAGCGATCGCAGATCTCGCGCAGCCGGGGCCAGTATTCCGGCGGCGCGGCGATGCCATTCGTGCCGGCAGCCGGCTCTGCGATGAGCGCGGCCACGGCGCCCGGCCCCTCCTGCTGAATCACCTCCTCCACGTGATCTGCGCAGCGCAGGCCGCAGGCGGGATAACGCAACCCGAATGGGCAGCGATAGCAGTAGGGCGGCAGCACGCGAGCCACATCGCGCAAGCCGTCCGGCGTGTTCCAGCCGCGCGCGTCTCCGCTCACGCTCAGGGCGGCATGGGTTGCGCCGTGATAGGAGCGATAGCGCGAGACGATCTTTCGCCGGCCGGTGACCCGGCGCGCCATCTTGATCGCATGTTCGGTGGCCTCGGCGCCGTCACAGGTAAAGAACACCCGGCCGTAAATCGGATTCTGGGTTGTAGATTTGGCGTCTGGAATTGAAGCGGGCGCGCTATTGGCGAGGGCGACGATGCGCTGCGCCAGCTCAGCGCGAGGCTGCGCGCCCCAGGCGTTCGAGATGTAGCACAGCCGGCCGGCCTGTTCCCGGATGGCGCGCACCACGGCCGGGTGCTGATGGCCCAGGTTGCAGCACTCGGCCTGGCTGCTCAAGTCCAGGTAGCGCCGGCCCTGCTCGTCCCAGAACCATGCGCCCGCGCCGCCGACAACCGTGGCGGCGTTCCAGTCAGCCTGTTTTGTCCATGTGTGCAAGACGAATCGCTTTTCGTCGATCATGGGGAGTCGTCAGTCGTCAGTCGTCAGTCGTCAGTCGTCAGTAGTCAGTCGTCAGTAGTCAGTAGTCAGTAGTCAGTAGTCAGAAGTCAGAAGTCAGAAGGCGGGGAGGACATGTGGTAAGCGGGTTGCCGCATTTGCTGTCGCCTGAATCACCTGCCAACCTGAATAGCCTTACGAACCTTACCAACCTTATGAACCTTACGAATTTTATGAACCTGAACCGCCTGCGCTTGCCTCCGCCTCGCGCACGGCGTCCTCGAAGATTGCCAGGGCCTCATCGGCCAGGGCGATTGGGATGTTCAACGGCGGGGCGAAACGGATGACGCTGGCGCCGCAGCCCAGCAGCAACAGGCCGCGCTCGAATGCGCCGCGCAGCACGGCTTCCATGAGATCGTGGGCCGGCGCGCGCGTTGCTTTGTCTGTCACCAGCTCAACGCCGATCATCAGGCCGAGGCCGCGCACATGCCCGATGCAGGAATGTCGTTCCTGCATGTCTTTGAGCGCGGCCAGCATGTGTTCGCCCGCCTTGCGCGCATGGTCCATGTAGCCGGTTTCGATCAGGCGCATGGTTTCCAAAGCGGCAGCGCAGGCGAGCGGGTTGCCGCCGTAGGTGTTGCCGTGCGCCCCAGGCTTCCAGGTCACCAGGTGTTCGCGCGCGATCATGGCGCCGAAGGGCACGCCGGACGCAATGCCTTTGGCGCTGCACACGATGTCCGGCTCGATGTGGGAGTGTTCGACGGCCCACCATTTTCCAGTGCGCCCCATGCCGCTTTGCACCTCGTCCACAATTAAGACGATGCCGTGCCGGTCGCACAGGTCGCGCAAGCGGGGCAGGAAGTTGGGCGCCGGCACAACATAGCCGCCCTCGCCCAGCACCGGCTCGACCAGAACGGCCGCCACTTCATCCGCCGGCACATCGTATTTGAACACCACGCGCTCGATGTAGTCCACGCACGCGTCGCCGTAGTCGCGCACGGCATCGGTGTCGTCATGGGCGGTGAAATCCAGACAGGGCCGGTACGGGTCTGGATAAGGAACCTTGACCACCCCGCTGAGCAGTGGACCGAAGCCGCGATGCTGGATGGGTTTGCTGCCGGTCAGGCTGACCGAGCCGTAGGTGCGTCCGTGAAAGCCGCCATAGAAGCCGATCAAGTAGGGCCGGCCGGTGTGATAGCGCGCCAGCTTCAGCGCCGCTTCGACGGATTCTGTGCCCGAGTTGGTCAGGAAGGTGACGGCGTTTTCGGCAAACGGCGCGATTTCATTGAGCTTCTCGGCCACGCGCACCATGCCTTCGTGGTAGTAGTCCGAGGAAATGTGGATGAACTTCTCCGCCTGCTGCTGGATGGCGCGCACCACGTCGGGGTGCGCGTGGCCGGTGGCGCACACGGCGATACCGGCGGCGCAATCGATGTAGCGATAGCCGTCCACATCCCACACCTCACTGCCGCGCCCATGCGACATGACAAACGGATAATCGCGGGGATAAGAAGGTGAAATGACTTTTGCGTCGCGCGCCAGCAGGGCGCGCGCCTTTGGCCCCGGCGCCGGGTTCTTGTGGAGCATCCTGGCTCTCCTCCTGATTGCGTCGCCGATGTGAATGGCGTTGAATGTGGCGTCGCTTCACGTCAAGTATAGGCCAGAGGCCGCTTGTCCGGGTCCGGGCGAAACGGCGCGCATCACCCTGCGCCGGCCTTCAGCGCTTCCAGGCGGGCAAGCAGCGCGTCGCGCGCAGCGACAGACCGCGCAACGAGCGCCGCGCTGCGCGTCAGACCGCGCTCGTCCTCGAACGTGATACGCGCCCCTGGGCGCGGACCGTAAGCGGTTGCGACCACATCGGGCCGGGCGCTGCGCAACCGGCTCACGATGACCCGCCACACGTCGCCATCTGCCGGCGTGAGGATGAGCCGCCCTGGCTGCGCCCCGGCTTCGACCAGCACAGGCGCCTGGCGCGCAAAGGCGTTTTCGTAGGCTGCGCCCAGGCTGCCATACCACAGCCACTCTGGCCCGCCTGGTTGCGAGTCCCTCTCACTGTGTTGACCGGCGCTCAGGAGATAGTCTGTCTTGCGAACCAGACGCGCCACAATGCCCGTCACGATGAGCGCCATCGCCAGTGCCACACCGACACGCGCCAGGGCGTTTTGCAGGCTGACATCGGGCGGATAGCTGATCTCGAAGTACAGGCTGGGTTGCCGGCCAGTGCCGGCCAGAAACTGGCCGACAACGGTGTAGGTTCCGTCCGGGTTCGGCGCAGGCAGATTGGCGTCCAGCAGATACAGCTCGGATGTCAGGCCCGGCGCGATGAACCGGATATACCGGCCGCCCTTCAGCGTGATCGGGCCGAGCGGCATCTCGGTTTGGTAGACCTGCTCCATGTCCAGCCGGCCGGTCAGGCGCACATATCGCCCGTATGTTGCCATGACGCTGACCTGTGGGCCGGGGTCGTAGATGCCCTGGCGAGATTGCTCGGTCTCGGGCCGGGCCAGCGAAATCAGGAAGATGCACACGACGAAAGCGGCCGCATACGCGATTTTGGCAACACGACTGGCGTGCGCTGTGTATGCAACGCCGGCTATCTGGTCGAGGATGAATGCGATCATGGCTGCTGGTTCCTTCCGCATGGCGTTCGCGCGCCGGGGCAGGATGATATCCGACTCTTCTGCAAACCTGCGCAATGGCTCAGCGCAGCGCGCCCTGTTTGTGCGCTGGCTGTTGTATCGCGGCGGACAACGCCCCGCCACCGACTATCGGCGGATTGCCCGGCTTACGGGCCGGCCGATTGCACAGATCGCAGGAGGGTGTCGAGGGTGACGATCAGCGCGTCGATGCTGAGACTCAGCGCAAGCAACACAACAACAGCGATTACTACCGACAGCAACATGATGGGGACGGCAATCAGCCATCCCCATCGCCCCTGGTATGGTATGACCTGGCTGAGCGCAATCCAGTGCGTCAGCACTCTTGCCAGCATTGCGCCGATGCCGAGGATCGGCCCCACGTGTGGAATGAGCGCGAGCGGCGTCAGCAGGAGGGGCGTTGACGCGAAGGCGAGCGCGCGCATCAGCGCCATGAAGCGCACGGGCATGCGCAGCGCATGACACGCGGCCTGAGCGGTGGCGACGCTGAGCACCCATCCGATCAGGTTGGATGCGACTGCGGCGATGGCGTTCACATCGGGGATATGAGGCTGGGCTTGCAGCAACAGAACCGTGGCCCCGGCGATCAGTGAGGTGGTGGCAGCGAGCAACAATGCCGGGCCTGTGGCGTAGGGGTCGCCGGCCACATCGCGGTACACGCGCCAGTCAAGCAACAGCGCATTCGCGGCGCGCTGAACCCATAGCCGCCAGTTGCGCAGCCCGTTCACCAACACGGGCCGCGACCACGATTGGTCCTCTTCCGCTTTGGGCAGGCTGGGCTTGAGCGGTTCGCCGGGCAGGCCGCGCCGTTCATTGAGCAGTGCGTAGAGGTCGGCCGCGTTCGAGATGGGGGGAATCTTCATGTCGGATGGGTGCAGGATAAAGGCGTCGGTCTGTTGGCCGCCCAGTCCGCCGTGGCTGCCCACCAGCTCTTCAAAAGCGGCCACCTGACCGTCTGCGTACAGTGCGCTGTTGAGAATGAGGTCTCCGGCGCTGGGAAACTCGGCCACGCGCAGTAGCTGCTCGGCGCGCAGATCGGGGTCGCCAAAGGGGAGGAGCGGGTCGATGCCGGTGACGGCGCCGCTCAGCAGGTGATGCGCGCCGGACTTGCCCAGGGCGATCGGCGCGCCGTCGTCGTCATAGGCCACCACAAACCCAATGCCGGGATGCATTACCAGCGCATCAATCAGGCCGGGATAAGCCGCTTGCAGCTCGCTCAGGCTGACCTTGCCGGCGCGCAAATTGAAGTAGGCGTGCGCCATGTTGCCGCCGGCGCACACCACCACCGGCGCGCGCATCGCGGCAGGGGCTGTCGGCTCTGCCGTATCTGGCGACGCGGACACCTGCCGTTCCAGCGCGCGACCGGTGCGGCCTAGCGCGGCGTTGCGCACTTTGTCGCGCCGGCGCTTGTCTGGCCGTTGCAGCCTGGCGTCGCGCAGCTCAGCCGCCAGCGCAGCCACGAAATACTGGCCGGTGTCGCTGCCCGCCGGCGCGCTGGTTGGCGCCCTGGCCAGACTTTCGATCCATTCAGCCAGTGTCACACCATATCGCTGGCGAAAGGGCGCGCCCACAGACTGCCCGTGGTCAGACAGAATGAACAAGTCGTAGGGCCGGCCGGCCTTGCGCTGGATCACGTCCCGGATGCGGCCAATGCTGCGGTCCAGCGCGCGCAAGGTGTGCAAGGCGTCTGGCGAATCCGGGCCGGCGTGGTGCGCCACTTCATCGTAGCCGACGTAGGTGGTGTAGATGGCCGGCACGCCCCGGATGATGTCCAGCATGACCATGTACGTGCCCAGCTCGCGCAGAAAAACATTGCTCACTGCGCGCAGGATGGGATAGGCTTTGTGGAATCGGTTGATGCGCGGCTGCCTGTTCAACAGGTGTTGCCGGGCTGCCTCGAAGACCTCCGCCACCACATCCCATAGCGTCAGCAGGACGCTGCGCGTGAAGATATATGGATTCAGCCAGAAGAGGTAGAGGTCTTCGTTGCGCCGGCGCGCGGCGTCCTCGTCGCTGTCGCGCAGCACGCTCAAGGTCAACAGGTTTTTGGCTGCGTCGCCAGACATCAGGTTGATGATGCTCGACCCGCCGCGCAGCAGGCCGTTGCCGTTGGCGTAGCGGGCGTTCAATTCAGCGGCGTCGCTGAAATGGTTCGACACCAGCATGCGCCCGCTGGATTTTTCGTACCAGCGGAAGGCGGGGATGTCGTAATTGTCGCCGTACAGGATGCCGGCCTGGCACGACGACGTCTGTGAGGGCAGCCCGCAGTCGAAGTGCGACAGGCGGTGTGCGCCGTCGCGCAACATCTCTCGCATCGTGGGCATGATGCCTGTGTCGATGGCGCGCTGCATCCGCTCGTAACTCAGGCCGTCGATCTCCAGGATGACGATGCCCCGGCCCGGCTCGAAGGCGCTGGGCAGGTTCAGGCGCCGGCTGAGCCATTGCACCATGCCGTCAAAGAACGAGTAGTCGTCGTCAACGCTGGTCAGGCTGCTCAGCACGGTGTTGGTCGCCGAAAGCACCAGCGCGCCCAGCACGGCCGAGCCGGCGTCCCGAATCTGGAAGGTGGGCAGCAGCCAGGCGGTGATGCCCAGCGCCAGCGCGTTGACGAACAACGTGGTCGCCCCGAATGTCAGGACGTTGAGCGGCAATGTGACCAGCAGCAGGATTGGCCGCGCCAGCGCATTGATCACTGCCAGCGCCAGCGCGACTGACATGGCGATGACCAGGTGCGGCGTCTCTGGCGTGTCGATGACGACGATGCCCGGCACCAGGTAGCTGGCCAGCAGCAACGATACGCCCTCGATGAACCAGACAGCGGCGAACCGGACAATGATTCTTTGGGCCTGTATCATGTCATTGCTGGCTTGGGAGTTATCGGCGGTTCGACACGCTCACCGACCGTCGAAGGCGCCCGAAGGCCAGCGCGTGTGTCTCTACATGGCCAGCGCCCGCGCCAGGTAAGTCAGCATGGTCGCGCCGGCCTCCTCGGCAGTCGGTCCGAAAGTGATTACGCCGTCCTCATGCCCGCCCATGCAGAAGATGCGCCGGTCTGCCACATCCGTCTCGATGAACAGTCGGCTTACCGCCTCGGCCATCTCCGGTGTGCCGTAAGGGACATCCTCGGGCGTGGTGGGGATGTCGAGTTGCCGGGCGCATCGCCAGATGTGCGGCGAATGCGCGTGCATCACGAATCGGACGCGGTCGTCCAGCGCGTAAACGCTGCCATGCGTCAACGATTCGGCGGAGGGCTTGATTGGTCCTTCGGCGACGATGAGGTTCAGTTCGGGCCGGCATTCTGTGACGATGGCGTAGTGCTCCGCGTCGAGATGCGGCAGGCCGCCGGTCTGGGTGCCGGTGATGATGAAGCGGCGTCGCCCAGGCGGCGCGTCAAATGGCGCGATGCGCTGGCTGATGTTGCCGAAGCCATAGCCCTCGTAGCGGGCCGGGTCCTGCCCGATAAGTTGCAGCAAATACAGCATCCTGCGCCAGGCGTTCAATTCGCGGTGTGCGTTCAGGTTCACCGGCGGGGCCGGTGTGAAATGCAGTTGGAACTTCAGCGTGCCTTCTTGTGGATGCTTCATGTCGCTGTTGGTTTGACAATTCAGGGTTTTGACTGCGTGATTGTAGCCGAGCGCGCAAGCATGTCGATGCACGGGGCGGCCGGGCGCATCGCGCCGGTTGCGGGCGTCGGTTGACCGTGACGATCCAGGCCGCCATGTCCCTCTCAGGCGGGATTCATGGAACACTCACGCATCACATCTATGTTAAAGTCGGTTCGATTAAGGGCCGGCAGGCTCAAGTCTGTTTGACTGCTTTGAGAGGTCTGACACTTGAGCGACCAGAGGCGTTGCGGATGCTGCGCTGTGTCATTTCGCTCCCCGGTAAAGGCAGCGCCGGCAGTCTCGGGCCTGCGTTATGCGAAAACCTATCACACGACCCAAAGGAAGAAAACATGAGACAAGATTTTGGAGGATTTGGAGGAGGCGACCCACCGGTTTCCAACCGGGCGGTGACGTTGTTGGTGGGCGCCGGTGTCGCGCTGTTGCTGATCGCGCTGGTCTTGCTGAACTCGTACACGGTGATCGAGGCCGGCACGCGCGGCGTGCTGAAAAACTTCGGTCAGATCGTGGGTGTGCTGGGTGAAGGGCTTCACTTTCGCGCGCCCTTCATCTCCACTGTGACCATTGTGGATGTCAAAACACAGCGTTACGAGTCGAACGCCACAGCGGCCTCGCGCGACTTGCAGATCGTGTCCACGCAGGTTGTGTTGAACTATCGGCCCGACCCGACCACAGTGGACACACTGGTGCGCGAGATCGGCCCGGAGTACGAACGGCGCATTGTGGATCCGGCCGTGCAGGAAGCCCTGAAAGCGGCCACGGCGCAATTCACTGCCGAAGAGCTGATCACCAAGCGGCCGGAAGTGTCTGCTGCCATTCAGGATGTGCTGGAGTCGCGGTTGTCTGTGCGCGGCATTCTGGTCGAAAGCGTGGCGATCACCGACTTCAATTTCAGCGAGGAGTTCACCCGCGCGATTGAAGCCAAGCAGGTGGCCGAGCAGGATGCGCTGCGCGCCCAGAATGAGCTGCGCCGCGCGCAGGTTGAAGCGCAGCAACAGGTGGCGCGGGCCGAAGCGGAAGCCAAAGCCCGGCTGGAAGTGGCGCGCGCCGAAGCGGAAGCCCTGCGTTTGCAGCGCGAGGTCATCTCGCCGGCCCTGTTGCAACTGCGCTTCATCGAGCGCTGGGATGGCGTGCTGCCGCGCTTTATGGGCGGCGGCGACAGCAACAGTGTGTTGCCCATGTTCATGGTGCCGGCTGATGAACTGACCGCGCCGGCGTCGCCGGCCCGGCCCACGCCCGCGCCAACGCCCACCCCGACGCCGTAGCAGAACAATCGTTGCGCTGTCTGGATCAGACAATCATCGAAGGCCCCGCCCAGGGGCCTTCGATGATTCAACGAATGGAATGGCAACCTGGCGCAGCGCTTTTATGCGGCGTAACGACCTGCGGGGCTTATTCCACCTGAACGACGATCCCGCCCAGATGCGCCTCGTCGGCGTAACAGCGCGTGTTGCCGATCCAGCAGATGTGGCTGCCGTATGGCGCACCGGTGTCGCGGTACACGGCGGTGAAACCGCCGCCCATGTCTGCGTTGAAAAAAGCCAGCGGCCGGCCTGAAGCGTCGCAGGCGCGCTGCGCGCACCCGGCGCATATGGCGCGCGGATAGCGCGGATTGAACTGCATCGGCTGACCGCACAGCGGGCAGGGAGAGGGATTCAAGGGGTGTCTGCCACTCCTCCTGCCAGGCACTCGTTGAAGAGCGCGAGCGGCACATCGGTCAGTGCGCGGAAGGCGGGGCAATTCTCAAGGCGCGCGTGCGTCGTCAACAGGCCGATGCAGGCCATTCCGGCCCGTCGCGCGGCCTCGATGCCAGCCGGCGCATCCTCCACCACCACGCAGCGATTCGGCGCCACGCCCAACCGTTGCGCCGCCGTCAGAAACGGCGCCGGGTCTGGCTTGCCGCGCGCGACATCCTCCGCCGTCACCACCGCGCCAAAGTAATCGCGCAGCGGCAGCGTCTCCAGAATGACGGCCACGTTCTCTGCCGGCGCCGATGAGGCCACCGCCTGCCGCCAGCCATCTTGTCGCAGGCGCGCCAGACACTCAATCACGCCCGGCAGCAACAGCCGCGCGCTGTTTGCGCGCACCAGGTCGCGGTAGCGCGCTTCCTTCACGCCGGCCAGAAAGTCGATCTCTGCCTGGCTGGTATCCGGTCCCAGCGCGTCGCGCAGCATCTCCGGATTGCGCCAGCCGAAGGTGCGCTGAAATACCTCGCAGGTGAATTCGATGCCGCGCTCGCGCGCGAAGATTTCGCGCCAGGCTTGAAAATGAAACGGGCCGGAGTCGATCAGCACGCCGTCCATGTCCCAGATGACGGCTTTGGCCCGCGAAGCGATGCGGTCAGACATGCGCGGTGGTTTGCTCCTGTTCTTCTTTCGCCGGCCGGCGTCCCTTTTCCAACCCGCGAAACTGCGTCTCATACAGTCGCGCGTACAATCCGCCGCCGCTCATCAACTGTCGATGGTTGCCCTGCTCGGCCACTTTGCCGTTGTCGATCACCAGGATCAGGTCGGCGGCCAGAATGGTCGATAAGCGGTGGGCGATGACGATGCTGGTGCGCCCGACGAACAGCTTGTCCAGCGCCTGCTGCACCAGCCGCTCGCTTTCCGAGTCGAGCGACGACGTGGCCTCATCCAGCACCAGCACGCTGGGATTTTTCAGGATGATGCGCGCCAGCGCAATGCGCTGTTTCTCGCCGCCCGACAGCCGGTATCCGCGCTCGCCCACCAGCGTGTCATAGCCCTGCGGCAGCGCGGCGATTGTCTCGTGGATGTTGGCTGCCCGGCAGGCCTCGATTAATTCGGTCTCGCTCGCGTCTGCTTTTGCGTATAACAGATTCGCCCGCACAGTGTCGTGGAACAGATACGTTTCCTGCGTCACCAGGCCGATGTGTTCGGCCAGTGTGGCCTGCGTCAGGTCGCGCAGGTCGTGCCCATCGAGCAGGATGCGGCCCTGTTGCGGTTCGTACAGGCGCGGCAGCAGATAGGAGATGGTCGTCTTGCCGGCGCCGCTTGGCCCCACCAGCGCAACGAGTTGTCCCGGCTCGACCTCGAATGACACGTCGTCCAGCGCCCAGCGCCGGCTCGGTCGAATGGAGACTGGCGCCTCGGACCCGTTGCCGCGCCGCGTGGCTATAACGGGCGCGCTGCCAAAGCCGACCTCGCTTGCGGCGGTGTGGCGCGCCGTGTTGTCTTCCCCTGCGCCGGCTGGCCCGTCGCCGGCGAGATAGGAGAACGACACATGCTCGAACGCCACCGCGCCCCGCACGCGCTCCAGGTGAATGGCGTTCGGCCTGTCCTGAATCTCCACCGGCAGATCGAGATACTCGAACACGCGCTCGAAGCTGACCAGCGACTGGGCCAGCTCCACCTGGATGTTCGACAGGCCCACCAGCGGCTGGTACAGCCGCGCGAGGTAGCTGATGAAAGCCACGATGGTGCCGACGCTCAGCGCGCCGGTGATGACCAGATAGCCGCCGGCCCAGAACAACACGGCGCTGCCGATCGAGCTGACCAGGCCGATGGCGACGAAGAACCAGCGCCCGACGATCGCCCGGCGCACGCCGATGTCGCGCACCTCGGCGGCATGACGCTTGAACTGCTCGCGCTCGCGCGTCTGCCGGCCAAACACTTTCACCAGCAGCGCCCCCGACACGTTCAGCGTTTCGTTCAACTGGCCGTTCATTTTGCTGTTCGCTTCCATGCCCTGGCGCGAGATGTCGCGCAGGATGCGCGCGGCGCGCCGCGCCGGCAGGTATAGCCCCGGCAACACGATCAACGCCGCCAGCGTCAGGCGCCACTCGATGCTGAGCATGACGACCAGCGTGGACGCGAGCGTGATGACATTGGTGACGACCGACACCAGCGTGCCCGTCACCGCATTTTGCGCGCCCACCACATCGTTGGTGAAGCGCGACATCAACTCGCCGGTCTTCGACTGGGTGAAGAAGCGCAGCGACATGCGTTGCAGGTGGTCGAACATCTGGCAGCGCAGGTCGTAGATGATGCCCTCGCCGGCTCTGGCGCTCAGCCAGCGTTGCAGCGTGCCGATCAAGGCGCTGAGCAGTGGCACAGCGATCATGCCGATCGCCAGCAGGCTCAGCCGGCCCACGTCGCGGTCGGGCAGGGCGTGGTCGATCAGGTCTCGCGCGAACAGCGGCGGGGCCAGCTCGATGACCGACGTGACGAGAATCACCAGAATCATCAGGGCGATCATGCCGGCATACGGGCGCGCATAGCCCAACACCCGGCGCAGCGCGCGCCGGTCGATGTGTGGTTTGGCCTGCGGCCGCTCCTGCATCATGCCCCACCAGGGTCCGCCATGCATCATCATGGTCTCGCGCTCCTTGTGCGCGCCGGCCTGAAGTCACGACCGGCGCGCGTTGTCTTTCAACAGCTTCTTCAGCTCATACAGCGTCGTCAGCGCTTCCAGCGGGCTCATCTCGTCGGGGTCGATTTCCTTCAGCCGCGCCAGGGCCGGCGGTTCGCTGATGAACATAGGCAGTTGCTGCGCCGGCTTGAAGTCGTCGGCGGGCGCTTGCAGCGAGCCGTTTTGCAGTTGTTTCAGAATGTCCTGGGCGCGGCGCACCACGGCCGGCGGCAGGCCGGCCAGTTGCGCCACGTGAATGCCATACGAGCGGTCGGCCCCGCCCGGAATCACTTTGTGCAGAAAGACCACCTGCCTGCCTTCTTCGCTCACGGCCACGTTGTAATTGCGCACATGCGGCAACTTCTCGGCCAGTTGGATCAACTCGTGGTAGTGCGTGGCGAACAGGGTGATCGCCCGCCGCTCCGGGTGGTTGTGCAGAAATTCGATCACGCTCCAGGCGATGGCCAGCCCGTCGTAGGTGCTGGTGCCGCGCCCGATCTCGTCCAGGATGACCAGGCTGCGCGGCGTGCAATGATGCAGGATGTTGGCCGTCTCGACCATCTCGACCATGAAGGTGCTCTGGCCGGCGGTCAATTCGTCCTGCGCGCCGATGCGGGTGAAGATGCGATCCACCAGGCACAGGTCGGCGGATTGCGCCGGCACATAGCTGCCGATCTGCGCCAGCAGGGCAATCAGCGCCACCTGCCGCATATAGCTCGACTTGCCGCTCATGTTCGGGCCGGTCAGGATCAGGATGCGCCCGTCGCGGTCGATGCGGGTGTCGTTGGCGGTGTAGGGCGCCTCCTTCAGCAATTGCTCGATCACCGGATGGCGGCCGGCCACAATTTCCATGCGCCCATCGTCGTTGAAGGCGGGCCGGCAGTAGTGGTTGCGCGCGGCAACCTCGGCCAGCGTAGCGGCCACATCCAGCCGCGCCACCGCGCGCGCCGCCGTCATCAGCGCAGCGGCGTGCTGGCCGGCGATTGCCGCAAGCAGCTCCTTCAACAGCCGGGCTTCGATCTCTGCGATGCGCTCGTCGGCGTTCAGCACCAGCGCTTCGCGCTCCTTCAGCTCTGGCGTGATGTAACGCTCGGCATTGGTCAGTGTCTGCTTGCGGATGTAGTCCGACGGCACAGCGGAGACGTTGGCGTGCGTGACCTCGATGTAGTAGCCGAAGACTTTGTTGAAGCCGACCTTGAGCGACTTGATGCCGGTGCGCTCGCGTTCGACGCGCTCCAGGCCGGCGATCCACGTTTTGGCCTCGCGCGCCGAGGCGCGCACGCCGTCCAGTTCGGCGCAGTAGCCGGGGCGGATGAAGCCGTCGTCGTCCGGCTCGTCTTTGATGGCCGCCTCAATCAGGTCAATCACCTGCGTCAACGGCGCGGTGGGCAGGGATTCATCGACCGCCAGTGTGTTGACTGCCAGCGCCTGGCGGGCGGCTGATTTCAGACTGAGCAGGTCTTTGGGGCCGGCGACCCCGGTGATGACGCGGCTGGTCAGGCGCTCCAGGTCGGGCATGTGCTTCAGCGCGTCGCGCGTTTGCGCGCGCAGCAGCGCGTCGGCGTAGAGCCGGTCCACGCGGCGCAGGCGCGCTTCGACGCCGGCGCGGTCGAGCAGCGGTTGCGCCACCCAGGCGCGCAACAGCCGCGCGCCCATCGGCGTGAGGGTGTGATCGAGCACGCCCAGCAGCGAGCCTTGCTTGTTGCGCGAGCGCAGCCCTTCGGTCAGTTCGAGGTTGCGGCGGGTGACGGCGTCCAGTCCCATGAACCCGGCTGTGTCGTAGGCGCGCAGTTCAGTCAGTTGCGCCAGGGCGGCCGGCTGTGTCTCGCGCAGGTAGGCCACGATGGCCCCGGCGGCCCGCAGCGCCAGCGGCTTGTCTTCGATGCCGAAGCCGGCCAGCGTGTGAACCTTAAAATGATCGAGCAGCGTCTGGCGGGCGTGGCCGTGCTCGAAGCGATAGGGGGCGAAGGGCGTCACGTGGCTGCGCGCCATCTGCGCGCCATTGAGATGCGAGGCCGGCGGCTGGCCGCGCCCGGCTTCGGGCGTCAGCACTTCGCGCGGTTGCAGGCGGGCCAGCTCGCGCTCCAGCTCGATCATACTGTCGAGTTGCGCGGCGGCGAACTCGCCGGTGGTGATGTCGCAATAGGCCAGGCCGGCGGAAGACGCGCGCGCCTCCTCCGCCGCGCGTTCGCCGTCTTCACTGATGACGACCGCCGCCAGATAGTTGGGCGCTTCGGCTTGCAGCATGGCCGGCTCGATCACCGTGCCGGGGGTGATGACGCGGCGCACTTCGCGCGGCACCAGCCCGTTGATCGTTTCCGCGCCGATCTGCTCCGCGATGGCGACGCGATAGCCGCGCTCGATCAGCCGGGCGATGTAGGACTCGGCGGCGTGATGGGGCACGCCGGCCATGGGCACGCGCAAATCCTTGCCCACCGCGCGCGAGGTGAGCACCACATCCAGCTCGCGCGCCACCAGTTCGGCGTCGCTGTCGAAGGTCTCGTAGAAGTCGCCCAGCCGGAAGAACAGGATGCAGTCGGCGTGTTTGCGCTTCAAGTCCAGATACTGCCGGCGGATAGGCGTGGCGTCCGTTGTGCTCATGGATGTGCGCAGTATGTTACCGCAACGCGATGGGCATCGCCGGCGAAATCGTGCATACCCCTGGCCACTCGAACCATTGTGTCTCGCTTCTGCTCGATGATGGTTCGGTGTTCACCGGCGACCTGCCGCCGGCGGCGCACGCTTTCGACAATCCGGTTGCGCTTGCCACGTGGCAGCGTCTGCGCGAGCGCGGCGCTGCCGTCGTGTATCCCGCGCACGGGCCAATCCGGCCGATCGACGAACTGCCGGCCGCGCAGCCGCAGTGATCCGCTTCGTTACTTCAGAATGTAATAGGTGCCCTTCTTGTCGCCGACGCGCAGGATGACGCCGGCCTCGACCAGCTCCACAAAATCGCGCCGCAACGACTCTGCGCTGATGTCCGGGCACAACTCCTGATACTCGCGGTTGGTGATGCGGCCGTGCGCGCGCAAATAGTCGAGCATCCTTTCAGCGCGCTGTTGCTGGGCCGTCTGCGGCAACACGCCGGCGGCTTCGCCGGCGCGCTCGCGCGGCGCGCTCCTGGCCAGCAGCGTGACTGAAAAACCGCCGTCTGTCTCCTCGAACTTCGGCAGCTCGTGGCCGCTCTCTTTCATGGCGCGCACCATGCGGTCGATGCCATAGCCCAGGCGCTCGATGAATCCCATGTCGGCCAGCACTTGCACGATGGCTTCGTTGCGCGAGTAGCGCTCGCGCAGCAGATTTTTCAGGGTGACGTGGCCGGGCAGCTTGCCGGGGCTGCGCACTTCCACCCGATCGCTGAAGATGAGCAGATGGATCTGGTTGCCGATCAGCCGGTAGTCGCGGTGCGCGATGGCGTTGACCACCGCCTCGCGCAACACGCCCGGCGGGTAGGGCGGCTCTTCGCTGCGCCGCCAGTTGCCCACCCGCGCGCGCCGGCTGAGATTTTCGGAGAGGAACAGCTCGGCGCGCCGAATCTGATCGGGCAGCGCGCCGCCGATAGTCTGCCGGGTGAATACATCGTCCATGCTGGCGCCGTTGAAGCGCACAGCCATCACTTCTGCGCCCCGCACCCAGCGCTGGGGCTGCCGGCCAAACAACAACAGGCCGGCATAGGTGGGCCGCACGCGCCGGCCCGCCATCACAATGCACCCGCGCCGCAACAAAACGTCTTCCACCGTCGGCTCGTTCAGGCTGTGCGCGCCGGCGGCGTAGCTCTCTGCGCGCGCCCAGTCCAGGTCTTCCTTGCTGCTGCCGGGCGGCGACTTGGCTTCCCACTCGCGCGCGTCGTCGCTGCGGGCGAGGATCAGCTCGCGCAGGGCGCGGCCCGGCAGCGCAACGATGCGCGCGCCGTTGCGGGTGACATAGCGGCCATCCAGGCTGTACACGTGCGGCAGGCCGTCCGGCACTTCCACGATCAGCGCCTGCGGCGACGCGTCCGGCTCGGCGGGCAAAAAATACGGCAGCGGCACAATCAGCGGCGGCTCGGTCATCAACAGGGCCTGCATGGCGCGATCGCGCAGTTCGACCGGGTCGGGCGAAGCGGCGCGCCGGCTCTGCCCGGCCTCCAGGTCTACGATCAGCACGCCGCCTTTGGCGTTGGCCAGCGACGCCAGGCCGCGCGCAATGCGTTCGGGTGTGGCGACGGCGGGGCTGACGATGTCGATGCGCGGGCCGGCGCCGGCGTTCAACAGCTTCTTCAGATCAGCGTGTGTGAGCATGGCTTGTCCGACCGGCGAGGGCGGCGCGCGTTGCTATCTTTCCACGACGGTGAATGTCGCAATCTCCTGATTGCCATTCGAGAGCGTCAGCCGGTCGCCGGCTTTCCAGGCCGGCTCGGCGCGATCCCAAAACAAGTCGGTGGGCACATCGGCGCCGCTTGTTGTGTGCAGATTGATGAAGCTGTCCTTCAACAGGGTGACATTGCCGAAGGTGTATGCGATGCCGCTCGACGAGGCCAGCACCCAGCCGGTCAGGTCCACGGTGTCGCCTTCGTTCACCAGCACCACCACCTCGCGCGACAACTGGCCGGGAAACAGCACAGTGCTGATGCGCACCTGGGCGCTGGTTGTCGGGATGGTGGCGGCAGGGGCCGGCGTGACGGTGGGCGCCGCAGCCAGCGGCGCAGTGGTCTCCGTGGGCGGTGGATTGGCCGGCGGCGGTTGTTCGTCTCCTGCCGGGGTTGGCATGGGTTGTGAATTGGTCTGGGCCGCCGGCGCGGGCGTCTGAGGGGGCGAACTGGCCGGGGCCGGCGCAATGGGCGCCATCAACGCGCGCACCACAAACAAAGTGGTGATGGCCGACACGGCGACGTTCACCACGATCATCCAGAACCACTGTTTTGGGGTGGGGGACGACGACATCGCCGTGAGACTATATCACGGCCGGCGGCATTGTTGCGTGTTGCCCGGCGATTCGGCTCACGGCCAGGTCGAGCGCACCTGTCCGTCGCTCATGCTCACTTCGTGCAGCCTGTTGCTGATGTTCAGCCAGGCGACGCCCTGGCCAAACGCTGCGCCGTTCAGGTCGGCGCGCG
>Ga0272446_1003724_pt1 | contig 18871 bp, 19 predicted proteins | sample YNPCB0061_FD_194587 | JGI IMG/M metagenome (GOLD analysis project Ga0272446, IMG submission 194587) | Hot spring microbial mat communities from Yellowstone National Park, WY, United States - YNP-CB-006-1 | ecosystem: Environmental > Aquatic > Thermal springs > Hot (42-90C) > Sediment | place... | reverse complement strand
CGTCCTCAACGGTGCGGTGCTGGCGACATGCAAGCCGCGCCACCGGCACCAGGAATTCCTCTCCTTCCTGCGCGAGATCGACAAGGCTGTGCCCGCCGAACTGGACGTCCACTGCATTGCCGACAACGACGCCACCCACAGCCATCCGAAGATCAAGGCATGACTGGCGGCGCGACCGCGCTGGCACATGCACTTCATCCCGACCTACAGCTCCTGGCTCAACCAGGTCGAACGGTTCTTCTGCTACCTGTTTTTCCATCGGTTGAGCCGTCACCACGCGCACCGCCATAGCAGCATCCGCTATGTCACTCCGGCACAGCGCCACGCCGGCGAAGATCACCAGATCCTCGCCGCTCGCCATGCGGTGTACCTTCGGGCCAAGGAGCAAAACCCGGCTCGCTGGTCCGGCGCGACTCGCAACTGGAATCCGATAGGCCCGGTCACGCTTAACCCGGAACGCGACTCCGTCATAAAGACGCGTTTGGCCGGCCACAATTCTCAGGTCTTGGCAGCATGATTCAGGCGACAACTTCTCTATCTCGACATGCGGTCAAAAGGCGTCTTAATGATTCCGGGGCGATTCACCCCACATCGAATCTGGAACCTGATCGCGTGTGGTGCAGTCCGTTATATTGTGGTGCGTGTCACGGACGACAGGTGGCCGCTGAAAAGGCAATTACCACATAAAACAATAAGTTAATAAACAGCCCCCTCGCTGGTATATCGCTTGCTTATAGGCTCATGTCATTGGTCATCCAGCCGTACGGGTTGTTAGGTGAACGATGCTCGAAGAGTAAAGCAAGCGCGAGTCCGATTGCACGTAGGCCGTTCCGTCTTGTCGTCAATTGCATGTGGGCATGAACACGTCCGACTTCGATGCCGCCAGGTTGTCGGAAGCCCGAAACCCGGTTCGACCGTGTTTCGATTGGGACGTCCTGCGCACTGCAGCGTGCATTCACAAGGAACATTCGTCAAAGCATGAGCCGCACAACGATGGAGCAGACGGCCAGGAATCGTCCGCCGAAGGCGCTGCAGCGTGTCGTCAAAGTCCGCCGCGACTACAACACCTGGGTCGCCAACGAGACGATGGAGGATTACGCCTTGCGCTTCACGCCACGCAGCTATCGCAAGTGGACGGAGTGGCGGGTGGCCAACACGGCGTTTGGTGCGGCCGCCTTCCTGGTGCTGGAGGCGGTGGGGGCGACGCTGCTGGTCAATTACGGCTTCGTCAACGCCGCGCTGGCCATCCTCGCGATGGGCCTGATCATTTTCCTGGTGGGCCTGCCGGTGAGCATCTACGCGGCCCGCTACGGGCTGGACATGGACTTGCTGACGCGGGGCGCCGGCTTCGGCTATCTCGGCTCCACCATCACGTCGCTGATCTACGCGTCGTTCACCTTCATCTTCTTCGCCCTCGAAGCGGCCATCATGGCCTACGCCCTGGAACTGGCCTTGGGCATCCCGCCGGCCTGGGGCTACCTGATCTGCGCCCTGGTGGTGATCCCGCTGGTCACCCACGGCGTCACCGTCATCAGCCGGCTGCAGACGATCACCCAGCCCGTCTGGCTGGTCATGCTGGTGCTGCCCTATGTCTTCCTGCTGGCCCAGGAGCCGACCGCCTTCGCCGGCATCGTCGGCTACGCCGGCAAGGGCACCCCGGGCTTCGACATTCACCTGTTCGGCGCCGCCATGGCGGTGGGGCTGGCGATGATCGCCCAGATGGGCGAGCAGGTGGACTACCTGCGCTTCATGCCGGAATACAACCGGACCCATCATCGCCGCTGGTGGGCGAGCGTCCTGGTGGGCGGGCCGGGCTGGGTGGTGCCGGGCGTGATCAAGATGCTGGGCGGCGCCTTTCTGGCCTGGCTCGCCATCAGCCACATGGTGCCGCCGGAGCGGGCGGTGGACCCGAACCAGATGTACCTCGTGGCCTGGGAATACGTGTTTCCCCGCTACGGCTGGGCGGTGGCGGCGACGGCCCTGTTCGTGGTGATTTCCCAGCTCAAGATCAACGTCACCAATGCCTACGCCGGCTCGCTGGCCTGGTCCAACTTCTTCGCCCGACTCACACACAGCCATCCCGGGCGGGTGGTATGGGTAGTGTTCAACACCCTGATCGCGCTCATGCTGATGGAGCTGGACCTGTTCCAGGCGCTGGGCCGAGTGCTGGGGCTGTATTCCAACGTGGCGGTGGCCTGGATGATGGTGGTGGTGGCCGACCTGGTGATCAACAAGCCTCTTGGCCTGTCGCCGCCGGGCATCGAATTCCGCCGCGCCAACCTGTACGACATCAACCCGGTGGGCGTCGGCGCCATGGGCATCGCGTCGGGCCTGTCGGTGGCGGCCTACCTCGGGCTGTTCGGCGACACGCTGCAGCCGTTCGCGATCTTCATCGCCATGGGCGCGGCGCTGATCTGCTCGCCCCTGATCGCCTGGATCACGGGCGGACGCTACTACCTGGCGCGTCCGGCCGCGCCGACGCGCGGTGACGCCGCGGCAGCCACGTACGCCTGCTGCATCTGCGGCAAGGACTACGAAGGCGAGGACCTGGCCCACTGTCCGGCCTACCAGGATCACATCTGTTCGCTCTGCTGTTCGCTGGACGCGCGCTGCCACGACCTGTGCAAGCCCCACGCCCGGCTGAGCGAGCAATGGGCGGCGCTGCTGGAGCGCTTTCTGCCCGCGCGGGCACGACCCTATCTGGACGCGGGGCTGGGCCATTACCTGCTGCTGATGGCGGGCGTGGTGCCGCTGTTGATCCTGCTGGTGGGGCTGCTCTACTTTCAGGAAGTGCTGGCCCTGACCGGCGAGTCGGCGGTGTTGCTGCCGGCGCTGCAGAAGTCCTACCAGCGCGCCTTCGCCGTGCTGCTGCTGGTCTCCGGCATCGTCGCCTGGTGGCTGGTGCTGACCCACAAGAGCCGGCGGGTGGCGCAGGAGGAATCGAATCGCCAGACCCAGCTGCTCATGCAGGAGATCGATTCCCACCGCCGCACCGGCGAACTGCTGCAGAGCGCCAAGCTAACCGCGGAACAGGCCAACCAGGCCAAGAGCCGCTACATCACGTCGATCAGCCACGAGCTGCGCACGCCGCTGAACAGCATCCTCGGCTATGCGCAGATTCTGGACCAGGACCCGACGATTCCACCCAACCGGCGCCAGGCGATCAACGTCATCCGCCGCAGCGGCGACTATCTGCTGTCCCTGATCGATGGCACGCTGGACATCGCCCGCATCGAGAGCGGCATGCTCACGCTGAATGTGCGTCCGCTGGACTTCCCGGATTTCATCCAGCAGCTCGTCGGCATGTTCGAGCAGCAGGCGCGGCAAAAGGGGCTGGATTTCCACTATCTGCCGGACGGGCCGCTGCCCGACATGGTCCGGGCCGACGAACGCCGGCTGCGCCAGATCCTGCTCAACATCCTGGGCAATGCCGTCAAATTCACCGTCAGCGGCAGCGTGACCTTGCGCCTGCGCTACCAGCGCGAAATGGCGTTCTTCTCCATCGAGGACACCGGCCCGGGAATCGCGCCGGACGAAGCCGCCAATATCTTCGAACCCTTCTTCCGCGGCAGCGCGTCCCACGTGGGAGCGACGGGCGGCACCGGCCTGGGGCTGACCATCGCCCGCATGCTGACCGACCTGATGGGCGGCGAGCTCAGCGTGGAGAGCCGGCAGGGCGCAGGAAGCCGGTTCGACGTCCGGCTCTTCCTGCCCCGCATCCACGCCGAGCAGCTCGTGAAGGAGCAGCCCCGGGCGCAGCGCATCGGCTACGCGGGCGTGCGTCGACGCATCCTGGTGGTGGACAACGAACAGGTGGAACGCGAACTGCTGGTCAACATCCTGGAGCCGCTGGGCTTCCACGTGATCCAGGCGTCCAGCGGACCGCAATGCCTGGAGGAAATCCCCCGCTGCGCGCCCCACGTCATCTTCATGGACCTGGCCATGCCCGGCATGGACGGCTGGGAAACCTTGCGGCGCATCCGTGCGGGCGGGCTCACGAATGCCAAGATCGCCATCATCTCGGCCAACGCCTTCGAGAAGGGCGCCGAAAACGACGCCGGGGTATTGAGCGAGGACTTCATCACCAAACCCTTCAGCGTCGACGAACTGCTGGACTGGCTCGGCAAGCGCCTGAACCTGGAGTGGGTGAGGGCGGATCGTCCCGCCCCGGATGCACCGTCCGCCGCCCTCCCGGCGCAGCCCATCACGCCCCCGGCACCCGAGCACCTGACGGCGCTCCGCGAGCTGATCGATCTCGGCTACATGCGGGGCATCCTGAAAAAGCTCGACGAGATCGAAACCCTGAACACGGTCCACGCCGAGTTCGTCCGAGTGATGCGGGCGCTGGCCGCGCGCTTCCAGTTCGAGGCGATGAAGGCGATCCTGCGGAAGAGCACCGATGACCGCCATTGACCGGCTGAACGAGGACGTCGTCCTGATCGTGGACGACGTGCCCGAAAACCTTTCCCTGCTGCACGACGCCCTGGACGAAGCCGGCTACGCCGTACTTGTCGCCACCAACGGCGAGAGCGCCCTGCAGCGCGCGCGCCAGAGCCTGCCGGATGTCATCCTGCTGGATGCGGTCATGCCCGGCATGGACGGTTTTCAGGTGGCCCGGCACCTGAAGGCGGATGCGGTCACGGAACACATCCCCATCATCTTCATGACCGGGCTGACCGACAGCGAGCACGTGGTGGCCGCCTTTGCCGTTGGCAGCGCCGACTACGTCACCAAACCGATCCGGCCGTCCGAGGTGCTCGCGCGCATCGCCCGCCATGTGCAGAGAGCCCGCCAGATGCACCAGGCGCGCAGCGTGCTCGACGCCTACGGCCTGGCCTGCATGGCGATCCGGCCGACCGACGGCGCGATGTTATGGCAAACCCCGCTGTCACGAACCCTGTTGCTTAAATACGGCGGCGAGGACGAACAGCGGCTCGTCGCACGCATACACGAATGGCTGCAGGTCGCGCTCGCCAGGCCGCAACCGCCCGCACCGATCGAAATCATGGGCGACGAAGGGCGGCTGGTATGTGCCCTGCATGATCGCACCGATGAAGGGGAATGCCTGCTGGTCCTGCACGAGGAAAGCAATACCGCCATGACCCGGGTCCTGATCGATTCTTTCCGGCTCACCCTGCGCGAAGCGGAAGTACTCTACTGGGTGATCCACGGCAAGACCAACCGCGACATTGGCGACATCCTGGGCATCAGCCACCGAACGATCAACAAGCATATGGAAAACCTGTTCGAGAAACTGGGCGTGGAAACGAGGACTGCAGCGGCGGCGGTGGCGATGCGGCGATTGCAGCAGCCTAGGCAGAGGAGTCAATGTATTGCCGGTTCCAGTAACGATAGCGGCCTTCTGTGCGAGGGCCGAGGTGACGCCGGCGGCAAACGATTGAGACCTGGCCCAGCAGACAGGGGGCCGCCATGAGGTTCGCGCCTGACGGTTGAGGAAAAGGGAGGGATCGTTTTTCTGTCACCGGTCTCCTTTTCCATCTTCTTTGTCCATGCGAATGCAGACAAAACCCGTTAACAAAAGTTCAACCTTCTTTGTTCCGGATCAATAGCTCAGCATGCCTTGCCGCTCGATGAAAGCGATGATGTCTGGCAGGCCTTGCCCGGACTTGAGATTAGAGAAGACGAACGGCCGCTCGCCACGCATCTTTTTGGCATCGCGATCCATCACCTCCAGCGACGCGCCGACCATCGGCGCGAGGTCGATCTTGTTGATGACCAGCAGGTCGGACTTGGTGATGCCGGGCCCGCCCTTGCGCGGGATTTTCTCGCCGGCCGCCACGTCGATGACGTAGAGCGTGAGGTCGGACAGTTCGGGGCTGAAGGTGGCGGCCAGATTGTCGCCGCCGCTTTCGACGAAGATGACGTCCAGACCGGGGAAGCGCTTGTTGAGCCGGTCGACCGCCTCCAGGTTGATGCTGGCGTCTTCGCGGATGGCGGTGTGCGGGCAGCCTCCGGTTTCCACGCCGATGATGCGTTCCGGGACGAGCGCTTCGTTGCGCACCAGAAACTGCGCGTCTTCTTCCGTGTAGATGTCGTTGGTGACGACAGCGATGTTGTAGCGCTCGCGCAGCGCCGTGCACAGGGCCAGGGTCAGGGCGGTCTTGCCGGAGCCGACGGGGCCGCCGATGCCGACGCGTAGGGGCTGGGAGCGGTGGGTCATGATCTGAACAATCTCGTGTACTGGGTTTCGTGGCGGCTGCAGGCGATGGCGAAGGCCGGCAGATAGTTGTAGGTGGTTTCGATGTCGGCCACGGCGGCGTCTTCCGCGAGGGCCGGGATGCGCTGCCCCAGGGCCAGCAGCATGCGCTGGCCGGCGGTTTGCCCGAGCGGGATGGCCTTCACCGCGGCCATGACCTGGTTCTCGGCCCAGGCCCAGAGATAACCGGCGACGGCATCCCTGGCCGGAATGTTCCACGCCGCCGCGCAACTCCAGGCCAGGGGAAAGCTCGGCTGGCCGAAACCCATTTTGATGGGTGCCGAAAAGCTGGCGAGATCGGTCAACAAACGCGACAGGGAAAAGCCCATTTGCAAGGTTTCTGCACGCAGTTCCGAGCTCTCGCGGCTGGCGATGAACTCGGCATTCAGTTCCGCCAGTCGAGTCATGTCGCCCCGTTCCCAGGCCGCCAGCATGTGCGCCAGGTACACCGCCTCGAAGCGTGCCAGGCCGAATGCCAGGCAATCGCCCACCCAGGCCAGCGCGGTGGCCTCGTTCTTCACCATGCCGGTTGCCACCGCCCATTCCAAGCCTTGGGAATACGTGTAGGCACCGACCGGCAGGGTTGGGCTGACCAGATGCAGCAGCCTGATTAGCGCCCTGTTCATCGGCCGCCGCGCAGCATCATGTCATGGATGCGCGGGCCGCGCCCTTCCCCGTCGGCACTGTGGCCGTGGGGATGCGCATGGCCGCCGTGGCCGCCATAGGCGCCGCTCTCGGGATCGAACGGCGCTTCGTTTTCGATGACCGCCAAGCCCAGTCCGCGCACCATTTCGCCCAGTACGTGGTCGCGGGAAAAGCGCACCAGGCCGGGCTTGAGTTCCACCGCCACATGGCGGTTTCCCAGATGATAGGCGGCGCGGGCCAGCAACAGGGCGTCGCTGCTACGCACTTCCATCACCGCTTCGGGCGCCGCCGCCACCTCGACGACACGCCCGTCGTTGGCAAGCAGACGATCGCCCGCCCGCAACACCGCACCGCGCTCCAGGAACAGGCCGGCCTCCTCGCCGCTTTCCAGGCGGGTACGCAGCCGGCTCTTGCAGCGCAGGTCGAAGGGCAGCACCAGGCGTTCGGTGGGCAGTTGATCGTGGGGGGCGCGTTGTTCGATGAGGATCATGATCAGAAGAGGAAATAGCGTTGCGCCATCGGCAGCACGGCCGCCGGCTCGCACACCAGCAACTCGCCGTCGGCGCGCACGGCATAGGTCTCGGGGTCGACGTCGATGACCGGCGTAGCGCTGTTGTGCAGCATGTCCTGCTTGCTCAGCTTGCGCGTGTTCTTCACCGCCACCAGCGGCTTGGCGAGGTTCAGCGCCGCCACCTCGGGGTTCTCCAGCGCGGCCTGCGAGACGAAGGTGACGGCGGTCTTCAGGCCGCCGGCGAAACTGCCGAACATGGGCCGGTAGTGCACCGGCTGCGGCGTCGGGATGGAGGCGTTGGGATCGCCCATGGCCGCCGCGGTGATCATGCCGCCCTTCACGATCAGGCTCGGTTTCACGCCGAAGAAGGCCGGTTTCCACAGCACCAGGTCGGCCAGCTTGCCAGGCTCGATCGAGCCCACTTCATGGCCGATGCCGTGGGTGATGGCGGGGTTGACGGTGTATTTGGCGATGTAGCGCTTGACCCGGAAGTTGTCCGCTTTTCCATCCCCCCGCGCCATGTCTTCCTTCAGCGTGCCGCGCTGCAGCTTCATCTTGTGCGCCGTCTGCCAGGTGCGGATGATCACCTCCCCCACCCGTCCCATCGCCTGCGAGTCCGACGACATCATGGAGAAGGCGCCGAGGTCGTGCAGGATGTCCTCGGCGGCGATGGTCTCGCGGCGGATGCGGCTCTCGGCGAAGGCGATGTCCTCGGCGATGGCGGCATCGAGGTGGTGGCAGACCATGAGCATGTCGAGATGCTCGTCGATGGTGTTCACCGTGTAGGGCATGGTCGGGTTGGTGGAGCTCGGCAGCACGTTGGGCAGGGAGGCTGCCTTGATGATGTCCGGCGCGTGGCCGCCGCCGGCCCCTTCGGTGTGGAAGGTGTGGATGGTGCGGCCCTTGAAGGCGTCCAGGGTGGTCTCGACGAACCCGGATTCATTGAGCGTGTCGGTGTGGATGGCGACCTGCACGTCCATCTCGTCGGCCACCGCCAGGCAATTGTCGATGGCCGCCGGGGTGGTGCCCCAGTCCTCGTGCAGCTTCAGGCCCATGGCCCCAGCCCGCACCTGTTCGCGCAGCGGTTCCGGCTGGCTGGCGTTGCCCTTGCCGAGAAACCCCAGGTTCATCGGGAAGGCGTCCGCCGCCTGCAGCATGCGGTGGATATGCCACGGCCCCGGCGTGCAGGTGGTGGCGTAGGTGCCGGTGGCGGGGCCGGTGCCGCCACCGAGCATGGTGGTGACGCCGGACATCAGCGCCTCCTCGATCTGCTGCGGGCAGATGAAGTGGATGTGGGCATCGATGCCGCCGGCGGTGACGATCATGCCTTCGCCGGCGATGATCTCGGTGCCCGCGCCGATGGCGATGGTGACGCCCGGCTGCACGTCGGGGTTGCCGGCCTTGCCGATGGCGGCAATGCGCCCGGCCTTGAGGCCGATGTCGGCCTTGATGATGCCGGCGACGGCATCGACGATGAGCGCATTGGTGATCACCGTGTCGGCCACCTCGGCTGACACGCGCTGGCTTTGTCCCATGCCGTCGCGGATCACCTTGCCGCCGCCGAACTTCACTTCCTCGCCAGGGATCGTGTAGTCCTGTTCCACCTCGATCCACAGCTCGGTGTCGGCCAGGCGCACCCGGTCGCCGACGGTAGGACCGAACATTTCCGCATAGGCCTGTCGGGTGATGTTCATAGTGCCCCCTGAATCCTCGCCTGGAAGCCGTACACCTTGCGCTCGCCCGCATAGGCGACGAGTTCCACCGTGCGGACCTGCCCCGGCTCGAAGCGCACCGCCGTGCCTGCCGCGATGTTCAGGCGCATGCCGCGCGCCTGCTCGCGGTCGAAGGCCAGCGCAGCATTGGTCTCGTAAAAGTGGTAATGGGAGCCGACCTGGATCGGGCGGTCGCCGGTATTGGCCACTTCCAGCACACGCGTGGCCCGGCCGGCGTTGAGTTCGATCTCGCCAGGCTGGATCTGCATTTCACCGGGAATCATGATCCGCCTCAGACCAGGGTGGACACGACCAGCGCGCCGCCCGCCCACGCAACGGCCTGGCCCAGCGCCCGCGCCCAGTCCTGGCGTTGCCGCAAGGCCGAGTGCGCCAGCAGCATGCCGAGGCCATGCAGCACGGCCGAGCCGAGCAGCATGCCCGCCAGCACGCTCGTGCCGGAGGACAACTCGCTTCCGTGCGCCAGGCCGTGGCAAAACGCGAAGCCGCCGATCAGCCCCAATGCCGCGGTCTCGTTCAGGCGCAGCGGCAGCGCCAGCATCAGCCCCAGCAACACGACCGACGCGGCGACCATCGGCTCCAGCACGGGAAGCGTGATTCCCCCCTGCCCCGCGACCGCACCCATCGCCAGCATGGCCATGAAGAGCGCGGGCGCCTGCCACACCCGGCGGCCGTGCAGCACGCTCAAGGTTCCCACCATCGCCATGGCGAGCAAATGGTCGAGCCCCAGGAAGGGATGGACGAAGCCATCCAGGAAACCGTGGCCGCCATGGCCGGGGTGCGCGAAAGCCGTCGCCGGCAGGCAGAGGACGGCGGCGAGCAAAACCTTCTTCAAATTCAGCTTCATGTGCGCTCCTTTTAAACGATCGGATGATGAACGGTGACGAGCTTGGTGCCGTCGGGAAAGGTGGCTTCCACCTGGATCTCCGGGATCATTTCCGGCACGCCTTCCATGACCTCGTCGCGCGTGAGCAGCGTGGTGCCGTAGCTCATCAGCTCGGCCACGGTGCGGCCGTCGCGCGCGCCTTCCAGGATGGCGGCCGTGATGAAGGCCACCGCCTCGGGATAATTGAGCTTGAGGCCGCGCGCGCGACGCCGCTCCGCCAGCAATCCTGCGGTGAAGATCAGCAGCTTGTCCTTCTCGCGTGGGGTCAGTTCCATATCGGTTCTTTCATGTGCTCCAGATGCGCGGCCGTTGCGCTTCGCGCCCGATCAGGGCCGGGCGCAGCACCTGCCACAGGGCGACAAACCAATGGCGCGCCGCCTCCGACGAATGGCCCAGGTAACGCGCCACGAGCATGTTCGGCAGTTGCGTGAGGCCGTGCTGTGCGCCGCTTTCCTGCGCCGGGATCTCGCGGCAGGCGGCCAGCAGGCCCGGCTCGATGTGCGGCGCCACGGCGAGCAAGGTCCCGCTGACGCTGAAGCCGGCCAGCCCCGCAGGCGAATCGAGCAACCCGGAGCCGCCTTCCAGCCGTCCCCGCTCGAGCCAGATGGGCTGGCCCGCGCGGCTGACCCGCGTCGCCAGATGCAGGGTGCCGTTGTCGAAGCCTTCGCCGGACGCCCGGCGTCCCAGGCACAGCACGTCCATGCCGATGAAGCGGGCCTCGGCATCCAGGTCGACGGTGCTGTCCATCGCCGCGCGCGCCGCGTCGAACACGATGGTCTCCTGCGGCAGCCATTCCAGCGTGGCGTGCGCGCCCACCGTAAAACTGAGGCGCTGGCTCGCCCAGGCGCCGGCGCTGCGATACCACTTGCCGGCGCCCGGCGTGGTCAGCAAGGCGTGCGCGCCCTGCCCCATCGTCACGCCGATCTCCAGTTCGTCGCCGCCGGCGATGCCGGAGGGCGGATGCAGGACGATGGCATGGCAGACGGCCTCGCCTTCGGGATAAAGCGGCTTCTGTATGCGCAAGGGGCCGACGTGCTCGCGGCGGGCGAGGAGGGTGGCGGCGTCGCGCCGCTGGAAACCCAGCGCCAGGCGGGCGCGCCAGGTCGAGGCGTAGGGTTCGGCAATATCCATCGGGCCATCATACGGACAGCAATTCGCGCACGCCATCCTTGTCCATGTCGGCGCCGGCCCCGTGCTTGATGATCACCCCGCGTTCCATGAGCAGGTACTGGTCGGCCAGCGAGCGGGCGAAATCGTAGTACTGCTCCACCAGCAGGATGGCCATGCTGCCCTCCTCGGCCAGGACGCGGATGGCGCGTTCGATGTCCTTGATGATCGAGGGCTGGATGCCCTCGGTGGGCTCGTCCAGGATCAGCAGCTTCGGGCCGAAGGCCAGCGCCCGGCCGATGGCCAGCTGCTGTTGCTGGCCGCCCGACAGGTCGCCGCCGCGCCGCTTCATCATCTGTTTCAGTACCGGGAACATCTCGAAGATGCGTTCCGGGATGGGCGTGCCGGCGGGTCGGGTCGCCAGGCCCATGCGCAGGTTTTCTTCCACGGTGAGGCGCGGGAAGATCTCGCGGCCCTGAGGCACGTAGCCGATGCCGGCCTTGACCCGGGCATGGGACGGCGCAGCGGTGATGTCGTTGCCGTCGAAGCGGATGCTGCCGGACCGGGCCGGCAGCAGGCCCATCAGGCACTTGAGCAGCGTGGTCTTGCCGACGCCGTTGCGGCCCAGCAAGGTGGTGACCTGGCCTTGTTTCGCCTCGAAGCCGACGTCGCGCAGGATATGGCTGCCGCCGTAATACTGGTTGAGGTTCTCTACGCTCAGCATTCTTCAGCGCCCCAGATAGACTTCGATCACGCGCGGGTCGGCCTGCACCGTGGCGAGATTGCCTTCCGCCAGCACCGAGCCTTCGTGCAGCACCGTCACCTTGCCGCCGAGCTGCTCGATGAAGGCCATGTCGTGTTCCACCACCACCAGGCTGTGCTTGCCCGCCAGCGACTTGAACAGCTCGCCGGTGCGCTCGGTCTCGTCGTCGGTCATGCCGGCCACGGGCTCGTCGAGCAGCAGCAGCTGCGGCTCCTGCATCAGGAGCATGCCGATCTCCAGCCATTGTTTCTGGCCGTGGGAAAGCAGCCCGGCCTTGCGGTCGGCCTCGTGGTCGAGGCGTATCAGCCTGAGCGTGTCGGAAATCTTGTCGCGGCCGACGTCGTCCAGCCGGGCGAACAGGCTCACGCGCGCCCGCTTGTCCGTCTTCATGGCCAGCTCCAGGTTGTCGAACACGGAGTGGTTCTCGAACACCGTCGGTTTCTGGAACTTGCGGCCGATGCCGGCGTGAGCGATCTGCGGTTCGGTCATGCGAGTGAGGTCCAGCGTCTGCCCGAAAAAGCAGGTGCCGGTATCGGGCCGGGTCTTGCCGGTGATGACGTCCATCATGGTGGTCTTGCCGGCACCGTTGGGGCCGATGATGCAGCGCAGCTCGCCGGCGTCGATGGCGAGGCTCAGCTTGTTGAGCGCTTTGAAGCCGTCGAAGCTGACCGAGATGTCTTCGAGATACAGGATGACCTTGTGGGAGATGTCGAGGCCCGGCTGCAGGATATGGCCCACTTCCGGCGAGCCGCCTTCCCCGCCGAAGCCCTGTTCCGCAACGCTCATGCGCGCCCCCTGTTCCGGATGCGTTTCCACAGCCCCACCACGCCCTCCGGCAGCCATAGCGTCACCATGACGAACAACGCGCCGAGGAAGAACAGCCAGTAGTCCGGAAAGGCCAAGGTGAAATAGCTCTTGGACAGATTCACCAGGACCGCGCCGATGACCGGCCCGATCAGGGTGGCCCGCCCGCCCACCGCGGTCCAGATGGCGATCTCGATGGAGTTGGCGGTGGACATCTCGGACGGGTTGATGATGCCCACCTGCGGCACGTACAGCGCGCCGGCCACAGCGCACAGCATGGCCGACAGCGTCCAAATGAACAGCTTGTAGTGGAGCGGGTTGTAGCCGATGAACATGACGCGCGACTCAGCATCGCGGATGGCCGTGAGCACGCGGCCGAACTTGGACGTCATCATCCAGCGGCCCAGCAGCAGCGTCAGCATCAGCATCAGCGCTGACAGCGCGAACAGGACGGCGCGCATCTCCGGCGAGGTGATGTCGTAGCCGAGGAGGCGCCGGAAGTCGGTGAAGCCGTTGTTGCCGCCGAAGCCGGTCTCGTTGCGGAAGAAGAACAGCATGGCGGCGTAGGTCAGGGCCTGGGTGATGATGGAGAAGTACACCCCCTTGATGCGGGAGCGGAAGGCGAAGAAGCCGAAAATGGCGGCCAGCAGGGCCGGCACCGCCAGCACCAGGAACAGCGCCCAGAGGAAGGAATCGGAGCCGCTCCAGTACCAGGGCAGCGCCTTCCAGTCGAGGAAGACCATGAAGTCCGGCAGGGTCGAGTGGTAGGAGCCGTCGGTGCCGATCTGGCGCATCAGGTACATGCCGAAGGCGTAGCCGCCCAGCGCGAAGAACACGCCATGGCCGAGCGACAGGATGCCGGCGTAGCCCCAGATCAGGTCCATGGCCACCGCCACGATGGCATAGCACATGATCTTGCCGCCCAGGGTGATGGCGTAGTTGGATACGTGCAGGGGATTGTCGTGGGGCACGTAGACATGGAGCACCGGCAGCAGCACCAAGGTGATCGCGGCGAACAGCGCCAGGGCGACCCAGCCGGAACGCGGCAGCGCAGTCAGGAAACGGAGGGTGACAGGCGTCCGCATCTCAGTTCTCCACGAACCGGCCCTTGAGGGCGAACAGGCCCTGAGGCCGTTTCTGGATGAAGACGATGATGATCACCAGCACCACGATCTTGGCGATGACGGCGCCGGTCCATCCCTCCAGGAACTTGGTCAGCACGCCCAGTCCCAGCGCCGCCCACACGGTGCCGGCCAGCTGGCCCACGCCGCCCAGCACCACCACCATGAAGGAATCGACAATGTAGCCCTGGCCCATGTCCGGGCCCACGTTGGCCACCTGCGACAGCGCCAGGCCGCCCAGCCCGGCGATGCCGGCGCCGAGACCGAACGCCAGGGTGTCGATGCGGCCCGTCGGCACCCCGACGCAGCCGGCCATGGGCCGGTTCTGGGTGACGGCGCGCACGAACAGGCCCAGGCGGGTCTTCTGCATCAGCACCCAGACCAGGGCCAGCACGAACAGGGTGAAGCCGATGATGACGATGCGGTTCCACGGCAGCACCAGGCCGGCCATCACTTCCACGCCCCCGGTCATCCAGGACGGATTGCCGACTTCCACGTTCTGCGCGCCGAACAGCACCCGCGCGGCCTGGATCAGGATCAGCGAAAGGCCCCAGGTGGCCAGCAGCGTCTCCAGCGGGCGGCCGTAGAGCCAGCGGATCACCGTGCGTTCCAGTGCCATGCCCACCAGGGCCGCGGCCATGAAGGAGACGGGAATGGCGGCCACCACGTACCAGTCGGCGTAGGCCGGCAGATGGCTGCGGAACAGGCCCTGCATGGAGTAGGCGGCATAGGCTCCCACCATCAGGAGTTCGCCGTGAGCCATGTTGATGACGCCCATGACGCCGTAGGTGATGGCGAGGCCGAGGGCGGCCAGCAGCAGGATGCTGCCCAGCGAGAGGCCGGTGAAGATCTGGCCCAGCGTCTCGCCGATGGCCAGCCGCGATTCGATGGCCTTGACCGAGGCAGTCGCCGCCTGGCGCACCGTGGCGTCGGTTTCGTTGGCCGGATCGGTGAGCGGCAGCAGCAGGCCCCTGGTGGTGGGGCTGGCGTCGTGGCCCAGGGCCTGCACGGCGGCCAGGCGCACGGCCGCATCGGGGCTGGCCAGATGAGCCTGGTCGAGGGCGAAGCGGAGCAGGTGCTTGATCTCGCCGTCGGTCTCCCTGGCCAGGGCCTTGTCCAGGATGGGCGCCAGTTCGATGCCGATGCCGGATTGCAATTCCCGGGCGGCGGCCAGGCGCACGGTGCGGTCCGGGTTCAGCAGGCGCAGGCCGGCGATGGCGTTGTCGAGTTCGGAGCGGATGCGGTTGTTGATGGTGATGGCGTCGTATTCCGTTGGGACCGGATCGATCTCGGCACCGGTGACGGCGTCGAAGGCCTTGTCCTCGGGCATCAGGAACACCCGGCCGTCCGGCGTCGCCATCAGGGTGTCGTTGGCCAGGGCCTTGAGCACCTTCAGCGCGTCGCGGTCGCCGCTGGCCCCCAGTTTCTGGATGGCGGCGATCTTGGCGTCGGAATCCTCCGCTGTCAGTTGCTTGACCAGCGCGGGATCCACCCCAGCCCAGGCCGGCAGCGCAGGCAACGTGAATAACAACAGGGCAAGCAGAAAACGTTTCATGGAGTTCGCAGTCGTATGGACGGCAGTCTGTCATTCCCACGCGGATGTCGCCGTCCGCGCGGGAATGACGCCCCCGCAGGGGGCGCCAGCCGGATGCTTACTTGGTATCCGGCTCGTCCTTCTTCTTGTCGTTGCCCGGGATGTAGGGGCTCCAGGGTTGCGCCTTGATCGGGCCCTTGGTTTTCCACACCACGTTGAACTGGCCATCCGGACGGATCTCGCCGATGAACACCGGCTTGTGCAAGTGGTGGTTCTTCGGATCCATCTCAATGGTGAAGCCGGAAGGCGCTTTGAAGGTCTGGCCGCCCATGGCAGCGATCACTTTGTCCACGTCGGTGGACTTGGCCTTCTCCACCGCCTGCTTCCACATATGGATGCCGATGTAGGTCGCTTCCATCGGGTCGTTGGTGACGACGGTGTCGGAATTGGGCAGCTTCTGCTTCTTGGCCCAGTCCTTGTACATCTTGATGAAGGCGGCGTTGGTCGGGTTCTTGATCGACATGAAGTAGTTCCAGGCGGCGAGGTGGCCCACCAGCGGCTTGGTGTCCACGCCGCGCAGTTCTTCCTCACCCACGGAGAAGGCTACCACCGGCACGTCGGTCGCCTTCAGGCCGGCATTACCCAGCTCCTTGTAGAAGGGCACGTTGGAGTCGCCGTTGATGGTGGAAACCACGGCGGTCTTCTTGCCTTCGGAAGCGAACTTCTTGATCTTGGCGATGATGGTCTGGTAATCGCTGTGGCCGAAGGGCGTGTACTCTTCCATGATGTCGGCGTCGGCCACGCCCTTGCTGTGCAGGAAGGCGCGCAGGATCTTGTTGGTGGTGCGCGGGTAGACGTAGTCGGTGCCGAGCAGCACGAAGCGCTTGGCACCGCCGCCATCCTTGCTCATCAGGTATTCCACCGCCGGAATCGCCTGCTGGTTGGGCGCGGCGCCGGTGTAGAACACATTCTTCTCCAGCTCTTCGCCCTCATACTGCACCGGGTAGAACAGCAGGCCGTTCAGCTCCTTGAACACCGGCAGCACCGATTTGCGCGACACCGAAGTCCAGCAACCGAACACCACGGCCACCTTGTCCTTGGTGAGCAGCTGGCGCGCCTTCTCCGCGAACAGCGGCCAGTTGGAAGCGGGGTCCACCACCACCGGCTCCAGCTTCTTGCCCATCACGCCGCCGTGCGCATTGATGTCGGCGATGGTCATCAGCGCGGTTTCCTTCAGCGCCGTCTCGGAAATGGCCATGGTGCCGGACAGGGAATGGAGGATGCCAACCTTGATGGTGTCGGCTGCCATGGCCGAGACGCTGGTCAGACCGGACAAGGCCATCAGGCCAGAGAGCACGGTCGTTTTCATGAAATTACGACGAGTTTGCATGGTGAACTCCTATCGGAAACAAAGAGAAACGGTTACTGGAAAAAACGCATCAATGCGGTGGGCGCAACGCCAGGCTGCGCCCGTTCCGGCTCATCAGAACTGGACTTGCAGCGCGACGTTGAAGGCATTGACGTCGCTCGCCCCGGTCACTTTCGTGTTCGAGTAGACGCCCGCGATTTGCGCGTTGTAGCCGTCGATAATGTAGTTCACGCCCAGGTCATACTTCTTGGTGTCGATGTTGGTGTCGGGGCTGAACTTCTGGTAGCGGGCAAACGGCTGGAACTGTCCCCAGCCCACCTTCTGGTTAAAGATGTAGCCCAGCCCGGCCGAGTACGCCTTGCCCTGCTCGCTGAGGAAGACATCGCTCGTGTCGTAGTTGTAGCCCGCCGCTTCGATCGACAGCGCGCCCGGGCCGACGCCTTTCTTCTCCAGCAGGAAATCGACGCTGTAGGAGGTGTAGTCGCCGGTCGCGGTGGTCGAATACGCACCATTCTTCTGCGTGCGGCCGGCGATGCCGATCGCCAGAATGTCCTTGCTGCCGAGATAGTTGCCCGTGCCGTAGTAGCCCGGCTCCGCATCCCAGAAGTCGACCTGCAGACGGCCGGCATACATCAAGCCATCCGAGCCAGTGCGATTGGCCGTGTTGCTGCTGGCAGGCGCGGGCGCGATCTTGAACTCGGTATTCCCTTTAAACGCACCGAGGGCGTAGGCCAGCTTGCCACCCATCAGGCTTCCGACGACAGCCACGCCGTCGTCACGCCCGATATAGCCGCCGTTGTAGCCGTAACGCGAAGCGATGCCCGACCAATAGCCGCCGCCCAGGGAGTAATACGGACCCGCCATGTTGGCGCGGTCGCTGGGCGACAGGAAACGTCCGGCCCAGATGCTCAGTTCAGGCGTGATCACGAACTGGACGTTGGCATCGATGGGCTGGAAGCCTTCGCCGGCAATATCCTTCTCCGTGTTGAGCATGCCCTTGATGTACTTGTTCAGGGAGCCCGACAGATAGATGCGGGCACTGTCCAGGCTGAAGTCCTGCGAGTACGACGTGCCGTTGGGCGCGCCGTTTTCAACGCTGCTGAAACTGCCGCGCATGCCCAGACCGATGCTGACCGACTTGTCCTCGCCGAATGTGATCGTGCCACCCGCATGGGCATTGACAGCCGGCAGCATGATCCCCGCCGCAACGGCAGCCGCCAGCTGGACCCTCTTGAATTCGAATCTCATTTCCTTCCCCCTTGATTAAAAAATCGTCACCGAATCGAAGCGGCCGACGCACGGCAGCCACCCGAACCCCATTCCTGTTTCAAACATGGAGCGAGGTTAGCGAGCGTGTCGGGGGAATGAAATAAGTCATCCTACGTAGTCGAGCCGAGTGACTGACCAGGGAAAGGGGTGCTACCTTTCGGCGTCGGATGATGAATGGGCTGCTGCCGGTTTCAAAGACACTTTGTTAAGGTGTATGAAATCGGAGGTGGTTCATGGTTACAAGGCGGCAATTCAGCCGGGAATTCAAGATTGAAGCGGTCAAGCTGGTCACTGAGCGCGGCGTAGCCGCGAGTCAGGCGGCCAAGGACCTGGACTTCACGAGAACGTGTTGCGCAAGTGGGTGCGTGAGCAGCGTCGCGACCCGCAGCAGGCCTTTCCGGGCAACGGGCAGATGAAGCCGAAGCTGGCCGAGATTGCCCGGCTCAAGAAAGAAAACGCGAAGCTCAGGATGGAGCGCGACATCCTGAAAAAAGCCGCGGCCTACTTCGCGAAGGAATCGATGTGAAATTCTGTTTCATGGTGAAACACCGAGGAATCTGGCCGGTAGCAATCATGTATGGGGCGCTCGATGTCTCGCGAAGTGGCTTCTATGATGAAGGCGGTGAACGCAAAGCTCGTGATCTACGCGAACCACCTGAAACAAATGATCGAGATATAGATCCAAGCGCCTTTCTCCGCACCTGACGCGCTCCGCTACGCTCGCTTGTCTCCTGGCTCGTTCGGCTTCGCCGATCCGAGCCCAGGTTCAGTTCATGTGAAAAAGAGACTGATATAGACAGAACCGTGACTAGACTGGCTGCGCCGGCCCCGATTTTTCTGGACACGAATTTGGGGTAAAACCGTGTCAAGAGAAAGGAGCTTGGAATGCTGAATGAATCGAAGATGGGTGGGGTT
>Ga0272446_1003723_pt1 | contig 18874 bp, 16 predicted proteins | sample YNPCB0061_FD_194587 | JGI IMG/M metagenome (GOLD analysis project Ga0272446, IMG submission 194587) | Hot spring microbial mat communities from Yellowstone National Park, WY, United States - YNP-CB-006-1 | ecosystem: Environmental > Aquatic > Thermal springs > Hot (42-90C) > Sediment | place... | reverse complement strand
CTGAATAACTCCCCTCCCCCTCGGGGGGAGGGGTGGGGGAGAGGGAGCGTATCCGCGAAAAATCAATCAGTTACCCTCTCCCCACCCCCTCTCCCCGCGGGAGAGGGGGAAATAAATCAGCGTTTCCTTAGGAGCCAGTGGTGACACAGGCTCGCGCCAAGGCATCAGATGTAAATTAGAAATCGCTTATATAATCCCGCCCCACAATTTTCCGGAGGGGAATCATGGACTGGTTATACCAACCTTGGCCTTGGTACGTGGCGGGCCCCATCATCGGCCTGATGGTGCCGCTCATGCTGTTCATCGGCAACCGCTCCTTTGGCATCTCCAACAACCTGCGCCACCTGTGCGCCATCACCCAGCCGGACAAGGTGGACGTGGATTTCTTCCGGTATAACTGGAAGGAACACACCTGGAGCCTGGTGTTCGTCATCGGCACTGCCCTGGGGGGGTACCTGGCGGGGGTCGTGTTCGCCAATCCCAACCCGGTACAGCTCTCCAAGGCGGCCCAGGAGATGCTGCTGTCCTGGGGGTTCCTGCTCCCCAGCGGGGGTTTGGTGCCGGACGAACTGTTCCATACCAGCGTGCGCAATTTCACCTTCCTGTTCGCCTGCGGCGTGCTGGTGGGCTTCGGTACCCGTTATGCGGGGGGATGCACCTCGGGGCACGCCATCACCGGGTTGTCCACCATGCAGTTGCCCTCCCTGTTCGCGGTATTGGGTATCTTCGCCGGCGGCCTGATCGCCTCCTGGTTCCTGGTTCCCCACATGCTGATCGGATGAGCCCACCATGACCCGCTACCTGCCCTATCTCTTCGCCGGCGTCATTTTCGGCTTCGTGCTGATCAAATCCGAGGCAGCTTCCTGGTACCGCATCCAGGAGATGTTCCATTTCCAGAACTTCCATATGTTCGGGATCATGATCTCCGCCATCCTGACGGGTTTCACCAGCATCCAGATCGTCAAGCGCCTCGCCCACAAACAGGCCCTGGATGGCCAGCCCATCAAGATCCCGGAGAAAGCGCCGGGCCACAAGAGCTATATCCTGGGGGGGCTGATCTTCGGCTTCGGCTGGGGGCTCATCGGCCTGTGTCCCGGGCCGGTGTTCGCGCTCGTGGGCACCGGTTCCCTCGGCGCCCTGGTGGTTCTGGCGGGCGCCCTCCACGGTACCTGGCTTTACGGCGCATTGAAACAGCACCTGCCCCATTGACCATGGTTTCCAGGAGAATCAGCGGGATTTTTGACAGCCCCGTTGAGAACGGACTAATCTTCGGGCCCGTTCAACCCAGATTGTCCATCATGGCGCGCGTAAGCCTGTAGGGCCGCCCAATGGACAATCTGGGTTCTGGGTTCCGTGTTCCACCCCACACAGATAGAGGAGTCATCCATGCGCAAGACCCTGATTTCCCTGGCCCTGCTGGCCGGCGCCGCCAGCGCCAATGCCACCCCCCTGCTATCCTCCGACTGGGCCGCCCAGGCTTGCCAGGCGTGGAACAACAACCCCGTCCTGTTCAACGAGCTGGCCGAGAAGTGGATCAAGAACGACAAGGGTCGCGGCTACAAGGTCATCCATATGTACCGTACGGACTGTGGCGAAAACACCAAGGTGGAATTGACCATTTCCGCTAAAGACGGCAAGGCCCTGTGCACCTATGGCGGCCCCGTCAAGCATGCCACTCTGGACTATGAATCCGACTATCTCATGCACGCCGAGACCAAGCGCTGGCGCGAGATGGGGGCCGGTGAATACGGCCCCATGCGCGCCATGATGTTCGGCCGCCTGAAGTTCGAGGGTCCCAAGGGCGAGGCCATGCGCGTCATGGGCCCCTTTGAGCAGTTCCTGCTGATGCCCGGCAAGGTGCCTGGCGACGACGCCTGCCCCGCCAAGTAAGCAGTCAGCGTCCGCAGAAGGCCCGCGCGATGCGGGCCTTTTTTCTTTGTGAAAACGACGCGCCCCCGCCCTGTGCCGCCGCTGTTCAGTATGGCGAAAAGCCGGTCGATGTTGCTGAGTCTACCTCCCTCGCACCCCTACTGTTGGCCGACGAAGCGCTTCTGCAGCCAGCCGGGCAAGCCTAATTGCCGGTTTTGAGCTGGTTGGATGTATCCAGCAGTTTATGGAGCGCCTGCGCGATGCGTTGCGAGGCGGGCGAGGCCCAATGCGTGTCGTCAACGAAAAAAATATCCCGTTCGCCTGCTCTCACGCCATCACCCAAGATGGCCTTGGTATCAAGCAGCAGGTAATTGCGCTGTTGTTGCCTAAGCAGATTAAACAAGGGGTCGCGAGGGTAGTTTTGGTTTGTAAAATGGTCCCGATAAAGATCAAATTTGCTTACCGCTGGCATCAGGATCAATGTAACACCTTTTTGACTCAGGTGTACGGCAAGAGCATTCAAGGTGGTGTTGAGTCGCTGGATGTTCTCTCGTGTATGTTTTTTGATGGCACGCATGTCGTTTTTGTAGAACAGCATTTCGTTTCCGTTGCCGATGCTGAACAGCCTTGCATCAAGACGCACCCGGCAGGTGTCCGATATAAGCGCGCAATCGTGAAATGGATAAAGTCCCTTATAGATAAGGTACTTGATATTTCCGTTGTTGATGAATGAGGTATCTGGCAGGGCGAAGTTGAAGGCGGTTTTTTCCCCATTGCCGAAGCGATAGAACTCATCGAGTTGTTTTTGGCTGAGCGAACTGGTGAGGTGAGCAGGGTTGCTTAGACGTTCAACCAGCTTGCGCTGAGTGGCCTCGATTAGAAGATACCGGACGCCCGCACGGCGCAGGAAGCCAGTGTCTGCGAGAGCCATGGCCGTCTCAATGGGGCTTCTGCTGGCAGGCGGGTCCCGCAGGTTAAGCACCGTCCATCCCATCTTGGTGGCGATGTGGTCTTGGTAGAAGCGATTCGGGCCGCCGCCTGCCCCTTGTGAAAATGAGTCACCCAAGGTGACCAGGTCAACCCTCTGGCCCTGATAATCGCCACTTTCAAGGTGGCGGCGTGCCAGATCTGTATGGTTGACGCGCGGATGCACCAGATCGGTGATGTAGCCCATCCGCGCGAGGTCGCCAATAATGGCATCGCCTTGCCGCGCCAGTATCTGGTTGGTGAACTTGAACCATACCACCGCATTGATCGCCACGAATAGTGCGATGACAGCAACGAACCATTTCGAAAAGCGTTCTGCGGTCATGGCGTTAGAAATTGAAGTACAGAAATTCGCTGACTTTTGACATATCGAGCAGCGTATATATGACCAAGGCGCAAGTGGCGAAGAACACCCGATAACCCGGTTTGAAGGCGGTCAAGAGTTCCTGCGAGTTTCGCAGCTTCAACAAGGCATAGAGGGTCATCGCCAGCATCACAAAGTGGGTGCTGTCGAACATGATAGGGGCGAACCTGCCAGGGTGGCTGGTTGCAAGTTCATGGAAGAAGTCGATCTTGCGCGTTAGTCGGTCCGAAAAAACGATGCCGTTACCGCCTGCCATGCCATAGAGGATTTTGCCGACATCCGACCATTCTCTGGCGCGAAAAAAAACCCATGTGACATTGATGAAGTTGAAGGTGAGAAACCATGCCAGATAGGTATTCATGCGCAGCCCCAGTCGCTGCCAGACGCGGTGCACAACCAGGGCAAGCCCATGCAGGAAACCCCAGCATATGAAGGTCCAGCCCGCACCATGCCAAAGTCCGCCAATGACGAAGGTCAGCATCAGGTTGCGATAGGTGTGAAGCTCGCCAAGGCGATTGCCGCCGAGCGGAATGTAAATATAGTCGCGCAAAAAACGGGACAAGGTGATGTGCCAGCGTCGCCAGAAATCCTGGATGTTGGTGGCCTTGTAGGGGCTGTTGAAATTGATCGGCAATCGAATGTTGAACAGCAGCGCGGCGCCGACCGCCATGTCTGTATAGCCGCTGAAATCAAAATAAAGCTGGAAGGTATAGGCCAGCGAGGTGGCCCAGGCTTCGAAAAAACTGAGGCTGGTTGCCTGATCGAACCCTGGCGTTGCGATGGTGGCGAAGTAGTCCGCGATCACCACCTTCTTGAATAAACCAAGCGAGAAAATAAACAGCCCACCTGCAATGTGCCGGTAATTGATCAGCTTGTTTCTGGCCCGTGCGAACTGCGGCATCATTTCCTTGTGGTGGACGATAGGGCCGGCGATCAATTGAGGGAAGAAGGTAACGAAGAGCGCGTATTTCAGGAAATCGTATTCATGGGTTTCGCGCCGGTAGCTGTCAACCAGATAGGCAATCTGCTGAAAGGTGAAGAAGGAGATCGCCAAGGGCAAAAGCAGGTTCGGTAGCGCATAGCTGCTGCCCAAAACCTGATTGACGCTGGCAATGAAAAAATCGCTGTACTTGTAGTAGCCGAGCAAGGCGATGTTGGCGACAATGCCAAACCAGAGCAGCCATAGGCGAGAAGGCGAGCCTGCCCGCGATCCACGTGCTAGCGAATTACCGATCACGTAGTTGAACAGCATCGATAGCAGGATCAATGGAAGGTAGTCAGGGTTCCACCATGCGTAAAAAAACAGGGAGGCGGAGACCAGAAAACCGTTTGCAGCATCCGTGAGCCGCTTGCTGTTCAGGTAGAAGTAGAGCAAGAACGAGATGGGCAGGAATGCGAAGATGTATTCGAAACTATTGAACAGCATGTTCGTTCCAAATCTGCGCGAACATCGGCACCAGAAAGCTTGCACCGGTATTGCTGAGGTAGTTGTCGTCTGAGAAGAGCGGTCAGCCTTTTATGACTCCCATACAAGATATGGCGACCCAAAAAAAGGCCCTCGGACAAGTAGATGAATACTACCTGAATCCGTGTAAATTCATGGATCAAATACAACCTACAGATTGTGGGTTTTCCTGGAACTGGGCGGCATGCATGGCAGCGTATACGCCTCCCTTGGCCATGAGAGTGGCATGATCTCCCACCTCGACGATGCGGCCCCGTTGCATCACCACGATGCGGTCCGCGTTCTCGATGGTGGACAGGCGATGGGCGATCACCAGGGTGGTACGGCCCCGCATGAGGTTCTCCAGGGCAGCCTGGACCAGACGTTCAGACTCTGTGTCCAGGGCGGACGTGGCCTCATCCAGCATGAGGATGGGGGCGTCCCGATACACGGCCCTGGCAATGGCCAGGCGCTGACGCTGGCCGCCGGACAGGCGGGTGCCGTCCTCTCCCAGCACCTCGTCATACCCGGCCGGCAGTTGGCGGATGAAGTCCGCGGCGTTGGCGGCCCGGGCGGCAGCCTCAACCCGGGCAGCATCCGGCCGTTCGTCTGCATAGGCGATATTGGCGGTGACCGTGTCGTTGAACAGGGTCACGTCCTGGCTGACCATGGCGAACTGGCGCCGGTAGTCCATCAAACGGTAATCCTGGATGGGCGTGCCATCCAAGGTGATGCGTCCTTCGTGGCCCTGGTAGAAGCGGGTGATGAGATTGATCAGGGTGGTCTTGCCGCTGCCGGAATGACCCACGAAGGCCACCGTCTCACCGGGTTGGATGTCCAGGTTGATGTCCTCCAGGACCGCAGGTCCATCCTCCACGTACTTGAAGGAGACATGCTCCAGTTTGATGGCGCCCCGGGCCCGATCCAACGGCTTGGTGCCGGTATCCGCTTCCGCTGGCAGATCGATCAGGGCGAACACCGTCTGGGCGGCCGCCATGCCTCGATGGAACTGGTCGTTGATTTTTGTCAGGCTCTTGATGGGGTTCTGCAGCATGAGCATGGCCCCCATGAACGACACGAAGGCACCGGCGGTCAGGGCCCCTTCCTGGGCACGCACCCCGGCGTAATACACGATGAGGGCAATGGTCACTGCCACCAGAAACAGGTTGAGGCCGGAATTCAGCGCCGTTGTGCCGGCCCGCTTCACCGCCAGACGGCGCATCCGCTGGTTCACCTTGGAAAAGCGGCCGGCCTCATAGCCATGGCCACTGAATATCTTCACCACCCGGTGACCGCTCAGGGTCTCGTTCAGGATACGCGCCAGGGCCCCCATGCTGTCCTGGGTCTCCAGGGACAGGCGGCGCTGGCGCTGGGCCACCAGGCGCATGGATACCGCCACCCCTGGCGCCAGCAGGGCGCAGAACAGGGCCAGGCGCCAGTCTGTCCAGAACAGAATGGCCAACAGGCCGATGGCCATGACGCCATCCCGCACCACCACGGTCACCACCTGTAGGCCCGCATCCATGAGGCCGTTCACGTCATAAGTCACCCGGGAGAGCATCTCCCCCACGGACGACTTGTCGTAGGTAGAGGCCGGCAGGCGCAGCAGGCGGTCATACATGTGGCCGCGCACGTCATGGATCACCCGTGAGGAAAGCCAGGTGCTGAGATACTCGAAGCCATAGCCCGCCACCATGCGGGCCAGGCCCACTCCGAACAGGATGGCGGGCATGTACCACAGGGGCTGGGTCCCCTGGGCCAGGGCCTGGAAACCATCGATCAGATCCTTCAGCAACCTCACCATCAGGGCCTCGATGCCGCCGGACAGCGCCATCAGCACCAGGGTGACGACAATCACCGAGCGGTAGGGCTTGAAGTAGCCCAGCAGACGCAAATACATCGTCTTGGTGGACATCATGGCGCCACCCCCGATCCTCGAGCTTTCTCATCACGCGCAGCAAGGGTCAGCAGTTTCGCCAGGTCCAGGGTGCGCCGGCTTTCCCAGTTACCGAAGCGCCGAATCAAGGGGCCCGCCCAGAGAATGGGCCGGGCCATCCGCGCCAGCCTTCCCAGCAGGTCAGCATGATCCTTGGACCAGTGCACAGCCTGGTAGTCCCTCAGCAAGGCGCCGGCCCAGGCCGTCACGTTCGGTATTTCACCCTCCAGGTACAGGACATCGGCAAGAAACAGCCCCAGGTCGTACATCTGGAGCAAGGGGAGGGAAAACTGCTCCGCCAAGTCCTCCTCGAAATCGAACCGGCAGAACTCAGGCACCCCGGAGGCATCCGATGCCAGCGCCACCATATTGCGGAACTGGGCGGCGCCATGCCAATGGCCGGCATGATGGAAGCGGGCCAGGTCAACCATGGCCTGCCGGATCAGGGTCTGCTTTTCCGTCCCGGTCAGCCTCGCCAGATGCAGACTCAGAACCGTGCCACAGTACTCGTAGACCACCGCATCGGGCAGGGACAAGACAACCTGCGGCACCCGCTCCCCTGCTTCGGCCAATGCCTTGTTGCGCGCGAGTTCCCAAAGGCCATCCCCCGCCTTCAGGCTGCCTTTGACCACATGCCCGGGAAACGCCCATCTGGAAAAGACCTCGATCAAACCCAGTTTGAAGCGACCTTTGCGTTTTGATTTACGGGCAATCCGCTTGACCACATATTTCTTTCCCTGCCACTCGGCAAAGACCACCCGGCGGGGGGAGCTGGCCAATGCCCGGGCCACGGCCGCTTCCAGCCCCCCATCACCCGTCGTTGCGGTCTGTCCCTCTGCCAGACTCAAGCCAATACCCCATGCCGGTGCGTCAAGACGGGTATCGCCGCAAATGCCCTGCACGGTAGGTCGACCTGGTTCATGCGTCATGGGGTTCGTTTGTCCGCTGCCCATTGTATCCGCCAAAAAGACAAACACCCCGAATCGGGACGTTCGCTGCCACAACCCGCACTCAGATGGCTATTTCCGGCAGGAAAAGCTGTCCAGCACGTGCAGGTAGTTGGCCCGGGCCAGCACGGCCGGATCCGGCAGGTTCTTCTGGCTCATGCTGCCTTTCAACTGGACCACGGACTCATATTCCTTTTCTTCCATCCAGCGCGCCATGCCCTGGAGGATTTCGGCCAGATGCCCGGGGCCGTGCTGCAACAGGCAGGAGGCCAGGTGCACCACGTCCGCCCCGGCCAGGAGCAGTTTCAGGGCCTGGTCCGGCCCGTGCACGCCCCCGGTGGCGGCCAGGGTCAGCCGGGTGCGGCCGTGCAGGATGGCGATCCAGACGATGCGCAACAGGGCCTCATCAGGGTAGGACAGGCTCAGCTGGTTCACCACCCGCAGACCATCCAGATCGATGTCCGGCTGGTAGAAGCGGTTGAACAGAGCCACCCCCCGGGCACCGCCCTGCTCCAGCTGCTTCACGAAATGGGGCAGAGAGGAAAAATAGGGCGACAGCTTCATGATGATGGGCAGGCTCACCGCTCCCCGCAGTTCCGCCAGCAGGGCGAGATAGCGGGCCTCCACCGCCTCGCCGGACTGGGCCATCTCCGCCGCCACGTGGTAGACGTTCAGCTCCAGGGCGTCGGCCCCGGCCCGCTGCAACTCCTTGCCCAGGTCCACCCAGCCGGACAGGGACACACCGTTGAGGCTGGCCACCACGGGAATCTCCAGGCGCGCTTTCAGGCGGTGCAACTGCTCCAGATAACGGTCCAGGCCGCTGGTGAAAGTGCCGTGATCCGGCAGGTAACTGTCCGCCTCGCCGTGGCCCAGATGGCCGTGGACCAGGAAGCGGTCCGCCATGGCCGCCTCGGCATCCAGCTCCTCCTCGAACAGGGAATACATCACCAAGGCCGCCGCCCCGGCATCCTCCAGGCGCAGGGCGGTGTCCAGGTGCTTGGACAGGGGCGAGGCGGAAGGCACCAGGGGATTCTTGAGCTTGAGGCCCACGTAGTCAGTGGAGAGATCGACCATTGCTCATTCCTTTTCCGGAGTCCGGCTTTCGCCGGTATGACTGGCCTGTTCCGCCAGGGCCCTGTAGGCGGCGAAGCGGGCCTCCACCTCCCTTTGCGCCGCAGCCAGGAAGCGTTCCGCGTCTTCGGGATGGCTGCGGGCCAACATGGCGAAGCGGGTCTCGCTCTGCATGAAGTCCTTGATGGGCAGGTTGGGGGCGGCAGAATCCAGCTTCCAGGGATTGGCCCCCGTCTCGCCGACGCGGGGGTCGAAGCGGAACAGGGGCCAGTGGCCGGATTTCACCGCCAGGTCCTGCTGGCGCAGGTTGTACTGCAGGTCCACGCCGTGGGCGATGCAGGGGCTGTAGGCCACGATGAGGGAGGGCCCTTCGTAGGACTCGGCCTCATGGAACACCCGCAGGGTCTGGGTGTCCTTGGCGCCGTAGGCCACGTTGGCCACGTACACGTGGCCGTAGTCGCTGGCCAGCCGGCCCAGATCCTTCTTGGCCGTGGGCTTGCCGCCGGCGGAGAACTTGGCCACGGCGCCGATGGGCGTGGCCTTGGAGGTCTGGCCGCCGGTGTTGGAATACACCTCCGTGTCCAGCACCAGGATGTTCACGTCGTAGGGCAGGGCCAGCACGTGGTCCAGGCCGCCGTAGCCGATGTCATAGGCCCAGCCGTCGCCGCCGATGATCCACACGGAGCGGCGGATGAGCCATTCCGCCACCGAGGCCAGTTCCCGGGCCCGGGGATGCTTCGATGCGGCCAGCCGGTCCAGCACCAGCGCCACGCGACGTCGCTGGGCGCGGATGCCCGCCTCGTCCCGCTGGCTCGCCTGCACCAGTTCCGTCACCAGGTCGGCGCCGATTTCGTCCGCCATCTCCCGGGCCAGGCCCCGGGCGTAATCCATGAGCTTGTCCGCCGCCAGACGGAGCCCCAAGCCGAACTCGGCGTTGTCCTCGAACAGGGAGTTGGACCAGGCCGGCCCACGGCCCTCGGCGTTGGTGGTGTAGGGCGTGGTGGGCAGGTTGCCGCCGTAGATGGAGGAGCAGCCCGTGGCATTGGCGATGAGCATGCGATCACCGAACAACTGGGTGGCCAGGCGGATGTAGGGGGTCTCGCCGCAGCCGGCGCAGGCCCCGGAGAACTCGAACAGGGGGTCCAGCAGGGCCGCGCCCGGGAGGGTGGTGTGCTTGATGGCATCCCGGTCGTACTCGGGCAGGGTGAGGAAGAAGGCGAAGTTCTCCCGCTCCGTCAGACGGCGTTCATGGGTGAGGGGCGCCATGTTCAGCGCCTTGCGGGAGACGTTGGACTTGTCGTGGATGGGGCAGGCCTCCACGCAGTCGTGGCAGCCGGTGCAGTCTTCCGGCGCCACCTGGTAGCTCATGCGGGTACCGGCGGGATACTCCTTGCTCTTGGCGGGCACGTGCTTGAAAGTGGCCGGCGCGTGGGCCGCCTCTTGTTCCGTAAAAACCCGGGCGCGGATGGCGCTGTGGGGGCACACCAGCACGCACTTGCCGCACTGGGTGCACAAGTCCGCCTCCCATACCGGGATTTCCAGGGCGATGTTGCGCTTCTCGTAGCGGGCCGTGCCCAGGGGCCAGGTGCCGTCCACGGGCATGGCGGACACGGGCAGTTCGTTGCCCCGGCCGTGGTAGATGGGCAGGGTGACATTCCGCACGAAGTCCGGCATCTCCGTCACCCCGGTGGGGGCCGGGGTCCAGGGCATGGCCTCCTGGATTCCGGCTGCCGCCGGAATGACGATTTCATGCAGGTGCTCCAGGGTCATGTCGATGGCCTTGAAGTTCAGCTCCGCCAGGCGTTTGCTCTTGCGGCCATAGGTCTTCTCCACCGCCTGCTTGATGGCGGCGATGGCCGCATCCCGGGGCAGGATGCCGGCAATGGCGAAGAAGCAGGTCTGCATGATGGTGTTGATGCGCCGTCCCATGCCCGCCTGTTCCGCCACCCGGTAGGCGTCGATGGCCCACAGCCGCAGGCCCTTGGCCTGGATCTGGGCCCGGGTGGCCTCGGGCAGGCTGTCCCAAACCCGCTCCGCCGGCTCGGGCGTATTCAGCAGGAACACGCCGCCGGGCCTGGCATGGGCCAGCATGTCGTAACGCTCCAGGAACACGGTCTGGTGGCAGGCCACGAAGCCCGCCATGCCTGCTTCGATCAAGTAGGTGGAACGGATGGGGGCCTCACCGAAACGCAGGTGGGACACGGTGACCGCACCGGACTTCTTGGAGTCGTAGACGAAGTAGCCCTGGGCCTTCAGCGCCGTGGCCTCGCCAATGATCTTGATGGAGTTCTTGTTGGCAGACACGGTGCCGTCGGCTCCCAGGCCCCAGAACACGGCGTGCTGGAGCTTTCCGGCCGCCTGCGTGCGGAAGGCCGGGTCCCAGTCCAGTGAAAGGTGAGTCACGTCGTCCCGGATGCCCACGGTGAACTGGCGCCTGGGCGCTGGCTTGGCCAGCTCGTCGAACACGGCCTTCACCATGGCCGGCGTGAACTCCTTGGAGGCCAGGCCGTAGCGGCCGCCCATGACCCGGGGCATGGCCCGCCCGTCCGCGGCGGCCTGGGCCAAAGTGGTCAGCACGTCCTTGTACAGGGGCTCGCCGTCGGCCCCCGGCTCCTTGGTGCGGTCCAGCACCGCCACGGCCCGGACCGTCTCCGGCAAGGCGGCCAGGAAGGCTTGGGGGCTCCAGGGCCGGTACAGCCGCACCCGCAGCACCCCCACCTTTTCGCCCTGGCCGGTCAGGTGCTCCACCGTCTCCTGGGCGGTTTCCCCGCCGGAGCCCATGAGCACCAGCACCCGTTCCGCATCCGCCGCCCCCGCGTAGTCGAACAGACGGTAACGCCGGCCGGTGAGCTCACCGAAGCGGTCAAAGGCCGCCTGCAAGGTGGCGGGAAAGGCGTCGTAGACCGGATTCACCCGCTCCCGGGACTGGAAGAACACGTCCGGGTTCTGGGACGTGCCCCGGATGACGGGATGTTCCGGCGACAGGGCCCGGGCCCGGTGGGCGTAAACCAGTTCGTCGTCGATCATGGCCCGCACCGTGTCCAGCGCCACCGCCTCGATCTTGGCCACTTCGTGGGAGGTGCGAAAGCCGTCGAAGAAGTGGATCACCGGCAGGCGCCCGGCCAGGGTGGCGGCCTGGGCCACCAGGGCGAAGTCCTGGGCCTCCTGCACCGAGGCGGAGCACAGCAGGGCGCAACCCGTGGGCCGGCAGGCCATGACATCGGAGTGGTCGCCAAAGATGGACAGGGCGTGAGTGGCCACGGTCCGGGCCGCCACATGCAGCACGAAGGGGGTGAGCTCGCCGGCGATCTTGTAGAGGTTGGGGAGCATCAGCAGCAGGCCCTGGCTGGCGGTGAAGCTGGTGGCCAATGCACCGGAAGTGAGCGCGCCATGGAGGGCGCCGGCCGCACCCCCCTCGGACTGCATCTCGATGATGCGGGGCACGGTGCCCCAGAGGTTGATCTTGCCCTGGCTGGCCCATTCGTCCGCCCATTCGCCCATGCTGGAGGCGGGGGTGATGGGGTAGATGGCGATGACCTCGCTGGTGAGATAGGCCATGCGTGCGGCGGCCTCATTGCCATCCAGGGTGAGGAAGGTGCTCATGGATGCTCCCGGGTTGGATCCGTATCTGGCGTCATTCTAAGGGGCAGAGGGCAGAGGTCGGTCCACCCCACGCCAACCGCCCCCGTGGCCCGCTTCTTGCTAACGGACATGACGACGGCCACCCAAAAGCATGAATGTCGCCATGTCCTCTCCCTCATCCCCAGCCCTTCTCCCCGAGGGAGCAGGGCGCTTTGAGGTCGGCTTGCACCGACATTCACGTTAATCTGGAGGCAACACGAGACGACACCATGCCCAGCCCCACCACCCCACCCCCCAGCACCGATGCCCTGGCCACTGCCGTCCTGGTGGTCGACGGAAACCGGGTGACCCGCTACATCAACCCGGCGGCGGAAAACCTGCTGGGGATTTCCGCCCTCCACGCCCTGGACCGGCCTCTGGCCAACCTGACCCAGGATTGCACCGGTTTGGTGCGTGTGGTGGATCATGCACTGTCCGAGGGCGCCCCTTTCACCGAACATGATCTGGAATTGCCCGTCAACGGTCACAACATCGTGCTGTGCGCCACCGTCAGCCCCATGGAGGGTCCGGGGGACATGGCCCTGATCGAACTGCACCCCGCCGCCGGCAACGTACGCATCGCCCGGGACGAGCAGGTCATGGCCCAGAGCCAGGCCAGCCAGGCCCTGCTGCGCCAGCTGGCCCACGAGATCCGCAATCCCCTGGGGGGCATCCGTGGCGCGGCCCAGTTGCTGGAGGCGGAACTGGAGGATTCGGATTTGCGGGAATACACCCAGGTGGTCATCCAGGAGACCAACCGCCTGCAAAGCCTGCTGGACAAATTGCTGACGCCCGCCAAGCGGCCGGTGGTGGAATTCGTGAACGTCCATGAGGTGCTGGAGCGGGTGCGCAGCGTGCTGCTGGCGGAGTTCACCCAACTCTCCATCCGCCGGGACTACGACATCAGCCTGCCGGAACTGGTGGGAGACCCGGAACAGCTCATCCAGGCCGTGCTCAACATCGCCCGCAACGCCGCCCAGGCCATGGAGGGCCAGGGCCGCATCACCCTGAAGACCCGGGTGGCGCGCCAGGTAACCCTGGCCATGAAGCGCTGGAAGCAGGCCATCCGCCTGGACGTCATGGACAACGGCCCCGGCATTCCCGAGGACATGCTGGGCCAGGTCTTCCTGCCCCTGGTGTCCGGCCGGGAAGGGGGGTCCGGCCTGGGTCTCACCCTGGCCCAATCCCTGGTGCAGCGTCATGACGGCGCCATCCACGTGGACAGCCGCCCGGGCCACACCTGTTTTTCCATCTATCTGCCGATCAAAGACGCTTAGGGAGCATCATGAAACCCGTATGGATCATCGACGACGACCGTTCCATCCGCTGGGTGTTCGAGAAAGCCCTGGCCCGGGAGAACTTGTCCCACCGCATCTTCGATTCCGCCGAGGCGGCCCTGCGGGCCCTTGAGCGGGAGACCCCCGGCGCCATCCTCTCGGACATCCGCATGCCCGGCATGAGCGGCCTGGAGTTCATGGAAAAACTCAAGGCGGAGCACCCCCGCCTGCCGGTCATCATCATGACCGCCTACTCGGACCTGGATTCCGCCGTGTCCGCCTTCCAGGGCGGGGCCTTCGAGTACCTGCCCAAGCCCTTCGACGTGAACCATGCCCTGGAACTCATCCATCGGGCCCTGGAGGAAGGGAGCCGGGGCGACGAGGTCACGGGCATGGAGGCCGGCCCCATGGGGGAGGCCATGCTGGGCCAGGCCCCGGCCATGCAGGACGTGTTCCGGGCCATCGGCCGTCTGGCCCAGTCCCACGCCACGGTGCTCATCACCGGCGAGACGGGCAGCGGCAAGGAACTGGTGGCCCATGCCCTGCACCGCCATAGTCCCCGCAAGGACAAGCCCTTCATTGCCCTGAACACCGCCGCCATCCCCAAGGACCTGCTGGAATCCGAGCTGTTCGGCCACGAGCGGGGCGCCTTCACCGGCGCCACCACTTCCCGCCGGGGCCGCTTCGAACAGGCCGACGGCGGCACCCTGTTCCTGGACGAGATCGGCGACATGCCCGCCGACCTGCAAACCCGTCTGCTGCGGGTGCTGGCGGACGGGGAGTTCTACCGGGTGGGGGGCCATGCCCCGGTGCGGGTCAACGTGCGGGTCATCGCCGCCACCCACCAGAACCTGGAGGACCGGGTGCGCCAGGGGCTGTTCCGGGAGGACCTGTTCCACCGCCTCAACGTCATACGCATCAAACTGCCGGCCCTGCGGGAGCGGCGGGAGGACATCCCCCTGCTGGTGCGCCACTTCCTGAAGAAGAGCGCCCAGGCACTGGGGGTGGAGATGAAGCAGGTGTCCGACGAGGCCATGAAGGCCCTCTCCGCCCTGCCCTACCCCGGCAACGTGCGCCAGTTGGAAAACCTGTGCCACTGGCTCACGGTCATGGCCCCGGGTCAGGTCATCGAAGCCAAGGACCTGCCCGCCGAGGCCAGCGTCCAGACGGGGGCGGCCAGCCTGGACTGGTCCGAGGCCCTGGCCCGCACCGCCCAGGCCGAACTGGCCCGGGGGGAATCCGGCATCCTGGACCACCTCACCAAGGAGTTCGAGCGCACCCTCATCCGCGTAGCCCTGCAACAGACCGGCGGGCGCAAGATCGAAGCGGCCAACCTGCTGGGCTGGGGGCGGAATACCCTGACGCGGAAGATCAACGAGTTGGGCATGGAGGCGAACGGGGACGACTGATCGCCCCCCGGCGAGGCCGCCCCCGCTTTCGGCGAAACCCCGGGAGCGGGGAGCTTCCAGGTCGGCCTACGCCGACATTCACGTAAAAACGCGCGGGTTACTTTCCTTCGCCGGAAGGAGGCACCGCCCATAAAATCCACGCCATGACCCCCGCCTTCCTTCTCCAGCTCCTGCTCCAGGTCTGGCTCCCCATCGCCCTGCTGGTAGCCGCCGGCGGGCTTTGGGTACGCCACCGGCCCCAGTTTCCAGCCGACACGCTGCGCATCCACCTGAACCGCCTGGTGGTGGACGTCTTCGCCCCGCCCCTGCTGTTCGCCCTGTCCGCCCAGGCGGAGATCACGCCCCAGCTGCTGACGGTGCCCGTCATCACCCTTATGGGCATCGCCCTGGCCTTCGCCCTGCTGTACCCCCTGCTGTTCCACAGCCATCTGGGTCGGGGCCTGGCCCGGGAGACACGGGCCGCCATTCTGCTGGCGGGGATTTTCGGCAACGTGCTGTTCATGGGCTATCCCACCCTCACCTTCCTGTACGGTGACATCGGCGGCAGCTACGCCGCCTTCGCCGACGTGCTGGCCTCCACCCCCCTGCTGTGGACCTTCGGCGTGTGGATCGCCACCCGCCTGGGCCACGAAGGGGGCCACGGCACCAGCTTGCTGCGCACCGTGCTGAGCCTGCCTCCCATCTGGGGCTTCGTGCTGGGCTTCGCCGTGAACCTGTCGGGCATCGACGTGGCGCCCCTCATCAAGGCAGCCAAGTTCATGGGCCAGGCCACCATCCCCATCATGCTGTTCACCCTGGGTCTGTCCATTCCCTGGGGTGACCTGCGACCCACCCGGCCGGTGCTGGCGGCGGTGGCGGTGAAGCTGCTGCTGGCCCCCCTGCTGGCCCTGGGCCTGGCCCGGGCCCTTTTTGGCGACCTGCACCCCGCCCAGACCGCGGCGGTGCTGGAAACCGCCATGCCCACCATGCTCATGGCCGCCAGCTTCGCCGACCGCTTCAACCTGGACGTACGGGCGGCGGCCCTCACCGCCAGTTGGAGCAGCCTGGCCTTCCTGGTCACCCTGCCCATCTGGATCGCCTTCCTGAGCTGACGCGGCGGCCATTCCGATAAATAAATCCGGGACTTGATAAACTCCCGGCAGCTGGAGGAAACAATGCTTAAAAATATACCGATCTGGATCTACGAACCCCTGCCGTACATTTATGCGTTGACGGGGGTGGTGGCCACCCTGACGCTGGATGTCCTGGTGGGCAGGATCAGCGGCCTGATGCTGATCTCGGCGGGGGGAGTGGTCTGGTATCAGCGCATGAGGTACCGTCGGCTCCGTCGTCGCCCCCGCAAGCGGGACCTGAGCTGGGGCGCCAACCAGCGGCTGCACCCTCCCAAAGATCTGGAAAACATCAAGCTGGCCAAGCCGAAACCGAAAAAGAAACTGGAAGACGAAGAGGACTTATGAGCGTGTCCGATCTGTCCGCCGGGTGCATCGGACTGGGTCCGGAGGGTGCATGCCATGAGCCTGGCGGGTGGCAAGCTGCCCCCTGAACCTTTTGGAAACGCCATGAGACAGTACATCGTCGTCCTAGACCGCACGAACATCCCCGGCGAGCCCCGGGTGCCCGATTACGAGCACGTGTGGGCCGAATACCCCCACACGCCCCCCGCCGACTGCGTCGACCACCTGTGGCGCGCCAGTATCGGTGTCACCCACAGCACCCCCATCCACCGGCAGGCCATCGACGGCGCCGCCAAGCTGAGCCTGGTGGTGATCCTGGGGCCGGACGCAGGCATCGTCGATGCCGCCGCCTGCGGGGAACGGGGCATCGAGGTGGTGCACCTGCCACCGGACGGCAGCCCAGACCAGGCCCGCATGGACCGCCTGATGGACGTCATCGATGCCTACGTGGCCCGTTGTGCGGGCTAAGCTGAAAACCCGTGCCCCCCTCCACTGCCCATGACCGCCGAACGGCCGCTTTCGGCCCTGCTTCTGGACTTCAATTCCTACTTCGCCTCGGTTGAACAGCAGCTGAGGCCGGAGTTGCGCGGTCGGCCCGTGGGCATCCTGCCGGTGCTGGCGGAGACCACCTGCTGCATCGCCGCCAGTTATGAGGCCAAGCGCCACGGCGTGAAAACCGGCACCTCGGTGGCGGACGCCCGCCGGCTCTGTCCCGGCATCGCCCTGGTGCAGGCCCGCCCATCGGTGTACGTGGAGATGCACCACCGCCTCATGGAGGTGGTGAACCAGGTCATCGCCATCACCGAAGTACTGTCCATCGACGAGGTGATGTGCGAACTCACCGGCAGCTGGCAGCGCGAAGAGGTGGCGGTGAAGCTGGCCCGGGAGACCAAGCGCCGTATCCGCGTGGAGGTGGGGGAATGCCTCACCAGCTCCGTGGGCATCGGCCCCAACCGCTTCATCGCCAAGATGGCCTCCAACATGCAGAAGCCCGACGGCCTCACGGTGGTCCATGCCCACGAGCTGCCCCAGCGCCTGTTCGGCCTGAAGCTGGCGGACATCCACGGCGTGGGCCGCGCCATGCTGGCCCGCCTGGAGCAGTACGGCATCCGCAGCGTGGAGGCCCTGTGCCAGGCGGACAAGGCCACCCTGCGCCGCATCTGGGGCGGCGTGGGCGGCGAGCGCATGTACGACCAGCTGCGGGGCCATGACGTGCCCGTGGTGCCCACCCGGCGGGGCAGCGTCAGCCATTCCCACGTGCTGCCGCCCCAGCTGCGTTTCGACCAGGGGGCCTACGCCGTGCTCTCCAAGCTCACCCAGAAGGCCGCCCGGCGCATGCGTGGCGAAGGGTTCCTGTGCAAGCGCCTGGAAATCTTCGTGAGCTGGCGTAACCACATGCCCTGGGCGGTGGAGGCCCGCTTCAACGCCATGGACGACACCCTGGGCCTGCTGCGGGTGCTGGACACGTTATGGGCGGAACGGCCCCGGGGACGGGAGCCGGTGAAGGTGGGGGTGGTGCTGAAGGACCTGGCCCCGGCCAGCCAGTCCGCCCTGCCCCTGTTCCCCGCTAAGAGCACCGCACCGGGCCTGGACGCGGTGCTGGACAAGCTGCACCAGCGCTTCGGCAATGACGCCGTCTACTTCGGCGGCGCCTTCCGGGCCCAGCACGAGGCCCCGATGCGCATCTCTTTCAGCCACATCCCGGACCTGGAACTGGAGGCGGATTCCCTGATGTCTTGATGGAGCCACGCCGGCAATGGCGCGGTTCCGGATGCCGGCTTGCGCCGGCATGACACGCTTACAAGTCCCGGGCCGGAGCCTGGGAACGGCGCTGGCGAATCCGCTCGGCGGCGGCCTCGTCGCTGAGGCGGATCAGGGACTGGTCCAGACGCCCGGCATAGCGCTGGGCTTCCAGACGGGCATTCTCCTGACGCCAGGTGAGGGTGCGGTTTTCATAGACCTCGCCCTTCAGGTTCTTGACCTTTTCCGCCTGAACCTGGGGCGGTCCGTACTTAGCCTGGAGGGCCTGGGTCACGGTCTGGAAATGGCTTTCCGGCAGGGTGAGGGTGATGCCCGTCAGGCGGGCCCGGTCGTAGTGGTAATACAGGCTGGTCACCGCCACGCCGGCGATGGTTTCCTGTTCCCTGGGGCGCAGGGAGCAGACCTGGTCCGCCGTGGGCGTGCGCACCGCGCGGCAGTCGAAGCGGGGGTCCTGGGTGATGGCGACATTGGATGCGCCGATGGTGTGGCCCTTGAAGCCCAGGGGCTCCGCAGCCCAGGCGGGACCTGAAAAAGCCAGCATTGTGCAAAGGGCCGTAAAAACACGCCGGGCAAAGCCCGGCGCCCTCTCCCCAACTCTCCCCCCAAGGGGGAGGGGATAAGCACTTGTCTTCAACCTAAAAACCTCAGTTGACCGCTTCATAGCCTTTGAGAAGTCGCATGAATCGTGACGTTTGTTGCTGTATTCACGCTCACCCGGAAGGTGAGCCCGCTAC
>Ga0272446_1003722_pt1 | contig 18874 bp, 25 predicted proteins | sample YNPCB0061_FD_194587 | JGI IMG/M metagenome (GOLD analysis project Ga0272446, IMG submission 194587) | Hot spring microbial mat communities from Yellowstone National Park, WY, United States - YNP-CB-006-1 | ecosystem: Environmental > Aquatic > Thermal springs > Hot (42-90C) > Sediment | place... | reverse complement strand
CCGCGCGAGCAGTTCGCGGAGCACGAGATCGGACAGGCCGAGGCCGCGGCCCGCGCGCACGGCGGCGGCGGCGAAGGCATCGACCAGCATCGGGCGCCACTGGGCCTCGGCCGCGCCGCCGCCGAAGCGGCTGCGGGAGGGGTCCGCGGTGGCGAAGATCGGCTGGAGCAGCAGGCCGAAGGCCTGCGCCTCGAAGGCCTGAGCGGCGCGGCGCAGCGCGGCCTCCGAGGCGTTCGCGCCGGCGGCCGGGGCGCGGAGCGCGCGGGGCTGGACCGGGGGCAGGGCAAGGGCGTCCATCAGCGGATCTCGAGTTCGGCCTGGAGCGCCCCGGCGGCCTTGATCGCCTGCAGGATGGTGATGAGGTCGCGCGGGCCGACGCCGAGGCTGTTCAGCCCGCGCACGAGGTCCTGCAGCGTGACCGCCTGCGGCAGCACGCCGAGGCGGCGCTCGCGCTGGTCGTCCACCTCGACGGTCGTGCGCGGCACCACCACCGTCTCCCCGCCCGCGAGCGGGTTGGGCTGGCTGACCTGCGGCGTCTCGGTGATGCGGATGGTCAGGTTGCCCTGCGCGATGGCGACGGTGGAGACGCGCACATTGGCCCCCATGACGATGGTGCCCGAGGCCTCGTCGATGACGACGCGCGCGACCTGGTCGGGCTCGACGCGGAGCTGCTCGATGCGGGAGAGGAACTCGACCGGGCTGCGCCCGCCCAGGGAGACGGTGACCGTGCGCGAATCGGCGGCCTGCGCCACCTCCCCGCGCATCGCGGCGTTGATCGCGGCGGCGATGCGCCGGGCGGTGGTGAGGTCGGGGTTGCGCAGCGAGAGGCGGATGCGGTCGCGGCTGGCCAGCGTGAAGGGGATCTCGCGTTCCACGATGGCGCCATTGGCGATGCGCCCCGAGGTCGGCACCCCCCGCGTCACCGAGGCCGCGGCCCCGCGCGCGCTGATCGCGCCGGTGGCGATCGCGCCCTGGGCCACCGCATAGACCTCCCCATCGGCGCCGAGGAGGGGGGTGACGAGGAGCGTCCCGCCGGTGAGGTTGGTCGCATCCCCGAGGGCGGAGACGGCGATGTCGATCCGGCTGCCCGGCCGCGCGAAGGGGGGGAGGTTGGCCGTGACCATCACGGCGGCGACGTTGCGGGTGTCGAGCTGGCGCTCGTTGTCGCGCGTGTTGACGCCGAGCCGTTCCAGCATGCCGACCAGGGACTGGCGGGTGAAGACCGCCGAGCGCAGCCGGTCCCCGGTGCCGTTCAGCCCCACCACCAGCCCGTAGCCGACGAGCTGGTTGTCGCGCACCCCCTCCACATCCGCGATGTCCTTGATGCGGACCTGCTGCGCCGCGGCGGGCGGCGCGAGGAGCAGGGCGGCGACGATCCCTGCCGCGAGCCTCTTCGCTCTCGCGTAAGCATTGGCCGGCAAGATGCATCTCCCGTGCGCGGCCGCGGCGGCGGCCCGTGGCCCGAAGAAGCCCCGGCGGAGAGGCCGAGGCGGGGTGGGCCACGCAAGGCGCGTGCCAGCACCGGGCACGGCGGCGCCCGGCAGGATCTGCCGGGCGCGGGCGCGAAGTGCCGGGCGGGGGAAGGAAGGAACCGATGGTCGAGGTGCGGGGCGTGACGGGCAGGGCGGCGGCAGGGCCGGCGCGGGGCGCGCGCGCCCCGGCCGGGGCGTTCCGGCTCGGCCCGGCGTCGGGCGGGGCGGAGGCGGCGCCCGCGCAGGGCGCGGCCGCGCCGCAGGGCGTCGCCCTCCTCGCCCTGCAGGAGGCCGCGCCGGCGGCCGAACGCGACGCCCGGGCGCGGCGGCGCGGCCAGGCGCTGCTCGAGGAACTGTCGGCCCTGCAGGCCGGGCTGCTCGCCGGGCGGCTGGACCCGGCGCGGCTGCGCGCGCTCGCCGCCCTGGGCGGGGGGGAATCCGCCGCCGATCCGGCCCTCGCCGCGATCCTCGCGGCGATCAGCCTGCGCGCGCGCGTCGAACTTGCGCGACTCGGCATGGAAGGCGCTCTGTCACCGGACTGAAAACCGCGCCGTATCAGGGATTTGTCGTTCCCTCCCCCCTTGGCTTCCGGCAGGGGGCGCGTCTATGTTCCGCGCGCTCTAAGGGGGGTGGCCTGCCGGTCGGGACGGCGTGCCGCACCTTCGGGCCGGGGGAATGGAACCACATGCTCGTGACACTGCCGCCGGACTACCGACCCTCGGACGACGAGGAGTTCATGAACCCGATGCAGCTGGAGTACTTCCGGCAGAAGCTCCTGAAGTGGCGACAGGAACTTCTCAGGGAGGCCGGCGAGACCCTCTCCTCCCTCTCCGAAGGCGGCATCGCGGAGCCCGACCTCACCGACCGCGCCAGCGTCGAGACCGACCGCGCCCTCGAACTCCGCACCCGGGACCGCGCGCGCAAGCTGATCGCCAAGATCGACCAGGCGCTCGAGCGCATCGAGAACGGCACCTACGGCTATTGCGAGGAGAGCGGCGAGCCGATCGGCCTGCGCCGCCTCGAGGCCCGCCCGATCGCGACCATGAGCATCGAGGCGCAGGAACGTCACGAGCGGATGGAGCGCGTGCACCGCGACGACTGACCGCTATCCGAAGCGCGGCGGCGGATCGTCCAGCTCCGCCGGCACCACCGCGAGAGGATCGCGCGCAATGAGGCCGGGATCGTCCTCGGCCACGCGCCCGACGCGGGCAGGCACCGGCCAGAAGGCGAGCAGCGAATCCTCGGCCGGCTTCAGCAGCGCGCGCAGCGCCGCCTCATCCTCCCCCGCGAGCCAGGGGTCCCAGGAAGCGCGCGGCAGGATCACGGGCATGCGGTCGTGCAGCAGCGCCTGGCGGCCCGCCGCCTGGCAGGTGATGATCGCATAGGTCCGCAGCCACTCCCCCTCGGGGCGTTTCCAGCCCTCCCACAGCCCGGCGCAGGCCATCGGCTCGCCCGCGCGGAGCGCGCAGGCGAATGGGCGCTTGCCGCGGCCCTCGGCGCGCCATTCGTAGAAGCCGTCCATCGGCACGAGGCAGCGGCGCTTGGCGAAGGCGTCGCGGAAGGCGGGCTTCTCCGCCACCGACTCGGCGCGCGCATTGATCATCCGCGCCGCGCCGGAGGCATCCCTCGCCCAGTGCGGCACCAGCCCCCAGCGCAGCACGTCGAGGTGCAGCGCCCCGCTTTCGGGGTGGCGGCGGACGACCAGCCCCTCCTGCGTCGGCGCCTTGTTGAAGGAGGGCGGGAGGTTCGGGGTCGCGTTGACCGTGCCGAAGTGGCGCGCGATGTCGCCCGAGGACCGGGCCTGGAAATACCTGCCGCACATGATCCCTCTCCGCCGCGGTGGCGGCCGCCGCTGAACCCTATCGCCGCGGCGGGGCGGGCGGCAGGCCCCCGGCGCCGCGGGCGCGGCGCCGGCCTCAGAAGGGGAGGATGATGTCGAGCAGTTCCTGCCCGATGCGCGGGCGCTGGACGTCGCTGATGGTGCCGCGCCCGCCATAGGCGATGCGCGCCTCGGCCAGGCGGTCGTGGCGGACCGTGTTGTCGGAGGCGATGTCCTGCGGGCGGATGACGCCGCCGACCGAGAGGTCGCGCATCTCGCTGTTCACGCGCACCTGCTGGCGGCCCGCCACCACGAGGTTGCCGTTCGGCAGCACCTGCGTGACGGTGGCGGCCACGCGCAGCGTCACCGTCTCGTTGCGGCGGATCTGGCCGCTGCCGTTGACGCCGCTGGTCGAGTTGGCCTCGACCAGCCGGGTCGGGTCGATGCCCGCGGGCAGGAGGCGGCCATAGGAGGCCTCGAGGCCGAGCAGCCGCGGCAGGCCCATCCCTTCCGTGTTGTCGCGGGCGCGGACCGTCCGGTTCTGCAGTTCGGCCTCGTCCTGGATGGAGACGAGCACGGTCACGATGTCCCCGACATTGGCCGCCCGCTGGTCGCGGAGGAAGGTGCGGCTGCCCGGGCGCCAGAGCGAGTTGTTGGCGGGCGGCGGATCCTGCGGGTGCGGCATCGGCATCGTGACCGGCCGCCAGCGCGGGTCGGCCGTCGGGTTGGTGATGCCGGCCATCTCCGGCGCGTCGCCGAGGCGCGAAAGCCGCTCGGCGGCCGAACAGGCCGAGAGGGCGGCGGCCAGCAGCAGCAGGGGGAAGGGGCGCATGGCTCAGCCCCCCCGCGCAGGCAGGACCGGCGCGGCGCCGGGACGGACGCGGACGCGGCCGGGTCCGATCGCCTCCGCCTCCACCACCGCGCGGGAGAGCGGGTTCATCACCGGCACCATCTCCCCGAGCGCCGCCGCGGCCATGGCCCGGCCCTGCGCCGTCAGCGACAGGCCGGGCGCCTCGAAGACCATCAGCACCGGCTGGTGCCGCTGAATGATCACGGGCGCGACCAGATCGGCCAGCATGAAGGGAAGGTCGGTCGCGATCGGCCGGCGAATCTGGCGGCCGATCACCTCCTCCGCCCGCCGGGCGGCGCCGGGGCGCACGCGCTCGGCGCGCATGCGGCGCTCCTCGACATCCTCGGCGCGCACCACATCGCCCACCGCCAGACGCCGCGCCGCGACGACGACCGGCACGGTCGGCAGCGCGCGGCCGGCGATGCGCAGGCGCTGCGTCGCCATCCCCTCGGCGGCGACGACGAGCGTCGCCACGAAGCGGCGGGTCGCGGGGTCATGATGCGCCGCCTCGAGCGCGATCTCGGGCGGGCAGGCCAGCGGCACCACGGGCGGGATGAAGCCCGCGAGTTCGATCTCGGCCTCCGGATCGGCGCCCTGGCGGACGAGTTCCTCGCGCAGCAGCGCCTCGATCTCCGCGCGCGGGACGGGGCGGCCGGGGCGCTCGACGACGCTGCGCTCGCCGCCCGAGAGGGGACGCCACGCCAGCCCGTGGCGGCGCGCGATCGCCGCGAGATCGGCCGCCTCGAGCAGCATCCGCCGCCCCGGCTGCGGCGCCGGGCCGACCGCCTGATCGGCCAGCGGGCCGGCATTCTCGAACAGCTCCCCGAGCCGCAGCAGCGGGCCATCGGCGAGGACGACGGGGCGGGCCACGGGCGGCGCCTGCCCGGCGCGGGCGGGCAGGGCGAGGAGGGAGAGGGCGAAGAGGGCGCGGCGGCGCATCAGCGGAGCCTCGTCAGGGTCGAGAGCATCTCGTCGGAGGCGGTGATCACGCGGGAGTTCATCTCGTAGGCGCGCTGGGCCGTGATGAGGGCGGTGATCTCCTGCACGACGTTGACGTTGGAGGTCTCGATGAAGCCCTGCATGGTCTGGCCGAAGCCGACCGTGCCCGGCGCGCCCTGCTGCGCCTGCCCCGAGGCGGGCGTGGCGAGGAAGAGGTTGTCGCCGATCGCCTCGAGCCCGCCCTCGTTGGCGAAGATGGCGAGCTGGATCTGGCCGACATTCTGCGGCTGCACCTGGCCGTCGATCTTGGCCAGCACCTCCCCATTGACGTTGATGGTGACGTCGCGGGCATTGGCCGGGATGGTGATGCCCGGCTGCACCACGAAGCCTTCGGCGGTGACGATGGTGCCTTCCGCCGAGAGGCCGAAGGTGCCGTCGCGGGTATAGGCGGTCTCGCCCGAGGGGAGCTGGATCTGGAAATAGCCGTTGCCGCGGATGGCGATGTCGAAGCGGTTCTCGGTCTGCTGCAGGTTGCCCTGCTCGGCGATGCGGTAGACGGCGGCGGTGCGCACGCCGAGGCCGATCTGCGCGCCCGAGGGCAGCACGGTGCCGGTGTCGGCCGACTGCGAGCCGGTGCGGCGGAGGTTCTGGTAGACGAGGTCCTGGAACTCCGCGCGCCGGCGCTTGTAGCCGGTGGTCGAGATGTTGGCGATGTTGTTCGAGATCACCTCGACGTTGTTCTGCTGGGCCATCATGCCGGTGGCGGCGGTGGTCAGCGAGCGCATGGCGGATGCTCCTTAGGGGCGGCGGCGCAGGATGCGCTCGACGGCGGTGGCGAGGCGCTCGCCCTCGCGCTCGGCGAACTGGGCGGCGAACTGGAACTCGCGCAGTTCCGCGGTCAGGCGCGTCATCTCGAGGATCGGGCGGACATTGCTGCCCTCGACCATCCCCTGCAGCACGGCCGGGCGCTCGACGGGCAGCGGATCCTCCCCGGCGGCGTCGAAGAGGCGGTCGCCCTCGGCCCGCAGCGCCTGCGGATTCTCGAAGCGGACGATGCCGAGCCGGCCGATCTCGCCGTTCTCGCTGCGGATGGTGCCGTCGCCCTGGATGGTGATGCGGGTGTCGTTCGGCGCCAGCGCGATGGGGTTGCCCCCGACGCCGAGGACGGGGTGGCCCTCCATGTCCACGATCCGCCCGCCCTCGCCGATCGAGAAGCGGCCGGCGCGGGTGTAGCGTTCCCCGCGCGGCGTCTCGACGACGAAGAAGCCCTCCCCCGAGATGGCGAGGTCGAGCGGGTTGCCGGTCGGCTGCAGCGGGCCCGGCTCCATCTCGCGCCAGGTGGCGCGGTCCTGGACGAAGGCGATGTCGCGCCCGCCGGGCGGGACCGCGGCGCGCTGCTGGCGCGCGAGGTATTCGGCGAAGACCGGGCGCAGCGCCCGGAAGCCGGGGGTGTCGGCATTGGCGATGTTGTGCGCGAGCACGGCGGTCGCGCGCTGCTGCAGCGCGAGGCGCGAGAGGATGATGTAGCCCGGATTGTCCATCCCGATCGTCTCCGTCCCCGGGTGGGGCCGGTGGCAGCAGGGCAAGACGCGTGCCAGCCCCGGGGCGGCGCCGGGGCGGCAGATGCTGCCGCGTGGCGGCAGATGCCGCCCCCCGCCACGGCAGGAGCTGCGCCGGGCAAGGCTTCCTTAACGGCGGGGGTGGAGGATGGCGCCGGCAGGAGGCAGGGCATGGCGGCAGCGGCCGAGGCGGCGGAAGAGGCGGCGGCGAAGGGCGGCGGCGGGCGCAAGAGGCTGATCCTGCTCGCCCTGCCGCTGCTGCTTGCCGCCGCCGGGGCCGGGCTGTGGTTCGGCGGCATCCTTCCCCCCCTGCTCGGCCTCGGTCGCGCGCCAGAGGCGGCCTCCGCGCAGGCCGAGGCGCCGCGCCCGCCCGCCTTCTTCGACATGCCCGAGATCGTGACCAACCTCAACGCGCCGGGCCGCCGCCCGGTGTTCGTGAAGCTGCGCAGCAAGCTCGAGATCGCGCGCGCGGAGGATGCGGCGGCGATCCAGCTCGCGCTGCCCCGTCTGCTCGACCTCTTCCAGACCCATCTGCGCGAGATGCGGCCCGAGGAGCTGCGCGGTTCGGCCGGCACCCAGCGGCTGCGGGAGGAGCTCCTCGCGCGCGCCAACATCGCGGTGGCGCCGCCCGCGGGCAGCGCGCAGCCCGCGCCGCGCGTGCTCGACGTGCTGTTCCTGGAGATCCTCGTGCAATGAGCGGGACGCCGGAGGAGGAGGACCTCGCCGCCGCCTGGGGCGCGGCGCTCGGGGAGGAGGGGGCGGGTGGCGCGGGCGCGGGCGCGCCGCCGGCCCCGGATGCGGCGCGCGTGCTGAACCAGGCCGAGATCGACAGCCTGCTCGGCTTCGAGAGCGGCCCGGCCGGCGCCGTCGAGGAGAGCGGGATCCAGAAGATCATCTCCTCGGGCCTCGTCTCCTACGAGCGCCTGCCGATGCTGGAGATCGTCTTCGACCGGCTGGTGCGGCTGATGTCCACGACGCTGCGCAACTTCACCTCGGACAATGTCGAGGTCTCGATCGACAGCATCGTCTCCCTGCGTTTCGCGGACTACCTGAACTCGATCCCGCTGCCGGCGATGCTCGCCGTGGCGCGGGCCGAGCAGTGGGACAACTACGGCCTGGTGGTCGTGGATTCGGCGCTGATCTATTCGGTGGTGGACGTGCTGCTCGGCGGGCGGCGCGGGACCGCGGCGATGCGCATCGAGGGCCGGCCCTACACCACCATCGAGCGGACGCTGGTCGAGCGGCTCATCAATGTCGTGCTCGGCGACCTCACCGCCGCCTTCGAGCCGCTCTGCCCGGTCGAGTTCCGCTTCGAGCGGCTCGAGGTGAACCCCCGCTTCGCCGCCATCTCGCGCCCGTCCAACGCCTGCGTGCTGGTGCGGCTGAGGGTGGACATGGAGGATCGCGGCGGCAGGCTCGAGCTGCTGCTGCCCTATGCCACGCTCGAGCCGGTGCGCGAGCTGCTGCTGCAGCAGTTCATGGGCGAGAAGTTCGGCCGGGACAGCATCTGGGAGACGCATCTCGCCGAGGAGCTGCGCTCCACCGAGGTCACGCTCGATGTCGTGCTCGACGAGCAGGTGGTGCCGCTCTCCTCGGTCATCTCCCTCAAGGTGGGGGACCGGATCGCGCTCGGCGTCGCGCCGGGCGCGCCGGTGCGGCTGCGCTGCGGCGACGTGCCGCTGTTCGAGGCCGAGCTCGGCCGGCAGGACCAGCGCCTGGCGGTGCGCATCGCGCGCGAGATCGAGCGCGGCCGGTCGGTGGGGGGCTGAGGATGTCCACGCTCGAATGGGGGCTGCAACTCGTGCTGCTCGCGCTGCTCGGCGCGGCGATCCCCTTCGCGCTTCGGCTCGAGCGCGCGCTCCGCGAGGTCCGGCGGGACCGCGCCGCCCTCGACGGCAGCGCGCAGGGCCTCGCGGAAGCCGCCCGCATGGCCGAGGCGGCGATGGTGCGCCTGCGCGCCTCGGCCGAGCTGGCGGGGCGGCAGGTGGCCGAGCGCACCGCCGCCGCCGAGCCGCTGCGCGAGGATCTCCGCTACCTGGTCGAGCGGGCCGAGGCGCTGGCCGACCGGCTCGAAGGGCTGGTGCGTGCCGGGCGGCCGCTCGCCGCCGATGCGCCGCGCCTGCCCAAGGCGGCGCCGCCCGGCCAGGCCGGGCTGCAGAGCCAGGCGGAGCGCGACCTCTTGCGGGCGATCAGCCTTGGCGCGGCGAGGGTCGGCCGCTGATGCCGCGCCCGCGCCTGCTGCCGCTTGCGATCCTTGCCATGGCGGGGCTGTTCCTCGTCAAGGCCGAGGCGCTGCTCGGCGCCCTGCGCGCGCCGGCCGCGACGCCGGCCATCGTCGCCCCGGCCCGTGCGGCGGACCCGCCGGACGCCCCGGCTTCGGCCCCGGCCGCCGCGGCGGTGCCCGCGCCGCCCGCCCCGGCCGCGGCCGAGCCGGTGGCGGCGGCGGAACGCGCGCTGCTTGAGCAGCTGCGCGCCCGCCGCGAGGAGATCGATGCCCGCGAGCAGGCGGTGGCGGCGCAGGAGGTGGTGCTGCAGGCGGCCGAGAGGCGGCTCGCCCGCCGCATCGAGGAACTCGCCGCGCTGCAGCAGCGGCTCGAGGCGCTCGACCGCGGCCGGGCCGAGCGGGAGGAGGCGGGCTGGCGCGGCCTGGTCCGCACCTATGAGGCGATGCGCCCGCGCGATGCCGCGGCGATCTTCGACGAACTCGAGATGCCGGTGCTGGTCGAGATCCTCGACCGCATGGCGGAGCGCAAGGCGGCGCCGGTCATCGGCGCGATGCGGCCCGAGCGCGCGCGGCTCGTGACCGCGGAACTGGCGCGCCACCGCGCGCGCCGGACCGCGGCGGAGTGATCACGACTGGCAGCCAGGAGGGGCGAGGCCCGATGGACCGGAACATCAACGTCCTCATCGTGGACGACTATCGGACGATGCTGCGCATCATCCGCAACCTGCTCAAGCAGCTCGACTTCAACAACGTGGACGAGGCGACCGACGGGCAGGAGGCGCTGGCCAAGCTGCGGGCGGGCAATTTCGGCCTCATCATCAGCGACTGGAACATGGCGCCGATGACCGGGCTTGATCTGCTCAAGGAGGTGCGGGCCGATGCGCGGCTCAGGCACATCCCCTTCATCATGGTCACGGCCGAGAGCAAGACCGAGAACGTGATTGCGGCGAAGCAGGCGGGGGTGTCGAACTACATCGTCAAGCCCTTCAACGCCGAGACCCTCCGCGACAAGATCGAGAAGGTGCTGGTCCATGCCTGACGGCGCGCCGCGCGGGCCCGAGGAGGACCGCATCGAGGCCGCAGTGCGCGCCGTGCTCGGCTCGCTCGCCGGCGACCTGACGGCGAAGGAGGCGGCGCTGCTCGCCGAGCTCGAGGCGCTCGGCCGCACCATCGCCCGCGCCAAGGCGGAGATCGCCGCGCTCGCGGTGGACGACATCACGGGCGCGCACATCCCCTCGGCCACCGACGAGCTCGACGCCATCGTCGAGCACACGGCGCAGGCGACGAACGAGATCCTCGACTGCTGCGAGACGCTCGAGCGGCTCGAGGCCGAGGTGCCGGCCGCGGCGGCGGCGGTGCTGCAGGGGGCGGTGACGCGCATCTATGAGGCCTGCTCCTTCCAGGACATCACCGGCCAGCGCATCGGCAAGGTGGTGGCGGCGCTCAAGGCGATCGAGCAGCGGGTCGAGGCGGCGGTGGCCAATGCCTCGGGCCGGGGCGCGCCGCCGCCGCCGCCCGCGGCCCCGCGCACCGAGGGGGAGGCGCTCGCCAACGGCCCGCAACTGCCCGGGGAGGCGACCTCGCAGGAGGAGATCGACCGCCTGCTCGCGAGTTTCGACTGATGCGCCGGGCGGCGATCGCGCTGCTGGCCGCGCTTGCGCTCGCCACCGCCGCGCCGGCAGAGGAGGCGCCGCGCGTGCCGCTGCGCGTCGGCAGCCATGCCGATCACGGCCGCCTCGTCTTCGACTTCCCCGCCCCGGTCGGCTACCGTGTGGAGGAGGAGGCGGGGCGCGTCCTGCTCCGCTTCGCCGCCCCCGCGCGCCTCGACCTCGCCGCGGCGCGGCGGCCGCCGCGCAACGTCCTCGCCATCGAGGAGGAGGAGGGGGCGGTCGGCATCCGCGTGGTGCCGGGGGCGCGGCTGCGGCATTTCCGTCTCGGCAACCGCATCGTCCTCGACGTGCGCGACCCCGGGCCGGCGGCCGAGCAGGCGGCCCCGCGCGGCGCGGCCCCGTCCCGCGAGGCGCGCGGGGCGGATCGGGCTCCGGCGGCCGCGCCGGCGGTGCCGGCCATGCCCGCCCCGCCCGCCCCGCCCGCGGCCGCGGCCCGCGCGGCGCCGCCGCCGGTGGCCGCGCCCATGGCCGCCCCTGCCGTGGCGCCGGAGGCCGCGGCGGCCCCGGAGACGACGGCGCCCGCGCGCCCCGCCGCTCCGGAGGCGGGTCCTGCCGCGACAGCCGCGCCGGCGCCGGATGCGCAGCGCGCCCTCGCCGCCCTCTCCTCCGCCACGCCGCAGGCGCTGCGCGCGCTGCCCGGCGCCGCGGCCATCGCCATCGACGCCGGGCCCGCGGCGGGGCTCGCCCTGTTCCGGCGCGGGGAGTGGGTGCATCTCGTGCTCGACCGGGCGGTGCCGGTCGAGCCCGCCGCGCTGCGGGGACACCCGGTGTTCGGCGGGCTCGAGGCGCGGCCGGCCGGGGAGGCCACGGCGCTGCGCCTCGCCCTGGCGCCGCCGGCGCGGCTGGTGGCGCGGCGCGACGGCGCGGCCTGGATCATCGAGGCCACGCGCGAGCCCGCCAGCGCCGAGGCGCCGCCCTTGCGGCTGACCTCCGACGACGGCCCGCCGCCTCGCCTGCTGCTGGAAGGGGGCGAGCCGGGCGGGGTCGTGACGCTGCTCGACCCCGAGACGGGGGAGACGCTGCTCGTCGGCACGCTGCGCGAGCCCGGGCCCGCGGTGGCGGTCGGCCGCCGCCTGCCGGCCTTCGAAGTGCTGCCGACGATGCTCGGCGCCGTGCTGGTCGCACGCTCGGACCGGTTGGTGCTGCGGCCCCTGCCGGGGCGGCGCTTCGCCGTGCAGGATGCCGGCGGGGAGGGCCTCGGCCTCGGCGCCGCGCCCGGCCGCGAGCCGCCGCTCGCGGCGGTCGCGATGACCCGCCTGCTCGACCTCCCCGCCGGGCCGGTGCCGGCGCTGCTGGAGCGGCTGCGCCTCGCCCTCACGGCCGTGCACGGCGCGCCGCCGCTGGCGCGCGGGCCGGCGCGGCGCGATGCGGCCGAGACGCTGCTCGCCCTCGGCATGGCGCAGGAGGCGCAGGCCATGGCCGCCCTCGCCTTCCAGGAGGATCCCCGCGCGCGGGAGGAGCCGCGGCTGCTGCTCGCGCATGGGGTGGCCGCCCTGCTCGCGGGCCGGCCGGCGGAGGCGGAGGGCATCGAGCATCCCGCCCTGCCGGCGGTGGACGAGGTGGCGCTGTGGCGGGCGCTGCTCGCGCTCGCGCGCGGGGAGGCGGCGGCGCCCGCCCTGCTCGCCGCCGCGCCGCTGCTGCTCGACTACCCGCAGCCGCTGCGCGAGCGGCTGCTGCCGCAGGTGGCCGAGGCGCTGGTCGCGGCCGGAGAGGTCGCCGGCGCCGCGCGCCTGCTGGAGGAGGCCGGGGATGTGCCGGGCCTCGGCCTTGCGCGCGCGATGCTGCTCGAGGCGGAGGGCCGGGCGGAGGAGGCGCTCACGGCCTATGCCGCGCTGGCGGAGGGGCGGGACCGGCGCCAGCGCGCGGCGGCGCTGCGCCGCATGGCCGAGATCCGGTTCGCCCGCGGCGCGCTCGATGCCGCCGGGGCGGCCGAGGCGCTGGAACGGGCCCTCTTCGCCTGGCGCGGCGGCGCCGAGGAGGTCGCGCTGCGGCGGCGGATCGCGGCGCTCAGGCGCGAGGCCGGCGACGGCGCCGCGGCCTTCGCGCTCCTCGACGAGACGGCGCGCCTCTTCCCCGACCAGGCGGCGGCGCTCGCCCCCGACCTCGCGGAGGCCTTCGCCGCGGCGCTCGAGACGGCGCCGCCGCTCGTCGCCGCGACGCTGTTCGACGCCCATCCCTCCCTGCTGCCCGGCGGCGCGCGCGGGGAGGCGGCGGTGCTGCTGCTGGCCGACCGGCTCGCCGCGCTCGACCTGCCCGACCGCGCGGCGGCCCTTCTGCGGCGCGCCGCCGAGACGGCGGGCGATGCCGCGACGCGGGCGGCGATCGGGGCGCGGCTCGCGGCGATGCGCCTGCGCGGCGGCGATGCCGCCGGCGCGCTCGCCGCCCTCGAGGCGACCGAGGCGCCGGGACTCGAGGCCGCGCTCGCCGAGCGCCGCACCCTGGTCCGCGCCCGCGCGCTGGCCCGGCGGGGAGAGGGGGAGGCGGCGGAGGCGCTGCTCGCCCGGCTCGGCCCGGTCGGTGCGGCGCTGCGGGCGGAACTCCGCGCCGAGGCTGAGGACTGGGCGGGCGCGGCCGCGGCCATGGCCGAGCATCTCGCGGCCAGCCTGCCGCCCGCGCCGGAGCCGCTGCGCCCCGAGGATCGCGCCGCGCTCGCGCGCGCGGCGGCCTATGCCGCGCTGGCCGGTGACGAGGCGGCGCTCGCCGCGCTGCGCGAGGCCCATGGGGCGCGCATGGCGGAGGGCCCTCTCGCCGAGGCCTTCGGGGTGCTGACCGCCGATCCGCTGCGCGGCCTCGGTGACCTGCCGCGGCTGCAGCGCGAGCTCGGGCTGATGCGCCTGCTGCCCCGGCGGCTGGAGGCGTTGCGGGCGGGCGTGCAGGTCGCGCGCTGAGATGCGCGTCCCCCGGCGGGGGGATCTGCAAATTTTCCTGTCCTCGGGGGCGGATTTCACTTGCGCCCCGCGACCCCTTGCCCCATATCGCGCGGCCGTTGACCCAAATGGTCGGAATTCCCCGACCGCCCTGGTCATCTGCTGGCTGGAAGGAGCCCTGACATGGAAGCTCTCGTCCAACCGGGGATGGTCTCGGATCTGCCGAGCGACACCCGGAACACCGACGACACCCGCTCGGCGACCCCCGAGAAGGATTATTTCGTGCAGCGCAACGGCGTCCGTTACGCCGGGACGCACCTGATCATCGACCTGTGGGGGGCGACGAACCTCGACGACCCGGACCACATCGACGCGGTGCTGCGCGAGGCGGCGCTCGCCACGGGGGCGACGATCCTGCACGGGCATTTCCACCACTTCTCGCCCAATGGCGGGGTGTCGGGCGTGCTGGTGCTGGCGGAGAGCCACGTCTCCATCCACACCTGGCCCGAGCGGGACTACGCCGCGATCGACATCTTCGTCTGCGGCGAGTGCGACCCCTACAAGGCGATTCCCGCACTCAAGCGCGGCTTCCTGGCCGAGCGCGTGCAGCTCGCCGAGCACAAGCGCGGCCTGATCGGCTAGGCGCCGCGCTGGCGCCGATCCGAACGGGGGCCGGACGGCAGCGTCCGGCCCCTTCGCATGACCGAGGGACGATGGCCATGGCCTACGACATCTGGGTGAACGAGACGCTCTACGACGCCTGGGGCCAGCGCTTCCGCGTCAAGCGCGAACTCGCCCGCGTCAAGTCCGACTTCCAGGACATCATGATCTTCGAGAGCGAGACGCATGGCCGCGTCATGATGCTCGACGGCGTGGTGCAGATCACGGAAGCGGACGAGTTCGCCTACCAGGAGATGATCGCCCATGTGCCGCTGCTGGCGCACGGGGCGGCGAGGAACGTGCTGATCATCGGCGCGGGGGATGGCGGCGTGCTGCGCCGGGTGCTGCAGCACCGGGGCGTGGAGCGCGCCGTCATGGTCGAGATCGATGGCGAGGTGATCCGGCTGGCCAAGGAGTTCCTGCCCGGCATCGCCGGCGACGCCTGGGATGACCCGCGCGCCGAAGTGCTGGTCGCCGACGGCATCGACTATGTGCGCCGCGCGCCCGATGCCGCCTTCGACGTGGTGATCGTGGACAGCACCGACCCGATCGGGGTGGGCGAGGTGCTGTTCACCGACGAGTTCTACGCCAACTGCGCCCGCCTGCTGACCGCGCGCGGGCTCGTGGTCAACCAGTGCGGCGTGCCGCAGATGCAGGCCGAGGAGCTGCGCGAGACCTCGCTCCGCCGCGGCCGCGCCTTCCCCGACATCTGGGCCTATGTGGCGGCGGTGCCGACCTATATCGGCGGTTTCATGACGCTCGGCTGGGCGGCGAAGGATGCCGCCTGCCGCCGCGTCCCGGTGGAGGAGATCCGGGCCCGGGCCGAGGCGGCAGGGATCCTGGGGACGACGCGCTACTGGACGCCGGAGATCCATGTCGGCGCCTTCCACCTGCCGCCCTACATCGCCGAGCACCTGCCGCGGCGCTGAGGCGCCTTCATCCCCCCGCGAAACCCTGCACGAGGCTGGCGGAGACGAGCCGCCAGCCATCCACCAGCACGAAGAAGATCAGCTTGAACGGGAGTGCGACGACCGAGGGCGGCAGCATCATCATGCCGAGGGACATGAGGACGCTCGCCACCACCATGTCGATGACGAGGAAGGGCAGGAAGAGCAGGAAGCCGATCTCGAAGGCCCGCTTCAGCTCGCTCACCATGAACGCCGGCACCAGCGCGCGCCAGGGCGCGGCCTCGGCCGCAGGGGGCACGGGCAGGCCGGCCAGTTCGACGAAATGCGCGAGGTCGTCCTCGCGCACATTCGCGGCCATGAAGCGGCGGAAGGGCTCGGCGGCGGCCTGAAGCCCCGCGATCTCGCCGAGCCGGCCCTCGGTCATGGGCTCTATCCCTTGCGTCCAGGACGCCTCGAAGACCGGCTGCATGACGAAGAAGGTGAGGAAGAGGGCGAGCCCGACCAGCACCGGATTGGGCGGGATGCCCTGCGCGCCGATCGCGCTGCGCAGCAGGGCGAGGACGATGACGATGCGCGCGAAGGCGGTCGCCATCACCAGCAGCGAGGGCGCGAGCGAGAGCAGGCCGATCAGCGCCGTGAGCTGCACGAGCCGCGCCGTCGCCCCCGGCTGCCCGGCCTGGCCGAGATCGATCGCCACCGACTGCGCGAGCGCCGCGCCGGGGGAGGCCAGCAGCAGCAGCGCGGTGAGGGCGAGGAGGAGGCGGCGGCGCGTCATGCCTCCGGCCCCGCCAGCCAGCCGACGACCTGGTCCTGCCCGCCGCCGGTCAGCAGCAGCAGCGCGCGGCCGTCGCAGCGGATGAGCAGCAGCCGCCGCCGCGCATCGAGGGAGAGCGATTCCTCGAGCCTGAGCCGCCCCCCCGCCGCCCGCGGCGCGAGGCCGGCGCGGCGGGCGAGGCGGCCGGCGAGCAGGATCAGCGCCACGACCGCGGCCAGCGCGCCGGCGGCGGTGAGCCAGTGTGTCATCTCGGGGGTCATGCTGCGGCCTCCTGCCGGCAGGGATGCATGAGGGGTCAGGGCGGGGCGAGGGCGGCGCGCAGCCGGTCGAGGTCGGAGAGCAGCGCCTCGAGCCGCAGGCGCAGGGCGGGGGCGGCGGCGCGCGGCGCGGCGAGGGCGGCGGCGCAGAGCCGGCCGACCTCCTCCTCGAGCCCCGAGAGGTCCACGCGCCGACCGGCGCCGGCAAGCGCCGCGGCGACGGCGAGGGTGCCCTGCATCGCCTCGATCGCCGCGACGACGACGGCGGTCTGACGGGTCTCGGCGGCGGCGGGTGTGGTCCCTGGCGGCTCCATGGCCGCATCCAACACCGCCGCCGGTTACCGCGGGGTTGTCGGCCCGCCTTCGCGGCGCCGCTTCCGGCGCGCGAGGCGGCGATTAACCGATCCTTCGCCCCTCCCGTGCGATGACGCCGCCATGGACCCGACCCGCACCGGCCCCATCGCCCTTGCCGAACGCAGGCTGCACTGGCTCGACGCCCGCCAGCGCGTGCTGGCGCAGAACGTCGCCAATGCGGACACGCCCGGCTATAGGCCCTCCGACCTCCGCCCGTTCCAGGAGAGCCTCGCCGGCGCCGAGGCCGGGCTGCGCCTGACCCATGCGCGCCACCTCGCACCCGCCGGGGATCCGCGTGCGCGCCAGGAACGCCGAGTCGTCGAACGCAGCATGGACGGCAACGGCGTCGCCCTCGACCGGGAGGCGCTGCGCATCGCCGACACCGAGACGGCGCACGCCCTCGCGGTCTCGCTGTACCGCCGCTACCTCGCCCTGTTCCGCACCGCGCTCGGGCGCGCTTCCTGAGGGAGAAACCGCATGGACCTCGACCGCGCCTTGCGCATCTCCGCCGCCGGCATGCAGGCGCAGGCGACCCGCCTGCGCGTGGTGGCCGAGAACCTCGCCAACCGCGACAGCACGGGCCAGACGCCGGGGGCCGAGCCCTACCGGCGCAAGACCGTCACCTTCCAGAACCGCATGGACCGGGCGCTCGGCGCGCCGATGGTGCGGGTGGCGCGCATCGGCACCGCGCCCGGCGAGTTTCCGCTGCGCTACGACCCCTCCCACCCGGCCGCCGATGCGCGGGGCTATGTCCGCATGCCCAACGTGGACAGCCTGATCGAGATGATGGACATGCGGGAGGCGCAGCGCTCCTACGCCGCCAATCTCTCCGTGCTCGAGGTCACGCGCGGGATGCTGACGCGCACGATCGAGGCGCTGCGCTGATGCGCCTGCCGCTCGCTCCGGCCGGTGCGGCGGCGGCCTATCGCGCCGCGGATGCGCTGCCCCAGGCGGCGGCGGGCGGCGCCGGTTTCGGCGCGGCGCTGACGCGCGCGATGGAGCAGGCGGTGGAGGTGGGGCGCGCCGCCGATGCCGCGACCACGGCCGCGCTGACGGGCCAGGGCAGCGTCACCGACGTGGTGCTCGCGGTCGGGCGCGCGGAACTCACGCTGCAGACCGCGGTGGCGGTGCGCGACCGGGTCGTCGCCGCCTACCAGGACGTGATGCGCATGCCGATCTGACGCCGGCCCGGGAGCCGGCGCATGGGGAGACGCCGTGCCGCCACCGCCGAGCCGGGAAAAGCCCGGCGCCGAGGGACCATGAACGAGGTCGCGCTCGCCGCGCGGGAGGCGCTCTGGGTCAGCCTGCAGATCGGCGGTCCGCTGCTCCTGCTGATGCTCGCGGTCGGCCTCGCGGTGGCGGTGCTGCAGGCGCTGACCCAGGTGAACGAGGCGACGCTCGCCTTCCTGCCCAAGCTCGCCGCCCTGGCGGTGGCGCTGCTCCTGCTCGGGCCCTTCATCGCCGGCGTGCTCAGGGGCTATGCGGGCGGGCTGTTCCGGGCGGTGGTCGAGGTGGGGCTCGCCGGCTGATGGAGGCGGCCGGGCTGCTCGCCGCCCTTCCCTCGCTCGCCTTCCAGGCGGTGCTGGTCTTCGCGCGGCTCGGCGCGGCGGTGATGCTGCTGCCCGGCCTCGGGGAGGCGGAGGCGCCGGCGCCGGTGCGGCTCGGCCTCGGCCTCGCCCTCGTGGTCCTGCTCCTGCCGCTGCTCGCGCCCGCTCTGCCCGCCGCGCCCGATGCGGCGGGGGAGGCGCTGCGGCTGATCCTCGCCGAGGTGCTGGTCGGTCTCTGGCTCGGCGGACTCGCGCGCCTCGTCGCGCTGGCGATGGCGGTGGCCGGGCAGGTGCTGGCCCTGCTGCTCGGCCTTGCCCAGGCGATGGTGCCGGATCCCGACCTCGGCGGCCTCGGCACGGCGACGGGGCGGATGTTCTCCCTCGCCGCCGCGGTCCTGGTGCTGGGGAGCGGGCTCTATGCCATCCCGCTGCGCGCGCTGGTCGACTCCTACGCCCTGCTGCCGGTGGGCGCGCCCTTTCCGGCCGGGGCGGGGGCGGAGGCGATGGCCGGGGCGGCGGCCGACAGTTTCGCCCTCGCCCTGCGGCTGGCCGGGCCCTTCGTGCTCGCGGCGGTGGTCATCAATGTCGCGCTCGGCCTGCTCGCGCGCATCGCGCCGCAGGTGCAGGTCTATTTCGTCGCCATTCCCGGCCAGGCCCTGGCGGGGCTCGCGCTGCTCGCCGCGCTGATGCCGCCGCTGCTCGCCACCTTCGCCGAAGCGGCGCGCGCCCTCTTCCTCGACCTGCCGGGGCTGCGCTGAGCCGTGGCCGAGGGCGCCGATTCCGGCAGCGAGGCCGAGGATCGCACGGAGGCCGCCACACCCCGGCGGCTCGAGAAGGCGCGCGAGGAGGGGCAGGTCGCCCTGTCGCGGGAGGTTGTCGGGCTCGGCGCGCTGGCGGGCGGGATGGCGGGGATCGTGCTCGCCACGCCGCTCGGGGCCGAGATGCTGCAGGGCTTCCGCGGCGCGATCGCCCG
>Ga0272446_1003721_pt1 | contig 18875 bp, 7 predicted proteins | sample YNPCB0061_FD_194587 | JGI IMG/M metagenome (GOLD analysis project Ga0272446, IMG submission 194587) | Hot spring microbial mat communities from Yellowstone National Park, WY, United States - YNP-CB-006-1 | ecosystem: Environmental > Aquatic > Thermal springs > Hot (42-90C) > Sediment | place... | reverse complement strand
GGATGCCCTTGCGGCTGCATCGCTATCTGAACCGCGTCGCGGAGCGCTGGCGCGCCGACCACCCCGAGGCCACGCGCTTGCCTCCGATGCTCGCGGTGGTGCTGGCACACACCGAAGCCGGCTGGACCGCCGCGATGTCGATGCACGAGCTGTTCGACCTGCCCGATGACCTTGCGCCGCTGCTGCGGCCGTATCTGCCCCAGCTCCGCTACATCGTCGACGATCTGTCCGCGCGAAGCGACGAGGAGCTGCGGGCGCGTGCGATGAGCGCGCTGGGGATCATGGCGCTGCTGTTTCTGCGACACGGCCGCGACAAGCAGGGCTTCCTCGATCTGCTACGGCAGTGGGCGGACCTGCTGCGCGCGGTCTGGCATGCGCAAGACGGCAGGGAAGCGCTGGGGATCCTGGTGCGCTATGCGCTGCTTGCGAACGACGCGGCGACGCGCCAGAATCTGAGTGACACGTTGGTTCCGTTGCTGGATCCGGCAGCCCATGAGGTCGTCATGACGGAAGGAGAACGACTCATTCAGCTTGGAGAGGCCAGGGGCCAGGCGAGAGGTCGCTTGGAAGGGCGTGCTGAAGGGCGTGCTGAAGGGCGTGCTTCCGCGCTCCTTGCGATCTTCGATGCTCGCGGCTTCCGGGTTTCCAGAGCGATCCGCAAGCGCGTCATGTCGTGCACGGATGTCGCCACGCTCGACCGCTGGATCGCTCGTGCTGCCACCGCTGACTCCGCCGACGAGGTGTTCGACCAGTAGGCGGCTGCGGTTCCTCCATTGCACCTGAGTCCGCTCGCCTGAGCCGGCCTCGGATTCCGCGGAGAGGCCCTGAGCGCGGGGCGGCTCGCTCACCTCCCAGATCTGGGCGAACCTGTACCTGTCGCCGATCGACCACCTGCTGGCCTCGGAGCTGGGCATCGGGAGCTTCGTGCGCTACTGCGACCCCTGGCTCATCTGGGACGACGACCGCGGCAGGCTTCGCGAGGCGCCGTCGAGAATCCACAAGCACGCGACGCCGCTTCGCTTGCGTCTGCACCCGCGCAAGCCCCGGCTCCATCGCGCGACCGATTCAATCCATTTCTCTGGTCCTGGCGCAACGGAAGCCGAGGGCGCTGCGGCGGTTGTCAGGCGTGCTGTGGTTGCGGTAGGAGCCACGCAAGGACGACGAGTCAGCGTAGTTCCTTCCTAGCGCAGCCCCGATCCACGCGCACACGCCGCTCGCCCATCACGCCAAGGTCATCATCGGGTGTGTCGTCAGGCGCGGGAGGGTTCACGCAGTCCCGGTCGCTCGGCGGGGCACGCTCAGCAGCGTCTGGGGGGCTCCGGATCGACACCCGTCACCCAAGCCCGCATCGGCTCGCCGGTGCCCTTCCCGCACTTGGGGACCCGTCAGCGTCACGTTCAATTCGGCACCACCGGCAACACCTAAGGTACCGACAGCACGCACACCCCGGCCCGCCCCACGAACTACCTCCGAAAAGACCGTCACAGCAGGCGAACGTCGCTCGATCAGACGCCGTACGCGTCGTAGTCGGGGTTCACAACCCGTGCTGCAGACCTTGCTTGCGGCTCTTCCATGGGCAACCACACCCGGTGCAGACCTTGTTGGGCCTGTTGGCAAGGCCAACCATGCGCGCTGCAAGGTCCGCACAGGTCATGTTCGACCCGCACCAGATGGGATGCGGACCCTGCAACCACCTTGGTGAGACCGGAACAGCCTGGTTGCAACGTCTGCATGCGCAACCACCGCCGCGGTCCCGCGGCTCGACGAGCTGGGCGACCGGGCTCGACCCGAGCGGTTGCTCGTTGTCGGGCGACTGGGCGGACCAACCCCAAAACAAAAAAGGAAAACGCCAGCCGGGGAGGGTCGTCCGGCTGGCGTGATTCCAACAGGCTTTGTGCGAAGGGGGGGACTTGAACCCCCACGGGAGTTACCCCGCTAGCACCTCAAGCTAGTGCGTCTGCCAATTCCGCCACCCTCGCATGGGGCTTTGCTGCGGTGCCTGGTTGCCGAAAGGCGCGGGTAGCATAGGCGGATTCGACTGGTTGTCAAGCCAGAAGTGCCCGCCGGCTGCGTTCGGCCCGGCCGGGTTCCCAACGAGCCAACGCCGGCCGGACCGGTTGGACCATCCACGCCCGGACCCACGGTCCGTTACCGCCAGGCCCCGCGCATCAAGCCTCCGACGGCGGCGTCAGGGCGTCGACAATCTCCGAGATCTCGAAGGGCTTGCGCACCCACGCCGACGCCATCGTCAGGATCTCCTGCGCAGGAGCTCGCGCCGATCCCGTCATCAGCACGACCCGCACGTCGCCCGCGCTGCGGATTCGCTCCAGGATCCGCGCGGCCTGCCCCTCGATCGGCGACAGGTCCACCAGGGCCGCATCGAACCGTTCCCCCGCCAGCATCCCCTCCACCTGGCCGACGTTGGATGCGAGACGAAGGCTCGCACCCCGAACCGCAAGCGCTGTCTCCAGCAACATCCAGACCGCGTCGTCATCCTCCACAACCAGGATGCGCTTGCCGTCGATGGCCGCGGACGACGGTCTGCGCAGCGTGCCCGAAGACCTTGCCGACGATTGGGGCCAGATCAGCTCCACTTCTCCGCCCGGGCCCGGACGAACGATCCGCAGCGAGCCGCCCACGCGCTCTGCCAGAAGATACGAGTGACGAAGCCCGATGCCGGACCCTCCCTGCCGCGTCGAGATCAGCCCCTGCGCGCCCACGTCGACTTGCTCCGGCGTGAATCCCGGACCGTCGTCGCGCACCGAGAACCGGATCCGCCCATCGCCCGACAGCGCCACGCTCATGACGACTTCGGTGCCGCGAGGTGCGAAGCTCAACGCATTGAGCATCAGGTTGGTCAACACCTGAAGGCCCCGCAGCGGCGCCGCCACCCGCCACGCACCAGCTTGTTCGTCAACCAGCGCCCGAGCCCCCACCCCGCGCTCCATCGCCGTCGGCCGCACGCCCGATACCGCCTGGACCGCCAGCTCCTTCGCTGTCATCGACGCATCCGGGCCGGTGTCGTCCGCCCCCATCGCCGAGCGCGCAATCGCCCTGCCCTGACGCGCCCAGGCCATCGCAACGTCGAGCGCAGTGGGCGTCGTGCCCGCCCTGCGTGCCTGCTCCGACGCCACGTCGAGCCAGCCCAACACGACCGTCAACGTGTTGGCGACGTCGTGCAACGCTCCCTCTACCTCCCGCAAGCGGATGTCGTGATCGGCAGGGTCGAACGTTCGGGGAGCCACGGTATCGGCACACCTTAGTACAGCATCAACCAAGTTGGTACGGGATCGTCCGCGGGGAGTCAGCGCGTCGCCGACGGCAACAGAATGAGGAACCTGCCCGCCTCATCCGTCCTGGTTTCGGCAACCTGAAGCACACCGGCAACTTCGGGACTGTTGAGCGTCGGCGCGGACACCGTCGCGCCGGTCTTGTCGAGCGGAGCGTAGACACGCAATAGCGCCTGCTGAACCACGTTGTCCTGGGGATCGCGTAGCACGCCCGCGATCGGTACCGGCAAGCTCACCGACATCATCCCCAACCCTTCGTTGGGAACCTTCAAGCGCGAACGCACCAGCCACGGCAGCGCACGGTCCGTCCGCACCTGGGCCGCCATGTCGAAGCTGCCAGGGTCCAGCGCGATCGCGAAAGCCCCGGTGTCGTCCGTATAGCCCGAACCAGGGCGCGGCGACGGATCGGGCGGCGAGATTGTCCTGTCGAGGAAGTCCGCGGGCGCCATGATGGTCGGGCTCAGCCGGATCGTCGTATTCTGTAGCGGAGCGCCGTCCAGCGGCGCATGCACGCTGCCCGTGAGCTGCGCCAGTCGCGTCACCTCCACCGTCCGGCCCGCCTGCTCCGCCGGCGTCGACGCGATGACCCACTCGTCCGTCGTCAAGGCCAGATTGGACTCGTCCGGCGGAACGACCACCACCTTGTAGCGCCCCGGCAACAGATCGACAACGAACTGACCCTTGTCGTCCGCCGTGGCCGTCGTGTCATACCTCGCGATCAGGCCGGGCAATCCGTCGAGCGTGAGGCTGCGCAGCCGCACGCTCGCGTCGGCCACCGCGGAGATCTTGCCCGTCGGCGCTCCTGCGTCGAGCACCTGGGCATGCACGCGCACCGGCGACACACCTCCGAGCGCTTGCAGGTCCAGCCCGACCGTGCCGTTGCCACCCAGGTCGAGAGCGGTCAGATCCCACAGGAACGACGGCGCAGCCACGCCGTCGGGAGGCGCGAGCCGAATCAGCGGAGCAACCACGCCTTCGAGCGGGTGGTATCGCAGCACGAACTCCGAACCGCCTTCGTCGCCCCATCTGTGGACCGTGGAGATCACGCGCCCCTGGCGCGGCTCGAGCATCGACACGGTCCAGCCCTGGAGCAAGCGCGGCGTGGCCTCCGGCAGCTTCACCGTGCCGCGCAGCTCGACGGGCGACGCCACGTTCAACGAGTAGGGCACCCTGCCGCCATCCCGGAACGACAGGCGACGCACCAGCACCGGCGGGAACACGCCAGCGCAGTCCTCGAGCGCCGTGACGTACAGCTCGTACATGCCCGTAGGCACATTCAGGCTGAATTCCCAACCGGCAACGGGATGGATGTCGTCGCCCGGCACCCACTGAGAGGTCGCCTCGTAGCTGGCCGCTGGCAAACCCCAGCTCGCCTCGCCCCGTGACAACTCCACATGCACCGCCAGCGAGTTGTTCGCCGCATCATAGCTCGACGTGCACCCCGACATGGATTCGATGTCGGGCACGACCCTGCCCGCGATCTCGGCGTAGTCGGGCAACGTCAGGTCGCGCACGAAGTCGGCCGTCGACGTGTTGCCGAGGGAGACGAAGAAGGAATCACCGGCGCCATAGTGAGCACCTGCGGTGGGCACAATCTGCACGATGACGTCATCGAGCTGGCCGAGCGCGGCCACACACATGCCCTCCCGGCATTGCCCGTTCGGTCCGCATTCGGCTTGCGTGCTGCAGGTGTTGACCACTGGCGGCGATACGGAAGCGCTCTCGAATGCCTCGACCGAACAGCCCTGAACAAGACCTGCCAGCAGGGCCACGACACCGCCGCGATAGGTTGGGCAGGACTGTCGGCGCACCGTCATCTTCCTGCCCCCCCATCCATCCCCGCCGCCATCCCCGGACAGCTCGACATCGAAACGCCGGATGGGTCGCCCTTGATCATCCACCACACCACGATGGCCGAGTCGGTCTGGTCCGCCGGGATGCCCGCCGCATTCCAGTCATGCGACACCACGAACGCCACCTGGTAGCAACCGTCGGGGAGAGACTTGTCGCCGGGGTAGATGGGAAGCGACGCGCTGATCGACCGTGGGTGATCGAAAATGTCCGGCGGGGAGCTATCGCCGAAGCCGACCTTCGTGTACTCGCGGCCCGCCGTGACCTGATAGTCGACGAACACCCGAGCCGACAGCGGACGGCCGTTGTCTTCCGCGCGAACATCAGCGCTGAAGGTCACTCGCTCGGTGTCATCCGACACGCGCAACAACCGCGTCAGAGGGACCGGCGTTCCTCCCTTGGCCGGTGTCGCCAGCGCCGTGTTCGCATCGATGAACGGAGGGGATGGGACCGGCTCGGGATACTCCGTCGTCGAGGTGACCAGACAGCTAGGCGCTCCAAACAGCAGCACAATCCACGTATGAAGCGAAATGCGTGCCAGTAGGGGGAAGTCCGCGATCGTCCATGAACGCGCTCGCCCGGATGCTGACATCTGCGTCATGGTGCCCTCGCTCGCCGCCGGTCAGAATCCCAGTCCGGGCAGGCTCCTCCTGGGCACGTCGTCACGCCAACGCGCCTGGGCATACTCCACACTGGTCGCAAATCGCACGAGGTCCGCCGCGGATGTCGACACCCGGCAAAGCGTCTGCAGCGCCTCGGGCGCCGACGCATCGATACGCTCTTGGTTGCCTGGATCTGCCATCACGTCCTGCAGCGCAATGCGAAGGTCAGCGACCACGAAGAGCCCGGCGCGCCTGGAAGATTGCAGGGCGCGCGCCCACAGCTCCTCGTACACGAAGGGCGAGTCTCTCAAGATCTGTTGCATGCGCCGCTGGACCCGTCCAGGCAGAGCTCGCCACAGCTCGCCCGCGAGGATCGCGCTCTCGCTCTCGCGGCCTCGCGTGGCCTCGGGCGGCCCGAACGCCGCCATCAGCGCAACCATGAGCTGCCTGACCGCCACGCTCGTCATCCCGAACAGCATCACATTGTTCGGAAGCGTCGCCGCCAACATCAATCCCAACCGGTACGCCAGCTCCGGGTCGTCTTCCCGCGCTTCCCCCGCAATCATGACCGCCGGAGACTGCAAGAGCGCCACGGCCATCGTGACCGGCCCGGCCGTCCGCTTCTGGAACACCGGCACACGCGCCAACCCCAGCGCCCTGCCCGCCATCGCATAGGCCCGCCCCACCGGCGTCGGGGCGCCGACGACCACCCGCTCCAGCCCCGTCACGCCGAACGCCGCCGGCTCCCTGGCAAACACATGCGGCGCATTCTCCCATACCCACGCCAGGATCTCCGTGGCGTCAGTATGCACGCCTCTGCCCAGCATGGCGTGCAATCGCGCCGGGTCGTCGGGTGGAACCGCAAGCGGCGCCTGCAGGGGCCTCGGGCTGCCCGAAAGCACGTCCATCGCATGCTCGACCGCCAGAGCGTGCGCCCGGTCGTGATCCGCCAGCGCTGCGTCGCGAAGCATCTCCAGAAGCTTCAGGTTGCCAGGATCGAGCACCACCTGGCGCCGACGCACCGCGACCAGATCATGAGACCGCCCGCGCTCGCCTTGGATCAGTGCAGCGAGACGATCTCCGGCTTCGATGTCGCCTTGAGCAAGCCGCGCGAACAGGTCCTTCTCCTCTGCCGATTCGGTCGACGGTGCACGCGACGGCCTGGGGGCACGCGGTTCCACGATCGAGTAGGTGGGACCAGAGGCCGAGCGCTCGCGCGGGGGAGGCAGGTCCGACGGTCGCCCGAACGTCACGGCTGGCGCCAGCGGGGTGGGCACCGGAGCCGTGGGGGGATCGCTGCGGACAGGCGCGGCAACACGAGGGGACACCGCCGGCGACGACGGTTGCGGTGGCGGGTACGAACGAGTAGCCGGCGGATGGCTGTCGCGCGGCCCAGGCAGGGACTCCGTCCCCGGGTAGGGCGTCGTCGATGGCGGAGATGCCTGCTCCGGCTCGACGCTCGCCACGGGCGGATAGGATCTCGTGGTCGGAGGACGTTCGCTGGGCGTCGCATGCCGGCGGAAGCCTTCGCGCTCCGCCTCGATCTGCGCGCGGAGCAGGGCGTCGGCGCCCGCCGCGGCGATGGCCTCGACGTAGTAAGCATCGGCTTCCGCCATGGCGGCTCGGGTACCTCGCGCGGCCCACGTGCGTGCGATTTGACGAAGTGCCCTGGCCCGGTCCGGACCCATCGACTCGCGTGCCACGCGTTCGAGCTGCTTGCGCATCTCGTCGCTCACGCCAGCAGGCTCGGCCGCTTCGCGACGGAGCCTGTCGACGAGCTCGTGGGCGTCAGGCTGACGCTGCACCTCGGCGATGTACGGCGCGGCGAGCACCGGTCCGCCCGCCGCCAGCGCCGCACGCGCCGCGGCGAAAGCGACCTGCGCCCGCGTTCGAAGCGCCCCCAGCTCCTTGGCCTGAAGCGTGATGTCGAACAGCGGCAACGCTTCTCCCGCACGTCCTGCCGAAGCCAGACGCTCGGCCTGCCCGAGCGCGATGAGCGGGTCGGCGGGCGCCCTGGCGCTGCGCTCCCGCAAGAGCTGGTAGGCAGCTTCCCGCCCGCTCAACGCCTCGATCGCTTCCGCCGTGAGGTACGCATGCAACCCGAAGTCCGCCGCACTCACCTTGTCCGCAATCGCCTCGAGCCTCGCCAACATCGCCGCTACCTGCGCCCGATTGCCCAGCCCGGCCACGCGGTAGTCCACCAGCACGCGACCTAGCACCGTCCGCGGATCGCCCGGGTCGAGCCGCTCCGCGCGGGCCGCCCGCTCCTGCGCGATGTCTACGTGTCCCGATGCCACCGCGAGCTCCGCCGCCTCGAGCAACCAGCCGGCCCGTGCCTTCTCCGGCGCGTGCGACGATGTCGCCAGCTCGTCCAGCGCCGCGCCCAACGCCACCGGGTCCTTTGCCATGCGCTCGATGTCGACGAGCAACGCCAACACCTCGGGAGAGCGGACCGGGCCTGCCAAGGCAATCGCCTCGCGCGCCGCCTGCTCGTGTCCCATCGCCACGAACACGCTTGCAGCCTTGCACGCATGCGCCGCGGCGTCGGCCGGCGTGAGCGCCGCTCGCGCCGCCCGCAGCCAGCTCTGCGCAGCGGTTCGCTCATCTCCCACGCTCGCCGCAAGCTCCGCCCTCGCTCGCAACACGTCCGCGTCCTCGCCACCCTCCGCAACCAGCGCGTCGAGCTCCACCGCAGCCCGGTCGGGCCGGCCCAGACGATGCTCGAACAACATGGCGAGACGCAGCCGGAGCGATTTCTTGTCGGATGGGTCGGTCGTGGCCGCGATACGCCGACCAAGCAGGTCGGCCAGCCGCTCGTCGTCGCCGGCCTCGACCGCGTCGCGCTCCAAGAACGCGGCCGCGCCCGCGTGCAGCGGGTCGATCTGCGCAACCTGATCCCACTTCGCACGCGCTCCCTGCAGGTCGCCTCGCGCCTCCGCGATGCCCGCCAGCTCCACCAGCATCGGTAGCCGATCTTGCGACGATTCGGTCCGCGCGGCGATGCGCTCCAGCACCATCACGAGCTTCGTATTGTTTGCCGCCGCCTCATAAAGACGACGCAAGTGGGGGTCGATCTCGCGTTGACGATCCGGATCGCGATCGATCTCGGCCTCGAGCACCTCGATCGCCGCCGCAAGCTCACCGATCGTCTCCAGACTCTCGGCCTGACGCACGGGATCGAGCTCGACGATCTCGAGGCGCGGCCCTGCCGTCGCTTGCGCTTCGGACGCGGGTGCGACCTCGGCTTCCCCGTCGGACGCAAGCCCGCCTTGGGCCTCCGCGGGGACCGGTGCTCCGGCTGCCTGGGCCTCGCCGAGCAGGTCTCCGAACACGTCCACCGGCTCCGGCGCCTGGTCCGCCCGCAGGGCAGCTTGCTCCGCGGCCTCCACCGCCTCGATGCGCGACACGTCTCCCAGCGCTCGCGCGATCGCCAGCGACAACGCCAGGAGCTGGGGGCCGGTCGTTCCCCCCAACCCTCGCCCCCGCGCGATCACATCGTCCACGAACGACGCCGCGACATCACGCTGCGCTGCCAGCAGCATGGTCATGTCCAGGAGCTGACCGTATTCATCGATGTCGCCCGAACAGCCGAATGCCGCACGGAGCCAATCCCACGCCAGGCCCGAGGATCCCAGCACGTCCGCGCACAGCCTGGTCATCGCGATCGCCACGCGGGCGCCGCGCGGGCCGTCCAGCTTTGCGGTCACGGGGCGGACCGCACGCTCCACCCGCAATTGCAGCAGCTCGCGGTCGTCGGGATCCGTCCGGAGCACGGCGCGCATGGCCCCCTGCAGAATCTCGACCGCTTCCGCCGACGGGCTGAGCAGCAGAGCCCGCAACGCCAGGTCCAACCCCGATCGCTCGTGCGCGCCGTGCTTCGATGCCAGCCGCGCGGCGCAGCGGAGCCAGAACGCACGGGCCTCCGGGTCCGTTTCGCGATCCGAAACCCTCACCAACGTCTGGATCACATCCGTCGGATCGATCTTGTCCGCCAGGCGCATCATCTGCCCGAGCACCGCGCCGTCGACCGGGTCGGCCTCGAACGCGGCGGTGGCATGCACGATCGCGAGCTGTGCAAAGCCCCGGGCTTCGAGCGTGCGCGACGCTCGGTAGTGCGCCGCGCGACGACCGAAACGTCCCTTGGATCCCCGCGCCACCAACTCGTACGCCTTGTCGATGGCGCCGGGATCGCCCACCTTCCCGCTTGCCCGCTCGATCAATAGCAGCGCCTCGGTGCGCGTCGGCGCTTTCTCCAAGGCCGATGTCGCGTATCTCAGCGCCACATCCGCACGGTCTGCCCGAAGCGCCAGCGCCGCCGCAACGACCAGCAACGCGCTCGACTGCGCCGGGTCCGTCAGGCCCTGCGCGTACTCGCCGATCGCCCCAGGCGCACCATCCCCTGCGAACCGGGAAACCGCCGCGCCTAGCCGCGCGAACGTACCGTCTTGCAGGATCTCCGCGCCCCGCACCCAGGCCGACATCGCGCCGTCGCGATCGCCACCCAGACTCCACTTCGCAGCGCCCACCCGAAGCCATGCACCCGCCGCCACCTCGGGGTGATCCGTGCCCAACGCCTGTAGCGCTTCTGCCTGGGCCTCCAGACGCCATAGGATGGCGTCGCCGGTTTGCACCCCGGTCGCGGATTCGAGCCGTGACAACACATCCATGGCGTGCGCCGGCGACCGCGCGCAACGCGAAAGAGCCCGCGCTTCGCCGTCGCCATGGCCAAGCTGCCCATGAAGCGCCGCGATGCGGAGCAGCACCGACGGGTCGATCTCGCTGTCGGGCAAGGCACAACTTCGCTCGAGCACCGCGAGCTCGAAGACCAGATCCTGGTTCGACCGAGCCACGTCGATCAAGGCTGCCCGCAGCGGTTCGAAGGCAACCGCCCCGCGCTCCAGCAGACGCTTGGCGAGACTCAGCGCCCGCGTGGCATCCGACGCCTGGACGGCACGCAGCCCGGAAGCGAGCGATGGGGCGAGCTGCGCCCAGGCATGCACGCCGGACATCGCGCGCACCATCGCGTCCTCGATGGATTCCGAGCGGCCAAGGGCCACCGCCGCCGCGATGAGACGATGCGCCACGCGTTCGTCCCACGGGCGGATCTCGTACCACCTGCGCAGCCACGCGTGCGCCGACGCCAGGTCGCCGGATCGCTCGAACGACATGGCAAGGGACTCGTGGTGCGCACCTTCGGGAATGAAGAGCGTCCACGCACGCTCGATGGACGTCGCCCCGGCAGGGTCGCCGGTGCGGATCGCGAGCGCTGCGAGGAACCAAACGACCCGCGCCGCATTCGGATCGGCCCTCTGCGCGAGGTTCGCCAGCCTCGTTGCTTCCTCGGTGCGTTCCGCTTCCAGATGAAGCTCGCCCGCGAGCGCGTAGAGCGTGGCACGTACGGCAGGGGCGAGCGTGCCCGCGACCGCCTCCATGCCCTCGGCCCGCGCCCGATCGTCGTACGCCAGGGCGCCGAGGAACCACACGTACGCCGCCGACGGCCTCGCTCCCCCGAGCTCGCGCGTCATCACGCGCGCTTCGTCGAGCGCGCCGGCGAGGTCGCCCTGCGCCATGCGAAGCTCCACCAGGCTCGCGCGGAAATGCACCTGCTCCGCTCGCGCGCAGCCCGCCTCCAGACGCAGCTTCATCGCCGCCATCAGGTCGTCCAGCCGTCCCATGCGACGTGCCGTGCGCTCGAAGTCGACCCACCAGCGACGCTCCTGCTGCCCGCTGTCCAGGAGGCGTCGCAGCACCTGCAGGTATTCCTCCGCTTGCCCCGGCCGGCCTCGGAGCATGGAGGCGATGCGACGCAGCGCCTCGATGCGCGCATCCGGCGACGATGCGTTTTCGAGCGCTTCCCGCGCTGCGCTCAAGGCGCCGTCCTGGAGACGGACACGCGGCGCCAGACGCTGCATGGCCGCAGCCGTTTCGTCCGTCGCGCAGCCTCGCTTGCCCATCTGCTCGTAGGCCCAGAACGCGAGCGACGGGTCGGCCAACCTGTCCTCCGCCAGGTCCGCGAGCTCTCGCAAGCACGCCGCGGCAACGCTATCGTCATCCGTCGCGAGCGATCCGCGCAGCAGCGCTTCGGCCAGCGGCGTCGGGTCGTGCATCGTGCGCGCATGCGACCGCAACGCGCTCAGCGCCTGGCCGTGCGCCGGATTGGCCGCCACCACCTCGATCCAGGCGTCGAGCGCCCGGTCGGGGCTGGCAAGACGACCCATGTACAGGCTCGCGAGCTTCGCCCAGCATTCAGCGCGATCCGGCCCGGACGACGATCGAGCGCGCGCGAGCCAGCGTGCGGCCAGCAGGTCGTGCAGCCCTGCCTCCTGCATCAGGTCGTCGACCATGGCCGCGGACGGGTCGTCGACCGCTGCCTCGAGCCGCGCATCACAGACGGCAGCGACGGCGCTCGCGGTGTGGCCATGCTCCATCGCTCGCACGACTCGCCGGCGATGCGCGTCCACCCGACGGTCACCCTGCGAGGCGTTCGCATGGCTGCGCAGCACCGCGTCCGCGGCGTCCCAGCGAGATGTCTTGTCGAGGGCGTCGATGAGCGCGTCGGCGACCTGCTCGGACTGCGGCGCCAGCTCGAAAGCACGACGACGCGCCTCGAATGCCGCCGCCTTTTCACCACGACCTTCGTGGCGGTCGGCCGCCTCGAGCAACATCGACGACGCCTCGGGCAGCCCAAGCGAGGCCGCGAGATCGGCTGCAAGGTCCAGCGCCTCGGCCGACCCAGGCCACACCGAGGATGCCTGCAGCAATGCGTCGAGCGCGACCGTGCCCCGTCCCATGCGCATCAGCAACCCGGCCTGACGCACGAGCAGACCTGCGGCCTGCCGCGCGTTGCGTGCGCGAGGCGCCAGCGGTTCGAGCACGTCGGCCGCGCCGATCAGGTCGCCCATGGACTCGAACCATGCCGAAAGATCGAGGCGCTGATCGTCCGTGATGCCCAGACGCAGAGCACGCTTGGCGAAAGACGAGACCGAGGCGTAATCGAAGCCCTGCGAAACCAGGTGCTGGGTGAGCTTCCAGCAAGCGTCGCGCTCGACCGCCGCGTCCATGGAAGCCACCGCGCGCCCGATGGCGCCGCGGATCCTCGCAACCATTGCCGGTGGCCCCTGCACGTGCCGGAGCGTGAAGATCTCGTCCGGCTCGTCGTCCCCGCGCAACAGGCGGTCCAGCCACGCCGGCGTCAACGGGCTGGCCTCCGCCTGCGGAGCGTCGTGGTCCGAACGTGCGACATCGGTGTCCGTTGTTCCCCTCATCGTGATCGCAGGCCGTATCCCCGGCAGCGCTGCGCTGCCGGCGCCCTAGCGTACCAAAAAGGCGAAGGGAACAGCCACCAAGGTGTGCTCACCGTGGAGCATCGGCTCGAAGGCGCGCGCAAAGCTCGCCAGATCCGGCGCGATTGCCGACACCGCCAGACGCGCAAGGGCTCGCCCCGACGGCGCCTGTTCCGCAGCATCGTCGTCCAATCCGAGCACACGCTCGATCCCCGACTCGTCGCCCACCAGATAGGCCGGCGCATCGGGCTCCAGCCCCCCGGCCTTGCGGGCAAACGCGATCGCTTCCTGCAATCCCCCAAGCTCGTCGACCATCCCCAGGCTCAAGCCCTCCCGCCCCGCGTGCAGACGCCCCTCCGCAAATGCGGCCACCTTGTCCGCAGGCAGCCCGCGCCCCTGCGCCACGCGCGACACGAACAGCTCGTAGACATCCGTCATCACCGACAGCATCCGCTGCTTCGTCGCGTCGTCCCAGGGGTCGAGAGGCGACTCGAAGGCCGCCCGCGACGCTGCCCCGTCCGCGCTGCTCGCCGCGATGACCTCGGAGCTCACGCCGACATGATCGAGGCTCCTGCGGAACGAGAGCTTGCCCCCGACCACGCCGATGGAGCCCACGACGCTGCTCGGCTGGGCGAAGATACGCGTGCCCGCGCATGCCAGGTAGTAGCCGCCGCTGGCAGCCATGTCCCCCACCGACACCACGAGCGGCTTGACGCTGCGCAGCGCCATCAGCTCGGTCCAAAGCAGATCCGAAGCCAGCGCGGATCCCCCGGGCGAATCGATCCGCAACACCACCGATCGCACCGAGCCGTCAGCGCGGAGCTTCTCGAGGGCGCGGGACAACGAGGCATGCGAGATGCCGTCGCCGTCACCGAGCAGCGATGCGGACTCCATGGATATCGAGCCGCTTGCGCGGAGAACCGCCACGTGCGGACCCGATCCGCCTTCGCCAGCTCCGCTGAGCAACCGCACGACGCTCACCAGACCAGGGGGCTCCGATCGTCTGGAACGCGGACCGAATCGCGTCACCACGTTCTGCACACCCGTGCGAGCGCGCGCGTCGGCTCGCGCGTCTGTGTCGTAGCCGACAGCGTCGATCAGCCCGCGATCGAGCGCCTCCTTCGGCGCCCACGGCCCGCTCTCCAGCGCTTCGCCAAGCTGCTTCCCCGGCCTTCCCTTCGACACCGCATCGAGCCACGACGACCGAATCGACGCGAGCATGCCCACCATCGACGTCCGCGCTTCGTCGCTGGGACCGTCTCGCGTGAGAGGCTCCTGCGCGCCCTTGAACCTGCCCACTTGCAGCACGTCCACATCGACATGCAGCTCGCCCAGCATGCGCCGCACATACACGACCTGCGTCGCCAACCCCACCGTCTCCACCGTGCCCGCAGGGCTCACCCAGATGCGATCGCACCCGCGCGCAGCCAGCCAGTACGAAGCGTTCGACAAGCCGTCCGCGTGACAGACAACCGGTGTGCCCGATGCGCGGACCGCAGCCAATGCTTCGCCGATCTCCTGCGCCCGCGAGAAGCCGGTCGTCATCGTGCCCAGCAGCACAAGCAGCCCCTTGACCTGCTTTTCCTTGCCGACGTGCAAATCATGCAGCAGGCGCGTCGCATCGGCGAACGTCCGATGACTCGGCGTCCCCAGCCACCCGCTGAGCCCCGATTCCGGCAATCCGTGCGACAGGTCCAACTCCGCAACGTGCACACCGTACGGGTCCGGGTCTTCGGACCGCCAACCCGAAGACGCTGCCGATGACGCCTGGCTCGAACGATCCGGCGCGGTGTGCCGCGGACGTCCCTTGCAGCCCCATCCAACCAGCAGCCCCGAGACGGCCAGCGCGACCGCGGCAAGGGCAGCGCGACGGTGAATCACTCGGGCTTCCATCCGGGCAGGTCGCTCGTGTCCACACCAGGTGGCGGACCCGACGTTCCGGTGCCTGGGGACGTCGGCTGCGGTGGAGGCGTCGTGTCGGGCGGCGCAGCAGGCGTCGTCTCGGTCGGGACAGCCGACGCGCCGGGCGTTTCGGCTTTCTTCGCGGCCTCCGCAAGACGAGCCTTGGCGCGTGCCGCATAGGGCCCCTGCCCACCCGTGCGATCCAATACCTGCCTGTAAAGCGTCGCCGCTCCGCTGCGATCCCCGGCGTCCCACTTGGCGTCCGCCAGCCCCAGCAGCGCCGGGATGTAACCCGGGTTCTCCTTCGCAACCTGTTCGTAGTACGACAGCGACCCGGCCTGATCGCCCTTCGCCTTGGCAACATCGCCCAGGCCGGCCAGCGCCTCCGTGTCGCCCGGGTGCTTGTCGAGCACAGCACGGTACAGCGCCTCGGCTTGGTCGTACTTGCCCGCTTGCCTCGCAGCGTGCGCCCGCGCAAGCAGATCCTGGTAGGAGCCCGCCATGTTCGGCTCCGCTCCCTCGCCGCCTCGTGCCACCGGAAGCGCGCTCGTGTCCAGCGCCGTGCCGCCTTCGCCTACCCCCGCGTCTCCCAGCGCGGCACGCCTGCGCGCCAAGAAGGCCTTCAAATCCACGAGCAGCGCGCTGGGGCGCGGCGCCTTCTGCAGCGTGTCCAGCTCGGCTTGCGCACCATCGAGATCGCCCGATTGCGCCAATGCGTAGATCAACGCGCTTCGAGCCCGGCCCAGGTTGCGCTCCGCGGCTGCCGCCGTGCGAAGCCGGCTGACGATGGTTGCCCAGTTCGGCGACTGCTCGCTCATCTCCAGCGCCGCGAGCACGTAGGCGACCTCGGGTTCCGATGCCCGGTCCGCAATCCTGCCGACCAGCTTGCGTGCTCCCGCGACGTCGCCCGACAGACGGAGCGCGTCGATGCGCACGCGAACGGCGGCAGCATCTTGCGGTGCGGCATGCAGCGCGCGGTCGGATGCCGTCAGGGCCTGCCCCGCACGGTCTTCGAGCTGCGCTTGGTTCAATCGCGCGGTGTCGTCGGCCCCCTCGGGCAACAACTTCTGCTTGAGCCACGGGACATCGGCCCGAATGTCGGCGAGCCTCGCAACCTGCACCAGCAACGCCGGGTCCGCCTCGGCCAACACGCTCGCCTTGTCCAGGCTCTCCTTGGCGCGATCCAAATCGCCGTCGAGCAGCGCCTTGTCGGCGTCCGCCAGCAGCCCCGCCACACGGCTGTCCGTGGGACCCGCGGAGCTGGCCGGCTGGATCGCCGCCTCCAGATATCGCTTGCCCACCGTCGACGCCAACACCCCGACACCGCCCAGCACCACCAGCGCCACCACCCATCGAACCGCAGAGGAACGCCGGGGAACGCTGACCGGTACCACGCGAGCATCCACGCCGCCGTCGTCGATCGCCTGGTACGACGTCTGGACATCGCTCGGCGTGGGCGTGAAGGACGCGCGGGGATCCTCGCGGATGAGCACCGGACCGGGCGGGCGAACCTGGGATGCAGGCACGCCGGGGCCACGCGGTTGGGGATCCGTGGCCGGTGGCTTGCGAACCGTCTGCGGCTCGAAGCCGGGCTCGTCTCCCAGCAGGTCACGCGCAGGTGCACGACGGTGGTCGTCGAGTGCCTGCTCGATGCGCGGCACGGTGGCGTCGTCGAAGTCGAGGTCGGCTGCGGATACGGGCTTGTCGTGGACCCTTGGAACGGTAGGGCGTTTGTCCAGGCCCGTGTCGCTGCCAGGGTCGAAGGGCGAGGAGCCCAGCCCTCGCGGTGTCGGCTTGCGCTCCCTCGGCGGCACGGCGATCTGAGGCACGATCGGCATCGGTGGCTTCGGAAAGAAGGGCTCGAGCTCGGCAATTTGCGCGAGACGCCGCGGCGGCAGGCCCTCCCGGGTCAGCGTGTCGTCCCGGTCCACCAGCCCTCGCGTGATCGCACGTTGCAGGTCGCGAAGCGACGTGAACACCTGCTCGGAGCCCGCGCGTGTCCGGACCACCCAGCGCTCGGGTGAGCCGGCCACCGCCCTCGGCTTGTAGATGCGGAACTGATGCCCGCAGTTCGTACACTTGACCGTCGTACCGCGCTCCGACACCAAGGCGTCGTCGAAGTCGTACTCCGTGTGGCACCGCTCGCAGAGAACTTCCATGGCAGAAAAGCCCGAAGGACCGCGGCTTCGGACTCGCACTCACCGTAGCACGGCGCCCCCGTCGGTTTCCAGGATTCGGCCCTGGCCTCTGCTTCACATGGCAGTGAACCGTGTTTCACGTTCCAGCGGACTGGGCCGGCGTTCTCCCGCGCAAGCTGCTGCCTTGTGCAGGGCACAGCGCTTGCTACGCTTGCGCAAGAACCCCTTCGCGCGGGAGCCCCCACCATGAAACGAATCGTTGCCTTCTCGTTGCTCGCCCTGTCCGGGTTCACGCTCGCCGGCTGCCCCATCTACCCCCGCGAGACCGAGTGTCTCGACGACTACGACTGCCCTTCGAGCTACTACTGCACCGACCGAGGTTACTGCGCCCGCCTACCGTCGAACGGCGGCAGCGGAGGCACCGCGCAGGCGCCCGGCACCTGCGACACGCCGGCCGAGTGCAGAGTCAACGAAACCTGCGGCGCCGACAAGCGCTGCCATGTCGGTGATTGCTCGTTCCATGGCTGCGTTGCGCCGTACCAGTGCATCCTCGACGGCTACTCGTACACTTGCGAGCTGCCACGCGATGGCGGCACCGGCGGATCGGGCACGGGAGGCTCCGGCGGAACGAGCGGCGGCGGAGGCACCAACGCAGGCGGCAGCGCAGGCGCCGATGCGGGCGACGGCGGCACGGGCGGGCAGGGCGGCGAGGCAGGCACGGCCGGTTCAGGCACAGGCGGCGCCGCCGATGCTGCAACCCCCGTCCATTGCGGCAACCCCAACGATTGCAGCGTCGGGCAGGTCTGCACCCCCGAAGGCCTGTGCAAGCCAGGATCCTGCGTCGACCTCGGCTGCATCGACGGCTACCACTGCTCGTCCACCACTCCACCCGCCGAGTGCGTCGCGAACAACAGCGCATCGTGCATCGGCGACGCGGACTGCCAATCGCTCGGCGATACCTACCGCTGCATCGCCGGCTTGTGCACCGCCCCCGCCGACCAGTGCGTCGACAAGACCCAATGCCCCCATCCCACCACCCAGAACTGCGTCGAAGGCAAGTGCGTGACGTCGTGTCAAACCGACAACGACTGCCCCGCGGCGTTCAAGTGCGACACCACCTATGGCGTGTGCACCGTGCCCGCAACCACGTGCACCACCACCAACGACTGCGGCAGCGCCACCGTCGTCTGTGTCGACGGCGCGTGCGTCGACAAGTGCGGCGCCGGGGGCTCGTGCGCCCCAGGCTTCGTGTGTGTCGCAAACGGGTGCGTGCCGGACAACAGCCCGGCGGAGTTCGTCTGCTCGGTGGAAGGCCAGCAGGACGCCTGCCAGAGCGGAAGCATCTGCCTGCATCATAGCTGCTACATCACCTGCACGCTGTCCCCGGACTCCTGCGCGTTCAACCCGCCCGGCCTCGACGTCTGCAAGCAGGTGAGCGCCACAGGGGGGCCGTACACGGTCTGCGGCTCCAACTCCAACCTCGGCAACGAGTGCGACCCGACCTCCAGCACCTCGTCGTGCTCCGGCGGCAAGGTCTGCATCGACGGCTACTGCCGATAGACGTCGGTCAGCCCGACGGCCCAATCTCCTTGAAGACCTTCGCCATGCTCTCGCCGAACACGTCGAGGGACCACTCGCACAGCCATCCGAAAGGCGTGAGCTTGACCGCGTAGCCGGCCGCACCACGTAGGGGGACATAGCTACCAGAGCCGCCGAAAATTTGTCAACTTTTCGACAGGTGGTGCACAGCAGCGGCATGAACAAGATCCCGCTCGCTGTCCTTCCCTCGCTCCGCCGCCCGCTGCGACC
>Ga0272446_1003720_pt1 | contig 18885 bp, 14 predicted proteins | sample YNPCB0061_FD_194587 | JGI IMG/M metagenome (GOLD analysis project Ga0272446, IMG submission 194587) | Hot spring microbial mat communities from Yellowstone National Park, WY, United States - YNP-CB-006-1 | ecosystem: Environmental > Aquatic > Thermal springs > Hot (42-90C) > Sediment | place... | reverse complement strand
GCCGGCCCGAAGCAGCCATAGCAGTCGCGTCCCACGCCGGGACAGAGCGCCCCGCAGCCGGCGCGGGTGACCGGCCCCAGGCACGGCACCCCCTTGCTCACCAGCACGCACGGCAGGCCGCGGCGCTTGCACTCGGTGCACACCTTGTCGGTGTCAGCACGCGGCACACTGTGCAAGCGGAACGCGGCGATGACGCCGAGCACCTGCCGGGCGGTCACCGGGCAGCCGCACAGTTCGGCATCGACCCTGACGTGGGCGGAAAGCGGCGTCGATCGCGCAAGGCTGACGATGGTCTCGGGCTGCGGATAAAGCGCGGCACGCCAGTCGGCCGGCGCGTCGTTGCGCAATGCCTGCACGCCGCCCGATACCGCACACGCCCCGATCGCCACCAGCCAGCCGCTCTGCGCGCGGATGCGGGCAATGCGTTCGATGTCCTCCGGCACGGAAATGCTGCCTTCGACGAAGGCGATGTCCGCGGCCGCATCGGGGTCGTAGGGTCCGGCCTCGGCGAAGTGCACGAAGTCCACCCCATCGGCCAGCGCGAGGAGCGCATCGCCCAGGTTGAGGAAGGCGAGCTGACAGCCGTCGCAGGAGCTGAACTTGTGGACGGCAATGCGCGTCTTGCCGGCGGCGAATGGCGTTCGATCCATCAGAAACCCCGCTGCGCGAGCCATGCCGCGACCGCCGGCCAGGCGAACACCGGGCCGTCGCGGCAGACGAACCAGTTGCCGAGCTGACAGTGCCCGCAGCGGCCTTCGGCACACTGCATGTTGCGCTCCATGCTCAGGAACAGGCGCGGCGCGGAAACGCCACGCTGCAACAGCCGGTTTGCCGCCGCCTGCATCATGCCCTCCGGCCCGCACATCATCGCCAGCGCGTCGTCCGGCGCGAACTGCGCCGCGTCGATGAGGTCGGTCACCGGACCCACGTGCCACGGCCATGCAGCGCCGCCCACGCTCGCCGCGAGCAGCACCTGGGTTCCCGGCACGGCGGCCCAGGCTTCGTACTGCGCCCGCCACAGGAGGTCATCGGCGTGCTTCACGCCCTGGATGATGACCAGCCGGCCGATCGCAGCGCGGCGCCGCATCAGGTAATGGATCACCGACACCACCGGCGCGCAGCCGAGCCCGCCGGTCACCACCAGCACGTCGCGGCCGGCGAGCCCGGCCATCGGCCAGCCGCGCCCGAACGGGCCACGCAGGCCGAGCCGGTCGCCGGGGCGCAGGGCGGCGAGCGCCGTCGTCACCCTGCCCTGGATGCGAATGGTATGGCCGATGGCGGCGTGGTCGTCGGGGTCAGACATGATGGAGATCGGCGCAGCGCCCACGCCGAACGCATGCAGCATGTTGAACTGCCCGGGCGCGAATCGATAGCGCGCCTGTGCCGCGCGATCGGCGAGCGCGAGCCGCAGGGTGAAGATCCCCGGCGTTTCCTGGGTGCGGTCGAGGACGATGGCTTCGCGCGGAATGCTCATGCGCCGGCTTCTGCGACGACCCGCGCCGCGGTCTCGGTCAGATCGATGCCCACCGGGCACCAGGCGATGCAGCGCCCGCACCCGACGCAGCCGCTGCGCCCGTACTGGTCGTGCCAGGTGGCCAGTTTGTGGACGAGCCATTGCCGGTAGCGGCTGCGGATGTCGGGGCGCACGTTGAAGCCGTGCAGATGGCCATGTCCTTCGGCAAAACAGGAGTCCCACTGGCGCACATGCTCGCTCGTCCGGCCGCCGACGTCCGGCGTGTCTTCCTCGGCGTGGCAAAAACACGTCGGACAGACCGCCGTGCAGTTGCCGCACGCCAGGCAGCGTTCCGCAACGCGGGCCCATTCCTCGTGCGCGAGCGCCGCGAGCAGCCCGCCGCGCAGGTCGCCCGCGGGCAGGCGGCGCGTCTGCTGCGCGCGCGTCGCCTCGGCCTGACGCGCGGCCGCCGCGTGTTGCGCGGCGCTGGCCGGGGCGAGGGGCAGGTCTGCGAGCACGGCGGCGCCGCGCGCGCTGCCGGCTGCGACCAGAAAACCCTCGGGCAGTTCGACCAGGGTCAGGTCGAAGCCCGTTTGCGGCGTCGGCCCGTCGCCGGTCGACGCGCAAAAACAGGTGCTCGCCGCGTGTGCGCATTGCACGGCGACGAGAAACAGGGCCTCGCGGCGCCGCGCGAAATGCGGGTCGTCCTTGAAATGCGCTGCCTGCAGGGCAAGGGCGGCGAGGTCGCAGGCGCGCACGCCGATCAGCGCGAGTTGCGGCGGCAGGGGGTCGATCGGCTGAAAATCCAGGCGCCCGGCGGCGTCGCGCGAGACCCGCCACAGCGCTTCGCTGGGCGCGAACGTCAGCGGTTTGACCGCCTGCGGCCCCGTCGTCCAGGCGAAATAACGGTCGAGCGGGTCACGCGTCATGCGATACCGGCCGGGCGCCTGCTCGGCCTGCAGACCCCGGGCGAGTGCTGCGCCGTCGGCCAGTTCGCGCAGCGCGATGGCGCCACCGGCCTCGACCGCCCCGGCGACGCGCCAGCCGCGTGTGCGCAGCGCCGCCACCAAGAGGTCGAGCCCGGTGGTGGGCATGAACAGGAAGGCGAAACCGGCCGCGGTCGAATCCATGGGCCAAGTCTAGCAGCTTGTTGTCAAATTCCGGTGACAGGCCGTTGGCTATAATGGCCGCTCCGATGTCACGAAGGAGTCAGCCATGCAGCAACAACTGGATCTGTTCGTCGCTTCGCTCACGTCGTTCTGGACCCGGCTTGCGGGCTTCGTCCCGCAGCTCCTCGCCGCCTTCGTCATCCTCTTCGTCGGCTGGATCGTCGCCAATCTGGCGCGCACCGGCGTCACCAAGCTCCTCGACCTGCTGGGCTTCGACCGGCTGTCGGAAAAGACCGGCATCGAGGCCTTCCTCAAAGAGGCCGGGCTCGACGTCTCGCTCGGCCGCCTGATCGCCAGCCTCGCGTACTGGGTGATCCTGTTCGTCGTCGCCGTGACCGTCGCCAACAGCCTCGGACTGCACATGCTCGCCGAGCTGTTCAACCGCGTCGTCCTCTACATCCCCAATCTCATCGTCGCGATCCTCATCCTGGTTTTCGGGGTGCTGCTCGCGCGCTTCGTCAATCGCCTGATCTTCGCCTGGCTCAACAGCGCGGGGGTCGAAGGCGCGGTGAACATCAGCACGCTGTCGGAGTATGCGGTGATCGTGTTCATCGTCTTCGTCGCCCTCGAGCAGCTCGCCATCGGCACGACCCTGCTCACCGCCGCCTTCCAGATCGGTTTTGGCGCCGTGGGCCTGGCCTTCGCGCTGGCGTTCGGCCTGGGCGGCCGTGACTGGGCGGCCGGCGTCATCAAGCGCATGACCGAGAAGGGCGGCAGCGGCCCGCGCTGAGGCGCGCTCGCCCGGCCGCACAAAGTGGATACCCGGGTCTGCGATGGTCTGCTATAACGCACAGCAGCAACCCGGCAATCCGGCCGGGCGCATTCACGAAAGGGCACCCTCATGATCCGCAATCCCGTCGACGTCTCCACCCGCGTCAGCCCGCGCCTGTCGGCGCTGCTGGCGAGCCGCGTCAACAATCCCGAGTGCGAGCAGCCGGTCACGCTGATGGCGGTGCGCCGCTTTCTCGCCGACCTGTTGCCGGAAGACTTCAGGGAAGCCGAGCGGCTGCACCACTTCGACGTCGACGTCTCCCTCCTCGACGAACTCGACGCGTTGATCGAGGAATTCGGCGGCGCGGCACCGGCAGTGGATTTCATCCAGTCGAGCGCGAGCGAGGCGCTTTCGCGCGTCATCGAGGCGGTGATCAACGACGAGAACCGCGACAACCCGCCCACCCTTGCCGCGGTGCGCGAGGCGATCGTCAACGGCCTGGGGGCGCGCCTGGTCGGCGAAGGCGTGCTCGAGGAAGACGAGGACGACCTGCTGCTGGCGGAGGTCGACGCCCTGATCGAGCAGTTCGGCGAGGACCGCCTGGCCGAAGACTTCCTGCGTTACGAGTAGCGACGCGCACGTTCGCGTATGCACGCGCTCATCGTTTCTGCCGACCAGTTCGAGGACTGCGAGCTCCTCTACCCTTTCTATCGCCTGCGCGAAGACGGCGCCGCGGTGACGGTCGCCGCACCCGCCGCGGGCCGCATCACCGGCAAGCATGGCTACACCGTGACGGTCGACGCGCCCCTGGCAACGCTCGACGCCGAGCGGTTCGATCTGCTCGTCCTGCCCGGCGGCAAGGCGCCTGCGGCGCTCGTACACGAGCCCGCGGCGCTTGCCATTGCGCGCGCGTTCGTGCGCGGGAACCGTCCCGTCGCCGCGATCTGCCACGGCCCGCAGGTGCTCGCCGCCGCCGGGGTGCTCGCCGGCCGGCACGTCACCGCCTACCACACGGTGGCCGACGACCTGCGCCGCGCCGGGGCGTTCTACGAGGACCGCGCGGTCGTGGTCGATGGCGCGCTGGTGACATCGCGCCAGCCGGCGGACCTGCCGGATTTCATGCGCGCGCTGCGGCGTGCGCTGGAGGCGAAAAGCCGCTGAGGACGCGCGTCCTCAGTTCCACATGGCCCTGAGCCGGGCGAGCACGTCCACGGCCGTGGCGGACGGCGCTGCCGGGATTGCGGCGGGGATGGCCTCCGGCCATGCCCGGGCCTCGAAGCGGTCGAGGATCGATGCCGGAATGAAACGCGTGCGCCCGGCATAGACGTGGCGGTCGCCCCAGCCTGTCTGCTGGCCGACGTAGAAGCGCTGCGGCACCATGAGGTGCAGGTGATCCCTGGCACGCGTCATGGCGACGTACAGCAAACGTCGCTCCTCGTCGATTTCCGCCGCGCTCGCGGTCGCCATGTCAGAAGGGATGCAGCCGTCGACCACGTTGAGGACATACACCGCGGCCCACTCCTGCCCCTTGGCCGAATGGATGGTGGACAGGACGAGGTAGTCCTCGTCGAGGAGCGGCGCGCCCGCCAGGTCGCTGGTGGCGCCGGGCGGGTCGAGCGTGAGTTCGGTGAGGAAGCGCTCGCGGGCGGGATAGGTGCGGGCGATCTGCACCAGTTGCGCGATGTCGAGCTGGCGCACCGGCGCATCGTCGTAAAGACGGTCGAGGTGCGGCAGATACCAGTCGGCGACGGTCTCGAACTCGGCCGGCCAGGCGTGCCGGCGCTGGTAGAGCGCCGCGAAGCAGGCGCGAAACGCGTCCCACGCCACGGCTGCGGCCGCCGGCACGCGCACCGCGGCGAGTGCCATGACGACGTCCTCCGCCATGGCGACGCTGTCGAGGACCTGTGCCGCGGTTTTCGGGCCGATCCCCGGCAGCAACTGCAGGGCGCGAAAACCGGCGACCCGGTCGCGCGGATTTTCGACCCAGCGCAACACCGCGAGCACGTCCTTGACGTGCGCCGCTTCGAGGAAGCGCAAGCCGCCGAATTTGACGAACGGGATATTGCGGCGCGCGAGCGCGATTTCCAGCGTCGCGCTGTGGTGCGCGGTGCGGAACAGCACCGCCTGCGACTTCAGGGCGACGCCGGCCTCGCGGCGGCTGAGCACGGTGTCGATGATGAACGCCGCCTGGTCGTCGTCATCGCGCACGCTCACCAGTTGCGGCCGCTCGGCCGACGGCCGCTCGCTCCATAGCGCCTTGGCGTAACCTTCGCCGGCCAGGCCGATGACCGCGTTGGCGGCGGCGAGGATGGGCTGGGTGGAACGGTAGTTGCGGGACAAGGTGACGATGCGTGCCGGCGGCTCGAACTGCGCGGGGAAGTCGAGGATGTTGCGCACCGTCGCGCCGCGAAAGGCATAGATCGCCTGGGCGTCGTCACCGACCACCGTCACGCCGCGGCCATCGGGCTTGAGCGCGGCGACGATTTGCGCCTGCAGGGCGTTGGTGTCCTGGTATTCGTCCACCAGGACGTGCTCGAACCGGGCGCCGATCGTCGTTGCCAGCGCCGGCAGCGTCATCATCTGTGCCCAGTAGAGCAGCAGATCGTCGTAGTCGAGGACGTGCTGCGCCTGCTTGGCGGCGACATACGCGCCGAACAGCCGCTTGAGGTCGTCGGCGAAGTCGAGGCACCAGGGATAACGCCCCTGCAACACGTCGGGCAGGGGCGCGAGGGTGTTGACCACGGCCGAATAGATGGCCAGACAGGTGTGCTTGCGCGGAAAGCGCTTGCCGGTGTCGGCCAGTCCGAGCTGCTGGCGGACGAGGTTCATGAGGTCGGCCGAATCCTCGCGGTCGTGGATGGAAAACGCCGGGTCGAGGCCGATCGCCGGCGCCTGTTCGCGCAACAGCCGGGCGCCGATGCCATGGAAGGTGCCCGCCCACGCGAGCCGTGGCCGGTGGCCCGTGATCTCGCCCACGAGGCGTGCGGCGCGGCGGGTCATTTCCTCGGCGGCGCGACGCGAGAACGTCAACAGCAGGATCGCGTCGGGTGACACGCCCCGGGAGACGAGATGGGCGACGCGGTGCGCGAGCACGCTGGTCTTGCCCGACCCGGCGCCGGCGATGACCAGGAGCGGGCCGCCGGGCAGGTCGGCGGCACCGTGCTCGACGGCGAGCCGCTGTTCCGGATTGAGGCGCGCAAGCCACGTGTTCAGCGCGGGTCCGGCCGGGCGTGCGTTCGGCATCCTCGATCCCTATGGCGTGGCGATGGGTTCAAGACAGGCGGGCACGTCGTTCCTGGCGTTGTTGACCACGGGGCTCACCGGATAGGCATGCAGGGCTTCGGCGGGGATCGCGGGCGGCAGCGCCTGCGACTGCGCGGCGAGCCACGCGCCGTAATGCGCCGGGTCGACGATCAGCGGCATGCGGTCGTGCAGCGGCGCGATGAGCGGATTGGCGTCGACCGTGACGATGGTGCAGCTCTCGATCGTTTTTCCCTCCGGCGACGTCCAGCGTTCCCACAGCCCTGCCATGCCGAACGGGCCGCCGTCGCGCAGGCGGATGGCATAAGGCTGCTTGCGGCCGGCAACGGGCTTCCACTCGTAGAACGCATCGGCCGGCAGCAGACAGCGGCGCTGGCGGTACGCACTGCGAAACGCCGGCTTTTCGGCGAGCGTCTCGCCGCGCGCGTTGACGAGCTTCATGCCGATGGTCGCATCCTTCGCCCAGGACGGGATCAGGCCCCATTGCAGCCACGTCAGCGCGCGGCCTTGTGCGGACTCGCGCACGGCGGCGACGGCCTGCCCCGGCGCGATGTTGTAGTGCGGCTCGATGGCGGGCGTCCACAGCAACTGGAAACGCTCGGCGATGACTTGCGGGGAAGAGGTCAGGGCGTAACGGCCGCACATGGTCGAAGTGTAGCGAAGAAGTCGTGCCGCTCAGTGAAAATCGCGCGAGTGGGTGACAAGGCTGCCCAGCAACGGCGTCAGGTCGCGCAGCCGCCCGGCGACGAGGTGCGTCACGCTGCCCTGCCGCTCCAGCGTGCCGTACACGGCCAGCAGGCGCGCGCCGCGCAGCTCGCGGCGCTGGCGGTCGGCCAGCGCGCGCCAGACGACGACGTTGACATGGCCGGTTTCGTCTTCCAGGGTAAGAAAGGTGACACCGCTCGCGGTGCCGGGCCGCTGGCGGTTGATGACGATGCCGGCGGCGCGCGCCAGCCGCCCGTGCGGCAGGCGGTGCAGTTCGGCGGCACTCAGGAGCCGCTCGCGTTGCAGGCGGGAACGCAGCAGCGCGAGCGGATGGCGGCCGAGGGTGAGGCCGAGGCTCGCGTAGTCGGCGGCGATGTTTTCGCCTTCGCTGAGCGCCACCAGATCCGGCGGGGTCTCCGCCACCCGCCCCAAGGCGAGCGGTGTCGCGCGCGCGATGCCGGCGACGTCCCAATACGCCTGGCGGCGATGGCCGGCCAGCCGGGCGAGTGCGCCGGCCGCGGCAAGGGATTTGAGGTCGTGGGTGGAGAGCCCGCTGCGCGCGGCAAGGTCCTCGACGCTGGCGATGGGCGCTCGTGCACGGGCGGTGACGAGCCGCGCCGCGCCTTCGCGCGACAAACCCGATACCTGGCGCAGCCCGAGGCGCAGCGCGGGCTGCACGGCTTTGTCCGGGCAGACGGACGCGGCGGCTTCGAGGGTGCAGTCCCATTCGCTCGCCAGCACATCGACCGGCCTGACCTCGACACCGTGGCGGCGCGCGTCCTGCACGATCTGCGCCGGGGCGTAAAAACCCATCGGCTGGCTGTTGAGCAGGGCGCAGGCGAAGGCCGCCGGCTCGTGGCACTTGAGCCAGGCGGAGACGTAGACCAGCAGCGCGAAGCTCGCGGCATGCGATTCGGGAAAGCCGTATTCGCCAAAGCCCTGGATCTGCAGGAAGATCTGCCGTGCGAAGTCTTCCGTATAGCCGCGTTCGCGCATGCCGTCGATGAGGCGTTTCTCGAACTGCTCCAGCCCGCCCTTCCTGCGCCACGCCGCCATCGAACGGCGCAACTGGTCGGCCTCTCCCGGCGTGAATCCGGCGGCGACGACGGCAAGCTGCATGACCTGTTCCTGGAAGATCGGCACGCCGAGCGTGCGTTCGAGAACTCCCCGCACCGCCTCGCTCGGGTAGCTGACCGGCTCATGCCCTTCGCGCCGGCGCAAATAGGGATGCACCATGCCGCCCTGGATCGGGCCGGGACGCACGATCGCCACCTCGATCACCAGGTCGTAGAACGTGCGCGGCTTCATGCGCGGCAGCATGGCCATCTGCGCGCGCGATTCGATCTGGAACACGCCCACGGTATCGGCGCGGCCGATCATGTCGTACACCGCCGGGTCTTCCGGCGGGATGTCGCCGATCGCGAACGGCTGCCCGCGCCGGGTGCTCACTAGTGCCAGCGCGCGGCGGATGGCGGACAGCATGCCGAGCGCGAGCACGTCGATCTTCAAAAGGCCGAGCGCGTCGAGGTCGTCCTTGTCCCACTGGATGACGGTGCGCTCTGCCATGGCGGCGTTTTCGACCGGGGTGAGCTCGGACAGCCGGCCGCGCGCGATGACGAAGCCGCCGACGTGCTGCGACAGATGGCGCGGGAAACCGATGAGTTCGTCGACCAGCCGGATCAGCAGCGCCACCCGGCTGTTGGCCGGATCGAAGCCGGCTTCGGCCAGGCGTTGCGGATCCACCCTGCGGCCATCCCACCAAGCCATCGATTTCGCCAGCCGGTCGACCTGTCCGGCATCGAAGCCGAGCGCGCGGCCGACGTCGCGCAGCGCGCTTCGCGGGCGGTAGCGGATCACGGTCGCGGCGAGCGCGGCGCGGTCGCGGCCGTATTTGGCGTAGAGGTACTGGATCACCTCCTCGCGCCGCTCGTGTTCGAAATCGACGTCGATGTCGGGCGGTTCGTTGCGCTCGCGCGAGATGAAACGTTCGAACAGCATCGCCATGCGGGCGGGATCGACTTCGGTGATGCCGAGCGCATAACACACCGCGGAATTGGCGGCCGAGCCGCGTCCCTGGCAGAGGATGCCGCGGCTCCTGGCAAAACGCACGATGTCGTGCACGGTCAGGAAATAAGGCGCGTACCGGAGCTCGGCGATGAGCGCGAGTTCGTGCTCGATCTGCGCGCGCACCCGGTCCGGCGTGCCGTGCGGAAAACGCCGCGCGAGCCCGGCTTCAGTCAGGGCGCGCAAATGACTGCTCGCGGTTTCGCCCGCCGGCACCAGTTCCTCCGGGTATTCGTAACGCAATTCATCGAGCGAGAAAGTGCACCGGCCGGCAATCGCCAGGGTCTCGTCGACGAGCGCCTGCGGATAGATCGCCGCCAGCTCGGCCGGGGTGCGCAAATGCCGTTCGCCGTTGGGGTGCAAGGCCTTGCCGGCCTGCGCCACCGGCACGCCGAGGCGGATGGCGGTCAGGGTGTCCTGCAACGGCCGACGGCCGGCGACATGCATGTGCACGTCGCCCGTGGCGACCAGCCTCAGCCCGGTCGCAGCGGCCAGTTCGCCGGCGGCGGCAAGGCGCTCGGCGTCGTCCGCGGCGCGAGCCAGCGCTACCGCCAGCCAGGCCCGCCCCGGAAAAGCCGCGGCGAGCGCCTGCGCCTGTTCGGCCGTGGGCGGCGGATCGGCGAGCAGCAGGAGCAGACAGCCGGGCAGCCCCTTGCAGACATCGGCCAGCGTCAGATGGTAGCGGCCCTTCGGTGCGCTGCGCCGCCCGTGCGTGATGAGCGCGCAGAGGTGGCCGTAGCCCGCGCGGTCCGTCGCCAGAAGCACGACACGCGGGCCTTCGTCGAGGCGGATCTCGCTGCCGACGATGAGTTTCAGCCCGCAATCCCTGGCTGCGACATGCGCGCGCACGATCCCCGCCAGCGAGCATTCGTCGGTGAGCGCCAGCGCCGCGTAGCCGAGTTCCCTGGCGCGCGCGACGAGTTCCTCCGGGTGCGAGGCCCCGCGCAGAAAAGTGAAATTCGACAGACAATGCAGTTCGGCATACGTCATGCGAACACCCCGTGCACGTACCATTCCCCGCTCGCGCGGTCGCAATACACCCACAGCCGCGCGCCATGGGGGTCCACGGCGACGTAATAGTCGCGGGCGATGTCGTCGCCGTCCCACCAGCCGCTCTCGATGCGCTCGGGGCCCGATTCGAGTTTCAGCCGCTCTGCCGTGCACCGCAACGGCCGCGGCAGGAGCCACAACGGGCGATGGCGGTTGGCTTCGCCCTCCCCTGCGCCCTGGTACGACGGCCGCCAGGCGCGTTCGGGGCGATGCTCGGCGACGGTGGCCAGACCGTGCACGGCTTCCCTGCCAAGCCGGATGCGCAGGCGTTCGATGAGCCATTCGCCATCGGCCTCGCCGGCGGGACGAAAAAGGTCGCGGTTGACGCCGGCAAGCGGCAGCACCGCCGTGGCGCGCAGGGTGATCGCATGCACCGGTGCCGCGAGGCGGGTGCGCCCCAGGGTTTCGCGCAGCATGAGCTCGATGCGCGCAGGCTCGCGCGTCGGTCTGGCAAAACCCACCCGGATGACCGCAGGGTCGCGCCGTTCGTGTCGGCAGACGAGTTCCAGCGCCTCGATGCCCGCCTGGTGCCGGACGAGAAACCCCTCCAGTTCCGGCAACAGACGGCGCACCGCGAATTGCAGCGCCTCGGCATCGTGCACCGGCGCCGGCGTTTCCAGCGAGCGCGCGAATTGCGCCGGCGGCACATAAAAATCCCGTGCCTCGGGCACCCGGCCGAGCGCCCGGTCGAGTTCGTCGACGAGGGACGGACCGAAACGCCGCGCCATGCCGTCGCGCGGCAGGCGCAGGCAGTCGCCCAGCGTTTCGGCGCCGATCATCGCCAGCCCTTCCAGCACGGCGGGCGGCTGTTCGAGCACGGCGAGCGGCAGCGGGGCAAGCACCGCTTCGAGCCGGGCGCGATCACGCAGCGCCTTTTCGCTGCCCGCCTTGGCCAGCAGCCAGGCGCCGTGGGCGGTCGGCGCACAGGCCATGGTCGCGGCGCAGGCCATCGCCGCGAGGCCGTCACGGGCCTGCCGCAAGAGATTGGCGAGCCCGTGATGCAGGCTGAGGCAGCCGCCGATCTCCAGCAGCAGGCCGGCTGGCGGGACGAGGCTGACCGAGGGCGTGAAACGCCCCGCCCACAGGGCGAGCCCTTCCAGCGACGCGCGCTCGGCGGCCCGGTCACGGTGGCAAAGGATGAGGTCGTCGGCCAGGGCCTGCGCCGCAGTGGCGCTCATGCCGGGGCCGACGCCGCAGCCCTGTGCGGCGGCATTACAGGCGACGATCCGGCTGCGACCGCTCTGCTTTTCGGCCACCGCAAGCGGCGCGTCCGTCACCGTGCCGCGCGCGAAGACGTCGAGCGGCAGCGAGGGGAAATGCAAGGCCAGCCACAGCATGACGGTCTGTCAGCACCCTGCCACACCGGGCAATGCCAACACCAGCGGCCGGCTCACCGGCCCGCCGCGGCGCTTGAGAATGTGCACCGCAAGCCCGCCGGCCGCAGGTTCGAGCAACAGGCGCAGCGCGGCAGGCGAACGCTCGCCGGCGGCCCGGGCGTGCCGGTACAGCACGCCCCAGGCGGCGCCGCCTTCCGCGGCGAGTTGCAGGCGCCGCAAGCGCCGCTCATCGGCCCCGCGCAACCAGGCCAGCAACGCCTTGCTCGCGCCGGAACGCAACGCCTGCTCGGCAGCCCACCACGCATCCGCTGCCTGCGGCCTGGCCACCACCAGCCGTTCCAGCCTGAGACCGGCCGCGGCGAGCGCCGCCGGATACGGCACATAAGGCGGTGCCACCCAGACGATCCAGTCGTCAGCCGACGACAGCCGCGCCAGCGCCGGCATGACGAGGCTGAGCTCGCCGATACCCTGGCGTGCAAGCAGCACCTCGGTCAGCGCGCCGCGCGGCCAGCCGCCGCCCGGCAACAGCGCGTCGAGCGCGGCAAAGCCGGTGGGCAGCGTCGCCCCCGCCTCCTGCGCGCACTGCCCGGCGCGCCAGACGGCAGAAGCATGCAACAGCGATTCGATCATGGCGTTCACGGCGCCCTGCCCTGGCGGATCACACCGACCGCAACCCCTTCGATGACCAGTTCCTGGTGAGCAAGATCGACGATGATCGGCGCAAACGCCGGGTTTTCCGGCAACAGCTCGACCTGCTGGCCGCGCCTTTGGAAGCGCTTGACGGTGACCTCGTCGGCGATGCGCGCCACCACGATCTGGCCGGAACGGGCCTCGGTGGTCCGGTGTACCGCCAACAGGTCGCCGTCGAGGATGCCGGCATCCTTCATGCTCATGCCGTGCACCTTGAGCAGATAGTCCGCGCGTGGCTTGAACAGGGCTTCGTCGAGGCGGTAATGCCGCTCGATGTTTTCCAGCGCCAGAATCGGACTGCCCGCCGCCACCCGGCCGACCAGCGGCACACCGCCGCCCGCCTTGAGACGGATCCCGCGCGAGGCGCCCGGCACCAGTTCCAGCGCACCCTTTTTCGCCAGCACCCTGAGATGCTGCTCGGCGGCATTGGGCGAACGGAAACCGAAACGGGCGGCGATCTCGGCGCGCGTCGGCGGCAGGCCGGTGGTTTCGATCCACTCACGGATGAGGCCGAGGATTTCCTCCTGGCGTCGGGTCAGGTCTTTCATGGACATGCCTCGAATACTGTATACATAAACAGTATAGCGGCAAAAACGCCACCGGGAAGGGGCGCTCTGATGGCGTTACCGTCCCCCCGAAATTTCGTATTCCAAGGGTGTGCAGCGTGCGCGCGGTGAGGTCTGATGGGTGGCCGAGAGGCTTTTGGCGAGCGCGGGCAGGAAAGCCGCGCAGACGATGGGGTAATGGCGGAGAGGGTGGGATTCGAACCCACGGTAGGCTTGCACCTACGCCTGATTTCGAGTCAGGTACATTCGACCACTCTGCCACCTCTCCGAGGCCGCTATTGTAACCCGAGTCGGTGCGCTTTCGGCCACTGGACGGAAGCGGCGCGATCGGACAGACTTTGCCGATGTCGTTTCGGTATCTCACGTTCCTGCCGCTGCTTTTCGCGTTTTTTGCCTGCAGCCGCCCGCCCCCGCCTCCCGAACAATCCGGTGAGCTCGTGGTTGCGACCCGTAACGGGCCGACGACCTATTTCATCGGCCCCAACCGGGAACCGGCGGGTTTCGAGTTCGATCTCGTCAGCGAGTTCGCGCGCCGGAACGGGTGGCGCGTGCGCTGGCTGCAGGCCGACACCACGGCGCAGTTGTTTGCCATGCTCGCAGAACGGCGCGCCCACCTGGCGGCGGCCGCATTGCCAGACTCCGCAGTGCGGGCGCACCACCTGCAGGCTGGCCCGACGATTTTCGAGACGCCCGTGGCGGTCATCCGCCGGCAGCAGGATCCGCCGCTGCGCTCGGTGGCGGACCTGGTCGGCAAAAGGCTTGCGCTGATCGCCGGTTCCAGCCATACCGAACTGCTCCAGCGCCTCAAACGCAAGTACCCCGGCCTGCAATGGGCGACGCTGGACAACGTCTGGCCGGAGGAGCTGCTGGCGCGGCTGGACGCGGGCGAGTTCGACGCCGTCGTCGTCAACGGCATGGACTTCGATCTTGCGCGCAACCTCTACCCCGCGCTCGCCGTCGCTTTCGATCTTGGCGACAAGCAGAAGATCGTCTGGGCGCTTTCGCCCGCGGCACCGCTCACGCTCAAGGACAGGATCGAGCGTTTCGTCGCCGACAGCCGGCGCGATGGCACGATCAGGTACCTGTACGAGCGCTACTGGGGGCACGTGCAAAAGCTCGATCCGGGGGACGTGATCGGCATTCTGGAGCGGCGGCAGAAACTTCTGCCGCCCTTGCGGCGTTACTTCCAGGAAGCGCAGACGCTGACCGGCATCGACTGGCGCCTGCTCGCCGCGCTGGCCTACCAGGAATCGCAATGGAACGCGCTCGCCACCTCACCCACCGGCGTGCGCGGCCTGATGATGCTCACCAGTGATACGGCCGACCAGCTCGGGGTGAGCAATCGCCTCGACGCCCGGCAGAGCATTCTCGGCGGCGCGCGTTACCTGGCGCAGTTGAAGGACGCGTTGCCGGCGAGCATTCCGGAGCCGGATCGCACCTGGATGGCGCTTGCCGCCTACAACCAGGGGCCGGGCCATCTCGAAGACGCGCGCCGCATCGCCCGCCACCGCGGCGGCAATCCCGACGCTTGGGCGGATGTCAAGGAAGCGTTGCCGCTCCTCGGCCGCGGCGGCTACGCCAAGGTGACGCTGTACGGCTATGCGCGCGGCAGCGAGGCGCGCACCCTGGCGGAGAGCATCCGCAACTACTACGACATCCTGTTGCGCCTGGAGCCCGCGTTCCAGTCCGGATTCGAGCTTTCGACGCGTGACGCGGCCGCGGGGCGCGGCTAGGCGATGCGCGCAAGTCCGCCCAGGTAAGGCCGCAGAACCTCGGGCACGGCAACGCTGCCGTCGGCATTCTGGTAGTTTTCCAGCACCGCGACCAGCGTGCGGCCGACGGCGAGTCCGGATCCGTTCAGGGTGTGGAGCAGTTCCGGCTTGCCTTGCGCATTGCGGAAGCGGGCGTGCATGCGGCGCGCCTGGAATGCCTCGAAATTGGAGCAGGAGGAAATCTCGCGGTAGGTGTCCTGCGCGGGCAGCCACACTTCCAGGTCGTAGGTCTTGGCCGCCGAAAACCCCATGTCGCCGGTGCACAGCGCCACCTTGCGATACGGCAGCTCAAGCTTCTGGAGGATCGCCTCGGCGTGGCCGGTGAGCGTTTCGAGCGCGCCGTAGGAATCGTCCGGCCTGACCATCTGTACCAGCTCCACCTTGTCGAACTGGTGCTGGCGGATCATGCCGCGTGTGTCGCGGCCATAGGAACCCGCCTCCGAGCGGAAGCACGGGGTGTGGGCGACGAATTTCAGCGGCAGGGCGTCGGCCGACACGATCTCGTCGCGTACCAGGTTGGTGACCGGCACTTCCGCCGTCGGGATCAGGTAGAGCCTGTCCGCATCGCTGCGCGGCACGTGGAAAAGGTCGTCTGCGAATTTCGGCAACTGCCCGGTGCCACGCAGCGAGTCGGCGTTCACCAGATACGGCACATAGACTTCCGTGTAGCCATGCTCGGCGGTATGCACGTCCAGCATGAACTGCGCCAGCGCCCGGTGCAGGCGCGCCACCGCGCCGCGCATCACGACGAAGCGGCTGCCGGCAATCTTCACCGCGGCCGCGAAGTCGATCTGGCCGAGAGACTCCCCCAGCTCGACGTGATCGCGGACCGCGAAGTCGAACCGCCTGGGCGTGCCCCAGCGGGCGACCTCGACATTGTCGCGCTCGTCGGCACCCACCGGCACCGACGCATGCGGCAGATTGGGAATGCCCATCAGAAAGTCGTCGATCTCGGCCTGCAGCGCGGCGAGGCGCTGCTCCTGGGCCTTGAGCGTGTCGGCCAGGCCGGCGACTTCGGCCATGAGCGCGCTGGCATCCTCGCCGCGCGCCTTGGCCATGCCGATTTCCTTGGACAGCGCATTGCGCCTCGCCTGTGCGTCCTGCGTGCGGGTCTGAATCGTCTTGCGCTCGGCCTCGAGCGCTTCCCAGCGCGCCGTGTCGAAAGCGAAACCGCGCGTGGCCAGGCGCGCGGCGACAGAGGCGGGATCTTTGCGAAGAAGCTGGATGTCGAGCATGGAAGAACGCCGAAAAAAGCCGTATTGTCCCAGCCCGCGCCGGCTTTGCAAACTCGCACCGCCGGCGGTACGCCGCTCCGATGCCGTCAGCGTCCCTTGACCACCCCATCGCCCTTTGGAGAGGGCGGGGGGTGAGGCATGTCCGGCACTGCACCGGTCGCCATCGCGGCTGCGGCCGAATTCGTGGGACAGCACGGCGAACGGATCGACCGCTCGCCGCCGACCTGGAACTGACAACCAAAGCCGTCGAGACCCATGCGGCTGCTGGCCGCGCCCAGCACAGCAACGCCCTCGGCAAAACGCCCCCGCTATCCTGTCCCTGAAACATCAACAGGAGTGCAACGACACGGGACTCATCCGACGTATTGACCTTCCGTGCGGATGGGGTAATGCTTCGTCCTGAGCCGCTCGCATACTCGGTCGAGCAGGCGAGGATGGCGAGGGGGGGTGTCATATCGGGTTGACCGGAGACACGATTCTCTCTTTGTCATTGCGTTACGCCGCGTACCCGCCTGCTATAGGTCGGAGCCGGACGGATTATACACCTACGTCGGTGTCTACTTTACGTTGGGCCTCTTTCCTGCGTGGCTGACAGTCCGCGATGACGCATATTGCAAATTCTCATAAACTTCCCAGAGCTAACGAATAGGACTCCCATATGGAATACATTCCAGTGCGCGTAAGCGACATCATCCGGCAGGTCAACCGCGATATATTTCTTCCCGCGATTCAACGCGAATTTGTGTGGAGCACAGACCGGATCGAGAGATTGTTCGACTCGATCATGGCGGACTTTCCAATTGGCTCGTTTCTCTACTGGAAGCTTGAGCAGAAGAACAAGGATGAGTGGCCGGTCTATGAGTTCATTCGAGACTTCGACGGCGATGCGCCACACAACTCCCCCGCCAATATGGCCGGGATCACTAAAGACGTTACCCTTGTTCTGGACGGGCAGCAGCGAATTACGTCTCTCTTCATCGGCCTACGTGGCTCCTATCGTTACTTTTACTACCGCTGGCGAAAAACCAAGTTGTACCTCAACTTGCTAAAGCCACCTGTCGCAAACGAGGAAAATCCAGAAGAGCTGACCTACGCCTTTGCTTTTCGGGAAAATGCCGAACCGGACGGCGACACGCCACAGCTCTGGTATCCAGTCGGCCGCATCCTCGACTTTGAGGATGCTGAAGACGCGAAGTCGGATATGAGGCAAGACTTGGCGGCTCTACCCGAGGAACTACGGGAAAATGCCAATAAACTGATTGGCCGCTTGCACAATCGCATTCACACCACGCTCGTTGGGAACTACTACCAAGAGAAATCCCAGGACTACGACAAAGTGCTACAGGTCTTCGTCCGGGCCAATTCTGCCGGGCAACCCCTTGAGTATTCCGATTTGCTCCTTGCTACTGCGACAGCAAAGTGGGAAACACTTGATGCTCGCAGCGAAATCCATGACTTCACCGACTCTCTGAATGAAATCGGAACCGGATACAGCTTTGGGAAGGACTTCGTTTTGAAGGCTTGCCTGTACCTCAGCGAGAGTCTCCCAATTCAATACAAGGTCAGGAACTTCACCAAGACCAATCTTCGGGTCATAGAGGCAAACTGGGAACAGATCAAAGCCTCTCTGAGTGTGACCGTGCGGCTCATTTCCCGTTTTGGGTTTAACGCCAAGAACGTCGTGGCGCCATTGGTGCTGCTACCAATTGCGTTCTATCTCATGAAGCGCGGAAACTTTGCGTTCGATACCTCTTCGAATGCCGGTGATGTTGACGCCCAAGTGTCCATCCGAAAGTGGTTTGTCTTCTCGACGCTCAAGAACGCCTTCGGTGGGTCATCAGATACCACGCTGACGAGACTGAGGGAACTGTTGAACACTTGCGACTCAAAGACACCGTTCCCTGCCGACGCCCTCTACAAGTCTCTTGGCATTGAACCGCGGCTCAATGAAGCTGAAGTAACCCGTATTCTCGGATCGGCGTACCAGGGGCGGTATACCAATCTCGTTTTGTCGCTCCTATATCCGGACCGTGATTGGAAGGATGCGGTCTTCCATGAGGACCACATCTTTCCGCAATCTGAATTTCAAGTTCGAACATTGAGGCGACGCGGATATGACGATTCACGTATTCAGCGATACCTTGCGTATTTCAATCTTCTCCCGAATCTCCAACTGCTCACGGAGTCGGAGAATTTAGCCAAGAACGCAACACCATTGGACGAATGGATTAGCACACGAGATGCCGCGTTCAAGAAGCGGCATCTTATTCCCGATCTGCCCGCCTATTCGTTTGACTCATTCGAGGGCTTTGTCAGCGCACGCACCGACCTGATTGTGAAAGCATTGAAGGGGCTGGAATGAAGGGTGTCTGCGGCCCCGAGCAGCGGCCCAACCCGGCAGTCGAGCGGACCTGCGCGAAAAGCCGCGCAGGCCGCTCACTTCTACGTTAGGCAACCTTTCACAAGGGGGCGACGTCCCCCCGATTTTCAGTAGCACTGGGCTTTAGAGTCCGGGGTTAATGTAGCCGATTTCTGGGCCAGTTGTCTGGCATAGGCCGAGGGGGTCAGCCCACACAGAGATTTCTTCGGTCGATCCTCGTTGTATTCACGTCGCCATGCCTCGATGATTGTCTTGGCATGCGCCAGACTGACGGACCAGATTGTGCAACCCCTTTTCTGTAAATTCCCGAGGCGGCGGACATGACGATAGGGTTACGGGTTGAGGTTGAGATAGACCTTGCCGGTCATCCACTCGTCGTCGAGTTCGGCGAGCAAGGCCGAAATCAGACGCAGGCAGGAAACGGGGTTGGGGAAGATGCTGGCGACCCGGGTGCGTCGTCGCAGTTCCCGGTTGATGCGTTCCAGCCCGTT
>Ga0272446_1003719_pt1 | contig 18889 bp, 11 predicted proteins | sample YNPCB0061_FD_194587 | JGI IMG/M metagenome (GOLD analysis project Ga0272446, IMG submission 194587) | Hot spring microbial mat communities from Yellowstone National Park, WY, United States - YNP-CB-006-1 | ecosystem: Environmental > Aquatic > Thermal springs > Hot (42-90C) > Sediment | place... | reverse complement strand
GTCATCTTTGTCGAAGACTTGCAAGTCTCCAATATGGCTCGACGCAATAAGCCGAAACATGGTGAAGACGGAACCTTTCTGCCTAATGGTCAATCGGCCAAGTCGGGGCTGAACAAAAGTTTTGCCGACGCTGGGATAGCGGGGTTTCTGAACGAAGTCCTTCCGTACAAAGCTGCAAAAGCTGGGCGGTTGGTCGTGAAAGTCAATCCTGCTGGAACGTCCCAGCATTGTGCAATATGCCTGAACCGAGTCCCCAAGGAGCTATCTGACCGCTGGCATGACTGCCCTCAATGTGGGGCCTCTATGCCGCGAGATGTCAACTCCGGGATACTCATCAAAAAAGTGGGCCTGGGGCATCGGCTCACTATAAAACGCGAAGGCCGAAAGGCCGGAGAAGCCCGCGCTCTATGCGTAGCATGAGTGTCGGGAGTATGTCACCCACAGAAATACCCGATCGCCGCTTCTGGTTTCTGGGACAATTGAAAGAATCGGCATCTGATGCAGGGTCAGGCTACCTGAGGTCGCTGCAACCATCGTCCAGGCATCCTGAAACCCTGTCACTCTGGCTGGAACACAGCGGAATGATGGTTGGATGGCTGAATACTGAATCTTGATTGGGAAAACAGAGTATGTCTGAGAATCTGAGAAGTCGCACGATTACCCAGGGGGTCCAACGGACTCCCAACCGCGCCATGCTACGGGCCGTTGGGTTCCGGGACGAGGACTTTAGTAAACCCATTGTTGGCGTTGCCAGTGCCTACAGCACCATTACCCCCTGCAATATGGGCATTGCGACCCTGGCGGCCCAGGCGGAAGCAGGCGTGCGGTTAGCGGGTGGCATGCCGCAAATCTTTGGCACGATTACAGTCAGTGACGGCATTTCCATGGGCACCGAAGGCATGAAGTATTCCCTGGTGTCGCGGGATGTGATTGCCGATTCGATTGAAACCGCCTGCAATGCCCAAAGTATGGATGGCGTTCTGGCGATCGGGGGCTGCGATAAAAACATGCCAGGCGCCATGATTGCCATGGCCCGCATGAATATTCCAGCCCTGTTTGTCTATGGCGGCACTATTAAACCGGGTCACCTGGACGGGGAAGACCTGACGGTGGTCAGCGCCTTTGAAGCCGTGGGCCAGTACAGTGCCGGTCGCATCGATGAGATGCGGTTACTGTCGGTCGAGCGTAATGCCTGTCCCGGCGCCGGTTCTTGCGGTGGGATGTACACCGCTAATACCATGTCTTCCGCCTTTGAGGCCATGGGCATGAGCTTGATGTATTCCTCCACCATGGCCGCCGAAGATGCGGAAAAGGCAGAGAATACAGCCCTGGCCGGCAAGGTGCTGGTAGAAGCCATTCACAAGAACCTGCGACCCCGGGATATCATTACCCGCAAGTCGATTGAAAACGCCATTTCGGTGATCATGGCCGTGGGTGGGTCTACCAATGCGGTACTGCACTTTCTGGCGATCGCCCATTCAGCCGGCGTACCCCTCACGCTGGATGACTTTGAAACCATTCGGGCCAGAGTTCCCGTCCTCTGCGACCTGAAACCCTCAGGTCGCTATGTGGCCACCGACCTGCACCGGGCCGGGGGCATTCCCCAGGTAATGAAAATGCTGCTGGTGCATGGCCTGCTGCATGGAGACTGCATCACCATTACAGGTCAGACCGTAGAGGAACTGCTGCGGGACATCCCAGCCGAACCCCGTCCCGACCAGGATGTCATCCGCCCCTGGGACAAGCCCCTCTATACCAGCGGTCACCTGGCAATCCTGAAGGGTAACCTGGCTACCGAGGGAGCCGTTGCCAAAATCAGCGGCGTCAAGAAACCCCAAATTACCGGCCCAGCAAGGGTCTTTGACTCCGAGGAAGAGTGTCTGGATGCTATCCTGGCGGGCAAGATTACTGCTGGCGATGTGGTAGTGATCCGCTACGAAGGGCCCAAGGGGGGGCCCGGTATGCGGGAAATGCTGGCGCCCACCTCGGCCATCATTGGGGCTGGCTTGGGGGATGCGGTCGGTCTGATTACCGATGGTCGCTTCTCCGGTGGCACCTATGGCATGGTGGTGGGTCACGTGGCCCCAGAAGCCTATGTGGGCGGCACAATCGCCCTGGTGCAGGAAGGCGATTCGATCACCATTGACGCACCCGCTCGCTTGCTGCAACTGAATGTACCTGAGGAAGAACTGGCCCGTCGTCGCGCCGCTTGGCAAGCCCCCAAACCCCGCTACACCAGTGGTGTCCTGGCCAAATACGCCACCCTGGTGGCTTCCAGCAGCCTGGGGGCAGTCACGGATCTGAATGTCAATCCGTAGGGCAGTCCATTTATTAGCCATTCGCACCTGTCACTTTCCGCAGTTGGACAACCGCATTGTAGTCAGGCACGCCGCTGATGGGCGATCGCCGCTGCCGGTCCAGCAGGTGGTTGGCTTCCGGCCAGTACACCTGCAAATTTCCTGGTTTGACCCGATCCAGGAAGACCCGACCGGGATACTCGTCCCGTTCGTTTTCCAACAGCACCGAATTACTCTTTTCAGTAACGTTCAGGTCTCACCCGTCGGGCCAGATCCAGGAAAACCTGCCACTCCGGACGGCTCTCCGCAATGCGGGGATCGGCAATCTCCGAACTAAAGATGACTCGCCGCTCCGTACTGGTTTCCGTCACCCCAGCGGGAATCTCCTAGCGGGTGGTGGCGGACAGCAGAATCACCATCTCACCCGGTTGGCTCAGCATTTGTTCGGAACAGACAATGTCCAATGGGGTTAGCCAAACCCTACAGGATAACGACTCAGGCTGAATCCGGCTCCCATTGGCTCAGGGGTGTGGGCAAGCCGTCAATGCTAAGGCCGTTTTTTTCAGCTTGATAGTGGCGTAAACCTGCCTCACCTTTGTTGCGGGCCCAGCGGAGCAGGGTCTCGCGCTGACCCATCGGTTCATACAGCGGCACCCCATAGCCACAGGAGGTTTGCACCCGCTCAAGGTCGGCCAGGATGATCTGGCGGCAGCCAGGGAGGTCGGGAAACTGGCTGGCTAAAGCGGACCAATCGGTCGAGCCAGACAAAACAACCGAACCTTTGCCATACAACCGCAAAATCCGAGGCGGATCCTGAAAGGCACAGAATAGGAAGGTAATGCGGCCATTTTCCTTGAGGTGGGCAGAGGTTTCATTGCCACTGCCCGTCAGGTCCAAATAGGCCACCCGATGGGGCGATAGCACCCGAAAGCTATCCAGTCCCTTGGGAGAAACGTTGACATGGCCTCTGGGGCTGAGGGGAGCCGTCGCCACAAAGAAGATCTGTTGGGCCGCGATAAAGGCTTGCAGTTCATCCGTAATGCAGTCAAATAGTTGGGCCATAGAAAATTTGCCGGTTTGGAAGGGGCACTGGCTGGGATGATGGGATCAGGCCTGCTGGGTCAGTAGCTGAACACCCAAAGGGAGTTGCTGTGAACCAATAGAGGTCTTCAAAAATAACGAAGGTACGCTACAGACAGTGTTGAAAAGCTAAAAATTTAGATTTTAGGCACTTCGGTTAGCGTGGTTCTCTTATTCTTGAAGAGGTCTAATGAACCGTGATGGATCACTTCAACAACCCTGCACCCCTTAGTTCTATACTGCTCCATCTTGCCCGATTTGACTTTCAATATGTCGGCCATTAACTTTCCAGTATGAGTGTTGCCCCACCTGAGCATCTACCTTAGCTTCATCCATTCGGGGGATGAAGTCCGCAGTAAAAACAGCCACCCTAGTGTCAAGAACCCTGATGCTGGAAAAACGCGGATGAATCAAATGTGGGCTATAAACTGCTTGAATCTAGCTAGATAGCAATGGTCGCTCAACCCAGTTCTGACCTGACCCAGGAAAAGCGGGGCCGATTGCAGCCAATGGCCTACGCCATGATGGTGGGGGCGATCGCACTGGCTTGTTTTCTGTCTGCCCATGTTGTCATGGAAGTGCTGAACCTGGGGCTGACCGTCTCACCGGTTTGGGTTCCGGCTGGCATTGCCCTGGCAGTGCTGTTGCTCTATGGCCGCCGAGTCTGGCCAGGAATCACCCTGGGCGCCTTGCTATTTGCCCTGTCCCTGGGCGCATCCGGGCTGGTTGCAGTCGTTGCCGCTTTGGGTAGCACCCTGGAAGCCTTGTTAGCTCAGTGGTTGTTGCAGCGCTGGCACTTCCACCCTTCTCTACGGAAGCTGCGAGACGTCCTGAAGTTTATTGGGCTGGCGGTTTTGCTAGCTCCAACTCTCAATGCCACCATCAGCAGTGTGAATGCCGGTCTGGCTGGGTTAACCCCCTGGTCAAACCTGGGGTTGCACTGGTGGACCGTCTGGATGGGAGATGGAATGGGCATCCTGGTGTTCACACCGCTGCTCCTCCTGTGGCTGGGCAATCCCCTACCGGCTCTGCCAGGGTTGAGTTCCCGCTTGCCCAACTTACAAACCCAACGACAACTGTGGCAACGCACCGTGGAAGCGTTGCTGTGGGCCATCTGTCTGGTGGGCGTTAGTTGGCTGGTATTTGAGTCCACACCCGATACGGCGATCGCCCGCTATCCCCTGGAATATCTGCCCTTTCCCTTCATTGTCTGGGCGGCCCTGCGCTTAGGTCAGCGAGCCACTGTACTGGCCAGTCTGGTAGTCTCCGTCATTGCCATTTGGGGAGCCGTGCATCAGACCGGCCCGTTTATCGGCAAGGCCGAAGGCGACCTGGTCCAGACCATTTTATTGCTGCAGGCATTTATTGGCGTTATGACCGTGACAGCGCTGGTTCTCTCTGCCGCCGTGAGTGAGCGCTGGGACAGTGAGGAACGGTTTCGCAGCATGTTTGAAGGAGCAGCGATCGGGATTGGACTGGATGATCAGCAGGGCCGCATTGTCGAAAGTAACCCTGCCTTGCAAGCCATGCTGGGATATAGTCGCGAAGCCTTGCAAAACATGACCTTTGCTGACTTTACCCATCCCGATGATCTGACTGCGGATATAGAACTGTTTCAGGAAATGCTAGCGGGACAACGAGAGTCCTATCAACTGGAAAAGCGGCACCTGCGCCAGGATGGTCAGATTGTCTGGGTGCGCCTCACCAATTCCGTGGTGCGGGATGAAGCTGGCAACCCTCGTTTTACCATTGGCATGGTGGAAAATATCACCACCCGCAAGCAGGCAGAAGCAGCTCTGCAATTGAGCGAGGCCCGCTTTCGGGTCATAGCGGAAACAGCGGCCTGCGCCATTGTGGTTTATCAGGGCAGCTTTTTGCGCTACGTCAATCCAGCCATGGAAACTATCACCGGCTACTCGCGGGAAGAACTGCTAACCATTCCATTCTGGGAACTGGCCCACCCTGACTTTCGAGATCTGGTGCACCAGCGAGGGCTGGCCCGTCAGCAGGGGGAAGCGTTGCCCAGTCGGTATGAAATCAAACTGCTGACCAAGGACGGTCAGGAACGCTGGGTAGATTTTACCGCTGGATTGATTACCTACGAGGGCAAACCGGCCGGTCTGGCCACAGCCTATGACATCACCGATCGCAAACTGGCGGAAGCCAAATTGCAACTGGCTGCCGAACGGGAACGGTTGCTGGCCCAGATTGCCCTACGCATTCGCAGTTCCCTGGACCTAGCGGAAATTTTGAACATCACGGTGGCAGAAGTCCGCCAGTTTCTCAAAGCAGATCGGGTCTTCATCAGCCATTTTGGGCCTGGCGGCCATTGCCAGATCGTGGCTGAATCCGTTGCTCCGCAGTGGAACTCCCTGATGAATTGGGTCTCGGAAGAACAAGCCACCCAGGAAGTCCGGGCTCTGTTTGCCCCCTACATAACAGCAGCCGATTCTCTGAACCGCCCCATCCGGGTTGTCAACGACACCAGCCAGATTGAACAAACACCGTTCCTGCAAGCATATTATCAATTGGCCCAGGTGAAGGCTGGAATCGGCGTCCCCCTGCTGGTCGAAGGAGAGATGTTTGGCGTATTGATTGTCAACCAGTGCTCCGGTCCCCGTCAGTGGACTTCTCTAGAAACCGATTTACTGCAACAACTGGCCACCCAGGTGGAAATTGCCATCCAGCAGGGACAGTTGTATGAAAAGGTACAACGGTTGGCCAGCAGCCTGGAAACGAAGGTGGAAGAGCGCACCACCGAACTGAAACAGCGCATGCAGGAATTGCAACAGTTGAACCAGATCAAGGACATGCTCTTGCATGCGGTGTCCCATGACCTGAAAACACCGTTGCAGGGCATGTTAATGGCCCTCAATCGCTTGCAGAGTCGCTGTCAGGGGTCAACCATTTCCCTGCCGGCCTCCATGGTGGATTGCATGATCCAGAGCTGCAACCAGCAACTCAATCTGCTGAACTCGCTGATGGAACAGCACTGCCAGAATGAAGCCCAGATGGTTCTCAAGTCTGAACCGATCGCCCTTCCAGCCTATCTGACAACCGTTCTGGACTCCTTGCACCCCCTACTCAGCCAGAATCGGGCCACGATCATCAACCACCTATCGCCCGACCTGCCGCCGGTTCAGGCCGATCCAACCCTCCTCCGCTTTGTTTTCGAACAATTACTGACGAACGCCGTCAACCATAACCGTCCAGGCGTGACGATTACTCTGTCGGCGATCGCCCTACCGCCAGAGACCCTGCAAACCCTTGGCTGCACCCAAACTGGAGGCCAGGTTGCCCCCACCCCCATGCTCTACTGCACGGTAGAAGACAATGGCACTGGGTTATCGCCGGAACAATGCGATCGCCTATTCCAGCTCTACGTGCGGGGGTTAGACAATCCCCATCGGACAGGTATTGGCCTGGGACTGCAGCGCTGCCACAAAATCATTGCCGCCCACGGTGGCCAAATTGGCGTCATCAGCCAACCCGGTTGCGGCTCTACCTTCTGGTTCACCTTACCCTTAACATCGGCTCACGGGTAACATAGGCTTACAGGATACCCTGCTCGACCCAGGCGCCCCGTCCCTTCAGCTCCGACAACAACTCTCGGGGCAAGCCAGTATGACCATCCAGCCGAGTCCCTTCCACATTGGCCCCCGCCAGTTTCGTATCCTGCAAACTGGCCCCCCGCAAGTCAGCATGACTCAGATCTGCTCCGTACAGATTGGCCCCACTGAAATCCACCTTGGTCAGGCTGGCCCGTCGCAAATCCGCATGACTGAGGGTTGCTTCCCGCAAGCTAGACAGATCCAACTTGGCGCCGGTCAAAATGGCCCGTCGCAGATCGGCATGATCCAAATTCACCCCAATCAAACTAGCACCCGTCAGGTTCGTACTCAGCAATCGGGTACTGACCAGATAAGCCCCGCTCAGATCAGCATTGATCAGAGTCGCCATACTCATTGTTGCATCCAGTAAATTCGAGGCAGTCAGATTAGCACTAATCAGATTGGCTTTGCTCAGGTCAGCACTAACCAGGATGGCATGGGACAGATTAGTGCCAATCAAATTGGCCCCTGCAAGAGGAGCCGCTCGCAGATTCAGGCCACTCAAATTAGCAGAGGAGAAGTCCGTCAGCGGATCGAGACCCGCCAGTTTGGCCAGTTCAAAAAAGTCGTCAGTCTCTGCCTCTAGAACGCACTGAATTTGTTCTTGAAGTTTTTCGAACGATTCTTCATTCATGGTTGCAAGCTGCCTGGTTGGCATGGGGGCGTTCCTCCAGGGCACTCGTTCAAAGGGGACTACACCTATGGCTGTAGGCGTTCCGCAAGTCCGGCGGCTGAATAGGACAAAGCACCTGAGAGCATGCTCAGGCTCAACGATCCAATACCACTCTAAGACTCAATCGAGAACTCTTGGTTTGAGGACTATTGTAGAAAAAACCCAACCCGCTTCCGATGATTTGAACCAGGGAAGCAAGGTGTTCCGGATCACAGAGTCCAGCCTCATTGATTGAATGCAAAATTGATTAATCAACCTGATGCCACACCCTACCGTTTCCTGGTTTGCCATCGAAGCACCATCTGCTCCACCACGACCCGTTTAGCTGGACTGATCCCCTGAGGCAGAAGCTCCTCCACCAGAGCTTTGACATCTGCCCGCAGATCCGGTTCCGTCGCCTTGGCTCGCGAATGACCTGACTCATACGGCGAGTGCGTGATGACCGAGGATGGTTCGTGGGGTGGCAAATATTCAGGTTGCAACATGATAACGGCAGGGGTGAAAGGGCAATGGAGGATGGCTAGGTGCAAACTGAGAAAAGTCAACGTTGGCGAGCACACAACGGCTCATTTTCAACTATGTCAAACTGAACAATGGCCTAGTTCATCGAGTTTAGGGTAGCCAGCCCGAACATCATGGGAACCAGCCAGTAACATTGCCTGGGACAGTAACATTGCCTGGGACAGTAACATTGCCCGGAACAGTAACATTGCCCGGAACAGTAACATTGCCCGGAACAGTAACATTGCCTGGGACAGTAACATCACCTAGAACAAGCATCAAGGAGGCACCTTGCCATTCGGGAGCAGATTTCCCGCTACCGGGATAGCACCCAGCGACATCCTGCCCTCTAGTATGCCCATTAGTATGCCCACTAACTGCACAGAACTAGAGCACATCAGAACCAGTTCTGAACCCAGGAGGATGGATGGGTCGAGAATAACACTCTTACATCCTCAGGCAAAACCGATATACAGAATCTTTACAGCAACCTAAAGACGGCATCGCAACAGACAAAACCCTATACTGCTGCAAATCAACCCGCAATCGGCAACTGATCGACTCCGTACTCTTGCCTCCATTTTAGCAAGCCGCTTCTAGTGTTCTGTCAAACCCTAATTTTAAGGTGAACCCATTGGCTCGTAGTCGGCGCTGAAGCGCTGAAGCGCTGACTACAAACCCTAATTTCTAGAGTTGACGCTGCACTAGATAGTTTGTTACAAGTGAACGGCTGGTTTGGGTTCCAAAACCCAACTACGGTTCAGGAGCAGGGCCTGGTTCTGGAGCGACCGGAACCTCTGGTTGCGGTTCCGAGTCTTCCTCCGAGTCAGCCCTTTCGGGCTGGTCTTCGACTATCGCCTCCAGATATTGACTATCCAGCAAAAAGGTGCCGATGGCAAAGCGGATCACCCAATAATCACCAGGGCGACGATCGGTGACCAGCCCTTCCTCCCCAACGACCACCAGATCCGGCGGACGCAGCATAGGCATTGGGTCAGCGGTTTTGAGATAGGGGGGACGGGCCGCCAAACGAACCCGATCGCCCACGGAAAAGATGGCAGACATAGGCATCAGGGAACTTGCCAGATTTTTTGATGATAATCGGTCAACTGGGCATAGGGATCACCATCCACATGGGTGTGGCCATGAGCAGCATGATGGTGGTCGTGGTGGTGGTGATGTCCTGTGTGGTCATGCGTCGAGGAGTGATGCTCTGTCTCTGCTGCTGCATGGTCGGGTTCACCGTGATGGTGATGGTGGTGATGGTGGTGACCAGTCCCGTTAGCCAGGGCCGCCAGCCGGAACTTGCAGAGTTCGCAGTTCATCTGCACCTGGCCCAGTTGGGTTTCGATTTCGCGATCGCGCAGGACGGCAAACAATTGGGGATGCAGCCCCATTTCGGGCAAATTGACCATCTCTATCTGGGGCCACTCGGCTTGTTGCTGGGCTGAAATGTCGTAGATTTTCTTGACCAGCAAGCCAGTAAACAGGAAATAGGGCAACACAATCATCCGCTTGGGCTGGTACAGGCGAGCCCGTCGGAATCCTTCCTCCAGCCGGGGATGGGTGATGCCGATAAAGCAGACTTCCACGGTTTGATAGCCGCTGCCTTCCCAGAGAATGCGAGCCAGTTTGAACACATCGCCATTGGCATCGGGGTCACTGGAACCCCGGCCAACGAACAGTAACACCGTGTCTTCCCGACTGATGCCATTGGGGTTATGGTCTGGTTGATCCAGTTCGGCTAACCGCGATCGCCAGAGGTCCAGAATGCCGGGGGTAATGCCAAAGTGCCGACCATAGTGAAAGGTAAGCTGGGGGTGACGCTGGCGAGCTCGGTCCAGTTCGTTGGTGACATCAAATTTGTTGTGGCGAGCTGCAAACAGCAATATGGGCAACACTGACAAGTCGGTATAGCCCTGGGCCACGCATTGGTCTACACCCTCCTGGATAGTCGGGCCGGTCAGTTCCAGGAAACAGGGCAAGACCGGTCGCGAGCGATCGAGGGCTTGATAAGCGGCGGCAAAATCCAGTAGGGCCTGGCGTCCATCCCCATCCCGAGTGCCATGACCAATCAACAGCAAGGGTCGATGCAGTGGCAAAGGGGGCAGTTGCAGCCCCTCAAGGGTCTGTAGCTCAGTCGGCAACAATAAATTAGTGGTGATCATGGGTTCCTAACTCGTTTCCTGTGCGACGCAGGAAATAGAGTGAAAAAGCAGCAGAGAGGCATTCTGGCTTCAGAAGCGTGGCAGGTTAGGGCCTGTAGGTCAATCCGATGCAAGCCAACTAGATGGGCCGCGATCGATTGCAGGCAACCATTAACGATCTTTCACAGTTGCGGCACAGCGCCAGCCTTACACTGGACTTTCCCTCACCAACTGCCGTTCACGTTTGCCCCGTTATCTTATCCCATTTGGTGAGGCTCCGGAGTCCAGCACCAGCAGGGGAAAGGGTGAAGGTGCTAGGGTGTGTTAGGAGAAAAATGCTGTCGCCCGATGATGCAACTGCAAAAAACGATCGGCTTCTATCTAGAAGATGTGGAAACACCAACCGGCAAGGCATTTAACCTGTCGATTATTGCCCTGGTATTGCTCTCGTCAGCCATTTTTGTCGCCCAGACCTATTCCCTGCCGGAGGCGTTGCGATCGCAGCTCAATCTGATGGACAAGGGAATCCTGGTCATTTTTGCAATTGAGTATCTGTTACGATTCTGGTGCGCCGAGAATAAACTGCACTATTTTTTCAGTCTCTATTCCCTGATTGATCTGCTGGCGGTTTTTCCATTTCTAATTGGCGTATTCGATATCAGCTTTATCCGGGTGTTTCGCTGGTTTCGGATTTTGCGCTTGGTGCGGTTTATGGAAGGTAAAACGATCGTTGGCTATGTCACCACCGAAGACAGCGCGATCGTCTCCCGCATTTTGCTGACCCTGTTCATCATCATTTTTGTTTACTCCGGCCTGATCTATCAGGTGGAGCACCCTACCAATCCTGAACAGTTCAAAACCTTTCTGGACGCAGTCTACTTTTCCATCGCCACCATGACCACCGTCGGCTTTGGCGATGTAACACCAAAATCTGACATGGGCCGGCTGTTAACCGTCCTGATGATTTTGACCGGCATTGCCTTAATTCCCTGGCAGTTGGGTGATCTGGTCAAACGCTTGGTGAAGACGTCTAACCAGGTGGAAAGACCCTGTCCCACCTGCCACCTGCTCCGCCATGATGCCGACGCCCAATTCTGCAAAAACTGCGGCACCGCCCTGACCCCCGTGGCCTGTCCAGTCGATGGCATGCGATCGGAAACCAGTCGAGATCTGGCCGAGAAGACCCCGACTGGTTAACCGCTGGCTGAATTAAACCAGCAACTCGCCCGTTTCCTGCAAAGAGTGCAGGCGATGGTAGATGCCGCCCTGATCCAGCAGTTCTTCGTGGTTGCCCACTTCGATAATTCGCCCTTTCTCCATCACCACAATCTGATCGGCCTCCCGCACCGTACTCAGGCGGTGGGCAATGATGATCAGGGTGCGCGTGCCCAAGAGCGATCGCATCGCTAGTTGAATCGCCCGCTCCGATTCGTAGTCCAGGCTGGAAGTGGCCTCATCAAACACCAGCACATCCGGATTCATGATCAGGGCGCGGGCAATGCCAATCCGCTGTCGCTGACCGCCGGAGAGTCGCACTCCCCGCTCACCCACCAGCGTGGCATAGCCATTGGGCATCTGGCGGATGAAATCGTCCGCCTGGGCAATCCGACAGGCCGCCCGGACTTCCTCAAAAGAGGCATCTGGATTGCCATAGGTCAGGTTGTCCAACAGACTGCCATTGAAGATATCCACTTCCTGGTGGACGATCGCCAACCGCTTGCGGTAAGCCGTCACATCCAGGCGGCGAATATCCTGGCCATCCATCAGCACAGCCCCCTTGTCCGGCTCAAAGTAGCGAAACAGCAGTTTCACCAGGGTTGACTTACCGGAACCCGATCGCCCAACCAGCGCCACCGTCTGACAAGGCTGGATTAGCAGATTGATATCCTGTAAAACTGGCCGACCAGGATTGTAACTAAAGGTCAGATGGCGAAACTCCACCTTGCCGGTAAACGTATAGACAGGAGCCATCTCAGGATCAACCACCAAATTCCCAGCATCGCTGCCCACTGGCAGTTGCATGAACTCGTGAAACCGCATCATCGAGGCATAGCGCCTAGCAAACACCTCCGCCAACTGGCAAATCGGTTCCACCTCAGCAAAAGCCATACTGGAAACCGTCAGAGTGGTGACAAAATGCCCCAGCGAAATGTTACCCTGCACCGTTTCCCACAGAGTAAAGGCCAGCACCAGAAACACGCAGGTTTGCACAATCGTCCGCTCCCACATGCCCAGCATGACATACCCTTTATGGATCCGATAATCCAACACCTTGAACTCCCGATCCAGGCGTTGCTGCTGTCGATTCAACTCCTGCGACTCAGTGGCAAAAGCTTTCACCGTCTTGATGTTGGTGATGATTTCTGAGGTGCGACTTTCGGTGTCCTCCATGTACTTATCCAGCCGTTCCTCCCGGTCCGCCAATTGCTTCAACCCAGACAGACTAAAGCGAAGGATGAACACAAAGGAGATCAGCAACAACAGAGCAATCCGCCATTCAATCATCCAGATGACCACAAAAATGCCCACAACTCGGAACAGTTTAGGCAGCAGTTGGCCAGTCACCTCCGGATAGGTCCAAGTGTGATTGGATAACCCTTTGGCCACTCGCGCCGCAATCCGACCGGGATTATTCTCGTCATAGAATTCCAACGGTAAGGTCAACACCTTTTCCAAGGACTTGCGGGCATAGTCCCGACGAGCCCGAAAAGCCGTATCCCAACTAAACCAGGGCCCCAGCCACGGTTGCAGGGGAGCCCGCCCCACCGAAACTAACCCAATTAGAATGAGTAGTACGATCAGAGACAGCGATGCCGTCTGCGGCTGCCCCGTAAGCCAGGCAAAGCTGGCAACCAACTCCTGCATGGGCCGATCCAGCGGCTGATGGGACAAAACGTTCAAAATCTGACCAATCGCATAGGGAACAACCAGATCGATAATTTCAAACAGGCTCATCATCGTAATACTGAACAGGGATATCAGCCAGTATTTACGGTAGTAACGGACAATATCTGAAAACTGCGCCATACACCTCCTCCCGCCACAACTGGCACTGACTCAATCCCCAACCTCCAGCGGAAACACACACCATTCGGGACGCCAGAAACCCTTCCTGACGCTGTTCTGTCAACCAGTTGTAACGTTTGCTGAAAATTAGACTATTAGCCTGTCTGCACAGTGAACATATTACAGAAGTAGTATTGTAATACATCTGGCCGGAAATTGCCAGATTTTCGTGGCCAGATTGGGTGCCATCTCAGGCAATCAAGCTGGTGCGACAGCAGCAAATCCAGTTAAACTTTGGGAAAACCTAGTTGCCACAACCTATTCCCCCAATCCCCGTTTTGGGTGCATCCGACTTTCGTAGCCCTCCCCCTAAATCCCTCTCCCAGAGCGGGAGAGGGACTTTGAATTCGGTGCCCCTTCTCCTATTTTGGGAGAAGGGGTTGGGGGATGAGGGCAAATTTGTAAAACTGGGATGCACTCCCTCGTTGTGGGCGTTGCTGATTCCGGATATGAATCAAGAGTTGGATGAATTGAAACTGCGTTCCAATTTATACTGCTATTCAGCACCCCCCATTTTGAAATGGGTGCTGGAAATTGGCAGTAATCGGTCAGGGTGCCTTCGCGAGTGTTTCAGAAAAGTTGGTAAGCATGACCATGGATGGTTCCCGAATAGGGCGGTTCCTGATTGGCACAACACTGATCGCAGGGGCATTGGCTATGCCGATCATGCCAACTGTCGCCCAGAATGTCATTGTTCCAGATAACACCCTGGGGGCAGAGAACTCGGTCGTGGTACCCAATGGTTTGGGGGCAGGGATCGATGCAATTTTGCCTGGTGCGATTCGTGGTAGTAATCTTTTCCATAGTTTTCAGGACTTTAATATTGGCACTGGCAACGGAGCCTATTTCTTTTCGCCGAACGGAATTCGCAACATTCTGGCTCGCGTCACTGGAGGCAATCGTTCAGAAATTTTAGGGACATTGGGAACGTTTGGCTTTTCCCAGCCCAATCTATTCTTAGTCAACCCCAACGGCATCATCTTTGGTCCCAATGCCAGTCTGGATGTGGGCGGATCCTTCCTGGCCACAACCGCTAATGCCATCCTGCTAGGAAATAACGGTCGCTTTGATGCCTCCAACCCAGGCAACAGTACCCTGTTAACCATCGATCCATCGGCCCTGTTTTTTAACGCCCTGGCAGCCCAGTCCGACATTGTGAACCGTTCTGCGGCTACATCAACGGTTTTTGGTCAACCAACCCTGGGTTTACAAGTCCCCGAGGGGCAAACCATCACGCTGGTTGGTCGTAATGTGCAACTGGATAGTAGTTTTTTGATCGCCTTTGGTGGGCGAGTAGATCTGGGAGCCGTTAATGAACCGGCCACCATTTCCCTCAACAGTAGTGACTGGAGCCTGCAGTTTCCGGCTGGGGTTGCCCGAGGAGATGTATTCCTGAATCAAGCTGGCATTGGAGTCCTGACAGGTACTGGCGGTGGCGGTAATGTTTCAATCTTTGCCCGCAATGTAGACTTACAAACTGGTAGTGTTGTTGTGGCCGGTATCGCTAGTGGCTTTGGGGTTCCGGGCACTCAGGCCGGTAATGTTGTCATTGATGCAACTGGGGCCATCACCCTTAGGGATGCCTCTAATATCCAAAACCGGGTTAATCCAGGAGCCACCGGCAATGGCGGCGGCATCTCGATCAAAGCCGATTCGCTCTCCCTCCTGTCGGGTGGATTTCTAAGCACTACTACCGCTGGTCGAGGGAATGGCGGCAATATTGAGGTTGATGTTCGCAATGCCATTACTTTGTCCGGTGTCAGTGCGAATCTGGATAGTATCAGTCGAATTGCCAGTTCGGTTTTTTCTGGCGCGGAGGGCAATGGCGGCAGTATTACCATTAAGGCTGGAGCGTTGTCTGTTTTGGATGGGGCGCTGATCAATACGTCCATCAATCCCACAGCTAATGGCGTACCTGGCGGCAGAGGAAATGCGGGCAGTGTCACGGTTGATGTCCGGGGTCCAGTGGTGGTGTCTGGGGTTAATGTAGTTGATAACTCAGGCACACTCCGGCTGGTTCGGAGCCAGATTGCGAGTTCGGTGGGTAATGCTGTCTTTGTTGACCAGATTGATGGGACTGGGGCTGAAGGAAATGCCGGGGATCTGACGATAAAGGCAGACTCGTTAACAGTTTCTGGTTTTGGATCGCTAGATAGTTCGGTGCAACCAGGGGGGCGGGGTGATGCGGGGGATATCATCATAACGACAACCAATGCAGTGGAGCTAACTGATGGGGCAAATGTCAGTAGTGACATTGGGGCAAATGCGATCGGGTCTGGAGGAAATATTGACTTCAAGGCAGACCGATTCACCATGCGAAATGGCGCCCGTGTCAGCGCCAGCACGTTTGGCCAGGGAGATGCAGGCAATCTAACATTTTCAGTTTCAGAAGCATTCTTACTAACCGGAAACACTACTGCAGTCTTCAGCACCGTAGAATCGGGGGGGCGGGGCAATGCAGGCAAAATTTCTGTGGCAGCTGGATCCTTTTCATTGAAAGATGGGGCCCAGTTGCAGACTGTCGTCCGCGAGGCACAGTCCGGCAACCCCGCAGGGCAGGGTAATGCAGGGGATATTGGCCTGACGATCGATGGTACTGTCTCGATTGAGGGGAGCCAGGGCTTACCCAGTGCCATTTTTAGCGATGTTAACTCCGGAACCAGTGGTAATGCCGGCTCAATCAGAGTCTCCGCTAATCAGTTGAACCTGTCTGGTGGTGGCCGCATCTCCTCCTCAACCGGCGGTTCGGGCAAGGGCGGTACGATCACAGTGGATACTGATCAGGGTGTGGAGATCGTTGGCGCTTCAGCTGACGGCCAGTTCATTAGTGGGATCCAAACTGATGCTTTTTCGACCGGTGATGCCGGTTCGGTTCTGATTCGCACGGGCGAACTGAGTCTGCGCCAAGGCGGCACCATTTCTGCCAGTACGGTGAGTGCTGGACGGGGTGGCAATCTTTCGGTCGTTGCAACCGATTCCGTTGAAATCAAAGGATTTGATCCAGTCAGCCAGTTTCGCAGTGGCCTGGCAGCCACCACGAGTGGCGACGGCGACGGTGGCAATTTGTCCATTCGCACCAGAAGCCTGGAAATTAGAGATGGAGGGTTGGCGATCGCCAGCACATTTTGGACCGGCCAGGGAGGCACCCTTGCAGTCAAAGCAGACAGCATCGACATCAGTGGCACAACGGCTGATGGCAACTTGGCCAGCGGGTTGGGGGTAGAAAGCTATGGCGCTGGGGATGGCGGGGATTTGACGATTGAAACTCGTCGCCTGCGAATTCGCGATCGCGGCGGAGTTGGAGTATCCACCTTTGGGTCCGGTAACGGCGGCAATCTTGAAATTGATGCGTCTGAATTGATTGATCTGGCAGGCGCATCAGCAGACAAAAAACGCCGCAGTTTCATCGCAGCTGGAGCCGGAGAAACCTCCACAGGGAAAGGCGGCAGCCTGTTTTTGTCAGCAGGGAAACTGTTGGTGCGGGATGGGGCAGAAGTAACGGTCAGTAACGATGGCAGCGGCGATGCTGGCAATCTGGAAATTGATGCCGGGTCCATTCAACTGGACACCCAGGGACGGGTGGTAGCTGCCACCACCTCTGGAGAAGGCGGCAACATTCGCATTCGCAGTAAGGGTCTGCTGTTATTGCGACGCAATAGCCTGATTTCCGCTACGGCTGGTGGCACGGGAAATGGCGGTAACCTGGATATCAACGCCCAATTTGTCGTCGCTATTCCCCAGGAGAATAGTGACATCATTGCCAATGCCTTCCAGGGCCGGGGCGGCAACATTGACATCACCACCCTGGGCATTTTTGGGCTGGAATTTCGACCGCAACTGACCCCCCTAAGCGACATCACCGCCAGTTCTGAATTTGGTCTGGCCGGCGTGGTTACCCTCAACACCCTGGACATTGATGTACAAAGTGGCCTAACCGATCTGTCCGCCAGCTTTGTCACCCCTGATCGCATCATTGCCAGCAGTTGTCTGGCCCGCCGTAACAGTCGCCAGGGCAGCTTTGTTGTAACCGGGACAGGTGGGCTACCCAGTAATCCCTACGATGCGTTGAGTGGTTGGTATGAGCCAGCTACCCCTACCCCCCAGGCAGTCCCCCAGTCTCGGCAGCCCTCTTCTGCCAGACCCGCCACGGCAACCGTCCCCTGGAAACCCGGCGACCCGATTCAGGAAGCCGCAGGACTGATCATCCAGGCCGATGGCCAGATCTGGTTAGCCCGTGCCAATGATCTAACCGCACCTGAAAACCAGAGAGCCGTTCCCCTCAGGTCCGATGACATTTGTCTTCCCGAAAGCAAATAGTATCCAGTTTCACCCTCTACCCCAACGGTTCCACTCCCTCCCATCTCTTCAGTGTCAGGTCATCTGTCCAACTGTTAAAGTTCAGTTAAGTCCTGCGACCGATTAAAGTGTTCCTTGCTACAAGTACGAGAGGAGTTTTATTGGCCACCTTCCTAGCAGAGGACTGATCATGCCCAAGGCTGTTATTCTAACCAGTACATTTCTCAAAAGTCGGGTTGCAGAATCCACCCAGTTATCTGATGCGGAAAAGATTTTCATGCCCCAGGGAAAGGAATTTGCCGTAACAGAATTCTTTCCAGATCGGGGTCAGCACCTCCGTCTAATACTGGCCTCCCCATTGACTGCCAACGACGGTTCTACCAAACTCCAAACCGTTTTTGTCTATGACCCCCACATCAAAATTGAAGGCGAAGAAGCCCTGCGAGTAATCAAACTGCCAGTTCCGTACTTTTCTCAGGTGGGCAATGAGGAAATTGTTCGAGGTGGCAGAACCTGGTACGACTGGCGGCAGTGCAACACCACCAGTAATGCCATGCTGGCTGATTTTCTGCTGAAAGGAGAGCTGACCCAACAAGCTAAAGCGCAGGGATTGCCAGAACCAGAATCCGTCTATATGCGGATTGTGGCCAAATATGGGGACACCACTGACCATAGTGCCCAGACCAAAGCCCTCAAAGACCTGGGCATTGACACCTACTTCAGCTACACCCTGTCTGGGAAAGATATATTGACCTCACTCAATGCTGGAATTCCAGTCGTGGCAGGCTTTGCCTATAAAATGGACGGGCACATTTGCGTCATTGTGGGTTACAATCCGGCCCGCAAGGTTTGGTTTGTCCACGATCCCTATGGCACTCGCCACGGCTCCAGCGATTCCTATGACATTGGCGTAGGAGGGGCATTTGATGAATACACCAATGGCACGATGCAGCGTATCTTCTGGGATGCGGGTGGCGAAGCTGGCTGGGGCCGAATTGTCACCAGCATCAAGGGCAAACCAACTGGCCTGGAATCGGGCCTATAACCAAAAGCACCGATGGTTCAAGCAGGGACAAGCAGGCCCAACAGTTCTCTACATCCTGTCGTCACCCCCAGGCAACAGCCTGACAGATGGCTCTGTCACCGGTTGGTGTTAGGCTTGTTCTTGTAAACCCCGCCCAACTTTTGTGGCTGGTTGATGCTCTGACAGAACACCCG
>Ga0272446_1003718_pt1 | contig 18889 bp, 13 predicted proteins | sample YNPCB0061_FD_194587 | JGI IMG/M metagenome (GOLD analysis project Ga0272446, IMG submission 194587) | Hot spring microbial mat communities from Yellowstone National Park, WY, United States - YNP-CB-006-1 | ecosystem: Environmental > Aquatic > Thermal springs > Hot (42-90C) > Sediment | place... | reverse complement strand
ACATTGGCCCGACACTCCGGACGCGATCGCTCATAGGGACGGGCATCCAGGGCATTGCGGATCAGCACCACTCGTTTCGCAGGCACGCCCCAGTGACGAACTCGCTGCTGCATCGCCTGCGACACACACACCACCGCATCGTGCCAACGCATCACCAGAGCATCGAGCAGTTCGTTCAGTCGTACCTTAAATGTGACCCCTGTCCAGCCGTGGGCAATGGCGATGACTGGTATCCCAGCGCGCCGAGCGGCTCGCCAGCCGATCAGATCCGGCTTGTAGCCGTTGCAACACAGCACATCGACTCGCAGATCGCGTATCAGGCCGGCTATCTCTCGAGCAGCGGTTTCGATGCGGGGGTAGTTAGATCGCAATTCGTGGGCGGCGAATCCTTTTTGGCTGGCCTGCTCGAGCAGCGGACGAGCCAGCCCACGCTCGGCAAACGAGGCAAAAGTCGTGCGAATGGCCGGCAAGCCTGGTTCGCTGGGATGTGCCAGTTCGCGGGCCAGCCCGAGAACCTGTCGCTCTGGGCCACCCACAAAGGGAGATGCCATCAACTGAAGCACATGCATAGTGGGGCAACTCCGTCGAGCCGAGGACAGCCGGATGAGCGATGCCGCTCGCCTAGGAAGGCGAGGACGCGAGCCGCGCTTTTTCCCACACGCGTTCGAGGCGATTGGCCAGCGAGGCCCAGTCGTACTGCGACACGACGCTTTGTCGGCCCTGCTCGGCCATCGCGCGGGCGGCCTCTGGGCGTTCCAGGCAGTCGATCAGTGCCATCGCCTGATCGAAGGGGGTGTCGGCGATGGTCAGATCGACTCCCGGTCGCAGAGCCAGCCCCTCGGCCCCGACGCGTGTGGAAACTACCGGCAAGCCGGCTGCCAGTGCTTCGAGGATCTTGAGCCGGGAGCCTCCGCCGATCCGCAGCGGCACCGCCATGACGGCACTGGCGGCCAGGAACGGCCGCACATCCGGCACGTCGGCGTGCAGTTCCACTCCGTCAATCCCCTGAACCCGTCGCCGCAACGAGGCTGGCGGCAATCGCCCGACTAGAAGCAGCCGGGCATCGGGGATGCGCTGACGAACCATCGGGAAAATGTCGTCGAGCAATACTGTCAGCGCATCGAGATTGGGTCGCCAGTCCAGACTACCGAGAAACAGAATGGCCTTGGAGTCGCTGGCGGGGCGAACGTCCTGAAAATAGGCGACATCGACGCCATTGTCCACGACCTCGATGTGTGAGACTCCGTACCACTCGCGAGCCAGAGCGGCATCCGCTGCCGAGACGGCGACGATCTGATCTGGTATCTGGAAGGCCCGGCGTTCAAAGGCGAAGAACTTCCGCCACTGCTGATAGATGTACCAGCGTTTGAGCGGATTGCGTTCCGCCTCGTAGTAGCGTTGCCAGATCAGCGAATCGACGTTGTGCGCCTGCACCACGGTGCCGACTCGCGGCGAGGGCAGCACATAGAGATACACCATCCATTCGACCTGCCAGAGATCGATCCGGTGCTGGGCCGCGTAGTCGAGAACGGCCCGACGAAACGTCTCGCTGTGATGCGAGGCCACCGAGTAGGGCAACGGCGATAGCAGGTTTCCCAGCAAGCGAACGTAGAAGAACAGCCCCTGCTTGCGAGGAATCGGATCGTGGACGATGTAGGTACGAATGCCGAAGCGGCTCAGGTACTCTCGGGCCTGGTCATACTGGTTGCTGTCTTCCTGCCCTCGGGCGAGGTAGTGGATCTGATGGCGTTTGGCCATCTGCAACATCAGATTGAGGGTGCGCAGGCGTTTCCCTGAGGTGGGGGGATAGGCTACATCGCTATCGACAATCGCAACATCCATCACGACGGGTTCCAGGGATTCAGAAGACGGCCACGGGCGGAGCGGCTCTCCTGGAGGTACAACTGCTCGTAACGAGCAACCATCTGCCGGATGTCAAAATACTCCAGAACCCGCATTCGTCCAGCCAGCCCCAGAGCAGCGGCGTGGGACGGGTCGAGCCAGAGTTGCCGAATCCGATCGGCCATTGCCAGGGGATCGCGGGCTGGAACGAGCAGGCCGGTCTGTCCATCGGCCACCACTTCGGGGTTGCCGCCCACGCATGTGGCGACCACGGGCAGGCCACGAGCCATCGCCTCCAGCAGCGTCAGCGAGATTCCCTCGGTCAGCGACGACAGCACAAACAGCCGAGCGCGAGCTAGCAACGCCGGCACCTCACGGACGTTGCCCAAGAACGCCACCCGTTCGCCCAGTCCGAGTTGCTCCGTTCGCTGCTGGAGGGAGCCGCGCTCTGGGCCATCTCCGGCGATGAGTAGGCGAAAGTCCGGGAGCGTGCAGGTGAGCAGGGCGACGGCTTGCAACAGGGTGCCGATGTCCTTCTCGGGCACGAGTCGGCCAACGAAAACGGCGTAGCCGGCAGGATCGGGGCCGGTGAAGGTGAACCGATCGGTATCGATGCCGTTGTGAACCACGCGGAGTTTGCCACGCGGAATGCCCTGTCGAGCGGCCCAGCGGGCACTGTCGTGAGAAATGCACACAAAGCGCGAGTCGGCCAGACTGACCGCACGGATGAGCCAGCGTTGCCGAGGCGTGAGTTGGCTCCCCTGATGGTGGCGTGTGTGAAGGACGACAGGCACTCCGGCAAGACGGGCTGCTGGGGCACCGTAGATGTTAGCGCGGTCGTCGTGGGTGTGAACGATGTCGGCGCGCAGCTGTCGAAACAGCCGGGCCAGTCGGACGATCAGCGACGGCCGCAATCCCTGCGGTTGTTCCAGAGCGGTGACGGGCCAGCCGAGTGCCTGGATGTCGCCGGCCAGGAGACCTGGGTTGCTCAGTGAGACGAAGTGTAGGTGAAACTGCCGACGGTCGGCGTGCCGGGCAAACTCCACGAGGAGTTTTTCCAGCCCGCCGACCTCCAGGCCAGGGGTCACATGCACCACACGAAGCAAGCGGGTCATGTTAGTTGTATCCGTGGTCGGCTTCCATGCTCTCCAGGTGCTGACGCAACCTGGCTCGCTACCGCTGGCCCAGCGAGCCGCCCCGCATTAGCGGGCGGAGTCTTCTCACAGTGTGCTTCCCGCCGCTTCCGACGGATGCACTCAGGTCACCGTCAGCGAGAATGGCGTGCTGGTGATCGTCTTGAAGTTGTCATCTCCCTGATAGACGGCCACGATCTTGCGAACTCCAGTTGGGTAGTTCACAGCCGGAGTGAACGCGAACGTCGCTACTCCGCTGCTGAGAGCAACCGTGCCAAGATCCTGTGGCGAGCTAGGATTGGTCACGTCGCGGAACACCACGTTTCCGGTTGGCGTGCCAACCCCAGCGACCGCACTGGCCACAGTCGCGGTGAAGGTGACCGATTGACCGCGAGGTACGCTGCTACGCGTTGCTCGCAGACTGATCGTCGTGTTGACTTTGACGGTCTGATTCGTCAAGGTGCCCTCACTGGTCGCAAAGTCGGTGTTGTTGGCCTCTTCGTAGACCGCCCGAATGGTCGTGTTCGTGCCAGGCTTCAGGGCGGTAGTGGTCAAGATGGCTTGCCCATTGCTATTCAGCACTGCCGCACCGAGACGATTCGCAGGGGCCACATCACCTTGATAGAAGGTGACGATACCCGTCGGCTTGCCCAGGCCGTTGGTGCCTTCGTTGGAGTTCGTGACCGTCGCGGTTAGGGTCACCGACTGCCCAAATGTCGCATTGGTGTTGGAGGACGTAACCGTAGTGGTCGTTGTCGCCTGGTTGACCGTCTGGCTGACAGTGGCCTCGCTTCTGGCGTAGGTGCCGTCGCCGAGATAGACCGCCCTGATGGTCTGCGCCGAAGTGCTGGCTCGCAACTGGCCGGCTGCTGTGGTGAACTCGGCTACCCCACTTGCGTCGAGATTGACCGGAGTGGCGTTCAAGACCGTGTTGCCGAGCAGGAAGTTGACCTTGCCAGTCGGGGTTCCGCTTCCCCCCGTGACCGTCGCCGTGAACTTGACGGGGTCGCCAGCCTGGGAAATGGGAGTGTCGCTGACCAGAGCAACTGTACTCTCCTCGGTTCCCGTGCGGAAAACGGTGAAGGTGGTTGTCACCGAGGCACCCATGCGATCGGTAGCCGTGACCTCGATAGTGGCTTCGCCTGTGGCTCCACTAGCAAAATCAAGTTTCAGCCGATTGTTGCTCTGGGCGTTGAGGGGAATGGAACCGCCTGCACCGAGGCCAGTGAACAGATCGGCTCCAGAAGTCACCCTGGCAGTGTAGCGGAGATACTCATTGCGACGAACCACCACGGCCTGACGTACCAGAGCGAAGTTGTCCAGAGTGGCATTGCCAGGGAAACCGGAGGTGGGGCCAGCGTAGTTTTTCAGAGGGACATCATCCGATGCCACTGGATCACTCGGCAGAAGCTTCACACTGTTCCGTATGTAAGGACTGTTCGTAAATCGGTTGACAACCACACGATTGACGTTGGTCGGGGAAACGATGCCTTCCAGTCGGCCGAAGACGGTGAACCCGCCGTTTTGATTGTCGAGGTTGCTGGCGTTGTTGGCCAAGTTGATGAAGAACTCGCTGGTCGCGCTGTTAGGATCACCGCTCACCTTGGCCATCGCCAGGGTGTTTTCGGTGTTCGATCGCGTCGGACTGAACTCGTTCAACACAGTGCCGAAGGTGGGCACCTTGGTCAGGGTCAGCGGATCGAGAAGGGTGCCCGGATTGACCTTGTAGCCGCCACCTTGCAGAACGAAACCAACAGGCTGGCGATGGAAGATGGTGTTGTTGTACAGGCCAGCGTTGATGTAGTTGAAGAAGTTCGCAACCGTCTGAGGAGCCTGGCTGTCGAACAGTTCGACATGGAACGACCCCTCGTTGGTTTCAAAGCGAACGAGGCTGTTGGTCATGTTGGCATCAGTGAAAAAGGCAGCCAAGTCGATCGTAGTCGTGTTCGTACTCGTCGAGACACTCTGAGCAGGAATCCCGCTGCCGACCACCGTTGGCCGATCGTTGCTGCGTGCGTTGACCGAGGACAACCCCGAGCCGACCGGATTGACGGCGACAATACCCGTCGAGGTCGTGTTCAGAAACTGGCGCAGCGACAGCAAGCGTCCCCTGACTCCCAGCACACCGAGATTGGCCGTCTGAATGGGCAGGTTGGTCTGACCAGGAGGAGGATTCTCGGAAATCGTGATTTGCCGAGAAGGCGTGCCGATCACATTCGGTTGGGGGCCGACGAAGACGCGATAGGTGCCCGGCAGCACGTTCTGGAAGGTGTACCCGCCCTGAGCGTTGGCGATGACGCTGATCTGCACATTGCGACTCAGCAGTTCTCCGGTCTGGGAGACGGGTTGTCCATTGACCTGCCCTGTCAGCGTGACAATGGCACCCGGCAGAACGCGCTCGCCGCGATCGAAGATGCCATTGCGGTTGGTGTCCGTAAAGATCAAGCCGGTGATGTTGGTCGAGGCCGTGGAGAGAACGGTGCGGTCTTCCAGCGTCAACAGACGGAGATGGGCGGTCTTTTTGTATTGGGTAGACTGTCGGCGCACGTTGCGAGCGTGCAACAAACGCCATAGGCTTCGAGTAAACGGGGATTGAGCCATGATGACACAAGCCTCTGCTAGGAATTCCCTGTTCGCTGGAAGGATCACAAACGGGACACCAGTCCATCAGGTTGCACTTACTAGACGAACGGATCGACCTGGAAGTTGCTGTTCGGCAAGAGAAAATGCCTCCCCTGCGCTGATTTCCTCAAATGCCTCCGACGTATTCGTTCTGTTCGTCCCGTTGCGTCTGTGCTGAGAGAAGAAGCGTTCCAGTTTCCTTCTACCCGCGCACGAGTCCGCAGGAGGATTCGCTGTATCCAGTAGAGTCCCTCGATGGAACAGGAGAGGATCGGACAGAGAGGCGGGAGAAAAGTAGCGTATAGCCCGGCAAGCGAACTGCCTATCGAAGTGTAGGAAAGACAACAACAGGGCCGGTCGTCCAGAAAGACGGCCAGCCCTGTCGAGGGGAATTCGTTTGGTGAGCGGAACAGACTCAGTTGCCTGTGCTGATCTGGGCACCAGCTAGGCTTAACTCGAAGGCTCGCAACGCTTGATAGACGGCTCGATAGGCCGCCTCATCGCCGGGAGCAGCCGGGGCGAACGTCAGCCCTTCACGGGTCATGTGGTTGACCAGTTCGGCCACAGTTCGGCCCTTGGCGTTCCAGGTGTTGTTGAAGTAGTTGCCGACCTTGGGATCCGAGAGAGCCTTGATGGCGGCGTTCAATTGATTGAGGAACCGACGAGCCTCAACGTACTGCGATGGAGCCAATTCGTTAGCCAGTTCGCTCAGCTTGTCGTTGAGGGTCTTGAAATCACCACGAATGTCTCTCATGCGGGCATTATCGATCGGCTCGCGATCCTTGACAGCAGCGACCGCCAGTCGCAGATTGTCGGATAGCCGCTTGCGTGGCTCGTCGAAGACAGCTTCTAGCAGCGTTTCCGGCCAGGACAGTTTGCCGCCATCCTTGAGCAAGGCGATGTTGCCAGCCGACGTTCCGCCACTGAGGTTGATGTTCTTGAGAACTTCTTCGTCCAGAGGGATCGAAGCACCTCGGGTCAGATTGCCCATCTTCTGGACGCTAGCGAGCAAGGTGTTGAGTGCCTTGCCAGAAGTAATGTCGGTGCTGGTGGCATCTTTGCGGGCTCGATCAAGTTCGATGGCGATTTCCCGATCACGAATACGCGGCGTGGTGGGTCGTATGGTTTCGTACCAAGCCTCGAACTCGATACGCCGGCGAGCGGTGTCCAGTTCCATCTGTCGGCTCTGTTCGCGAGTGATACGGGCTTGCTGGATATCCCTCCAGTATTGTCCCTGAGCCCGCCACTGCTCGGCATTGCCAAACAGAGCGTAGCCGAGTCCCATGTCGCTCATACCGCCAAACCAGGGAGGGATCATTCCATAGGGCATCACCGGATAGGGAGTCGTCGAAATCCCGTAGGGACTAGCACTCGCCCCCATGCTGGCCGTGTTGCTCAAATAAGGATTGTATCCCCCCGGAGCCGTGGACAATGCATAGGGATTCGAGCCTCCGCCCGCGGCAACGCTCGGCCCGCCCAGCACTGGCGAGGTAGGGTTGTATCCCATGCCACCGTAAGGCACAGCTACAGGGGGAGCTGCACCGACGACTCCGACCGTGGTTCCGCTCAATGGGGGAATCTGCTGCGGATTTGTGATGACCTGAGGTTGGTTGGGGGCTGATCTTTGAGCCTGGGCAGCCTCGCTGGCCATGAGCCAGGCAGCAAGAGCCAGAACAGCCGTGCATCGCAAAGACAGGGACATAACCAATCTCCCGATCCTCTTGAGGAGTAGTTATAGTAGGTGCCACTCCGCTTAGAAGTGGTCATGAGAGCGGATATCGAATCACGCACCAATTCGACCATCGTACTATCTTACGCCCCGGAACACGGGCAAGCAAGGGAAACCCAGCAGCTCGTTAGGGCCAACGAAACTCCTTCTCGCGTCTACCCGATCATTTTCCCAACTCCGGCCGATCACGCGACAACGGTCGTTCTCTCTCTTTGAGAACGGATGGCGCAGGAGAAGTTTCCTTTTCGATACCTTCGGCAGACCGTGCGCCCAGGTAATAAGCCGTCAGCACCGAGGCCAGATACAACACTACCAGAGCGAGCCATCCCAGCATCGTGCCTGGAGTCCAGGCAGAGCCGGTATCGGCCTGGTTCTCAGGACGCAACTGACGCTGCCAGCGACGGCCGGGGGCCTGGTCGTCGAACTGCCGTACCGCCGACACCACCCGGCCCACCTGTCGCCGCGCCGTCGCGTTGTCTGGATCGACTTCCAGCACGGCCAGATAGGCCCACACCGCTTCCCCAAGCTCCCCAGCTCGCGTCAGCCGATCCGCTTGCTGCAAGCCGTCGCGGAGGTGCGTCACATAGTCGGCCAACAACGACAAATCGGTCAGGCACTTGCCACACTTGCGAGCGTCGTCGGGCAAGGATTGCCGACACATCGGGCAGGTTATCATGGTTGCGATCCGGTGTTCCGTGGTCGAGACTGTGGCATCAATTCCGCGATGCTCACAGCAGGTGAATGTAGCTCAACAGCCGATCGCTCAGGGCGGCACTAGCTTCCTCCATGCGGGCCTTGTCGCCGCTGCCCATGGCTTGCCGGACGTTGCGGCACAACTCCTCCAATTCGCGACGGTCGTCGGGGTCTTCGACTTGGGGCAAGACTTGCTGCTCGGTTCGCTTGAGAACCTCGACCGCCTCGCGATACTCGGGCGTGGCTTCCAGTTCCATCGTGTCCTTGATGAGATTCTTGTTGATCTCCTTCATCTTCATGATCTGGGCCGCGGTCAACTCGTTGTCGCCGGTCTGCTGGATGGCAAAGCGTTTCTTTTGCCCGCCATAGGTATCGTTGATGACCACGGTGAGAATACCGTCGTCGCCGTAATCGAAGCTGACCTCCAGGCCGGCATCCTTCTGGGCACGCGGCGGCTTGAACTCCCAGGGGATCTCAGCCAGCTTGACGTTCTCTGGGCTGTCAGGATTGTCGTAGACATCGCCCTCATAGACGCTGATGAGAACGCGATCGGCGGGATCGGCCACGGGATAGTACACCTTGGTGAACGAACAAGGGATATCGCTGCCGCGACGAATGATTGGATCGAGAAACATGCGGTTGGTACGCTGATCGATTGGGTTAGCGCACAACGAATGTTCGAGCTTGACGGAGTAGGCGTAGTTGTCCAGGCCGGCGGCTCCTTGCAGAATGGCCGAGACGATAGCCGCCCCCTGTGCGACGCAAGTCATGGGATCGACGCGGTCGAACGGTTCGGGCTCCTTGCCGGCAAGTTTTTCCGCGACATAGCGTTTGATGAGCGGAATCTTGCTGGTTCCTCCCACGAGCAACACCTTGTCGATGTCGCGCGGCTGCAAGGCGCGCAACTTAAGGGCTTCGTCGATGGCGGTTCCCGACTTGATAACCAACGGCATGATAAGACGTTCCAGAGTGCCGCGGTCGATTTCTTCTTCCAGACTCAGCCCGCGTTCGGGCACCAGAGCCGCCTTGCGAGCCACCGTCGTCGTCTGGGTGGACAGATCGATCTTGGCCTTTTCGACAGCCAGCATGAACTGCTGTTTGTAGGGCGAGTTGAGGATGTCGTAGCCGGTTTTCTGCTGAAAGCGTTCGGCCAGATGACCGGCGAGCAGGGCATCGATGTCATCGCCGCCCAATTTACCGATGCCCTTACTGGAGATTTCCTCAAAGATGCCGTGGTGGATGCGGAGAATTGTCACGTCCAGGGTGCCGCCCCCGAAGTCGTAAACCAGTACGGTCTGATCGTCCTGGGCGTTCAAGCCATAGCAGATAGCCGCCGCCGTCGGCTCGTTGATGAGCGTTAGCACCTGCATACCAGCCGCTCCGGCACACAACTTAGTGGCATGACGGGCCAGCCCCTTGCTGTTGGCCGGGATAGTCACGACGGCTTTGGTAAACGTCTCGCCCAGGGCCTGCTCGGCATCCTTCTTGAGCAAGCTAAACAGCATGACGGCGATCTGCTCAGTACGCAAATTCTGCCCCACGAACGGCACACGCTCGGGAGTTCCCAGAATGCGCTTGATCGAGCGAATCGAGCGTTGCTCGTCGAAGTTTTCCTTGGCTTCCTGACCGAAGGCCAGCGTTCCATCGCGACGCATAGTGACGATGGAGGGAGTCCACTTCTGTCCCTCATGATTGGGCACCACCTCGGCCTGACCGAACTGAAAATTGGCCACGACGGAGTTGCTGGTGCCGAAGTCGATCCCAATGTATGCCATGTTGCACACCTCAGTAGGGGGAAGCCAACAACCAGATAGCCCGCAGGGATCGCTCCCAGTACATTACGGATCGCTGGGCTACCGACCACTTTCGTCAGGAACTACTCGGAAACGATCACCTTGGGCCGACGCAACACAAACTCCGGTTGCTTGCTGGCATAGCCGTGTTCCCGCTGCTCGGCAATGAGCAAGGGCCCCATGCCCTCGACACGTTTGCTGCCCACGCGTTCGTGCAGAGCGGGGTTGTACGGCGAGGACAGAATCGCATCGTAAGGATGAATGCCGTGACGCAACAGGGCCGCCTGCACCTTGCGGGATTCGACGCGGACGGCTTCCGACCAGCGACGCATCGCCTCGAGGTCTTCCCCAGACGGACAAGCCGCGACAATCGTCTCGAGATCTTGATTGATCTCCAGCAACTCGTTGAGCAGAGCCAGACTGATACGCTTTTCGCCGTGGAACTCCTCACGCATCCGCTGATAGGCACGCTGGGTGTCGGCGGCGAAGCTGTTGAACTGATCCTTGAGTTCGTCGCGGATGTTGTTGAGCCGACGCTCGAATTCTTGATGCTGCCGATTGTTGCGTTCGCGGAGAGAGATCACCTCCTGACACAACCGATAGATCGTCGAGAATCCTAGCGTGTGCTGATCCGCCGCAGGACTGGAAGGGCCGGCCTTGGGGCTGCCCAGGGGTTCGTCACTCATAGCTACCTTCTTCTGGAATGAACTCGCAAGGATCGGTCGCATCGGGCAGGTCGATGCTCCAGGGATCGAGCGAGAGAGTCACCATCTGTCGCAACAGATCGGCCACGGCCCGTAGAGCAGCAGCCTCGGGAAATTCGGGGACAGTAATGCCGGCTTGCACCTCATCTGGCGAAGGAATCTCGACTGTGGGAGTGTACTCAGAGAGATCCTTTTCCACATCGAGCGGCTGCCACAACCGCGTCGGTTGGCCGTCCCGCAGACCGAATTGCCGGCACAACCGGGTCAGTCGTCGTTTGCTAATGTCTGTGTTCAGACTGGCCACGTCTGCCTTCAAACGGCGTTCCAGATCGTTCAGGATTTCTCTGGCCCAGTTGATGTCTTCTAGAGGCACAGGATAGGCCCCGGGCTGATTGCGTTGCACCTGGGCTCGTCTGGCCCACTTGAGGCGGTCGGCCCAGTGTCGCTCGATCTGAGAGCGGTCGGCCGACTTCTCCAGCCCTAGGAGCAAAAACGGCCCTACCTGTTCGCGCGGTAGCATGGCCAGTTCGAGAACTACTGGTTCGGACTCTCTGGCCATCTCATCCTCTCCACCACAACGATTCCATGGCTTGCCCCTGTGAATTGCTTCATTCTACGAGCCAATCGAACGACAGGCTTCAATCTTCTTATCGATGTGTTCGGCCAAGTCGCGGATGGCTCGACGATGCTCCTCGCTGTTGACCAGCGGCAAACATTTCCCCGTGATGCGCCGCAATTTCTGGAACTCCTTGATGAGGTCACGCATCACCTCACGCACCGCCGACCAGTTGATCTGATAGTTGGGCAGGTTGCGAATCTGATCGAGAATCTTGCCCAACTGATCCGTCAACTGATCGCACAGATTGCCCATCAGGGGAATGACGTTGCTGACCATGTTCATCGCGCGTTCCTCGACGCTGCTGTTGTTGGGATAGCGTTGGCGAATTCGGTCGATTTCCGTTAGCAAGCGTTCGATGTCGCCCAGTCCCTTGACCTCAATCAAATCTAGTTCGTAGAGTTCGTACTGCGGTTCGGAGGGCCGCAACCGTCGTAGCTGCTCCAAAGTTCGGCGTGCGTCGGCGGGCCGTTTGGCCTGATTATAGAAGTGGAACAATCGTTCCAGTGCCTCGACCTGATTGGGCCGCACTTGTGTGGCCCGCTGCAAATAGTTGATCGCCGCCGACCAGTTTTCCTTTTCGGCATAGCGATTGGCCAACCGCTCCAGTGCCAGATAACCGATCTCTCCCCGATAGTCGGCCACGTCGGCCGGTGCAGGAATCTTATCGTTGAGGAGATCGAAGTAACGATTCCAGTGCAGGTCGGCTTGCTGCATCGAACCGTTCCATTCGTGACACAACGCCAGGTTCTGGTGCAACAACGGCTCATTGGGTTGCAAGCCGATGGCCTGAGTGAACAGAGAAATCGCCCCCTCGAAGTCGTGGGTGACGCAGGCACAGCAGCCTAGCAGGTTGAGCAGAGCCAGCCGATTCTCTCTGCTGAAGCCACGCTCATGAATCAACGGTCGTAGCAGAAGTTCGGCCTCCGTCCACTGACAGCGATCGACCAGTTCTTTGCCCTTGACCAGAGCGGCTTTGAGATACCTTTCGCGGATCAACCTGCTGCGTGGTCGTACCTGATGCAGGGCACGCAGCAGGTTCAGCACGGTATCGACTTGCCCCAAGCTGTGGATCACTTCGACCAGGCGTTTTTCTTCCTCGGGCAATAGGTCGCCCAGCAGTTCGACGCGACTAGGTTGCAGGCAGCAGCGCACCAACTGTTGCAACTGCAACAAAAACCGCCTCTCCTGGGTCGCTTTGGGATCCGTGCGTGTACTGAGCAGTTGCTCGGCCTGTGGCAGCAAGGCTAGGGTTTCCTCATATTTGCCGAGCGTCAATCGCGTCAGAATCAGGTTGTAGGCGATCTCGTAACACGTCGGATCGATGTCCCAGGCGCGGGCCAGTTCGCTCTCGGCTTGAACGAGTTGATTCTCTTGCAGCGACAGCAGAGCCAGTTGCAACAACACGTTGGCATCAGGCTGACGAATGCGGCGGAGCGTGGCTCGCGCCTCGTTGCGTTTGCCCTGTCGCTTGTACGCCTGGAACAGCAGATACAAAACCGCGCTGTCCTGACCGAAGATCGACGCGGCCTGTTCCAGGAACGTGACGGCCTGAGTCAGGCTGTCCGGTGGACGGGTCGATGGCGGGGACTTCATGACGGTTCGACCTTTGCCAGATGTTCGTTCAGATGACGCTGGCCGGCCTTGACCAGGGCGACTCCGATCAACTCCGTCAGAGAGCGTTGCCGTAGCCCGAGTTTCGCCGAGGAGCGGAAATAGTCCGCTGCCTGCTCGTACCGCTGCTCGCGCAGAGCCGTTAACCCTGCCCAATACACCGTCTGCCGGAGAATTTCGTCGATGCCCCAGCGCGATCTCAGACCGGGTTCGATGGCCGACCAGTGAGTGACGGCTTCATCGCCCCGCCCCTGCCGTAAGGCCAACTGTCCCAGCAGGAACTGCGCCACTGGAGCCGAGGGCGTATCGGAATGACGGGCGACCCTCTCGAGCAACGGCTTCGCCGCCTCGTTCTCATCCGCTTGCAACAGAATGAGTGCCTGGAGAAAACAGCTTTCGACGGCTAGGTGTGGTGCTTGCTCGGCCCGACGAGCCAGGCGTAAGGCTTGCGGGAAGTCGCCAGCCTCCAGCGAACAGAGAGCCGCCAGGTAGCAATGACGTGCGTCGCTGCCATCCTTGTGAGCCATGCGAGGGGCCAGCCACGTCAACCCCTCGCGATCCCCTTGCAGGCACAGGACAGCGGCCAGCAAACTCTCAGCAGCCTGATGATCGGGTTGCGTTTTCAGGCACTGCTGGAGCAACTGTTTGGCCTGTTCCAGAGCCGACAAGGAAGGGGCCTCCCCGTCCGAACAAGCGGCCAGACACGCGCCCAGGTAGGCGACAGCAGCCTTGCGCCGACCCTGCGTTCGTTCCACAGCGGTGTGAATTGCCTGGGCACGCTGCTCCGCTTGACCGCGCTGCTGCTGGAGAAACGCCAACCGCACCAGCGGCAATGGCTCGCTGGGGAATCGCTGATGCCAAGTCTTCAACAGTTCGATCGCTTGCTCGATCTCACCGGCCCGATAGTGCAGGCAGGCCAGGCGGTCGTAGGCGACGGCACTGTCCGGTCGTAGTCGTAGAAGAACTTCGGCGCAATCGCGTGCCAACAGCAACTGCCCCGCCGACTCCAGACGCTGCGAGCGTTCGAGCAGAAATGCCTCGCCTCGCGGGGGATAATCGTCGCCGAGAACCGCTGGGAAATGCCCCGGATGCTGCCGTGAGGCGTGATCGAGGAAGGCGAACTCGACCAGATCGAAGTCCCACCCCTGTTGCGCGAAATGACTGCGTGCCGCTTGCTGCGTCTGGAAGGTGAGTTCGAACAACTCGGTGCAGATCGATGGGCCGGCTTCCAAAGTGACGGCTCGACAATACAGCCAAGCATATAAAGGCTCGACCGCGTGCGGAAATCGCCGCGCGAGATCGGCATAGGCCACCGCCGCTCGCGAATCGTGAGCCCCTACACTCGCCAGTGCCCGACACAGTAAAACTAGATCCTCCTGGGCCGGTTCCAGGTGGATCAGTCGTGCTTCGGCATGAACCGTCTGGAGAATGGCGGCCCATTCGGCACTGCCGAGCAAGGGAAATCGAGCTAGCAGTCGCAAAGCTCCCTGCACATTACGCGGTTTGTCCTCGACATTGGCCGGTTTGCCCAGGGCACCACAGAGAGCCAGATAGCCGGCGGTCAACGGATCTTTGGGCGACTCCTGATCGAAGGCCAGGCGCAGTTGCCGATAGGCGGAATCGTATTGACCACTACGGGCCAGAGCGATGCCGTGGCCACGCAGCAGCAAGGGGGTCGGCGGAGCCTGGAGCAGCAACTGGGCGTACTGTTCGGCGGCATCGGCAAAGCGTTCCTGTCGATAAAGAGCCTGAGCCAGAGCCAGCCGCGCCTGTCGCAGCAACAGGGACAGATCCTTGCCCAGCAGCGGACAAGTGTAGGGATGTCGGACGGCCAATCGCCGCACGTAGGATCGCCCCTCGGGCAGACCGTCGATCCACAGGCGATCGGGTTGCTTTTCCCAACCGAGTAGGCCACGCGAACTGATGGCTCGCTGCAGCAATCGCACGGCAAGTATGGCATCGCCGCCCGAGGCGACCAGAGAAACTCCCATTTGCCAGGCCAGAAACGGCGGATTGGCATCGATGCGGTTGGCTTCTGCCAGGTAGCGAAGTGCCTCGTGCGGCTTGCCCAAGCGATGCAGCAACAGACCGAGATAGAGCGGTACATCGAAGATCTGTTTGCCCACCTCGGCATGGATTCCCAAGAGCAGATCATGGGCCTGTTCGAGTTGTCCGTCGCGGGCAAGATCCAGGGCGTGCCAGAAGGTCGCTTCGGGGATCGAGGAACCGGCCAGTTGCTGCGCGCGTTGCAACAGAGCCTGCAAGTCCTGAGAGCGGGCCGGCCCAAGGGCAAACAGATGCCGTACCTCCGCCAGGCAGGCTTCGATCACCCGTTGGCGTTGCTCGGTCGCATCCAGAGCGAGCAGTTCGGCAGACCGGGCGGCGTGTTCCAGAGCCGCCTCGAAATTGTGTGCATCGAGAGCGGCTTGCAGAGCCAGTTGATGGGCCTCGCCCTGCAACTGACGAATTCGAGCTTGCCAGGTTGCGTTCAGACCAGGCTGACACAATGGGGTGATGAGTTGCAAGGCGGCCGACCAGTCACCGGCCGCCAATCGCGTGCGCGCTGTGCGGTAAGTACGCCAGCGTCGTAAAACTGGAGCAAGGAACAGAACCAGTAGCACGCCCAGCGTCAGAGCAACCACAAGAAGGTTGAGCATGTTCTCCTTGCATCCGCCGGCCGGATCTCGAGATCGAATCCTCGGAAAACTCGTTCTCCTCAGCGTATCGCACGGCAGCGACAGGTTCAAGCAGCGTGTCGGCAGCAACGAACGCCAGGGGCTGGCCTTTCAGCTAGGCACAGGCTGACGTATACTAAAAGTGAGTCGAGTGGCTACACGCCTGCGCAGTCGAGGTGTGCCATGCAAGAACAAACGATTCTTCCCCTTGAGATCGCACCACTACTTCACGATGCGGAGGCCGGCCCACAACGGCCCCTTCCTTCTGTCCAGCAGGAGCAACTAACCGACGAGGTTTTCAGCCAAGATCAAGGCGAACTGACGGCAGCCGTGCTAGCCTTGCAAGCTGGGCTGAACTTGGCGGGACACCTAGCGATCGATGCTCTGCAATCTCACCAAGAGCGTCAGTCCGAGGAGCAACGCCGTCGCAATCGCCGCCCTTGTGTGCCGCAAGAGTGAGCCGCAGGCGAGCCAACCACGGTCTGGCGTTTCGTCGCCTTACCGAGCGATATCGCTGTCGCTCCGTTGAAATGTGAGGAAACGCTTGACCGAAGAATTGATCACGAACGGCACAGAAGAGGTTTTCTGTGATGCGCGCACGTCTCGTTGTCGTTGTTCTAGCGGTCTACGCTGGGTCGGCCCTGGGCGAGGATAAAAAACCGACCGTGCCCCTCAGTGGCACGGCAGATCCTCGCTTTGCCCTGCTTGACGAGATCATGACCACCGTGATCGACAAGCAGTCCCTGGCCGGGGCCAGTCTCGCCGTTCTCAAGGATGGCAAACTCGTCTACTCGCGGGGCTTCGGCTATGCCGACCGCGAGAATATGCAGCCCATGCCGCCCAACGCGCTTTTTCGCTTGTGCAGCGTGTCCAAGGCCCTCACGGCGGTAGCCATTCTCAAACTCATCGAACAGGGCAAATTCGAGTTGGACTCCAGCGTCACTCGGTTGCTCGACCTGCATCCTACCGGACGCAAGGCCGACGAACGCTGGCACAAGATCACCATCCGGCATCTGCTCGAACACCGTGGCGGCTGGGATGTCAAGGCGAGCAAGTTCGATCCGATGTTTGCGCCCGGCCCCATCGTGCGTGAGATGAGGGTATTCCCTCCGGTTCTGCCGCACACCATCATCCAGTACATGCTACGACAGCCGCTCGACTTCGAGCCGGGCAGCAAGTTCGCCTACAACAACTTCGGCTACTGTCTGCTCGGACGTGTTATCGAAAAGGTTAGCAAACAGAAGAGCTACGAAAAGTTCGTCCAGCAAGAAGTTCTCAAACCACTGGGCATCACGCGAATGCGTCTAGGGCGATCGCTGTTGTCGCAGCGATTTGCCGACGAGGTACGCTATCACTCGCCGGTGACGGCGAATGCGGTCGTCGGTTCGCCGATCGGCCGCTCGGTATCTGCGCCCTATGGCGGCTTTTACCTCGAAGCGATGGATGCCCACGGCGGTTGGCTCGGATCAGCGGCCGACCTGGCGCGCTTCGCTCAGGCTTTCGACGATCCGCAAGCGTGCAAGATCCTCAAGCCCGAATCCGTTCAGCAACTGTTCCAGAGTAGCAACCGCGAAGAGAGCAAGGGCGGAGCCTACTACGCGCGTGGCTGGCTGGTGCAACCGTTGGGCAAGGAGCAGATCGTCTACTGGCACGATGGTGCTATGGAAGGGTCAGCCAGCATGGTAGTACGACGGCCCGATGGCATCACCTTCGCCGTTCTGTTCAACGCTCGCGGCAAGGAGGGCGATCCCGAACCGATCGCCCTGGTCAACGGCCCGCTGCATCAAGCGGTCAGCCGCATCTTCGCCGCGAAGTGATCGCGCCTCAATCGCCCAGGTATCGCCGCAGTTTCTCGATCGTTTCCAATTCGTGCAGGTGATCTTTGCCAAAGCCCGGCACGGCACCAGCAGCGGCCGCCTCTTCCTGAGCCTCAGGGAAGTTGCTCACCAGCATCACCGGCATTTCCGGAATGTCTGCACGCTGTCGCAAGGCTCGGATGAAGTCCAGCCCGCTGTGCGAATCGGCATCGAAAACGCGATTGACTAGCACCAGCGCGAAGCGTTCGCGTTGGAGGTGTTTCAGAGCTTGCTCGGCAGTGTCGGCCGCCACGACATCGGCGGAAAACTGGGTATGCAGCAGTCGGCTGATGCGGCTGTGGTCGGCCTGGCACTGGCCGATGCTCAGAACGCGTTTGCCCGTCATGCGTCAGGTTCCTCGCGAGTATGCGTTAGGGGCGTTGGCGAATCGGCCAGGGCTTCCTGAGCGATGCCCACCTGCCGACCTTTCTGTTGCTAGAGAACTATTGTACGATTTCTCTACATGTTTCCCAGAAGGATTCCCAACCACACCAGAGCGGATTCGCACCCCCCGACGATCGCTGAGCGGCCATTGCTGTACCCCATTCTAGGCGAATCGGCTCGCTGAACCCTTGTCGTCCACCTACATCGTGATCTCCGCTTAGGCCGATTTCGCCGCACAAAACAGTTCGACTGTCCTTGACGGTCTTGCTAGGGATGTGTACTCTTGTTGACGAGTACACCTGTATACATTTCAGTGATAGGAGCCGCCATGCGACCGCAACCCGTAGTGTCGAAGCGTTGTCATCACCACAAACCGAGGCGAATCGTGCTGATTCGCGACGGAGTTGTCGTGGTGCCACCACAACCCCGTCCCATAAGGTCGAACAACACTTCCGGGCAGGAAACGGCGAGCCAATCGGCGTAAGCGGCTAAGGGAATGAAACTCGGCCGACTAGGTCGCCCAGCACAATGGGGCGTTGCATCTCTTAGCCCTGCGATTTGGCCGCTCGCTCTGGACGCAGCGAGCGAACGACCGCGCCGGCTTGCCAGAGTTCGCTGTCGGCGATCTCCTTGAGTTCCTTTTCGAGTTGCTCGCGGTAATCGGGTCGGCTGTTGGCCTCCAGCACCCGTCGCGTCTCATCGCCGGATGCCACCCGGTTGTACAGTTCCTCGAAGACAGGGCGAGTGGCATCTCGGAACCTGCGGAACCAGTCCAGCGCACCGCGCTGCGCCGTCGTCGAACAGTTGGCGTACATCCAGTCCATGCCGTTCTCGGCGATGAGCGGATACAGGCTCTGGGTGGCCTCTTCGACCGTCTCGTTGAACGCTTCCGAGGGCGAGTGGCCGTGTTCGCGCAGCACTTCGTACTGAGCCAGCCACAGGCCGTAGATCGCTCCCATGAGAACGCCACGCTCGCCGGTCAGATCGCTGAAGACTTCCTTCTGGAAGGTCGTCTCGAATAGATAGCCCGAACCGATGGCGATGCCCAAGGCGCGAACGCGTTCGAGAGCCCGGCCGGTGGCATCCTGATGCACGGCGTAGCTGGCGTTGATGCCCTTGCCTTGCAGGAAGAGTCGTCGCACCGTGGTGCCCGAGCCCTTGGGAGCCACCAGGATCACATCGATGTCGGGCGGCGGCACCACGCCCGTCTGATCGTTGTAAACGATGC
>Ga0272446_1003717_pt1 | contig 18889 bp, 14 predicted proteins | sample YNPCB0061_FD_194587 | JGI IMG/M metagenome (GOLD analysis project Ga0272446, IMG submission 194587) | Hot spring microbial mat communities from Yellowstone National Park, WY, United States - YNP-CB-006-1 | ecosystem: Environmental > Aquatic > Thermal springs > Hot (42-90C) > Sediment | place... | reverse complement strand
TGAACCGGCGGTTTCCGGCGCTCGACCTGATCCTGATCGAGAGCGGCGGCGACAACCTCGCCGCCACCTTCAGCCCAGAGCTCGCCGACCTCACGATCTACGTCATCGACGTCTCGGCCGGCGACAAGATCCCGCGCAAGGGAGGGCCAGGAATCACACGCTCCGACCTGCTCGTGATCAACAAGATCGACCTCGCTCCCCATGTCGGCGCGAGCCTCGCCGTGATGGAGCGCGATGCGACGCTGATGCGTCGCGACAGGCCCTTCGTCTTTACCAATATCCGCGCGGGCGAGGGGGTCGATGCAGTGGCGCGTTTCATCGAGCGCGAGGGCGGGCTCGAGGCATGACGGAGCGGGAGGGACCGATGCGGTGGTGGATCATTGGTGTGACAGCGCTTTTCGCGGGCCTGGCGGCGCCCGCTCTGGCTCATCCCGGGCACGCGCATGCGGGGTTCCTCGACGGGCTGCTGCATCCCGCGGGCGGGGCCGACCATCTCGCGGCGATGGTCGCCGTCGGCCTCTGGGCAGGGCTCGTGGGCAGCGCGCGACGCTGGGCGTGGCCGGCCGTGTTCGTGATCGCGATGGTGGCCGGGGCAGGGCTGGGCTGGTCGTCGTTGCCGGTGCCTGCCGTCGAGACGCTGGTGGCGGGAAGCGTCGTCGCGCTGGGCGGTGCGATCGCGCTCGGCTGGTCACCGCCGCTCGCGGTCGGTGCCGCGGCAGTCGCGGCACTCGGCGCAGTGCATGGCTTCGTGCACGGGGCGGAGATGCCGGGAGAGGCGTTCCTTGGCGCCTACGCCGCAGGGTTCGTCACCGGAACGGCCCTGCTGCACGGCGCAGGGCTTGCGCTCGCCGACTGGATCGCCGGCGCGGGGCTGCGGCCGGTCGCGTCAAGGCTCGCCGGCGCGGCGCTCGCCGTGCTCGGGGCCGGGCTTGTCGGCGCTTCGCTGCTGGCGTGAGCGATCACGCCACGGGGTCGAAGCCGTTGGCGACGACGCCGCGCGGCGCGATGAGCGGGTAGGGGCCGCGTGCGAGGAAGCGGCCGGAGCCGGGCTCCGCCTGCACCGCACCGTCCTGCATGACCACCTGGCCCCGTCGGATCGTCGCCACCGGCCAGCCGCGCACGCGCCGTCCTTCATAGGGCGTGTAGTCGATCGCATGCCGCATCAAAGCGTTGGTCAGCGTCACTTCGCGCGAAGGGTCCCACAGCGCGAGGTCAGCATCTGCGCCGATCGAGATCGTTCCTTTTCCGGAAAGGCCGAACAGCCGTGCGGGGTTGGTCGCGGTCAGGGCGACGAAGTCGTTCACGCTGATCCGCCCCGCCGCAACACCCTCGCTGAAGACGAGCGGCAGCCGCGCGGCAAGGCCCGGGATGCCGTTGGGGATGTCGCGGAACGGCACGTCGCGCCCGTTCTGCGCCTTGCCCGCGCTGCCGCCGAAGCTGTAGCCGCAATGGTCGGACGAGACGACATCGAGCACGCCCCGGCCGATCATGCTCCACATCCGCTCGTGCTCCTCCGCGCTGCGCGGGCTTGGGCTGCACATGAACTTGGCCCCCTCGAAGCCGGGCCGGTCCATGTCGGCCGCGGTCAGCGTCAGGTATTGCGGGCAGGTCTCGCCCCACACCTTGAGCCCACGCGCCTTGGCGCGCGCGATCTCCTCGGCCACCTCGGCGGAGGAGACGTGGAACACCTGGATCGGCGTATCGACGAGCTCGGCGAGCGCGATCGCGCGATAGGTCGCCTCGCGCTCGACGACGGCCGGGCGCGACCAGGCGTGGTATTTCGGCGCCGTCATGCCGCGCCGGAGCAGCGCCTCCGTCAGGAACCCGATCGCGGCGTAGTTCTCGCAGTGCACCGTCACGAAGGCGCCGAGGCGCTTGGCGGCCGCAAGAACGCGCAGCAGCGCCGAATCATCGACGTGTAGCGGGTCGTAGGTCATGAAGACCTTGAAGCTGCGTATTCCGGCAGCGACGATCGCGGGCAGCTCCTCGCCGATCACCTGGTCGGTCGGGTCGGTGATGATCTGATGGAGGCCGTAGTCGAGCATCGCCGCGCGCGCGCGTCGGCGATACTCCTCGAGCGTTGGGCCGATCGGGTGGCCGCGGAACTGGCTCGCGAAGGTGATCACGGAGGTGGTGCCGCCGGCGAAGGCCGAGGCCGATGCGGTGACGAAACTGTCCTCGTGCACCGTGCCGTTCGCCTCGAGCTGTTCGATGTGGCAGTGCGTGTCCACGCCGCCCGGCAGAACGAGAAGCCCGCCCGCATCGATGACGCGGCCCTCCGCCGGCAGCGACTCGGCCAGCGCCACCACCGTGCCGCCGCGCACGCCGATATCGGCGCGCATCGTCTCCGTCGCCGTCACGACCGTGCCGCCGCGCACGACCATGTCGAAGCTTTCCATCGCCATTCCTTCCGCCTCCCCGAACCGCCTTCGTCTTCCGCTCAGGCCGTGAGCGCGTCCATCGCCGCGGCGACGCCGCCGCGCCCGTGCGGCACCGCCGCGTCGCGCAGGCTCAGCTCGACGGCTGCGAGCGTCCCGAGGACCATCGGCTCGTTCAGGTCGCCGAGATGGCCGATGCGGAACACCCGTCCGCCGAGCCTGCCCAGGCCGCCGCCGAGCGAGACGTTGTAGCGCCCGAACGCGGCGCGGCGCACCGCTTCGGCATCGTGGCCGTCGGGCATCAGGATCGCGGTGACGCTGTCTGAGGCACGGGCGGGATCGGTGCAGAAAAGCTCGGGCCCGCGATTGCCCGACCAGACGCGCACGGCAGCGCGCACCGCGCCGGCGAGGCGGTGATGGCGCGCGCACACCGCCTCCATCCCCTCCTCCTCGAGGAGGCGGAGCGCCTCGGCAAGGCCGTAGAACATCTGTGTCGGGATCGTACCGACGAAGCTCCTGTGGCGGCGCCCGAGCATCACCGTCCAGTCGAGGTAGTGGCGCGGCAGACGCGCTTGCCGGTGCGCTTCCATCGCCTTCCGGCTGACGGCGGTGAAGCTCATCCCCGCCGGCAGCATCAGCCCCTTCTGGCTGCCGCCCACCGTCAGGTCGATGCCCCAGGCATCCATCGCGTAGGGCAGAGAGGCGAGCGAGGAGATTGTGTCGGAGAGCAGGAGAGCGGGGTGGCCGGTGTCGTCGAGCGCGGCGCGTATTTCGGCGACCGGCAGCGTCACGCCCGTCGAGGTCTCGTTGTGGACGGTGCAGACGGCCTTGAAGCGATGGCTACGATCCGCAGCGAGAGCGGCGCGCACAGCGTCCACCTGGGCGCCGCGGCGCCAGTCGGCCGCGACGGTCTCAACGGTGAGGCTGAACTTGCGTGCCATTTCCGTCCAGCTCTCACTGAAGTAACCGCTTTCGAGCATGAGCAGCGTGTCGCCCGGCGAGAACAGGTTGACGAGGCTCGCCTCCCACGCCCCGTGGCCTGAGGCGGCGTAGCAGAAGACGTGACCCTCCGTGCCGATGATCCGCTTCAGCCGCGCGATGCAGTCCTCGTAGAGCGCGACGAACCCGTCCTCCATGAAGTCCTGCGAGGGGCGGTCGATCGCGCGGAGGATGCTGTCTGGGATATTGGTCGGGCCCGGGTTGGCGAAGAAGGTGCGGCCGCGCGGCTTCGGTGACACTGAGTTCATCTCCGGATCGTTTCGCATCCGCTCATCCCCAGAGGGAGGCGTCGGGCGGGGCGACGAGGCTGCCATCGTAGCGGAGGCCGGGGGCGCGGTCGCGCGCCATGAGCAGCGGGCCGTCGATGTCGACGAAGTCGGCGCCTTGCGCGACGAGGTGGGCGGGCGCCATCGCGAGCGACGAGGCGAGCATGCAGCCGACCATGACGCGGAAGCCGTGAGCCCGTGCCGCCGCGCGCAGCCTGAGCGCCTCGGTCAGCCCGCCTGTCTTGTCGAGCTTGATGTTCACCACCTGGTACAGGCCAACGAGGCGCGGCAGTGTGGCCGTGTCGTGGCAGCTCTCGTCGGCCCCCAGCGGGACCGGGAAGGCGGCGTCGCGCAGCGCCTCGTCCGCCTCCGCGGGCAGCGGCTGTTCGAGCAGTTCGACGCGCGCATCGGCGAGGGCGGGGGCGATCGCGCGTGCCTGATCGAGCGTCAAGGCCTCGTTGGCATCGACGATGATCCGCGCGGCGGGGGCGGAGGCGCGCACGGAGGCGACGCGCGCGGCATCCTCGCCGTCGCCGGTGAGCTTTAGCTTGAGGAGGGGGCGGGCGGCAGCCTCCGCCGCCGCACGGCCCATCGCCTCGGGCGTGTCGACCGAGAGCGTGAAGGCGGTGGTCACGGGCGAGGGTTCGGCAAGGCCCGCGATCTCCCAGACGCGCCTGCCCGACCGCTTGGCCTCGAGGTCCCACAGGGCGCAGTCGACGGCGTTGCGCGCGGCCCCCGGCCGCATCGCGCGCGCGAGCCCCTCGCGGTCGAGCCCGCCGGCGATCGCAGGGCCGATCGCGGCGATGGCGCGCGCGACCTCCTCGACCGTCTCGCCGTAGCGCGCATAGGGCGTGCACTCGCCGCGGCCGTGATGGTCTCCGTCGGTGATCTCGCATACGACCACCCGCGCCTCGGTGCGGGCGCCGCGGCTGATCCGGAAGGTGCCGCGCAGGGGGAACACCTCCTCGCGGACCGTGAGCAGGCGCGGCACGCTCCTACAACCTCCTCAGCACGTCGACGATCGGGGCGCAGCCGGTCCGCGCCGGGTCGATCGTAGGCAAGCCGAAACGATCCGCCGTCCGCGCGATCTCGGCCATCGCCGCCTCCTCCTCCATGTCCTTGGTGTTGAGGCTGATGCCTATGACGCGAGCCTCGGGGTTGGTGACGCGCGCGCAGGCCTCGTGGGCGGCGATCGTCTCCGCAATCCCGGGGACCGGGCGGTCGCCGAGGCCGCGCATCGTCCGCCGCGTGGCGTGGTGCACCATCACCATCGCGTCCGGCTGAGCGCCCATCACGAGCCCGACCGTCACCCCGGCATAGGAGGGGTGCAGCACCGTCGCCTGGCCCTCGATGACATCCCAGTGGTCGGGCGCGTTGGCGGGAGAGAGCTCTTCGACCGCACCGGCGATGAAGTCGGCCACCACGGCGTCGAGCGGGATGCCGGAGCCGGCGATCAGGATGCCCGTCTGGCCGGTGGCGCGGAATGTCACCTTCATGCCGGCCGCCTTCATGTCGCGCTCGAGTGCGAGGCCTGTGTACATCTTGCCGATCGAGCAGTCCGTGCCGACGGTGAGAACGCGCTTGCCCGGCCGCCGGATCCCCGTTCCGACGGGGAACGTCCCGTGCGGCGTGCGCACGTCGTAGATCGCGCGGTGGAACAGCGCTGCCGCCTCGCGCACAGCGGGGAGGTCGGCCACCCGGTCGTGCAGGCCTGAGGCGATGTCGAGGCCGAGCTCCAGCGCGCGCACCATCAGCTGCTGCCAGGCCTCGTTGATCCGCCCGCCGCGCGTTGTCGTGCCGATCAGGAAGGTCTTCGCCCCTGCCGCGGCAGCCTCTTCGAGCGTCATGTCGGGAAGCCCGGCATCGGCCTGGCAGCCAGCGAGGCGGAGCTGGCCGACGCAGAGCTCGCGCCGCCACTCGGCGACGCCGACACCGGTCTTGCCGGCGAGCTGGTCATGGGCATCGCCGAGGAAGATCAGGTAGGGGGTGCGGATCTGAAGCACGCGGAAGCTCCGGTCGGGTCGAGTGGCGGAGGCTAGACGGAGAGACCGCCCGCGCCAATGGGCGCGGGGCGGTGGGGCCGCGGTAGCAGTAACGGTCTGGACGCAGGCGCCCTGCGATGCCAGCGTGCGCCCGACACGGCGACGGTGTGGCGATGACCGGGACACGCGAGGGCGCGATCGCACGCGCGAGGGCGCAGTTCGACCAGGGCGGGTTCCGCGCGACGCTCGCCGCGCTCGTCGCCATCCCCTCGACCAGCCAGGAGGCGGCGCACCGCGCCGACCTCGACCGCTATCTCGACGGCGCGCTGAAGCCCTGGCTCGCACGCCTCGGCTTCGCGGTCACGATCCACCCGAACCCCGCCGCCGACGCCGGCCCAATCCTGCTCGCCCGCCGCCGCGAGGGCGAGGCCCTGCCGAGCGTCATCAGCTACGGCCATGGCGACACGGTGCGCGGCTTCGCCCCCGAGTGGAGCGAGGGGCTCGACCCGTGGCAGCTCACCGAGCGCGACGGACTCTGGTACGGTCGCGGAACGGCCGACAACAAGGGGCAGCATGCTCTCAACCTCGCCGCGCTCGAAGCCGTGCTGGCCGAGCGCGGCGGGCGGCTCGGCTTCAACCTCGCGCTCGTGATCGAGACGGCGGAGGAGCGCGGCTCGGCAGGCTTGCGCGAGTTCGTCGCCGCGCACCGCGAGCTGCTCGCGGCCGACGTGCTGATCGGCTCCGACGGGCCGCGCGTGATGCCGGATCTACCGACGATCTGCACCGGAACGCGCGGCACCTTCCATTTCGACCTCGTGGTGGCGCTGCGCCAGGGCGGGGTGCACTCCGGCCACTGGGGCGGGCTCACGCGCGACCCGGCGATCATCCTCGCGCACGCGCTCGCCGCGATCATGGACCGGAACGGGCGAATCCTCGTGCCTGGCTGGACGCCCCCGGGCGGCATGCCCGAGGCGGTCAGGCGCGTGCTCTCGGGCTGTCCCTTGGGCGGCGGCGGCGAGGCGGCGACGATCGACGACGGCTGGGGCGAACCGGGACTGACGCCGGCCGAGAAGGTCTATGGCTGGAACAGCTTCATCGTGCTCGCGATGGTCTCGGGCAAGCCGGACGGGCCGGTGAACGCGGTCGCGCCGGAGGCGCGCGCGCACTGCCAGCTCCGCTACACGGTCGATACGGACCAGGCCCTCTTCGCGTCCTCACTGCGGCGCCATCTGGATGCCTGCGGCTTTCCGGAGGTGAGGATCGAGCACGCCGGCACGCGCATGCCCGCGAGCCGCACAGACCCGGACAACCCCTGGGTCCGTTTCGTCTCCGGCTCGATCATGCGCACCCTCGGCCGCGCGCCGCAGGTGATCCCGAACAGTTCCGGCGGGCTGCCGGGGGAGGTGTTCGTCGATCACCTCGGCGTGCCGCTCGTCTGGATCCCCCACAGCTACACTGGCTGCCGCCAGCACGGCCCCGACGAGCACGTCGTTCCGGCGACGCTGCGCGAGGGAATCGCGATGATGGCAGGCCTCTGGTGGGACCTCGGCGCGGGCGACACGCCAAACCGGGGCCGCTGATCCCTCAGGCCCGCGAACTCTGACGGTATAAGGGCGCGTGCCGTGCGGGCTCACCAGAGCCGCCGTAGAACGCCTTGACGTGCGGCAGGAGAGCCTTCGAGAGCTTCCGCCGCTCGACGTCGTTGTGGGAGAGGGCGCGGGCGAGGTCCTCATGCAGCGCCTCGAGCGCCGCGGTTGACCCGCGTGAAGCGTCCGTCGCGGTTGAGCAGGTCGCCGTCGCAGATGGTGGCGCGCACGGCGGAGGCCTTAGCGCGCTGGATGACGGCGTCGAGCAGCCTAATCTCAGGGTCCAGATAGGGCCAGGCGATGTCGCGCCAGTCGATTAGCACCATGTCGGCCGCGCGGGCCACCTCCAGCGTGCCACGCGATTCGCCATGGCGGGTCGTGCGCGCGCCGCCGACGGTTGCCATCCGCAGCATCTGGCCCATGGCGGGAACGTCGTCCTCCCCATGCCGGGGAAGCGGTGCGCGCGCAAGACGAGCCGCATCTCCTGCAGCATGTCGGGGTCGTCGTTGATGCTGGCCTCGTCGAGGCTGATCGCGGTGTTTATCCTGGCTGCCTCGAAGCAGTTGAGCGGCACCTGACCCCCTGCCTCTGAGTGATCTGGGACGTATGGTCGCTTGGACCGACGGGGTAGGGCGAGATGGCGGGGAAGAGGCACAGCGCCGAGGAGATGCCGAGGAGATCAGGGGCAAGCTGCGCGAGGCTGAGGTGCTGATGGCGAAGCGCGGAAGCGTGGCCGATGCGGGGAAGGCGATCGGCGGATCACGGCGCTGCTTCGGCGTTCGGAGTGGGTGGTAAACGCGTTCGGAGTGGGTGGTGAACGCCAAGGGGGGTAGGCGGATCTGGCGGCGGCAGGGGGCTGAAGGTGCCGCAGCTTCAGCCGAATCGGGGTCGCCCGTGGCTGGCGTACGGATCCTGCGTCCCGGCCGGGGCCGAGGCGGGCGAACCAAGTGTGGGCCCAGGGTCCGGTCTCACAACCAGGACGCTACCGTCGCTGCGATGTGACTTCTGGGCGACCGTCGGTTTCGGACTGCGGCGAGGTCGGGTGCGGCGAGGCGGTCGTGTTGAGTGGCAACGCTGCGGAAGTCCCTTAACTGGCAGACCATGCGCTCGATGGCGTTGCGGCTTCGGTAGTGCGTGGGGCTGAAGCAGCGCGTGTGGCGCCAGCTTGCCCTGGGCGGGATAGTCGGCACCGCGCCGCAGGCTTCGATCGGAGGTCGGAAGCGATCCGCATCGAAGGCGCGATCAGCGATCACTAGGGCGCCTTCGCCAACAGCTTCGATCAGCGTGTTGGCGCCTGAGAGGTGGAACGCGATCGGCGTGCCGGCTTGGTTTGCCGCGGCGTCGATCTTGCTGGTCCGCCCACCGCGCCGCGGGCCCCATCGCGGCCTGCCGCGATGGGTTCCACCAAGCGCCCGATGGCTTGCGCGCGCTCCCCCCTTTTCGGCCCGAGGCGCTACGGTGCGCCTTCGCATCGGTCGCATCCAGCAACACTTCCATGGGCGCGCCACCAGCAGCTGCAAGCGCCTCGAAGACGCGCCGCCACACACCCTTGATCGCCGAAGCGAACATAGCGGTTGTCCAGCGTCTTCGGCGGCCCGTACTCGCGCGGCGCATGTCGCCAAGGGCAACCTGAGCGCAGCACACGCACGATGCCGCTCATCACACGCCGGTCGTCCACCCGGGCCTTGCCGCGTGTATCCGCGGGCCAAAGCGGTGCAAGGCGCCGCATCTGCGCCTCGCTCAGCTCGCTGCGCGGAACGAACGCGCTTGTCATCGCGAACGGCATCGCGACGATGTCGAAGCCGCGCACGGCGTAGCGGAAGCGGCGGCCGTCCTCCCCCGCGCCGTGGCAGAGGTGGCGGAGCCGGCCGCGCAGCCGCGCCCAGCCTGTTGCCCTGTCGTCGACCGTGCCGCTCAGGCGCTCAGCCCCAGGCCTCCCGGTAGAGCGCGATGACCTCCTCGCGCGTCGGCACGCGCGGGTTGTTGCCGGGGCTGCCGGAGGCGAGCGCCTGGTCGGCCATCAGCGGCAGGAGATCGTTCCATTTCCTCTCGTCGAACCCGTAGGCGCGTGGGCTCGGCACGGCGAGGTCGCGGTTTAGAGCATCGAGCTCCTCGACAAGCCGCGCCACCGCCACCTCGTCGCCCTCCTCGGCGGTGGCAAGCCCCATCGCCCGCGCCGCCTCGGCGTAGCGCGGCAGCGCGGCGTCGAGCGAGAACCGCGTCACCGCGGGCAGCAGCATGGCGTTCGAGAGCCCGTGCGCGACGTGGAAATGCGCCCCGATCGGCCGGCTCATGCCGTGCACGAGCGCGACGGAGCTGTTGGAGAAGGCAAGCCCCGCGAGGGTCGCGCCGAGCATCATCGCCTCGCGCGCTGCGGCGTTGCGCGGCTCCGCATAGGCCGTGCGGATATGCCGCGCGATCAGCCCCATCGCGCGCAGCGCCATGGTGTCGGAATAGAGGTTGGCGCGCCGCGACACATAGGCTTCGAGCGCATGGGTCAGGCTGTCGATGCCAGTGTCGGCGGTGGTGCGGGGGGGCACGGAGTGGGTCAGCGTATGGTCGACGATCGCGGCCGCAGGCAGCGCAGCGAGCCCCGCGATCAGCATCTTCTCGTTCCATTCCGTATCGGTGATGACCGTGAAGCGCGTGACCTCCGAGCCGGTGCCGGCGGTGGTCGGGATGGCGATCACCGGAAGGGCGGCGAGGTCTGCCGCCGCGGGAACCTTCCAGTCGCGCATCCTGCCCCCGCCAGCGGCGAGGATCGCGATCGCCTTGGCCGTGTCCATCGGGCTGCCGCCGCCGAAGCCGATGAGGCAGTCGGCCTCCGTGGCGGCGAGCCGCGCCACGCCGGCCTCGACCACCGTGTCGGTCGGGTCGGGCACGGTGTCGCTGAACACCACCGGCTCGAGCCCGCGCGCGCGCAGCGGCCCGAGCACGCGCTCGACCAGGCCGGAGGAGACCATGAACGGGTCGGTCACCACGAAGGGGTGGGCGAGGCCGAGCCTCGCCAGCACCGCGCCGACCTCATCGACCGCGTTGCCGCCGACGAGCAGCAGGGTGGGCGAGACGATGCTCGCGATCATCGCGTTCCTCCGGTCCAAACGGATGGAAGCTATCGCCCCGCCGCCCTCAAGGCCAGCGGCGACGGGCGGCGGCGAGCGCGAGACGGCGGGCGACAGCGGGCGTCGGCGGGTGCGGCATCAGGCTCGCGATCGCGGGCGGGGCGAGATCCTCGGCGCGGTGGCAGGCGACGAAATGGGCCTCCCCGACGGGCCTCAGGCCTGGGCGTTCCTCGCGGCAGCGGGCGATGGCGTGGGCGCAGCGCGTGGCGAAGCGGCATCCCGGCGGGGGGTTCATCGGGCTCGGCACGTCGCCGGCGAGTGCCGCCGACCGCCGCCGCCGTTGCGGATCGGGAACGGGGATCGCGGCGAGCAGCGCCTGCGTGTAGGGATGGCGCGGCGCGGCGTAGAGCGCTGCCTTCGTCGCCGTCTCGACGATCTCGCCGAGATACATCACGGCGATCCGGTCGGAGACGTGGCGCACCACCGCGAGGTCGTGCGCGATGAAGAGGTAGGAGAGGCCGAGGCGGTGCTGCAGGTCCTTGAGCAGGTTCACCACCTGCGCCTGGATCGAGACATCGAGCGCCGAGACGGGCTCGTCGCACACAACGAGGCGGGGGTTTACCGCGAGCGCGCGGGCGATGCCGATTCGCTGGCGCTGCCCGCCGGAGAACTCGTGCGGAAACCGCTCCGCGTGATAGGGCGCGAGCCCGACGAGGCGAAGCAACTCCTCGACGCGGGCGCGGCGCGCTTCCACGTCGCCGATGCCGTGCACCTCCATCGGCTCGGCGATGATCCGCCCCACCGTCATGCGCGGGTTGAGCGAGGCGTAGGGGTCCTGGAACACCGGCTGCATCGCCCGGCGCACGGCGGCGAGCCCCGCGGGCTTCGCGCGCGTGATGTCCTGGCCTGCGAAGCGGATCGTGCCGCCCGAAGGCTCGATGAGCCGCAGCACGAGCCGCGCGGTCGTGCTCTTGCCGCAGCCCGATTCGCCGACGAGCGCGAGCGTCTCGCCTTCGGCGAGGTCGAAGCTCACGCCATCGACCGCGCGCACCGTGCCGATGACGCGGGTGAACACGACGCCGCGCTCGACCGAGAAGTGCTTAGCAAGGTCGCGCACGGAGAGGAGCGGCGTGGTCATTCCGCCATCGCCTCGATCGGGGCGTGCCAGCAGGCCGCCTGGTGGCGCGCGCCGGCAGGCCCGAGCGGCGGCGTCTCGGCGCGGCAGCGGGCGTCGGCGAAGCCGCAGCGCGGGTTGAAGCGGCAGCCCGCGGGCAGGGCGAAGGGCGGCGGAACCGTTCCCTCGATCGCGAGCAGCGCGGCACTCTCGACGTCGAGCCGCGGCACGGAGCCGAACAGGCCGAGCGTGTAGGGGTGCTGCGCGTCGCCGAACACGGCCGCGACGGGACCTGTCTCGACGACGCGGCCCGCGTACATCACCGCCACCTCGTCGGCCATCTCGGCGACCACGCCGAGGTCGTGCGTGATGAGGATGATGGCCATGCCCGTCTCCTCCTGCAGCAGGCGCAGGAGGTCGAGGATCTGCGCCTGGATGGTGACGTCGAGCGCCGTCGTCGGCTCGTCGGCGATAAGCAGCTTCGGCGCGCAGGAGAGCGCCATCGCGATCATCACGCGCTGGCGCATGCCGCCCGAGAGCTGGTGCGGATACTCGTCGAACCGCTTCTCTGGGCTCGGGATGCGCACGCGACGGAGGCTCTCGACCGCGACCTCGCGCGCGGCGGAAGCCGAGAGGTCGCGATGGGCGCGCACGGCTTCGGCGATCTGCCGCCCGACCGTGTGCACTGGGTTGAGGCTCGTCATCGGCTCCTGGAAGATCATGCCGATCGCCCTGCCGCGGAGGCGCCGCATTTCGCTCTCCGGCAGCGTGAGCAGGTCCCGCCCGGCGAAGCGGATCGTGCCTGAGGCGATCCGACCCGGGCGCGGAACGAGTCGCATGATCGAGAGCGACAGCACGCTCTTGCCGCAGCCAGATTCGCCGACGATGCCGAGCGTCCGCCCCGCCGCGACCGAGACCGAGACGCCGTCCACGGCCGGAAGATCGCCGGCCGAGGAGCGGAACACCGTGCGCAGGTTCTCGACGGCGAGCAGCGGGGCGGCCGCGTCGGCCATCCCGGTCAGACGGTGAGGAAGCTCGGCGGGCTGATCGCCTCGAGCGGCCGGTGCGCCCAGTCGCGCTCCGGCACGCCGGCGATCATCCGCTTCTGCGCCTCCTCGAGCTCCTCGGCCGCGGCGGCGTAGTCGATCGTGAGGCACCGCCCGTCGCGCACCACCTCAGCGCCGTCGACGATGACGGATCGGATCGCCCGGTCGGACGCGGCGTAGATGATGCTGCGGATCGGGTCGCGCGCGGGCCGCATGCCGGGATGCGTCACGTCAACGAGCACGAGGTCGGCGCGGCAGCCCGGGGCGAGGCGGGCGATGTCGTCGCGCCCGAGCGCCGCGGCGCCGTTGACCGTCGCCGCCTCGAACAGGTCACCGGAGGTGAGCGTGCGCGGCGTCTCGGCCATCATCCGCGCGGCGTAGGCCGCAAGACGCATCTCGTCGAGCATGTTGTGGGGGAAGGTGTCGGTGCCGAGGCCGATGTTCACGCCGCGGCGGCGGTAGCGCCCGATGTCGCGCAGCATGATCCCCCGCCGGGCGAACACGGTGGGGCAGTGCGCCACCGTCGTGCCCGTGTCGGCGAGCAGGCCGAGATCGATGTCGGTCGACCAGCGGGTGCGCGGATGGTCGTCGAGGAAGATGCCGTGGCCGATGATCGTTCCGGGGCCGAGCGTGCCGAGCTTCTCGAGCCACTGGATCGGCGTCAGCCCGTGGCGGCGGGTGATCTCGTGGAACTCGACGACGCTCTGCGCGGCGTGGATCTGCCACGGGATGCCGCGCCGCCTCGCCTCGGCGTGGCTGTCACGGAGCAGTTCGGGCGTGCAGGTGTCGATCTGCGCCGGAACGGCCATGCCGGAGAGGCGGCCCGAGGGGTGCTGCTCGGCGCGCTCGATCAGGGCGAAGGCCTCTTCCATCGCCTTCACGCCCGCCTTCTCGTCCCATTCGTACTCGACGACGTGGCCCGTCTTCGTAAACCAGCGCGCCGAGCGGAACATCGGCGCGATCACCACACGCATGCTGCTCTCGCCCAGGAGGTCGAGCCAGCCCGGATGCGCCATCGAGAGATCGGCCACCGTGGTCACGCCCGAGAGCAGCAGCTCGGCGAGCGCGACTCGCACGCACGCCGTCACCCCCGCCGGGTCGCCGCGGAAGATCGGCAAGTACTCGTAGAGCGAGGAGTTGTAGAGGCCGGGTGAGCCGACCTCGTCGGTCAGCCCCTTGTTCATCGGCTCCGACGAGGGGTGGCAGTGGATGTTGACAAGGCCGGGCATGACCATGAGCCCGGAGCCGTCGATCACCCGATCGGCGGGGCCGTCATAGCCGCGCCCGACGAAGGTGAGCGCTCCGCCGCGCCAGGCGATGTCGGCCTGCGGCATGTAGGCGTGCTTCCGCGACGCCCCGTCCCAGGCGATCGCGTACGCCGCGTTCCTGACGAGGGTGGTCGGCTCGGGGGAGAGAGGGGTCGACATCGCGCGCCCCTCACTGCGTCAGTCGTATGTCGAGGCCCTTGTACAGCGCAGCGGAGTAGACGCCGTGCGGGCGCGCCCCCTGCACGCGCCGGGCGGAGGCGAGCCAGAGCTGCGAATGCGCGATCGGGAACCACACATTCGCCTCGGTGAGCTGCCGCTGCACGTTCGCCACCGCCTCCTGACGGACCCGCTCGTCGAGCGCGGCGCGGGCGATGTTGAGCCACTCGTCGGTCTGCGGGTTCTTCCAGTTCATGCGGTTCGGCGTCGGTGCGGCAGCGGAACGGAAATACAGCGCCATCGCGTCCGTCGCCGAGACGTAGGGGTAGGACATCATGAAGGCGTCGAACTCCTGGGTGGCGAGCCTTCCCCAGGCGACGGTTGCGTCGAAGAGCTGGATTCGCATCTCGATGCCGACGCGCCGGAGGTCGGCCTGCATCGCCTCGGTCATCTGCCGGTTGGCCTGGGTGGTGATGCCGTAGACGAGGAAGGAGGCGCGCTGGCCGTCCTTCACGCGGATGCCGTCCGGCCCGGGGCGCCAGCCCGCCTCGTCGAGGATACGCCGCGCCTCGGCCTGGTCGAAGCCGACCTGTCGTGCTTTCGCTTCCGGATCGAAGCCCGGGGCGGCGGGATGGACGATCGAGCGCATCGGGTCGGCGGCGCCAAAGAACGTCGCCTGAACCATCGCGTCGCGATCGACCGCGAGGTTGACGGCGCGGCGGATCACCGGGTCGCTCACCACGGGCTTATCGACCTTGAAGCCCATGAAGAAGTCGACGAAGTAATTCTCCTGCCGCGCCATGGTGATGCCGGGCGTGCGCCTGAGCGCCTCGACCGCGAAATGCGGGATGTGCTGGGTGATGTCGCCCTGGCCCGTCTGCAGCGCGGCGATCCGCGTGTTCGGGTCGGGGATCACGCGCCAGATCACCCGTTCGACCTGCGGGCGGGGGTTCTGGTAGATCGGCGGGCCCCAGGCGTAGGTCGGGTGGCGCTGCAGCACGAGCTCCTGGCGCGGCGTCCAGCTCACCCAGCAGAACGGCCCCGTGCCGTTGAACCCTTGCGCGCCGAAATTGTCGCCGAGCCGCTCCACCGTGTGGCGGTCGATCACGCCGGCGAAGTAGAGGGTGAGCTGGAGCAGGAGCTCGCCGAAGGGCTCGTTGAGCTCGTATTCCACAGTGGTGGGGTCCTTCGCCCGGATCTCCTTGACGTTGCCCGCGCGCGCCCGCACGGGGCTGCGCGTCGCCGGGTCGATCCAGCGATTGAGCGACCAGACGACGTCCTCCGCCGTCATGCGTCGGCCGTCGCAGAAGGTCACGTCGTCGCGCAGCCGGAACGTGTAAAGCAGCCCGTCCTCGCTCACCGTCCAGGAGGTGGCAAGCCCGGGGCGGATCGTCCTCTGGTCCCAGTCGAGCGAGACGAGCGTATCCGTGATCATGTAGATGACCTCGCCGGCGGCAAAGGCGGTGACCTTGTGCGGGTCGTAGCGGTCGGCGTCGATCTCGCGCAGCACGACGAGGGTGTTGCGCGGCGCGGATTGCGCAAGCGCGACGCTGGCCGAGAGCACGCCCACCACGCCAGCGGCCCCCATCAGCATCGCCGTCATCGTCCGTCGAAACATCATCCATCTCCCGTCATGTTGCACCGTCAGACACGAAGCTTCGGGTCGAGCGCGTCGCGCAGGGCATCGCCGAGCACGTTGAACGCGAGCACGACCAGGAAGATCAGCACCGAGGGAATCACCGCGATGTGCGGGGCGAAGAACAGGAAGTTGCGCCCCTCGGCGGCCATGGCTCCGAGTTCCGCCACCGGCGGCTGCGCGCCGAGGCCCAGGAAGGAGAGCGCCGAGCCGAGCAGGATCACCTGGCCGAAGCGGAGCGTGGCGAAGACGAAGATCGGTGAGAGGCAGTTCGGCGCGAGATGCCGAAAGATCAGCCGCGCGTCCGACATGCCGACGGCACGCGCCGCCTCGATGTAGTCGAGCTTCATCACGACGAGCGCAGCGCCGCGGACGATGCGCGCCATGAGCGGCACGGTCGCGACCGAAAGCGCGATGACGACCGCGACGATGCCGGGGCCGAAGATCGCCGCGATCGCGAGCCCGAACAGGATCGCGGGGAAGGAGAGCAGCATGTCCATCAGCCGCATCAGGAGCCCGTCGAGGCGGCGATAGAACGCAGCGAGGAAGCCGATGAGCACGCCCAATCCCCCGCCGATCGCGAGCGAGACAAGGCCCATGGCGAGCGTCATCCGCAGGCCGTAGAGGCAGCGCACGACGAGGTCTCGCCCCTGCGCGTCGGTGCCGAGGAGGTACTCGCCGCCGGGCGGGCGCAGCGTCGCGCGCAGATTGTTCTCGTAGGGGTCGGCGCCGGCGAGCCACGGCGCGAAGAGGGCCCCGAACAGCGTGGCCGCGACGAAGGCGAGCGCGACCGCAGCGACCGGCTCGGTCGCGAGCCGGCGCAGCACGCCGTCGCGCTTCGGCGCTGCCGGCGAACCGGCGGTCGCGGCCGCGACGTTCACGCCGCCCTCACGCGCGGGTCGAGCACGGCGTAGAGCACTTCGACGATGAGGTTGACCACGATGAAGCCGAGCGAGAGGACGATGATCGTGCCCTGCGCCATCGGCATGTCGGAGGAGAGGATGGCGCCGACGGCGAGCCGCCCCACGCCCGGCCAGGAGAAGATCGTCTCCGTAACCACCGCGCCGCCGAGCAGGAAGCCGATCTGCAGGCCGATCAGCGTCACCACCGGAATGAGCGCGTTCCTGAGCGCGTGGTGCAGAACGACCACGCGCTCGAGGAGGCCCTTGGCACGGGCAGTGCGCACATGGTCGGCCCCGAGCACGTCGAGCACGGCCGTGCGCGTCATCCGCGCCACCGGCCCGACGAACACGCCCCCCAGCGTGAGCGCAGGCAGCGCGATCGCGCGCAGGCCCTCGACCGTCCAGAGCGGCCCGCCGCGGCCGGTGAAGGGAAGGAGCTGCCACTTGAACCCGACGAACCAGATCAGGATCAGCCCGACGAAGAAGACCGGCACCGAGACGCCCGCGACCGCGAACGCCATCACCAGCCGGTCGAACACAGATCCGCGCCAGTAGGCGGCGACCGTGCCGAGCAGGATCCCGCCCGGGATCGACCAGATGAGCGAGGTAGCCATCAGCTCGAGCGTCGGCCCGATCGTGTTGCCGAGTTCCTGCGCGACGGGGACGTTGTTGATGAGCGAAACGCCAAGATCGCCCTGTGCGAGCCTGGCGAGATAGAGCAGGAACTGCATCCAGAGCGGCCGGTCGAGCCCGAGATCCCGCCGGATCGCCTCGATCACGTCGGGCGTCGCGAGAGGGCCGGCGCGCACCACGGCAGGGTCGGTCGGCACGACCTGGAGCAGGACGAAGCCAATCAGGAGGACGCCGAACATAACCGGGATGGCGGTGAGCAGACGACGGAGGATATGGGCGAGCATCGCGCCTCAGGCGGCCCGCGCCAGAGCGCCGTGGCGGTCATGCGTGACGACGCCGCCGCGGAGCGTCAGGTCGCACCGGATGCCGCGCACCCGTTCTATGAGCGCATCGTTCTCGAGCGCGAACAGATCCTCCGACAGCACCGCGATGTCGGCATCGAGACCGGGCGCGATCGTACCGCGGCGGTGTTCGGCGAATTGCGAATAGGCGCCGCACCAGGTGCAGCAGTGCAGTGCCTCCTCGAGCGTGAGCGCCTCGTCGGGCCCGAGCACGGTGCCGCGGTTCGTCCGCCGCGTCAGCATCGCGTGGATGTTGACGAACGGATCGACGGTCGAGACCGGCGCGTCCGACGAGGCGGAGGGGTTGGCCCCCTCGTCGAGCCAGGTGCGCATCGGGTAGGCCGAAGCCGCGCGCGCGAGGCCGAGATTGCGCACGTAGAGGTCGCCGAACTCATGCATGAACACCGGCTGCGGCACAGGGAGAATGCCGCGCGCGCGCATGCGCCGGCGCTGGTCCTTCGTGACGAACCCGCAATGCTCGATCCTGTGCCGCCGCCCGGGCACGGGATGGGCGGGCGAATCGGCCGCCTCCATGCCCGAGAGCACCTGCTCGATCGCGGCATCGCCGATGGCGTGGATGGCGAGCTGCCAGCCTTGGCGGTGGTAGCGGGCGAGCAGGCCGTGCATCGTCTCGTCGGGGAAGCAGAGCACGCCTGTGCCGCCGCCCGCGCTCGCGAGATAGGGGTCGAAGAACGCCGCCGTCAGCCCGCCGGCAGAACCGTCGGCGAATACCTTCACCGCGCCCCAGCGCAGCATCTCGCTGCCTGCGCCCGGTCTCAGCCCTGCCTCCCAGGCGGCCGCGGCGATCCCCTCCGGATTGCCCGCGAGCACCTGCCACATCCGCTGCAGAAGCCGCCCCTCCGCCTCGGCGCGCGCGTAGGCCGCGACCTCGTCCATCCCCGCCGTCATGCCGACATTCATGTCGGTCGCGGAAGCGAATCCAAGCGCGGCGAGGTCGCGACCCGCCTGCTCGATCGCCTCGACCATGCGCGCCTCGTCCGGCGGCGGCACATGGTCGAGCACGAGCCGCATCGCGCGCTCCTGGAACAGGCCGGTGAGCACGCCGTCGCGGCGCCCGATCACGCCGCCCTCCGGGTCCGGCGTGTTGTGGCGGATGCCCGCGCGCCGCATCGCCGCGCTGTTAGCAACCCCCATGTGGCCGCAGGTACGCCGGATGAAGACGGGCGTCTCGGGCGCGACACGGTCGAGCTCCTCTGCCGTCGGATGGCGGCCGACATCGAGCGCCCCGTGGTCGTAGCCGCGGCCGAGCACCCATGCCCCCTTCGCCGCCGCCCGCGCCGCCCGCCCGATTCGCGCGAGCAGCTCCTCAAGCGTCGTGACCTCTTCCGCGCGCAGGTTCACCTGGGCAAGGCCAAGGCCGTAGGGCAGGAGGTGCATGTGCGCCTCGCACAGCGCGGGGATGGCGAGCCGCCCCGCGAGCTCAACACGCCGGGTGAAGGGGCCGGCGAAGGCGGCGACGTCATCGTCGTCGCCGACCGCGATGACAGTGCCGCCCGCGA